>Ga0302282_1000956_pt1 | contig 21229 bp, 20 predicted proteins | sample III_Fen_E1_3_FD_198763 | JGI IMG/M metagenome (GOLD analysis project Ga0302282, IMG submission 198763) | Peat permafrost microbial communities from Stordalen Mire near Abisko, Sweden - III_Fen_E1_3 | ecosystem: Environmental > Terrestrial > Soil > Wetlands > Permafrost | place: Sweden: Abisko... | reverse complement strand
AACCACTGCCAATCCGGTTCCATTGGAGACACTCATTAACACCGCCTCGGTAAATGCGGGACTCCCGCTTGTTTCCACTTTCGTTTATGGAACTGATCTCGTGCTAATATTTCAAAAATAGCCAACTGGCGGGGTACTAATTCAATCGCGCCTCCTTTTCCACGGCCGCCGGGGTTGCAGCCAATTTTGTATCTGATTTTGATTAGACTCCTGACAGGCGCTTGGAGTGACGCAACCCCGTTGGGGTTGAAAAATTTAAAGGCTTAGCCTCCCAGGGTAGTCCCGCTGGCGGGACAACCCTGGGCTGGAGGACGGAATCCCCTTGGGATTGGGAAAAACGAACTGCCAATAAGGCGTCGGTTCTTGATATTGATATGTGAGTGATATTTTAATGAATTATGCCATACAAAATTTTATCTCTAGACGGCGGCGGTTCGTGGGCGATCATCGAGGCCATGACATTGGGGGCGCTTTACGGCGTTAACACCCCCGGGCAGAATATTTTGGGGCAATTTGACCTGGTGGCGGCCAATTCCGGCGGTTCCATCGTTTTGGCGGGACTGGCCATTGGCTTCACCCCGCAGCAACTGGTGAATCTGCTCAACGACCCGGCCAAGCGCGCGCTCATCTTTGTCAAAAACTTTCTCTCGTTTACGGGCGTTGAGAAGTATGACGCGGCGGGCAAGCTCAAGGGCTTGCGCCTGGTTTTGGGCGGCCCGGGCGATCAATCCCTGAATAATCTCAACCTGTCCTGCAAGCTCCTGATTGCCAGTTTCGATTACGACCGGCAGCGCGCCCAGTTTTTTCGCAGTGATGTCACGTCGCCCGCCGCCGGGGCCGCCGCAGGTCTCCAACCCACGCTCGCCGAGGCCGTCCATGCCTCGTCCAACGCCCCGGTCAAATATTTTGACGCCCCGGCCCAATTCAACACTCCGGCCTTTGCGGGTTGCCGGTATTGGGACGGCGCCATGGGCGGTTTTAACAATCCGGTGATGGCGGCGGTCACCGAAGCCCTTTCGTACGGCAAGAACCCAAGCGATCTGGCGGTTTTGAGCATAGGCACGGCCAATGTGCTGTTGCCGATGCCAAGCCCGATCCCCGCCCCCGGTTCGGGCGGGCAAAACCCGCTTTACGTCACCATTGATAACTCAGGACTCCTGCACGACCTGGAGAAAGCCGCCGCCACGATTGTGGACGATCCCCCGGATCAAGCCTCTTACATGGCGCACCTGATCATCAGCGGAGCGGCCGGACTTTCGCAAGACCCCGCCAATCCCTTTACCAATGGCAATGTAATTCGGCTGAATCCATTGATTCAGCCCATCCGAACCCCCAATGGCTTGGTTGTCCCCCCGCTGCTGGCGCACGCCACAAATCCCAGCGTGGCCACCAACTTTACCACGGATCAAGCCGCCTTCACGGCGCTGGTCAACCTGGATATGGATGCCACCGAACAAAATGACGTGGACCTGATCACCACTCTGGCCAACACCTGGCAGGCGAACGCCGCCCCCAACCAGCCCATCCGGTCAACGAGCGATCTGCAGCCGCTGATTGGCCACGGAAGTTATTCTGCGGCGGTGACCAGGGCCAGGGCGTTGACGCTGGTGCCATAAGTCATTTCCTCCAACCGCCGACACGGGTTTGCGATGCGGGTCATCCAATGGCAAAGGATAACGCACAGAACCGAAGCCAAAGAATGAAAGCATTTGGCCATCCACGCTCACCTGAATGCCCCAAAGGGGCATCGGCCCAAAGCCCGGGGTTGCGAGGAACGAGCCACCCCGGGTCAATTTCCGCCTCAATTTTCAACCCCAACGGGGTTGTGCCAAACTCTTGATCCATGCCGCAATCGCACTCCGCCGTTTACATCCATCTCGTTTTTTCGACGAAAGAACGACGTCCGTTTCTCCGCGACCCCGCCCTCCGGGAAGCGTCGCATTCGCAACTCGGCGGCATTTCCAAAACCCTGGGGTGTCCGCCCATTCTGGTCGGCGGGGTTGAAGACCACGTCCATATTCTTGCGCGGCTGGGCCGCACCATCACCCAGGCGGACTGGGTCAAGGAGTTGAAACGCGTCTCGACTGGATGGCTGAAAGAGCAGGGCCGGGATTTAGCCGCCTTTGAGTGGCAGGGCGGCTACGCGGATTTTGGGGTGAGCCAGTCCAACTTGGAACCGGTGAAACCATACATCGCTGGACAAATGGAACACCCCCGGAAGATGAGTTTTCAAGATGAATTGCGGGCGTTGCTCCGTAAGCATGAGATCGAATGGGACGAAAAATATGTGTGGGAATAACCGGCAAGGACTCACGGCCCGGAGAGCATCTGCCGCAAGATTGGCTGCAACCCCGTTGGGGTTGATCCCGTTTTACATCCATTACCCAGGGTAGGCGCGGGGCGCCAACCCTGGGCTGGAGGACGGAATCCCGTTGGGATTCGGGGCGGAATCGGGCCGGTTGAAACATAATTTTGGGATGGGGGAAGCCAGCCGGGCGGCGGCACAAAAAAGGAGAAGATGGGTTCGGCGGTCGCCCCACAATATTTGCTTAATCCATGGCCCGGGAGTCGGCATTTCATAAAGTTATCTTAAAGGTAAAGAAAACTAAACCAAGATGGTTTCCCGCCGATAAAGGTAGAATGATTGATTGCAGAAGGCTGTTATTATACGTCGTTTTGGCCGCGGGCGGGCTGGCGGGTTGCGCGGCGCCGCCCTCCGCCCGGCAGGCTTGTTGCGGGGGCATGGCCACGCCGACCCCGGCGGCAGCCGTGGCGGAACCGGCCGCGCTCCCGCCGGTGGTGGAGTCGGAGGCCGTCTGGCAGACGGATGCGGGCCGGGATTTCCGGCTGTCCGAGTTGCGGGGGCACCCGGTGGTCATCGCCATGTTTTACGCGAGTTGTGAGGGGGTTTGTGTCATTACGCGGGACGATATGAAGGCCGTGGAGGCGTCGCTGCCGGCGGCGGTGCGCGCCCGGACGGTGTTTGTGCTGGTCACCCTGGCCCCCGATCTGGACACCCCCAAAGTCCTGAAGGAATACCGCGCCGAACAAGGCCTGGCGGAAGGCCGGTGGCGGTTGCTGCGGGGTTCGGCCGCCCAAACCGCGACCCTGGCGGCCCAACTGGGCGTGCGGTTTGGCCGCGACGCCTCGGGTTTGTTCCGCCATTCGAGCGAACTCGCCGTGCTGGACGAAACCGGGCGGCTGGTGCTCCAACAGGAGGGCGTGCAGGCGGATCTGGCCCGGACGGTGAGCGTGCTGGCGGGCGGCGGAAAATAATTATGGTGAAGCCAACATATTTTGCTAAAGCCAAAACAAATAATGGCGATAGGGTAATGGTTACACCCGGTATGCACAACGTTGCAGACCGCAGACCGGATGTCACTTATCAGCGACAGAAACTATGAATGCAAAAAGAAACCCCGGAATAAAAATGCGCCCCTGGCTGGCGGTCTGGCCGATGGTGTGTTCGGTCATGGCGGTGGGTCGGTTGGCCTCGGGCCAGACCAACGCGGTCGCCCCCCCCGCCATCAACGACGCCTCGCTGCAACAATTATTGCAGCGGCTGGACGCGCAGGAGGCGGAAATCAAGGAGCTGAAATCCAAAGTGGCCGCCACTTCAAGTGAAGTGGATGATCAAGCCAGCGCAGCCAACAGTGCGCCGAAATATCCGAGCCTGCAATTTCACGGGTTTGCGGATCTGGATTATCAGGCGAGCAGCCGCCAGGGCATTCCGAATGCCACAGGCGTGAATTACCTGCCCCAGGCCGGCCATGGCGGCGATTCCTTTTACGAAGGCGAGTTGGACCTCTACATGCAGTCGCAACTGGCGGAGGATTTATCCGTGTTGAGTGAAACGGCGATCAGTTCGGCCGTCACCGGCAGTGCCCCGGGCAACAACGTCTGCGGGGTGGATATCGAGCGCCTGGAATTGTCCTGGAAACCCAGTGAATATTTTAACGCCGATCTGGGCCGTTTCCACACCGCGCTGGGGTATTACAACACGGCGTATCATCATGGCACCTGGTTCCAAAACGCCGTGGGGCGGCCGTTTTTCCTGGAGTTCGAGGACAGCGGCGGCCTGCTGCCGGTGCATACCGTCGGTATTTCCCTGCACGGGGCCGTTCCGTCCGGCAGCGTGAACCTGAGCTATTTTCTCGAAGTCGGCAACGGGGAGCAATATAACAACGCCGGCAATAACCGGGTGCAAAACGAGGTGGACGGCAACTTTGACAAAGCCGTCAACTTCGGGTTCTACGCCAAACCGGATTGGTTGCCGGGTGTGCAATTGGGCCTGGGCGCCTATCACGATACGTTGAGTCCGCTGCTGGTGAACGCCAGCGGTGCGTCGGTCCCCGTCCCGAACACGGATGAATGGATCTGGAACGTGTCCTGCGTCTATCACTCGTCGCTCTGGGAGTTGCTCTCGGAAGGGTATCTGGTGCGGCACCAGGAACCGGGCCAGGCGGCGCATTACTCGCCGATGTATTATTTGCAGGCCTCGCGCAAGTTCGGCAAAATCACGCCCTACGCGCGGTTCACCTACGTGAATGCCTCGGAAGCCGACCTCATTTACACCCAGATCCTCACCCAGGGCGGGCGGGACTACGGCCCCAGCCTGGGGGTGCGCTACGACTTTGCCACCTATGTGGCCTTCAAGTTGCAATATGATTACGTGGTCCAAACCGGCTACCAAAACGCCAACGAACTCACCCTGCAGGCGGCCTTCACCTTTTGAACATTTATGCGCACACTGAGTTTTACTTTAGCCTTGCTGCTGCTGGGCGGATTGGTTTCCGCCACGGCCCAGGACCAAGCCACCGACCTGGCGATCGTGGTCGGCAAGGGCTGCACCTTCGACGGTTTCACCAGCGCGGAGTTGGTGAAAATATTGCGCGGGGAAAAATCCAAAGACCCCGACGGCCATCATTTTGTCCTCGTGGGCATGGCGAACCATACGCCCGAATTTTCCGCCATTCTGGCCGGAGTGTATAACTTGGACGAAGATGGCTACGCCAAGTATTTCCTGCAGGCCACCTTCACGGCCGTGGTGGCCGTGCCGCCCCGGCAATTCACCAGTGCGCCCGCCCTGCGCCAATTTGTGGCCACCACCCCCGGCGCCATTGGCTATCTGCGCGGCAGCGATGTGGATGATTCGGTGAAAGCCCTCAAGGTGGACGGCAAACTGCCCGGCGAGCCGGGGTATCGCCTCAAAATCAAATGAGCCGGGGCCCCTGGACCATCCGCCGGCGCATCGTGCTGGGGTTTGCCGCCATCACGGTCATCCCGCTGGTCTTCGGCCTGATGGTGGTCTGCCAACTGATGTGGATCCGGGCGGAAGTCTCCCGCATCATGGAAAAAAGCCTGCCCGGAATGGTGGGCGCCGCCAATCTGGCGGAACAGATGCAGGCGCTGGGCGACAAAAGCAGCATCCTGTTCACCAAGGAAATCATCACGCCGGACGATGATTTGCGCGCCGACTTTGCCAGCCAGATTCAAACCAACCTGCAGGCGGGCCTGAATCTGGCCGGCGCCTACGCCGGCCGGATCCAGGATGAGGAGGAGCAAACTTTATTCGCGGGGTTTAAGACGGCGGAAGCCGCTTACGAGAATTGCTTCCATCAGGGCATGCAGTTGTGCCAGACCGGGAAAACCCAGGAAGCCATGGCGCTCAATGCCAGCCAGTTGGAGCCGGCGTTCACGAATCTGCTGGCGGCCGTCCACCAATTGGAGGACTTCAACCGGACGCGGGGCCAGGCCAACGGCAGTAATATCAAAACCGCCGTCGCCAAGGCCCAACACGGGGTGTGGCTGGGGTTGGGGTGTGTGCTGGCCGCCGCCATCCTGGTGTCCACGTTCATTGTCTTCGGCACTTCGAAAATCCTCAATGTCATCGCCGCCTCGCTGGCCGGGGCGGCGGAGCAATTAAACCAATCCGGGGTGCAGGTCTCCAATTCCAGCCGGTCGGTGGCCGAAAATGTCGGCGCCCAGTTGACGTCCATCGAGGCCGTCAACGAATCGCTGAAACTGATGGTCAACGTGTCGCAGGTCAACGAAAAGCACGCCAAGCAGGTGACTGATATTGCGCGGCAAACGAACCGGACGGCGGAAAACGGTTCGGAAAACATGGTGGCCCTGGACACCGCCATGCAGGAAATCTGCACGGCCAGCGGTGACATTGCCAAGATCGTCAAGCTGATTGACGGGATTGCGTTTCAAACGAACATCCTGGCGCTCAACGCGGCCGTGGAGGCCGCCCGGGCCGGGGAAGCCGGGCTGGGATTTGCCGTGGTGGCCAATGAAGTGCGCACGCTGGCGCAACGGAGCGCGCAGGCCGCCCATGAAACGGCCGCCAAGATTGAAGATACGATTGCCAAAACCGCCAAGGGGGCGGAATTGAGCCAGCGCCTGATGCAAATCTTCAAGGACATTGTCAAGAACGCCCGCGAAGTCACGGATCTGGACGAAGCCGTCGCCCAGATTTCAAAGGAAATGTCCGGGCGCATCAGTTTGATCAACTCCGCCGTCACCCAGCTTGACCAAGCCACCCATTCCAATGCCGACAGCGCCCAGGAGAGCGCCACGGCGGCGGACGAACTCAACGCCCAGGCCAAAAAGTTGCGGCAAAATGTCGAGGACCTGCTGCAATTGGTGGGCAACGCGGGCAACCCCCCGCCGGCGTCCGAGCTGGCCCCCGCGTTCCCAGCCGCGCCCGCCGGACCGGCCAGGGCCGCCGCCCCTTGGGCGCCACCGGCAAAACGATCTGCCCGAGGGCGGAAGAACCAGCTTACCTGTTAAAAAGCGGGTGCCCGCCGGTGATCAAGCCGGAGGGTGCGAAGCTCAAACCACCCGGGCTTCGCCCCGGCCTTTGACCACTTCGCCGATGATCCAGGCATCATGCTTCTGCGCCTGGATGGCTTTCAGCACCGCCGGGGCTTTAGTCGCCGCCACGATGGCAACCATGCCGATACCCATGTTGAAGACCTGATACAATTCGTCGTCCGGCACGCCGCTCTTTTCCGCGATCAGGCGGAAAATTGGCAGCATGTCCCAGGAGCCCTTGTGGATGACCACGTCCAGCGCCTTGGGGAGCACGCGCGGGATGTTGTCCACGAACCCGCCGCCGGTGATGTGGGCGAAGGCTTTGACCGGAAGGGCCGAACGCCGGGTGGCGGGGGCCGCGTTGAAGCGCTTGAGCAGCTTTTGCACGAGGGGGCCGTAGCTGATGTGTTCCTTCAACAATTCCTCGCCGATGGGGCCTTTCAGCCCGGGTACGCGGCTGGTGGGCTTGAGCCCCAGTTGTTCGAAGAAAATCTTGCGCCCGAGGGAATAGCCGTTGGTATGGAGGCCGCTGGAGGCGATGCCGATGACGGCGTCGCCGCGCTTCACGGTTTTCTGGCCGTTGAGCATTTTGGATTTCTCCACCACGCCCACGATGGTGCCGCTCACGTCATACTCGCCGGGTTGGTAAAAGCCCGGCATCTGGGCCGTTTCCCCGCCGATGAGGGCGCAGTGATTGGCCGCGCAGGCGCGGGCAAAGCCCCGGATGATGTCGGTGAAAACGTGCGGTTCGAGTTTGCCGGTGCCGAGGTAATCGAGGAAAAACAGGGGTTCGGCGCCGAGCACGGCGATGTCATTGACGCAATGATTCACGAGGTCGGCGCCGATGGTGTCGTGCCGGTCCAGGGTGAAGGCGAGCTTGAGCTTGGTGCCGACGCCGTCCACGGAGGAGACGAGGATGGGCTGGCGGTATTTTTTGACATCGAGCGCGAACAAGCCGCCAAACCCGCCGACCTTGCCCAGCACCTCGCGGCGGTGGGTGGCGGCGAGCAATTGGGGCAGGGTGGCTTTCACCCGGTTCCCCAGGTCAATATCCACGCCGGCGGCGGCGTAAGCTTTTTGTTTCATGCGGCGGATATTAAACCGGCAAACCGGGGTTTGGGCGAGCAAATATCGCGGCTTGTAGCGGCGTCTCGGCCGAGCGCCGCCATTTGAAAAAGGGGAGAATGATGCGGCGCTCTGCCGAGACGCCGTTACGATTGTTTTTCGCCATAAGAGGATGGTGCGCACTGTAGGTTTCGAACCTACGACCCCTACCGTGTGAAGGTAATGCTCTACCACTGAGCTAAGCGCGCAACCGATAACGCAAGGCGTTTTTCCAACCCGCCCCGGCAATTCAACATCACCGGGCGGCCGGAATCAGGACGGCCAAAAGATAGGGGCAATTTACGCGCGTGGCAACTTTTTTTGACGGCCGTTTTCCGGTCAACTCCCTTTATCCCGGCCGCCGGCCAAATTCCGGATCGAGGGGCAGGCGCAACGCCACGAGGAAACTGGGCAGGGTGGCGAGGATCACCCACAGGAAAAAATGCGGGTAGCCCAGGGTTTGCGCCAGCCAGCCGCTCCATTGGCCCGGCACCATCATGCCCAGCGCCATGAAGCCGGTGCCGAGGGCGTAATGGGCCGTGGGATGTTCGCCCCGGGCCTGGTAGATCATATACATCATGAAAGCGGTGAACCCGAAGCCGTAGCCGAATTGTTCCACGGCCACCCCCAGGGAAATCAACCCCAGGCTGGCGGGCTGGGCATACGCCAGCCAGATGAAGACCGCGTCCGGCAGATGAATGGCCAGCAGCATCGGCCACAGCCAGTATTTCAAGCCCCGCCGCGACACGGCCCAGCCACCCAGCAATCCCCCCGCCATCAGCGCCAGGACGCCGCAGGTGCCGTAGGCCAGCGAGACTTGCGGATCGCTCAAACCCAGTCCGCCCCGCCGGTGTGTATCCAGCAGAAATAACGGCGCCATCCGGACCAGTTGCGCCTCGCCCAACCGGTATAACAACAGGAACAGGAGGAGAGTGACGATTTTGGGTTTTTGAAAGAACGTCCGGAAGGTCAATAGAAATTCCCGGCGCAAGGGCCGGGCCGTCGGGCGCACGGTTGATGGCCCGGGCGCCGGTTGCCCGCGGGCGGTCATTTGATCCCGCGCCGGTTTGGGCAGGATGAAAAAATGATACAGGCCCAGGGCCAGTAACAGTCCGGCGACCGCACCGAAAGCGAGCGCCCAGGCCTGCGGATAATTCCCGGTCCGCGCATGCAGGATTCCGGCCAGCAGCACCAGTCCGCCCTGCGCGGCCAGGGTGGCGACGCGGTAACAGGTGTTGCGAATGCCGCTGAAAAACGACTGCTCCCGCTCGGTGGTGGCCAGCAGGTAGAAACCGTCCGCCGCAATATCGTGGGTGGCGGAGCTGAAGGCCAGCAGCCAGAAGCAGGCGAGGGTGAGCTGGAAAAAATGGGCCGTGGGAAGGGTCAGCGCCACCCCGGCCAGGGCGGCTCCGATCAGAATTTGCATGGCCCAAATCCATTGCCGGCGGGTGTGCAATAAATCCACCACCGGGCTCCACAGCGGTTTGATCACCCACGGCAGGTAGAGCCAGCCCGTGTAATAGGTGATTTCAGCATTGGTCAAACCGAGATTTTGGTAGAGCACCACCGCCACGGAGGTGGTGAGGGCATACGGGAGCCCCTCGGCCAGATAGAGGGTGGGAATCCAGGCCCAGGGGCGGCGGTTGGTCGGGCGGCCGTCAGACATTCACACTGGGTATCAGGGTTTGGCGGCGGGCGCAAAAAATTTCCGGCTTGCGCTTTGGCCGCCGGCCCGGTGAAGTCAGGGGATGAACGGTGCCTTTCTCAACGCCTTCGGCATTTTGCTGGGCGCCCTTTACGGGTTGACCCGGCGCGCCCCCCTCCCGGCGCGCGTCCAGTCGTTTTTTCGCGCCGGGCTGGGCGTGTTCACCCTGTTCACCGGGGCGCGGCTGGTGCTGGAAAACCTGGGCGCCCCTTTTCCGACGGGGCTGAAGCGGCTGTTGATCGCCCTCCTGGCCGTGACCCTGGGCTACTGGGCGGGCAAACTCTTGCGGCTCCAAAACCTGTCCAACTGGCTCGGGCGCCGGGCCGGACGCTGTATCGCGGCGGCGGACGAACATCCGCCGGGGCGTCCGGCGGCGGGGTTGGCCGCCGGTGTGGTGCTGTTCGGCGCGGCGCCGCTGGGCTGGTTGGGCGCGGTGGAAAACGGCTTCACCGGTTGGTGGTGTCTGCTGGCCGCCAAAGCGGTGATGGACGCACTGGCCATGGCGGGGTTGGTCAAAATGTTTGGCTGGCTGCCGGCCCTGTCCGCATTTCCCGTGCTGGGGCTGTTCGGCGGCCTCACCTTTGTGTGTCAAACGGAGGCCGCGCCGTTTTGTCAGGCGCATCATTTGACGGATTCGGTCAATGCAGTGGTGGGTTTGGCGGCGTGCGCCGTAAGTCTGGTGATCCTGGAAGTGCGCCGGGTGGAACTGACGAATTTCCTGCCCGGGCTGGTGGTCGCCCCACTGCTGGAATGGTTTTGGCGGTGATTAAAACAGCTTGATTTCGATCAGCGATTTCATTAGGTTGAAAAAGTGATCGCACCCGACAGCAAACGATGGAAGCCCAAGCCTTCCGCCCACCAGAAGCAAATCCGATTTTTTACGATTTTATTCTCGGTGTTGGTCTGCCTGTTGTTCGGGGGCCTGATGTGGTTGATAAATTACAGCCACCGGCTTCACTGAAGCAGGCCCCGCTGGCGCAGCATCGCCTCCATGGCGCGGTCCATCAACAATTCGGCGAGGGGCTTGGTGATTTCATCCAGGGCGGCGATGGCGGTTTGCAGGCGTTTCAAATCTCCCGCTTCGTTCCCGGATGCGGTCGCCAGGGCGGCCTCGACTTCGCCGGCGGCGGTCGTGACCTGCCCGCCGTAACCAGGCTCGATTTCCGCTGCGGCGGTCGCGAGCGCCTGGCGCGTGGCGGTGAGCACTGCCTGCGCCTTAAGCTTCGCCTCGATCCACCGGCGGGCCGTCAGGTCTTCAAAGGCGTGCTCGACGGATTCCTCCACCATCTGCTGAACGGCGGCATCCGCCACATCCACCGCTGATTTCATTTCCACCACCCGTTCCCGGCCGGTTTTGATGTCGCGGGCGAGCGCGTGCAGGATGCCGTTGGCATCAATTTCAAACTGGACGCCCACCCGCGCCAGGCCGCGCGGCGCGGGGTCAAACTCCAGCGTGAACCGGCCCAGGCTCCAGTTGTCGCGGGCGCGCTCGCGTTCACCCTGGAGCACATGGATGAGCATGGACCGCTGCTGATCCACGGCGGTGGTGAACATTTCCCCGGCTTTCACCGGGATCGTCGAATTTCGCGGGATCAACACGTTCATCAAACCGCCAAACGTCTCGATGCCCAGCGATAGCGGCGTGACATCCAGGAGCAAAACGTTCTTGAACCCGCCGGACAGAATTTCCGCCTGGATGGCCGCGCCCAGGGCCACGGCTTCATCCGGGTTTTGCGACGTATTCAACTGCGGACCGGCCGGGCGGTGATAATCCGCGCCCAGCCGCAGACTGCCGCGCGTCTCGGCAAATTCAACGCAGCCAAACCAGTCGCTGACCAACTGCCGCACCAGCGGCATCCGCGTCTGGCCCCCCACCAGGATGACCTGATCCAGGGCTTTGGCCTCGAGTTTGGCGTCGGCCAGCGCGCGGAGACAATGGGGGCGCGTGCGCGCAAGGATGTCCCGGGTCAGCGTTTCCAATTCGGCCCGCGTGAACGGCAATTGGAAACTGAAATCCGGCGTGAGAAAGGGCAGGGATATCTCGGTTTGCGTTTCGGCGGAGAGCGTGATCTTGGCCCGTTCGGCGGCCTCCCGGATGCGCGAAAGCAGTCCCGGGTCGTCCGGCGTTTGACGTTGATCCGCTGGCTCAGCCGCCAGTCGGGGGCCGCCCGCCGCCGCGATTTTTTCGATCAAGAAATCCATCAGCCGGCGGTCCAGGTCATCCCCGCCGAGCCGGGTGTTGCCATTCGTGGCCAGCACTTGAAACACGCCGTCCGTCAGCTCCAAAATAGAGAGGTCAAACGTGCCGCCGCCCAGATCATAGACGGCGATTTTGGATTTCTCCCCGAGCTTGTCCAAGCCATAGGCCAGCGCGGCGGCCGTGGGCTCATTCAGAATGCGTTCCACGGTGAAGCCGGCCAGTTCTCCGGCCTGTTTGGTGGCGTTCCGCTGCGCGTCATTGAAATAAGCGGGCACGGTGATCACCGCGCGGTTGACCGGCTCCCCGAAATAGTGTTCGGCGGCGAGCTTGAGTTGTTTCAGGATTTCGGCGGAGATTTCCTCCGGGGTCAACTCCCGCCCGTGCATGGGGATGGTGACCGGGCCATTCCCGCCGGGATTGAGGGGATAGGTCACGCGCAGTTCCTCGGGCGTAATGTCGGCGGCCCGGCGGCCCATGAACCGTTTTACGGAATAAGCCGTTTCCGCCGGGCGAATGAGCCGCACGCGGTTGGCTTCCTGGCCGACGATGGGCGGTTGATCCGCCCCCGGGAAATACACCACCGAGGGCGTGAGCCGCCGGCCCTCCGCATCGGCGATGACGAGGGGAATGCCGGAATCCACCGTGGCCACCAACGAATTGGTGGTGCCCAAATCTATGCCCACAATTTTGCTCACACCGGATGTTGCCATGGGCGGGGCGGCGGACGCAATCGCACATGCGGTGAAAGGTTGAAAATCCGCCCGGATTTTGCCATGGTCCTTTTAATGAACTGCCTTGTCACCGCCGGGCCGACCCATGAACCGCTGGACGCCGTCCGCCGGCTCACCAATTTCTCGACCGGAAAACTGGGCGTGGAACTCGCCAATCACCTCACCGCGCAGGGGCATGAGGTGACCCTGTTCGTGGGCGAACAGGCCACGTATCCCGGCGAGCGCCGGGCGGCGCACGTCCGGTCCTTTTCCACCACCGCGAGTCTCGGGTCGGGGTTGCAGGCGCTCAGCGGCCGGCGGGTGGACGCCGTGTTTCACGCCGCCGCCGTCAGTGATTTTGCCTTTGGCACGGTCTGGCGGCGTTCCCCCACGGGGGAACTGACCGGCATCAAGGCCGGCAAAATCCCCACCCGCGACGGCGGGTTGCTCGTGGAATTGATCCCGACGCCAAAGTTGATCTGCGAATTGCGCGCTTGGTTCCCGGCCGCGCGGTTGACCGGCTGGAAATATGAAGTGGACGGCGGCCGGGAGGCGGCGCTCGGGGCCGCCCGCCGGCAACTCGCCGAAGCCCGCACCGACCTGTGCGTCGTCAATGGTCCGGCCTACGGTCCCGGTTTCGGGCTGATCACCGCCGCCGGCGAAAGCCCGGTGGCGGATGCCGCCGCGCTGTATGTGGCTCTCGACCGGTTTATCTGCCGTTGATCCCGACTGGCACCGCCTTACCGGCCGCGGTGAGGCGGGGGAACGGTTGACCCGGCCTTCTGCTGGTGCGGGACCAAGCCGGGTTTGCCCCTGACCCAGAACGGCGGTTTAAGTGACTCATGAACCACGAAATGAACTGGAGCCTCCGGCCCGCCCGTATGGCGGATGTTCCCGCGTTGGCGGAACTCATCCCGCTTTCCGCCCGCACCCTCCTCGCCCCGTATTACTCCACCCAACAAATCGAAGCCGCGCTCGGCCCGATCTTCGGCGTGGATCGGCAACTCATCGCCGATGGAACCTTCTTCGCCGCGGAACACGCCGGGGTGATCCGGGAATGCGGTGGTTGGAGTAAACGCAAATCGCTCTTTGGCGGCGATGCGGCTCGCGCCGCCGTGGACGCGTTGCTGGATCCGGCCGCGGATTTTGCCCGCATCCGCGCCTTCTTCATCCACCCCGACTGGTCGCGGCGCGGCTTGGGCAAAGCCATCCTCATGGCCTGCGAGTCCGCCATCCTGGCCGCCGGGTTTGCCCGGGCGGAACTGGTCGCCACGCTCGGCGGGGAACCGCTTTATCGCTCATGTGGCTACCCTGAGGTGGAGCGCCGTGAGTTGTCAGGCGTCGGCGGCATCACATTGACCGGGGTGTGCATGAGCAAGCGGCTCCGTTGAGCAATGCTGCCATCACCCTGCCCTGGAACAGGACGGCACGACCCCGCCTGATCAAGCCCGGTCACAACCGGGTGCTCACCGGGGCATCCTGCGCCTTGACGCCCATGATGTCTTCGGTCACGGAAATATAGCTGTCCCCGGCCCGGGCCGCCCGGGGTTCCCGGACGGTGATGCGGCCGTCGGACTCCATGGTGAGGGGATGAATCCAGCCGTGGTGGAGGGAGGCGATGAGAAATGGGGAATGGGTGGCGATGAAGATTTGGGATTGGGGAAAGAGCCGTTGAAAGGCCGGTAAAATCTTGCCCTGCCAGGCGGGATGCAGATGGTTCTCAATTTCGTCCAACAAAAAAACCGCCGCCGTGGCCAGGGGATCACTTTTGCCCTGCAACCAGGCGTCCATCATCACCACGGCATGAACGAGCCAGCCGATGATGGAGCGCAAACCATCCGGCAGCAGGTTGAACGGGAGGGTGCGATCCCCCCAAAATACGCCGATGCTGACATTGGGATAGCTCGTGACTTGAAAGCGGAAGTTGAAGCCCGTGATCTCACTCAGGGTGGTTTCGATGGCCCCGATGATGCGGGCGGAACGCGTCAACGCCCCCCCCGGCGGATCGCCCATGGCATCCATGGCGGATTGCAACTTTAAATTGGTGATCGCCTGCAGCAGGGGTTGCGACCAGCCTTCGGGCCGGACGAAGGAAAGACATTGCTTGCGATCGGGTTTGGGCACGTCGGCCATGGCCGTGATGGGTAAATCCGTCAGGTAAGCCGTGCCGCTGTAAGCAAAGGCGGGCAACTGCGTCCATTTAAGAATGGAGGGTTCGATGACCCCATGCCAACTGACCCCCTGCGCCTGGATTAAAAAATCCCAGGCCGGCGCCCGGTTGGGGATCGGCAACATCGAATAAGGGTGAATGCAAATCGGGGCGTCCAAGCCTTTGACGCGTTTCAAGAGGGGTTCATTGTTGCCGAGCATGGCGGCCAGGACCGACAAAAGCCGGGTCTTTCCCGTGCCGTTGACGCCGGTGAACAATTGCACCTCCGCGAGGTGGTCGGGCCGGTTTTCGACGGGCGGCAAAGTCAGTTGAAATTTTCCGAAGGGCGGAAAACAGTCTGATTTGATCGCTCGCAACATACGGTTTTCATGTTCCTACGGCCCGGATTAAAAGAAAAGCACTTCTTTCGAGAAAACCGGCGTTTTGGGTTCCTTTTACGGAATCAAAACAATTTTCCCGGCCGCGCCGGGGTCCATGATGGCGCCATGGGCGTAGGGGGCGCGGGCCAGGGGATATTCTTCGGCAATGACCGGGTGCAGGGTGCCGTCGGCCAAGCCCGTGAACAATTGGGTGTGGATTTGCGCCAGGGCTTCGGGGGGCGTGTTGAACAACACCATGCCGCGAATATCCGCCTCGCGGCTCATCGCCTCGCGCGGGGTGATTTCCACGTCGCCGCGGCTGCCAATCACCACCACGCGGCCGCGCATGGCCAGCAGGGTCAAATCATGGCCCAGATTTTTGTGGGCCGCCATTTCCAGGATGACATCCACGCCGGATTTGCCGGCGGCCTGGGAAATTTGTTCGAGATAATTCCGCGCGCCATGATCAAACACGCGGTGCGCCCCTTGTTCCAGCACGAGCAGGCGCCCCTTTTCCGTGCTGGCGGTGCCCCAAACCTGCAGACCCTGCGCCCGCGCCAGTTGCACGGCCGCCAGGCCCACGCCGCCACTCGCGCCATGGATCAGCACGGTTTCCCCCGGTGCCGCCTGGGCGCGCTGGACGAGCGCCCGGCAGGCCGTGGCGTAGGGCACGCCCAGCGCCGCCCCCTGGGCAAAACTCACCCGCTCCGGCAGCGGGTGAACCTGGGCCACCAGGCACAATGCCAATTCCGCGTAGCTGCCGGTGAGTGTCCCGGCCGTATAGACCCGGTCCCCCGGTTGGAATTGGGTGACGCCTTCGCCCACCGCCTCCACCGTGCCCGCCCCGTCACTGCCCGGGGTGTAAGGCAGGGCCGGTTTGCGGGCATAATTCCCCGAGCGGATATATGTTTCCACCGGATTGACCCCCGCCGCGCGCAGCCGCACCAGCACCTGCCCGGCCGATGGCCGGGGCTCCGGCACGTCCGCCAGGCGCAAGACGCCGGGATCGCCAAATTGTTCCACACGGATGGCTTTCATGTCCGCCACTATTATATCAAACCCGGGAAAAAGGCCATCTCCTTTCCGGCGTGCCTTTTCTCCGGGGGGTGCCCCCTGAGTAACCTAAAACCACCATGGCCCTCCGGGAGATTATTATGCGGTTGCCCATTGTATCTGCCGGCTGGCAACCCCACCGGTCTTTCCCCCGCACTGGTCGCGCCATCTTGTCCGTCATGACTTCAGCGGCGGCGGAAGCACAGCACCGGCGGATTCCCCCCGTCGCCCGGCCGGGGTTCGGCCCGCGGGGATTTTTATTTCGTATAACGAATATCTTTTAGATTGACAACGTTGGCTTTTCAACGAAAGCCCCGTCAGCATTGCTCCTTTGGCCATTTTTGCCCCTTTTACGATGAGGTTCTCAGAACCTTGCCGGCTCTCCGGGGGGGGGTATGATGTGAGGTGTGAGGCTTGGAGCCCGGGGACGCGGGGTCAGGCCATGGCTCTTTGACATAATCTATTGAGGTTCCTGGAAGCTGCCGGGGATTTGCGACCACCGCCCGGAGGCCAAATGGGAAAATCGGGAGCTTGGATCCCTTCTTCTCTCCATGTCTGTGGTTCAATCGGGTTTTGCCATTCTGTCATTCTGGCCAAAACCCATCCAGGTGATATTCGGCGGTTTCCACCCGATCTCCGGCCCAACCCGGTCAAGGCCAGTCCGGCCTGAAAGGTCAAACCAGGTTAAACCAGCCAAAACAAGGCTGGCACCGCCGCCCGGCCCCCCGGACTCGGAACCCGAAGCCCAAGACCCTCAAAGAGGGTCAAGCCTGGTCAAGCCCAGTCAAACCTGGCTCTGCCGCCCGGCCCCCCCGGACCCGAGACCCGAGACCCAAATCCCAAAAGAGAGGGTCAAGCCCAGTCAAGCCGTAGGGTCACCGGAACTCGGGATACCCGGCGGACGGTGGCAGCGGCGTCCCGCCGCTGAATCAGCCAGCGAGCCGGTGCCGGGACGGCTCCGCCACCATTGTTCAAACCCCAAAATCCAAGAAAAAATTCAAAATCCAATATTCAAGCCCGACGAATCGGCGGTTTTTTGGCTTTTTTTGCCGGCGGAATTTCTTTGCATAATTTGGCTTATGAGGTAAAATACTGGCGTGGTTAAGGGTAAACTTTTCATTGTCATGCTGCTCGCTGCCGCCGCTTTCTATGCTGTGGCGGCCGTGGGTTGGATTGCCGTGGATAAACTGCACGCGACGTCCAAAAAGCTGGTCGTTGACACGCTGCCCTCCCTCGCGGACGCCGGCCTGGCCCAGGAACGGTTTTATCAGAACCGGCATCTGATGCACGAGATGCTGGATGAGCACACCCCCGCCGAACGCGCCCAGTTGATTCAGTTTGTGACCAGCAATTCCACCGATGGCATCTGGAAGGACTACGCCGACACCATTTATTCGGCCGAGGAACGGCAGCTTTACGAGACCATGCTTGTGGTGCGGTCCAATTACTCCGAAACCCTGCCACCGTTCCTCAATTTGGTGGCGGCCGGCAAAATCAGCGATGCGTCCACCCTGTTTAACGGCGAGCAGAACCGCCGGTTTCAAATCTACCGGGCCGCCGCCCAAAGAGTGTTTGATTTCAACGCCCGGCAGGGCGTCACCCGGGGGAAAATCATTTCTTCCTCCCTGCCGTATGCCCCCTTGGTGGTGGGCGGGCTGTGTTTGCTGGTGTTTGTGTTTGGCTTCAGTCTGGGGTTGCGGCTGGCCTTTATGGGCGGCAGCCCGAGACCCCGGAGTGACGCCTTGTTTTCCCAAGCCCGCGAACCCGGCCAAAGGTTGCGAATTGAATCGCAAGAATCGTTCATAACCAATTGATTTCAATTGGCTTGCGCCGTTTTTCGCGCCGGGTTAAGTTTCGGGGGTTTCCAACTCAACATGACGAATTCATCGTTACCTCCGAAGGCTGACTGGCGTCAGTCTGTGCAGCCATGATTAAAACCCGCAAACGGGAAGCCGCGCAGGCCAGTAATGTTTTCCAATTTAACCTGGCCGGGTTGATTCTATTCAGTCTGGCCTTGATCGCCGGCGCGGCCGGCACGACTTATAAATTGGCCGAGGTTCCCCGCCACAAGCTCGCCGAGGCCTTTGCCGTGGATCCCAATGACAAGACCCGCTCCGTCCATTCCGGCCCCTGGGGTGATCTGGTCACCCGCGACATTGAATTGGAACGTCCGGCGGAATACTTGAATGCGGAGGTGTCCCAGCCGCAACCGGAAACCTGGACTTTTACCGGGTTGAACTGCGGGCAAGTCAAGTCGCTGCTGGCCAAAGACGGATTGACGTCCGCCCAAGTGGCGGCGGTGTTTGCCTCCGGTGCCGTCCAGGAGGATAAAACCGGCACCCGCATCAAACCCGCCCCGGATTTTTTGCTGTCACTGGATTCCGCCACGCGGGGGAAACTGTATCTGGCGCTGGCCGGCCTGGGGGTGAACCTGTATCTCGATTACCCCTATATTTTCCCGGCCGACAACATCAATTCCATCTACGCCTCGCCGCTCCTGAATCCCGACGACATCGCCTTGTTGAAACGCTTGGTCTATGCCAACGGCACCGCCACGCAAATGTCCGATTATGACCTGTTGCTGTGCGAAATCCCGACGGCGGAACGCCGGGTGGCCCTGGCCAAGGCGCTGTCCCGGCAGCACGCCGTCTTTGCCGGCATCTCCATCAAACCGGACACGGACATAGACAAGATCGCCACTTATTGGAGCAACGTTCCGAACGTTCGGTTCGTGGACATCCGGCCGCTCCTCGAATCCCTGAAAGCCCTGCCGGAAGGGGGCAATCTGAGTTTGCTTTACCTCCTGCCGAAATTTGCCCGCGACCGGCTGTACACTTTTCCCCTGCCGCCCCAACCGGGTGATCCGCTGGAGGACTGCCATTGGACCACCTTTAATTTCAGCAATGAAACTCCCGAGAACCGGTTCAACGACCCGGATTTTGCCGTTCAATACATCAGCCGGAATTATTACCAAATCACCGCCCCGTCGCTCTACGGTGACGTTTTGCTGCTGATGAATGACAAAAATGAAATCAAACATTCCGCAATGTATCTGGCGGACGATCTGGTGTTCACGAAAAATGGCAACAATTACCGGCAGCCGTGGATGATCATGCACATCCCGGATTTGCTCGCCACCTACCCGGCCACGCCGCCCATGCACGCGGTTTACATTCGCAATAAGGTGGATTAAACTGCCGGGGTGAGCCACAAAAGCGCCCGCATTGCCGACCTGATCGAGTCCTTTCAAGGGCGGGAATATGACGCCCATTATCTGGGCTATTTTGATTGCTTCAACCACCAGTTGTTTTACGAAGCCCACGAGGTGCTCGAGGATTTGTGGCTGGCGGATAAAACCGGCGTCAACGGCGATTTTTACAAGGGTCTGATCCAACTGGCCGGGGCTTTTGTGCATCTGCAAAAGAACCGGCTCCGCCCCGCCGCCGCGCTGTTCAAGCTGACCCGGGCCAATCTGGCGCGGTATCCCCTCCGGCACGAGGGGTTGGATCTGGCCGGGGTTTCCCGGATGATCGAGCATTGGCTGCACGCTTTGGAGGCGGGGCGGTTTGCCGGCAACCCCTTCACTCCCGCCAACGCCCCGCAGTTAACGCCCGAACCGTCCGCCGCCTCCCCCGCATGAGCCCGAAGCGCATCATTCTGGCCGGAGGCAGCGGCTTCATCGGCCGCGCGCTGGCCCAAGGGTTGCGCGAGCGTGATTATGAAGTGGTGATTCTCACGCGGGCCCCCCGGGCCCGCGCCGATGGCGTCACCGAGATCGCCTGGGACGGCGAACGCCCCGGTCCCTGGGTGGCGTCGCTCGAGGGGGCGGAGGCGTTGGTCAATCTGGCCGGCCACAACATCAACTGCCCGCACACACCGGCGAATCTTGCGCTGATCGCCTCGTCCCGGGTGAATTCCGTGCGCGCCCTGGCCGCCGCCCTGCCGCAGCTCGCCCAACCGCCGCGGGTTTGGGTGCAGGCCGGGGCGGTCGGGTTTTACGGCGATACCGGTGACCGTCCCTGCACGGAAACCAGCCCGGCCGGCAGCGGTCCTTTGGCCGGGATCTGCCGCGAATGGGAGCAGTCCTTCCACGCCGTTCCGGCCCCCCGGCTCCGGCGGGTGCTCTTGCGCATCGGGTTTGTGCTGGGCCGTGAGGGTGGGGCGCTGCCCGTCTTGAGCCGGCTCACCCGGCTCTTTCTGGGCGGTTCCGTGGGCGACGGCCGGCAATACCTCAGTTGGATTCATCTGGCCGACCTCAACCGCATGATCGTCGCCGCCGTGGCGGAGGATTTGTCCGGCACTTATAATGCCGTGGGGCCGGACCCGGTGACCAATGCCGAGTTCATGCGCGCCCTCCGTCATGCGTGGCACCGCCCCTGGAGTCCGCCCGCGCCGGCCTGGGCCGTGCGGTTCGGCTCCCGGCTGCTGCGCAGCGAAGCCTCGCTGGCGCTGATGAGCACCCGCTGCCTGCCGCAACGGTTTCAGGAACGGGGATTTCAGTTTCAGTTTGCCCGCCTGGCCGACGCCTTGCGCGACCTTCGTTGAAGGGGCGGAGCGCGGAATATCCGTCCCTGGCTTCCGGCAGCCGGCGCCCTCGCCAAACCGGAACGATGCATTTCGACCGCAGATGGCCGCAGATAAAAAACGGGAGGAAACGTTGATTCAGTCCAGACCTGACCGAGTGCTCGTCGGGGCCCCGGTATTTCGGGCTTTGCCCTTTCTCCTCATCTGCGTCCATCTGCCATCTGCGGTTAAGCTCTTTTTCAACTGTCTGGTTCCGGCCAAGGATTGGGGGTGTAGAATTCTCCATGAGATTGCCATTGAAATCAGGGGCGGCATCTCGGAACTTGACTGGAATTGAGCTGAATGAGATTGGTTGAAACAACGCATGAAGAAAAAAACCGCCGTCCGGGTTCCCGTTTACCAAGACCCGGCCGCCCCCGCCGCCCGGCGCGTGAAAGATCTGCTGGCCCGGATGACCATCGAGGAGAAGGCCGCCCAGATGATGTGCGTCTGGCAGGAGAAATCCACCAAGCTGCAGGACGCCAACGGCGATTTTGATTTCAAGAAGGCGAAGAAACATTTCGGGCACGGGCACGGGCTGGGCCA
>Ga0302282_1000945_pt1 | contig 21426 bp, 16 predicted proteins | sample III_Fen_E1_3_FD_198763 | JGI IMG/M metagenome (GOLD analysis project Ga0302282, IMG submission 198763) | Peat permafrost microbial communities from Stordalen Mire near Abisko, Sweden - III_Fen_E1_3 | ecosystem: Environmental > Terrestrial > Soil > Wetlands > Permafrost | place: Sweden: Abisko... | reverse complement strand
TGGCTGAAAATGTAAACTGCAATTTTGCGGTTGAAAACGAAAAACTGTCAGGGATGTGCCCGGTCTAAAGTGTCAGGGATGTGCCCGGCCGTACACAGGTAGGACCAAGGGACCAAGGGACCAAGGGACCAAGGGACTGAGGGACTGAGGGACTGAGGGACTAAGGGACTGAGGGACTGAGGGAGGGCGCGGCTGGATAAAGAGTTCATGGATTGATTGTGCGCCGGGAGATGGAAATGATCTGCAACCACCTGTGGTGGGGGGACTGGCCGTCCAGGCAGAGGCGCTTCGCGCAGGGGTTCGTGGTATCCCAGGCGCCCAAAAGCGAGGCACCTGGGGGCGCCCATAGCTTAGTGAGTTAGCCACCGCTTCGCGGTGATGGCGCAAGTTGGCGAGTTGGCCGCGGCATTGGCAATAGGAGCAGTGGGTCAATTTGAAGGGTACGGGCTTTAGCCCGTACATAAACTCCGCAATATCATGCGGGCTTTAGCCCCCGAGGGTATCTTTATTCAAACTGACCCACTACCGCAATAGGAGGTTAAGACGCTCGGGCAACTTAATCGGCCTATAATGAAGCATGGCGACGGCCCGGCATCTGGAACCGGAAGAGCTGCATGATGCGCCCCCGGCCCTTGAGGGGGAGACGCTGCCGCTTGCGCCTGCCGCTGCATCGCAGGTGAGCGCTCTGCCCGCTGCTGCTCCGCCCATTCCCACCTCGCCCGCTACAGTTCCACCGATAAACCCCTCGCCCATTACTGCTCCCTCCGGCCCTGTCCACTCCGTCTCTGCTCCCTCCGGTCCCACACACTCCGTTGCTGCTCCGACCGTCTCCGCCGTGCGCGCGGCGCACAGCTTTGACCAGCAGGCCATCGACCGGCGCGTCGAGGCGCTGCTGAAGCGCGTCCACGCCAACCGGCCCAGCGACGATCTGGCATTGATCCGCAAGGCGTGGGAGTTCTGCGTGCGCCACCACGAGGGCCAGATGCGCGCCTCGGGCGAGCCGTATATTGTCCACCCTCTGGAGGTGGCCGAGATATTGGCGGAGATGCGGATGGATGCGACCTCAATTGCCGCCGGACTGCTGCACGACTCGGTCGAGGACACGCCGGCGACCAACGAGGAGATCGAGGCCGGCTTTGGAGCGCAGGTGGCGCGCATCGTCGAGGGCGTGACCAATATCGAGAAGATCGAGTTTGCCAACCGCGAGGACCGGCAGGCGGAGAATGTGCGCAAGATGCTGCTGGCGATGGTCTCCGATGTGCGGGTGGTGCTGATCAAACTGGCCGACCGGCTGCACAATATGCGGACGCTGGAGCACTTGAAGCCGGAGCGGAGGGAGTCGATTGCGCGCGAGACGCTGGACATTTATGCGCCGCTGGCTCACCGGCTGGGCATGGGCAAGGTGCGCGGCGAGCTGGAGGATCTGGCCTTCCGCTATACCGATCCGGTCAGCTACGAGCAGGTCACGGCGGCCGTTGAAGTGCGCCGCTCCGAGGGCGAGCAGTTTCTGCGCAGCGTGGAGGATACGCTGGCCGAGCAGTTGCGGGAGAACAACATCGAGGCGCGCGTGGAGTGGCGCATCAAGCGCACTTATTCGATCTTCCAGAAGCAGCAGCGCTCCAAGGTATCTTTTGACCAAGTGTATGACCTGCTGGCGATCCGCGTCATTACGCAGGATGTGGCCGCCTGCTACGCCGTCTTCGGGCTGATTCATACGCTGTGGCGGCCGGTGCCGGGACGCATTAAAGACTTCATCGCGATGCCGCGCGCCAACCGCTACCAATCGCTGCACACCACGGTGATGAGCCCCAGCGGCCACCAGTTCGAGGTGCAGATCCGCACGGAAGAGATGCACCGCGTGGCCGAGGAGGGCATCGCCGCCCACTGGAAGTACAAGGCCGGCGACGTGGCCGTGACGGCGCGCGACGAGGAGCGGCTGAACTGGATACGGCAACTGGTCGAGTGGCAGAAGGAGATGACCGACCCGAACGAGTTCCTCTCCAGCCTGAAGATGGACCTCTATCCCGACGAGGTGTACACCTTTACGCCCAAGGGAAAGGTGGTTGTGATTCCGGCCGACGGCACGCCGGTGGACTTTGCCTATACGATTCACACCGAGGTGGGCCACACCTGCGTGGGGGCCAAGGTGAACGGGCGCATGGCCCCGCTGCGCAGCAAGCTGCGTACGGGGGACATTGTCGAAATTGTCACGCAAAAGGACCACAAACCCAGCCGCGACTGGCTGACGTTTGTGAAGAGTCCGCGGGCGCGCAACAAGATCAAGCACTGGCTGAATGAAGATCATCGGCGCAGGGCGGTGGAGATCGGGCGCAAGCTGCTGGAGCGCGAGGCGCGCAAATACAAGGTGGCGCAGGCTCTGATCGGCGAACAGGACCTGAGCCGCATCGCCAACGAATACGGCGTGGCCACGGCCAGCGATCTGCTGGCGGCGCTGGGGCTGGGCAAACACTCGGCGCGCTCGGTGCTGGGCAAGCTGGCGCCGGGCTCGACCAACCTGCCGGAGGCCGAGGCGCCGGAGATCAAGCCGGGCGCACCGGGCGAGGCGGGGATGTCGGATGCGGTGCGCAAGCTGCACCTGACCGGCTCGGAGTCGCTGCAGGTGGAGGGGCAGAACGATCTGCTGGTCTATCGGGCGCGCTGTTGCAATCCGATTCGCGGCGAGGAGATCGTCGGCTATGTGACGCGGGGCAAGGGCGTGGCCGTGCATGCGCGGGGCTGTCCGAATGTACAGAATCTGCTGTACGAGAGCGACCGGCGGATCAACGTGGAGTGGTCGCGCGCGGAGCAGGCGGGCAGGCCGCAGCGCTATCCGGTGAAGTTCACCATCTCCTGCGACGACCGGGCGGGAATGCTGAAGGAGTTGATCGCGGTAATCAGCGACGACAACTCCAACATCAGCAATATCGATATACGCAAGGACGAGAACGGCGAGGCGGTGGTGGAACTGATCAGCGAGGCCGAGGATCTGCGCCACCTGAACCGCATGGTGCTGGGGCTGCGGCGCGTCAAAGGCGTGAGGGCTGTGGAGAGAACGCAGAAGCTGTAGGTCAGGTACGCGTCTGTCAATGCCATGAAATGGAACGGCACGTCGATTTATCCAGTATCGTATGGCGGCAATGATTAGCAAAAAGTCCCTCAGGGGCTGAAGCCCATATTGATATTGCAATGCTTTCGGCACGACTAAAGTCGTGCCCTGACGCTTCATGCATACGCAATTGAATTTTGCAGGAAGCTCAATACACCCCTTTTCATGCAAATGCAATCACAGGTCTACATTGCTCAGAATTTTGCCGGTTGCTTGTGCGATGCTTGCAGAGCGTGCGTCTCGCGTTACGGCGAATCAGGCACGGAAGGCTGATCCAGCGCCCGATCACGAACCATCGTGAGAGTTGCACGCGGATGGACTGCATGAGAGTAGAGGCCGTTTCGATGCGCGAAGTCAAGAAGGAATCCTTCGATCCAATCCGCTTTCTGGCGACCGAAGGGCCGGGACGGAGGATCTTCCACAACGCGGCAAGGAAGGCAATTTATTCCCAGGGAGGCCCAGCCGACTCCGTGTACTATCTGCAGAGCGGCCGGGCGAAGCTGGTGGTCGTCTCCAAACGGGGCAAAGAGGCCACGGTGACGATGCTGGCCATGGGTGACTTTTTTGGCGAAGAGTCGATGGCGGGAGTGAACGAGCTGCGGAGCTCCTCGGTGATGGCCGTATCTGCATGCGTCGTACTCAAGATCGAGAAGGCCAAGATGCTCAGCGTATTGCATGAGGAGCCTGCCTTCTCGGACCTCTTCATGCATTTCATTTTGACGCGCGGCATCCGGACCCAGGCGGACCTGATCGATCAGCTCTTCAACTCCAGCGAACGCCGCCTGGCGCGAACGCTCCTGTTGATGGCGGAGTTTGGCGGACCGGGCGAGCCGGAGCCGCTGCTTCCGCCGGTAACCCAGGAGACACTTGCCGAGATGGTGGGCACCACGCGCTCGCGCGTCAGCTTCTTCATGAATCGCTTCAGGAAGCTCGGCTACATCGAATACAACGGCCGCATCCGGGTTCACACCTCGCTGCTCAACATGGTCCTGCACGATTCACTGCCCGAAGAGAATGCCACCAGGCCGGTGTTGCTTGATCCACCGCCCAGCCCGGCACGAGAAGCAAAGCGGGCAAAGCTGACAGGAAGCGAGTCTCCTGCCCGCTAGCAGAGCTTCCGACTCGCCCCACCACTACTGAAGGAGATCGTATGTCGTTTGGAATTTACGCAGCCGGATTCGCCATCATGATTGCCGGACTGGCTTACGCCGCGCACCTGGTGCACCTGCCCACGCAATGGATTGCAGTGGGAGCGATCATCATGATCGGCGTTGGGCTTCTGTCGGCTGTAAAGGCCACGCGGCAGAAGGACTCCGCCAAATAAAGCCGTGCACCCCCGTTCCCGCTGGAGCGCAAAAACAAACGGCTGCCGTGGAGGCAGCCGCTTGTTTTTGCCGAGGCCGGATTACTGGACGGTAAGGTTGAAGCTGGTGGTTGCGCTGATGGCGGAATCAGTTGAGTCCTGGCCGGAGAGCGCGATGGTGTATTGCGTGCCCCCACCGCCGCCGCCGCCGCCACCGCCGCTGCTGCTGCCGCCGCCGCAGGCGGTGAGGGCGAAGCTCGAAAGCCCGAGAACGACGAGGCCGCAGAGCAGTCGCAGAGGCCGCCGACGCCAGCCGATGAAGCCCGCGAGGAAGATGCCAGCCAGGCTAAAGGCCGCCGCGGCGATGGACGAAGAGGAATCCCGAGCGAGGCTAGCCTTCCCGCCGGCTGCGCGGAACAGATGCATTCCGGAGCTTTGTTGAGCGTTTGACCCACCGCAATCGGAGAGCTTCAGATCGATGGTCATGACTGCCTGGACAGCGCTCGTAGAGGTGACGACAGCCGTTGTATCGGAGTAGCAGAAGGACAAGGTGGAGGAGGAGGGCGTGATGTCCACCGATCCCCTGTAGGCGCCGCTGGGCGTTACGGTGATGGTGGTGCCGCCATAGGAGTTCGCGGCGATGCTGAGGCTTGTTGCCGCCATGGTAAAGCTGCCCGAGATGGGCACGTTCACCTGGGCGACTCCTCTGGATGCCGCCAGCGCCGCCGTGCCCGCATATTCGGCGATGATCTGGTGCGTGCCGGAGGTCGTGAAGGTGGCCGGATAAGAAGCAGTCGCCGTGCCGGGCGTGCTGCCCGCACTCAAAGAAACCGTAGTTGTTGAGCCGCTGTCGCTGTATGTCGTTCCGCCGCCATCGATCGAGAGCTTGACGCTGCCGGTGGGGGTGGTCGTACCGTCGGCGGAGGTCACGGTGATGTTGAAGGTGTCGGATACGTTCAGCGCGGGCGTGGTGCTGGTGGGCGTGATCGTGGTGGTGGTGCCGATCAGGGTGGGGATTACGGGCGACAAGGGCGGAGCCCACGCAGCGACCAGGTTGGCCAGATCGACCGATCCCAGCCCGGTCACCTCGTCGTAGCCCGAACCGGCGGAGTAGCCGATCTCGCCGCTGCAATCGGCTGCGTATGTGCAGTCGTTGTTGCCGCTGGTTACATCATGAAAGGCGGAGGCGTAGGTGGTGCTGTCGGCGGCCATCTTGTAGAGGGTATGATTGACCAGTCCCTGGCCTGTCGTGTAGCCCTTGGCCTGGTTGATGATGGCCACCATGCCGGCGAAGATGGGCGCGGCAAAGCTGGTGCCGCCGGCAACGGTCAGGTATTTGTTGTTTGCGTCGCGGAAGCCGTTGGTGCAAGCGCCGTCGATGCCGGTTTCCGAGTCGCTGGAGCAGAAGAGGTAGCCCGGATAGTCAGGCGAGGAGTAGAGGGCGATATCCGGCACCAGGCGCATTGAGCCGGCTGGAATCGCATTTCCGCCAATGGTGCCGGCCTGCCAGGAGGGCCGGGAGACCAGCGCGCTGACGCCGCCTCCGCTGGAGCTGAGACCGCCGAGAAGATCGTCGTTCCAGGCGATCTCGGGAATCCATGCGAGCGCGGTGGTGGGACTGCTGCTGCTGTACGGGCCCCAGAAGGCGCCGATCTGGTCGTCGGTCCCGCTGATCTCAGTGCCTCCGGCGGCAGTGACATAGGCGCTGCTGGCCGGGTAGTTGACGGCCAGCGCCTCGTCCATCGCGGTTGTAAAGGTCACGCCGCCATCGGTCTTGCCCGTATAGCCATAGCAGGAAGTGGAACCGGAGTCGCCCGAGGAGGCAATCAAGGTCTGCCCCTGCGCAACGGCCTGCGCGCCCCAGGCTTCCATCGTGTTGAGGTCCGACGAATCAAGAGCCGTCTCGCAAGCGCCGTAGCTGATGCTGATGATCGATGCAAGATCCTGGTCGATCGTATAGTGGATCGAGTCGAAGACGGAATCGTTGGTATAGTCGCCGACGTAGACGAAGAGAATGTTTGCGCCCCGGGCGACTGCGCCCGACCACTCGAGGTCGATGTCGGACTCCGACTCGTCCCCGCTATATCGAGTGGAAGTTCCCGAGCCCGGCACCAGTACCTGAGTGGGATCCTTGGTGGGCAGGCCGGAGGCGCTCTGGAAGTTTTCGATGTCGCTGGTCAGGATCGCCGATTGGCCCATCAGGGCAACCGACTGTCCCGCGCCGTTGATGCCGCTGTGGTAAAGCGAGTTGATGTCGTAGGCGACGGCGATATCTCCGGGGGCAAAGTGAACGGCGCCCGACGTGCTGGAGGTAAAGGCGGGATGCGCCGATGCGGTGTGCATCGGCCGGGGGCGGAAGTCGCTCAAGTTGCGCACGGCCAGAACCACGGGCGCCAGCGCGGCGGGGATGCTTAGCTCAGTCGAGGGCGCAAAGTGGCGCTCGCCGTTCACGTTGTAGGCGTGCATCTGGGTGGAAAAAGCCTGCTCGACCTGGCCGGTGGTGCCGGAAAAACGGATCATGTTGCGGCTGCGGGCGACCGAATCGACGGAAAAGCCCTGCTGCTGGAGCCAGTTCTTCACCTGCTCCAGATCGGAGTCGGCCAGGCCAAAGCGGGCGGCAAATTGATCGGGGTTGAGCCATTGGTGATAGAGGGGCGAGGTGGGGTCCTGCTGGGCGGCGATGAGCGCATCGAGATCGGCCTGCTGTGCAGCCGAGCGGCTGAAGTAGATGCCGATGCCGCCGATCTTGGTGGCCGAGGAGAGTCGTCCGGCATCAAACTGCGGCTGGGCCAGGGGATGCAACGAGCCCTGGAGCCTGACCTGCGCCGAGTTGTCGATTGCCGAGCCGATGCGCGGAGAGAGCGATTGCGCGCTCAAAGCCGTTGCAGCCCATACGCAGAGGGCGATCGAGGCGAAGAGCCGAAGCCGCTGAAACTGTGCGAGCGCAGAGAGTATTTTCATGGCCATCCTCATGGATTGTATAGCTGAAAGCCCAAAGATCCGCCAACGGTGAAAGACGATTTCGCGCGATCAAGGACCAAGGCCGAAGCCGCCTCCGCCTTCGGGAAGATCAGCTGAGCAGCAAGGCTGACAAGCCCAACAGAAACACAAAATCGCCGCGCCCTGAGTCTAACAGACGCGGCTTTCCGCTTGTTCAGTCTGGTTAGACACCGTTGCGGGGGATTAGTTGCGCCGGGCAGAGAGGGAATTTTCTTGTCTGCTTCGGTTGCCGTATTGCCGACATTTGCCCGGCCTCGGCTATCTTGCCCTCAGAACAGATTCTTCAAGTTGCGCCTGCCATCCACGATTCTGACGATTTCAACCGCGTCGATGCCGCCTTCATCGCTGTCGGGATGAGTTTCGTAGAGGATCAAATACGGTCCTTCCACGAGCATCCGGGTGGTGAGACGAATCTCCGGACGCCGCACTCCCAGCCGAGGATAATCCGCGAGCATTCCACCCTTCGCCTCAATCGCATCGAAGATTCGTTCCGCTGTGGATGGCCTTTCGAGCGCAATATAGGTATAGATTTCGATCAGGTCTTCGCGGGCTTGCGGAGTCCAGAGAAGATCAACGGGCAAGGGCTTGATCCTCAGCGGCAATCGCCAACCGTTGCCGCGCTTCGCGTCGAGCGGCTTCAAAATTCACCGGCACAGCCGCTCCGCTGGCCTTGCCCTGATCCCACAGCTGTCGCAGGCGCTTCAGATCTTCCTGGCGCAACTCGCGCTTGAACTGCCAATCACGAATTGCCTCGCGGACAATCTCGCTGGTGGTGGCGTATTCGCCGGTTTCGACGGCCGCGCGGAGAGCGCCGAGCTGCTCTCCGGTCAAAGCGATGCTGACTTTTTGAACATCCGGCATGGCGAAAGCTCCTCTCATAAGGAGAGCAATTCTTACTACTATTTGCTCAAGTATAGCAAATAATCTCGAAAATGGCCTGGAATGCCCACGAACGCCAAACCTACTTTGCGCGCGCGCCGAGCTTGGCGATTACCTGCTTCAACTCCTCGAGCTTCTGCCCGGCCTCGGCCATCTTGCCGGAGGCGGTGAGGCGTTGATAGTCGTCGAAGTCGCGGCTGGCCTGCTGGATCAGGGCATTCAAATTCTCGGCTGGAGCGGGCGCGCCGGGAGCGGTGGTCGCGGTGGGAGAGGTCGGAGATTCGGTCGCGCTGAGCGAAGAGATGTTGCCGCCAAAGAGCGAGGAGAGCGCGGCCTCGAAGGTCGGCCCGTAGGCGAGCTTGTCCTGGAGCGCGAGCACGACGAGGCGCAGCTCGGGCATCGGGCTGCGATCGGCCTGCAGGTAGATCGGCTCGGCGTAGAGCAGCGCGCGGCCGGAGGGAATGACCAACAGAGTGCCGCGGCGCACGTGCGAGCCTTGCTGATTCCACAAGGTCAACTGGCCCGACAACTGCGCGTTCTGGTCGATGCGCGCTTCGATCTGCATGGGCCCGTCGACCTGGCGGGTCTTGGGAAAGTCGTAGACGATCGAACTTCCATAGTTCTCGCCGTCGGAGCGGGCGGCGATCCAGCCGATGAGGTTGTTGCGATTGGCGGGTGTGAAGGGCAGAATCTCGACAAACTCGACGCCGCTCTCGCCGGGCAGCTTCATCAGCACGAAGTTGGGCTCCATCGATTGCGCCTGCTGCGCGCCGCCCTCGCCCAGCCCGACCTCGCTGGCGACGGTCCAGAGATCTTCGCGGTTATAGAAGACCTCCGGATTGGTCATGTGATAGAGGCCGTAGACCTCGGCTTGCAGCTTGAGCAGCATCTCGGGGTAGCGGACGTGCTTGCGCAAGTCCGTGGGCATGGCCGAGGCGTCCTTGAATAGACTGGGGAAGATGCCGCGATAGGCCGCGAGGATTGGGTCTTTGGCGTCGAAGACATAGAAAGTGGTCGAGCCATCGTAGGCGTCGATGACCACCTTGACGCTGTTGCGCATATAGTTGAGCGGCTCGCCGTTGACGGTGGAATGCGTCGAGTAAGGATAGGAATCCGACTGGGTGAAGGCGTCGAGAATCCACAAGAGCCGACCATCCTCGCCGAGCACGAGATAGGGGTCGTCGTCATAGGTGAGGAAGGGCGCGAGCGCCGTGACGCGCTCGCGAATGGTGCGGCGCATCAGCAGGCGGCTTGCGGGCGTGACATCGTCGCTGAAAGGCAGCTTGGCAATGTCGCCGCGGTCAAAGGCGATCAGCAGACGGCGCAGGAAGCCGCCCAGTTCGATGCCGCCCGAGCCCTGATAGGAGGTCAGATTGTTGCTGTCGCCCTCGGGGAAGTTGAACTCCTTCTGATTGGTTTTTACGTAGACATCGGTGTTGGTCTGCTGGCCGAAGTAGATCTCAGGGCGCGTGACATTGAGCCCCGGCACCGTGCTTTGCACCGGCATATTGCTCAGCAGCAGGCTGGGCCGGCCTTCGGGCGTGAAGCCGTTGACGGTGTTCATCGTGAGGCCGTAGCCGTGGGTGTAGATCAGCTTGTCGTTGATCCAGTTGCGGCTGCTCTCGGGCAGCTTGTCGACGCTCAACTCGCGCGCCGCCAGCATCACCTCGCGCATCTGTCCGTTGATCGTGTAACGGTCGATATCGATGTCGGGAAAGTCGTAGTAGGTGCGAATCTCCTGCATCTGGCGCAGGGTATCCTGCAGGGCGTGCCAATCCCAGAGGCGGATGTTGGAGAGCGTCGCCTGATTGTTGGCCGGATCGGTGGCGTCCACGGTGGTCTCGGCGGGGAACTGGCGCTGAGTGAATCCATCGAGCGAGTATGCCTGGCGTGTCATGGCGATGTTGTTGGCGATGTAGGGCTGCTCGCGCACGAGTTCATTGGGCTTGACCAGAAAGCTGGTCACATACCAGCCCGCGATGCCTACACCCGCATAACAGAAGACCGCGGGAAGAACGGAGAGGACAAGCCAGCGCGGGCGCGGGCGAATCAGCCCACCGGCCAGAGCGATCAGCGCGCCCAAAGCGAGCGCCACGCTGACCACGAGCATTCCCGTCAGGCTGACGTGCGCGTCGGTATAGGTGACGCCATCGAAGATGGTGTGGTGCTCGAAGAGCAGCGCGAAGCGGCCCAGATAGACGCGTCCGGCGATTGTCAGCAGAAGAAAGGCAGCGGCAACGGAGAGCCCGCGAAGGGGGAGTTCGCTCAAGCCGGCGCGGCCGCCGAGGGCGCGCGTGCTGCCGGAGACGAGCAGAAAGATTACCGCCGCCAGACAGGCGATGATGCTGAGCGAGAGCAGCCAGCCCAAAAGCAATTGCCAGGCTGGGAGGGTGAAGAGATAAAACTCGAGCGGACGGCCGAAGATGGGGTCAGTCGCGCCGCCCGCGCGCGCTGGCGTGTACCACCAGAGCGCCAGCGTCTGCCACTGAGCGGCCATGGCGCCGCCGCTGATGAAGGCGATGAGCAGCGCGCCGCCGATGGAGGCCAGGCGCAGGACCAGCCGCAGCGAGAGCTTGACCGGCTGGCCGCCGATATAGAGCGTGTGATCCGCGGGAAGATCGGCGTCATGCGCGTGCTTGAGCGCAAAGAAGACACCGAGCAAGATGAAAAAGGTGAGCGCGAAGAAGCCGGCGAAGATGCCCCACGCCAGGCCGCGCGCCTTCCAGAAGACCTCTTCATAGCCGAGCGAGCGGAACCAGAGCAGGTCAACCCAGTAAGAGAGCGCGGTGCGGCTGCTCAGCAGGATCACGGCCAGGACGGCGAACAGGATCAGCAATCCGCGGCGGCCGCGGCGCGGTTTGGCGTTCAATTCGGCCCAATCAATTATCTCCGGCATTGTTCCACTCTTTCCGATTCTGCGCATTCCGAACGGCAACGTCCGGCTTTTCCACACCCATTCACTCTAAACTTCTTCGCTGCTTCTTGCAGCCGTAAAGTGCGCATGGAGCAGCGCGAAGAATGGGCGCTCCAACGGCGAGCGCCCATTCGTGCATCATTGTTCATCAGTAAATTTAGACAGGCGCGCGCTCCATCGAGACGATGAACTGAATACCCGGCACATGCGCTGCCGTCAACCGGTCATCGTTGGTGATAAAAAGATCGCAGCCAGCGCTGGCAGCCGTAGCCAATTGAATGGCATCGGGAGCCTTGATGGCGCGGTCCTGACGAATGCGCGCGAAGATTTCACCGGCTGTCCTGTCGAAGGCCAGAACACTTACTTCCGGTTCCCGCAAGAGCTCTCTATACCGTTGCTCCAACGCACGATTACCCGTTCGCAGCGGTTTGACAAGCACCTCTCCCAACGTAAGGGTGGAGGTAAGAACCACGTCTTTCCGGCTGGAGAGGCGCTCGAAGATCACATTGGCGCGATCTCCACGCGCTCCCGTATCCTCCAGTTGGTAGATGAAGAGATTGGAATCAAGAAAAATCCTGCTCATTCCCATCCCTCGCGCAATTCACGAATGTACTCGTCCGGATCAATCCCAGCGGCCATCTCCGCTCCGATGCCACGCGCCCGCAAGAGTCCTTCCAAATGCCGCGGAGACGATTCCTTTTCTTCCTTGATTGCATCGGGGAATGCATAGGAAGAATCTCGCAGTTGGCGAACCCATTCATCAATATTTTCAACGGTCATACCCACACCCGCGTGCGCATTTTCATAACGCTCCTTCGCCCACACCAGCAAAGGCAGATACTCTTCCGGCACCTCACCAGGCTCCGGGAAGATCTTGCCGGAGCGAGCGGGATGCACTTCATCACCGGGGAGCAAGAGACGCCGGGTGTGCTTGCCTGTAGCAAAGAGCATTCGATGCTTGGCCGGATTCGGCGTCTTGTTGGCTACACAGTGCTGCGAAGCATGAACGTTGACGCCGGAGCGCATCTCACCGGTGATATTTTCCCTTGCCGCCCGGTTCACAATCTCCTGAATGGTGAAGTCGGGGCGACTCGGCTGCTCCTTGTGAAGAAGCGCAGCCGCAAGAAAGACCTCAACGGCGCAGGAAACATCGATCATTTCCACTTGTGAAGCCATATTCATCCTCCGCGCGCGGGCAAAATTCAACCCGTGTGAGAATAATGTAGCACGATTATTCATTTTCTAGAAGAAGTATTTCGAAAATATTCAACTTCTCGTATCTTTTCTCATCATCTTCGCTTTGCCGCTTCCTGGTAGACCGCGGCGTACAGGCGGGCGGGCTGCTGCCAACTGTAGTTTTGCGCCATGCCGTTGAGCATCAGCCGCTGCCAACTGGCCCGCTCGGCGAAGGCCGCGAGCGCGCGCTCGATCGCGTCAAGCAGAGCGCCGGAATTTTTGCCCTTGAATTTGAAGCCGGTGCCGGAGCCCTGCTGTGCATTCCACTCTTCGATGGTGTCGTCGAGTCCGCCGGTTGCGCGCACGACGGGAACCGTGCCGTACTTGAGTGAATAGATCTGGTTGAGGCCGCAGGGCTCATAGAGCGAGGGCATGAGGAAGAGATCGGCGCCGGCCTCGATCTTGTGGGAGAGAGCGTTGTCGTAGCCGATGCGGACGGCGACATTGGCCTTGTTCCAGAAGGCCCAATCGCGGAAGAACTTCTCGTAGCGCGCGTCGCCCGAGCCCAGCGCGACCACGGCCACATCCAGTTCCGACAACCGACCGGCGATCTGCTCCAGCAGGTCAAAGCCCTTCTGCACGGCGAAGCGGGAGACGATGCCGATGACTGGTGTCGCCTCGTCGACCTGCTCCAGCCCGAAGCTCTTCAGCAAGTCGTCTCGGCAGGCGCGCTTGCCCGATAGATTTTCCGCCGTATAGCGCGCGGCAATGTGCGGGTCGGTCGCCGGATTCCACAGTGCGTAATCGACGCCGTTGAGGATGCCGCGCAGATCGCCGGCCCGCCCGCGCAGCACGCCTTCGAGGCCCTCGCCGAACTCCGCTGTTTGAATCTCCTCGGCGTATTTGCGGCTGACCGTGGTGAGCATCTCGGAGTAGACGAGGCCGCCTTTGAGGAAGTTGAAGCGGTCGTACTGCTCCAACTTGTCCATGGTGAAGAGATTCCAGGGAAAGAGCAGTTGCTCGGTGGTCCGCGGCGGATAGGCTCCCTGATAGGCGGCGTTGTGAATGGTCAGCACGCTTGCGGAGCGGCTGAGCACGGGGTCGGCCGAGTAGGTTGTGCGCAGATAAACCGGAATCAGCGCGGCCTGCCAGTCGTGGACGTGGAAGATGTCGGGCACACCGAGCAGCTTTGTTGCTTCGATCACCGCGCGGCAGTAGAGGGCGAAGCGCTCGGCGTTGTCGGCATACTCGCCGGCCGCTGTGCCATAGAACTCGGGCCGGTCAAAGATCTCCGGGCAATCGACAAAGTAAAACTGCACGCCGTCACGCCGGCCTCCGTCGACGATGCCGGCGAAGCGGTTGTAATACTCGAAGGGAATGGTGATGGAGCGCGCGGCGTAGTTCAGCTCGCCCGCAAACTGACGGCGCACGCTCGCATAGAGCGGCAGATAGACGGTGACCTCGTGGCCGAGGGTGACCAGCTCAGGCGCGAGCGCTCCCACCACATCGGCGAGGCCGCCGGTCTTGGCAAAGGGCACGCACTCGGAGGCCGCAAAGACAATGCGCATCGGCAGGTTCTCCCGAAACTCATCTTAGCCGGTACAGCGGGAAGAACCAAATACGGCCAGACACTAGGCCCCGTATTGCGCGTCGCTGACCTGCTCCAGCCAATCGACGGCCTTGCCATCGAGCTTCTCCTGAATCGCGAGATGCGTCATCGCCGTGGTGGGCGCGGCTCCGTGCCAGTGCTTTTCGCCCGGCGCAATCCAGACGACATCGCCGGGGCGAATCTCCTGAATGGCTCCGCCCCAGAGTTGCACGCGACCGCAGCCGGAGAGAACGACCAGCGTCTGGCCGAGGGGATGGGTGTGCCAGGCGGTGCGCGCGCCGGGCTCGAAGGTGACGCTGGCGCCCGTGACGCGCGCCGGCGAGGGCGCATCGAAGAGCGGGTCGAGGCGCACCGTGCCGGTGAAATACTCCGCCGGACCTTTGCGGGATGGTTCCGTGCCGATTCGTTTGATCTCCATGGTTTCTCCCTTCCCATCTTTCGATGACATTCGCCGCGAATAGGATGATCCTGCGCAAGCAAAAAATCGCGGCAAAACAGGCTGCGGATCAATCAATTTCCAAGCGAATTACACGAAAGACATACCGCAGGGGCTACTGCATTTTCGATTCTGGTGTATACAGAATCCTTGCAGTAAAGTGGCTTTTTCCTCAAGAAAATGCCACCTTCGATGCGCTCGTAATGTCAACAAGTGAAGCGAAAATGCTCTAAGGAACCTCTGATCAAAGTGCTTATTGAGCATGCATTCCCTCGGGGGCTAAAGCCCAACATTGATTTTGCTGGATTTATGTACGGGCTAAAGCCCGTACCCTTCAAAATTTCGACTTAATCAGAGGTTCCTTAACGGCAGACAGCGGAGAACCGGCTCCCTCACGTCCAAAAGGAACGACGGCCTGGGCGCAGTGCCCAGGCCGCCGCGGTGAGCTGTGGGTATTGGACTAAGGCCATCGCGCTCCAGCGACAGCCCTGGCAACCTTCGTCTCTGCCTTCAAACGCCCCTTCTGCGGTGGCAACGCCCGGCAGGCCGGACTCCTTCGGCGACAGGCTTCGTCGCTCGTATGAAGAACTGCCACCCGCGTATCGGGTGAATGAGATGCAGACAACTGCGAAGATGCGGGTACGTCCCCTGCGGAAAACCACCTCCGCGCGGGGGCAACCAGGAACTCCAAGGCGCGACGCCTTAAGCCTCAGTCACCTCACGTGCCGTACTTTTTGAAGATTCTTTCTGCAAGTTGGATCTACCTCCTTTCCCGTGTGCGCTCAATCTACCCCTCTGTTCACGCGCCGTCAACAGTTGTTTTTCATTTTGTTCCCATTCCTTCGCAAAACAGTCCCCAACTTCCCGGCTCAAAACCTATACTCCCGCACCGGAATGGGAAAATCCTTGTCTCGCCTATGCAATTCATTGCACATTTGTTCACTTTGCCCTGCCTTGCTCCCGGCGCGGGTCCGGCCTGCATGGCGCGATGTATCTCTTTTGTTTAGATTGATTTGAAAATATCGATAGCAGCGACGCGCGCCAGTGTCCAAGTTGGCCCACTACGTGCATCTCTACGGGTGAAACGGCCTAGGCCGAGGTTTCTCTGATCCCCGGAGATCTCTCGGAGTGGTCCAAAAGGTTTGCCAACCCGGTTATCGTCTGGTACTCTTGCCAGCCGGAGCCATTACCATACAGAGCGATCCCGGATCTTCCGGTTCAGCTCAAAGATGAGGACAAAACATGAAGGCTTTTCGCACAACTGCTCTCACTTCCCTTTCGCTCGTTGCCCTGGCGCTCGTCGCAGCTGTCCCTGCCGCTTATGCGGACACTTTAGACGTCTACGGAACGCCCGCGGAAAACGACTCGAACTCCATCACCAATCCCGTTCCAATCACCGTTGCCCAGTTCAACAATGTCACTGGCATCTATGCAGGTGACACGCTCAACAGTGTTGAGGTCATTCTGTCGGGCAATGGCAGCACGGATTACAACTATGAACTGATCGCGCTCACGGGTTACGTGACCGGCTCCAATGCCCATATCACGGCACTCACCACCACGGCTTCGCTGACACTTACCGGCAACAGCGTGAATGAGACCTTGACCATCAATGGAACGGACTCTATTCCCGGTGGGGCAACATTCAACACTTCCAGTGGTCTGCTCACCTATCAAGGCGGAAATCTCCTCGGCACCACAATTGATGCGTATCCGTCGATAACGGGATTTGCCGGGACCGGTACTCTCGGCTTTACGCTCGATGGCGGTGCGTCGACCAACTACATCGGTTCTGCTCCCAACGACTCCCTCGTTGCGGTTGGCGGATCGACGGACGCGGGCGCCACGGTCGAGGTGATCTACGACTACTCGACGCCGGGGCCCGGCAACACGCCTGAGCCTGGCACGCTGACCCTCTTCGGCACCGGCCTGCTTGGCCTGGCAGGCATGCTGCGCAGCAAGTTCCTGCAGGCACGCTAACTCAGGAGCAGTTCCCTTGCTCGATAAAGCCTTATAGTTTTGTCCTGAGTTGAAAGGAAAAGTGGAATGCGATCCATCGCATTCCACTTTTCCTTTGCACGTATTGCCTATTGCCTATTCCCTCTTGCCTGCTTTTTCACCAGCTGTGCAGCCACTGCTCGTCGCGCCCGATGCGCACCGGCGTCTGAAAGAGCGCGCTCAGTCGCGCCTCGGTCAGCAGCTCGGCACGTGCGCCGTCGGCCACGATGCGCCCATCGCGCATCAGAATCACCCGCTCGATCTCCGGCAGAATATCGCCCAGATGATGCGTCACCAGCACCAGGCCCGTTCCCTCGCGCGCCAGGCGCCGCAGCGTCTCCCGCAGCTCGCGTTGCGCGGCCAGGTCGAGGGCATTCGACGGCTCGTCCAGCAGCAGTTGCCGCGGACGGTGCACCAGCGCCCGCGCAATCAGGATGCGCCGCCGCTCCCCGGCCGACATCGTGCCCACCAGCCGCCCGGCCAGGTGCAGCGCCTCCATCCGGGCCAGAGATTCATGAGCCCGCGCGCGCATCTCCTCCGTCACGTGCAGGTTGGGCCAGAGCGTCGAGGCGGAAAAGAAGCCCGCGACGACCGCGTCCAGCCCCGAAGTCACGGCCGTCCGTTCGCCCGGCAGCTCCGTCGTCAGCCCCGAGGCCACCACGCCGAAGTGGCGGCGCAGCGCGGTCAGATCCCAGCGCTCGCGCCCAAAGATGCGCACCCGCATCTCCTCCTCGGCCACGGGATAGAGCTGGCAGCTCATCGCCAGGATCAGCGTGGATTTGCCGCAGCCATTGGGGCCCAGAATCGCCACGTGCTCGCCCGTACGAATCGTCAGATTCACATCGTGCAGCACCACGTCGCTGCCGCGCGCCACGTTCACATGGCGCATCTCCAGAAACTCGGAGCACTCCGCCGCTTCCTTGCCGCTTTCGGTCATCCCACCCCTCAACTGATAGATTAATTGAGAATCCTATGAGCGATATGAGCGAAACCTCCCAGCTTGTCATTCCCCGCGGCTTCCGCTTTGCCGCCGTCAAGGCCGGACTCAAGAAGAGCGGCCGCACCGACTTCGCCCTCATCCTGGCCGATTCGCCCGCCAGCGCCGCCGCCGCCTTCACCGCCAACCGCGTCATCGCCGCGCCGCTGATCGTCGATAAGATCCATATGAAGATGACCGGCGGCCGGGTCCGCGCCGTGGCCATCAACGCGGGCAACGCCAACTGCGCCGCCGGCGAGGCCGGAATGGAGGCGGCGCGCTCCACCTGTTCCGCCGTCGCCGAGCGCTTCGGCTGCCCTCCCGAGCAGGTCTTTCCCTCCTCCACCGGCGTCATCGGCATTCCGCTGCCGGCCGAGAAGATCATAGCCGCGCTGCCTGAAGTCGCCGCTCATCTGGGCTCGGAGTTCGAGCACTTCCAGCAGGCCGCGCAGGCGATCATGACCACTGACACGGTCGAGAAGACAGCCTTCGCCCGGCTGGAGTTCGACGGCAAAGATGTTCGCATCGCCGCCTTCTCGAAGGGCGCGGGCATGATCCATCCCCAGCTTGTTCCTCACGCCACCATGCTCGTCTACATCCTCACCGACGCGGCCATCGAGCCCGCGATCCTCGACGGCTATCTGCAACCGGCCATCGAGGTCAGCTTCAACCGCATCTCGGTGGATGGCGACACCTCGACCAACGACACGGTCTTGCTGCTCGCCTCAGGCGCAAGCGGCGCGGTGATCGGTGCGGGAAATGCGGCCTTCGGTGCCGCGCTCACGCAAATTTGCACCTCGCTCGCGCGTCAGGTCGTCGCCGACGGCGAAGGCATCAGTCATGTTGTGGAACTGCAGATCCAGGGCGCGGCCTCGGATGCCGATGCGCTCAAGGTCGCCAAGGCCATCGCGCATTCTCCACTGGTGAAGACGGCCTGGTCGGGCGGCGATCCCAACTGGGGCCGACTGGCCGCGGCCATCGGCTACTCCGGCGCGGCGGTCGATCCCGATCGCTTCGACATCAGCTTTGGCGATCTGCCCATCTGCCGCAACGGCGGGCGCGCTCCCGGCTTCGACGAGGCCGCCGCCCACGCCTACATCGCTGCCCGCGAGTTTTCCATTGCGATCGATCTGCACCAGGGCTCCGGCTCCTGCCGCTTCTGGACGACCGACCTCACCCACGAGTACGTCAGCATCAACGCCGACTACTCAACCTAGGCTGCCTCAACTCCGGCCGCATCAGAGCGGCAGAGGGTGTTCGTCCGCCCACGCCCCTTCACCGCCTGAATCACCAGAAAGAGCGCAAAGCAGAGCGCCACGCCGCCCGAGGTGTCCAGCAGCACATCGCTGAAGGAGCCCCAGCGGTTGGGCAAAAAGCTCTGGTGGTATTCATCCGCCCCGGCCACCAGGAAGGTCGTCAGAATCGCCAGCCCGTGCGCCCTCAATTGCCGCATCATCGGCGAGGCCGCTGAAGAAAATGCTTGCCAGCAAGCCCGGAAAACAAGCAGAGAAAAGCCGCCGTAGCCCATAAAGTGGCCGGTCTTGCGGATCAGATGATGGATCAGCCTCCAGTGCACGCCAATGTCGTAACCGCAGAGCGCCTCGGCCACGCGGCGCAGCGGTGCGTCCGTGTGCTCCGCGCCACAATAACTCGTGGACTCAAAGGCAAAGATCATCAGGCCGGCCATCACCGGCAGCCATCGACGCAAAAAAATCCGCCGCCGCTCTCGCCCGCCGCCCGAACTCCGCGGCAGATAGCTCCCATAAACGATGGATGTGGATGCCATTCCTGATGCTCCTGATAGCCGCAAGTGAATTCGAGCGCACGATGAGCGCAGCGCTCCGCCGGGATATTCACTCTATCGGCGTGACCGGATCAAGCAAGAGCCCGATCCTCGCGAATTCAGCCTGTGAGAAGGCACATGAGTAACCAAAGCCCGGTCAATTTGATTGGATCGAGAGCATGCAGCGGCTGCGATTGACGCCCGCAGCCCGCGCGCGTATCCTGCGGAGGGTGAGGGAGATCGTATCGTGATGAACAGGCGTGAATTGCTCAAGCGGATGGGCGGCGCGTGCTCCGCTCTGGCACTCTCCAGATTTGCCGGGGCAGAGGTTGCCCCCTTTGCCGCAACCCGCTCTTCCTTGCAGGGCTACAGGATTCCCGACTGGTTCCGCGACGCCAAATTCGGCATCTGGTCGCACTGGGGCCCGCAGTCGGCCCTCGAGTATGGCGATTGGTACGCTCGCAATATGTACATCCAGGGCCAGGAGCAATACAACTACCATGTGCAGACCTACGGCCATCCCTCCAAGGTCGGCTACAAGGATCTGGTCAACGATTGGAAGGCCGCCAAATGGGACCCCGATCATCTCATCAGCCTCTATAAAAAGGCCGGGGCAAAGTACTTTGTCAGCATGGGCGTTCACCACGACAACTTCGATCTGTGGAACTCCAAACACACGCGCTGGAACGCGGTCAACATGGGTCCGAAGAAGGATATCGTCGGCCTCTATCGTGACGCGGCCCGCAAGCAGGGCCTGCGCTTCGGCGTCAGCGAGCATCTCTGGATCAGTTACAAGTGGTGGGCTGTCAGCCACGGCGCTGACAAGACCGGCCCTCTCGCCGGCGTTCCCTACGACGGCGCCGACCCCAAATTCGCCGACCTCTATCACGATGCCGATTGCGCCCGCCTGGCAGAGAGCTGGGAGTGGAATGACAACGACATTCCCGAGTCCTGGAAGCGTCATTATCTCGATCGCATGACCGACCTGATCGATCAGCATCAGCCCGATTTCCTCTACACCGACGGCCATCTTCCCTTTGAAGAGTATGGAATGAAGATGGTCTCGCATCTCTATAACGTGAGCGCGCAGTTGCACGGCGGCGCGACGGAGGCGATTTATACCGCCAAGGAGGCGACCGATTGCTCCATCGGCACCTGTCTGCTCGATCACGAGCGTGGCGTCGCCGAAGGCATCGCGGCCAACCCCTGGCAGACCGACACCTGCATCGGCCAATGGCATTACAAGCGCGGCCAGCAGTACAAGACGGCCAAAAAGGTCATCGATCTGCTCACCGACATCGTCAGCAAAAACGGCAATCTGCTGCTCAACTTCCCGCTGCCCAACTCCGGCGAGCTGGATTACGAGGAGACGGTCGTTCTTGACGGCATCACCCAGTGGATGTCCGTCAACAGCGAAGGCATTTACTCCACGCGCCCCTGGAAGATCTACGGCGAAGGCCCTTCGACCAAAGCCAAAATCGAAACCGGCAACTTCAACGAAGACAAGCAGAAGGACCTCATCGCCGAGGATGTTCGCTTCACCGCAAAAAACGGCGTCATCTACGCCTTCGTCATGGGATGGCCGGAGAAAGCCGCAGTCGTCAACGCGCTCGGCCTCGCCAGCGCGCAGCATCCGGGCAAAGTTCAAAAGGTCGAACTGCTCGGCTACAAAGGCGATCTCAAGTGGCAGCAGGACGAAAGCTCTTTGCGGGTCGAAATGCCCCCGGAGAAGCTCTCCGATGTCGGCATCACGCTGAAGATTGCAACGGCTTGAGGAATGGGTCTTCAGTTATCTCTTGCAAATTCAAATGAGAGTGCAAGAAGTATCAGGGCACGACTTCAGTCGTGCCGCATGGAGCGCAAAATAAATATCGGGCTTTAGCCCCTGAGGAGTGTTCTTCGCAGATCTCTCCTCAACTTCGAGTCTTTCCGGGTGGTCCAGTTCTGACCATCCATAAGCCGCGGCTGCCCCACCGCAGGTGGCGCGCAGCGCTTCTGCCTGGACGGCCAGTCCTTGCAGATCATTTCCCCCGCCGCGCGCACAATCAATCCATGAACACTTTATCCAGCCGCGCCCTCCCTCAGTCCCTCAGTCCCTTAGTCCCTCAGTCCCTGTTTTTCTGTACGGCCGGGCACATCCCTGACACTTTAGACCGGGCACATCCCTGACAGTTTTTCGTTTTCAACCGCAAAATTGCAGTTTACATTTTCAGCCAATGGAGTTGAAAATGAATCCGGCTGGTGAA
>Ga0302282_1000924_pt1 | contig 21690 bp, 31 predicted proteins | sample III_Fen_E1_3_FD_198763 | JGI IMG/M metagenome (GOLD analysis project Ga0302282, IMG submission 198763) | Peat permafrost microbial communities from Stordalen Mire near Abisko, Sweden - III_Fen_E1_3 | ecosystem: Environmental > Terrestrial > Soil > Wetlands > Permafrost | place: Sweden: Abisko... | reverse complement strand
GCTGTGCTGGATTCCTTCAAGAGGACGATGAGCCTCTGGCTCATCGCACTATAATGACGCTTTGCGGCAAGGTCGGCGGCAAGGGCGGCAAGGTCGGCGGCAAGGTCGGCAAGGTCGGCGGCAAGGGCGGCGGCACGGGCGGCGGCACGGGCGGCGGCAAGGTCGGCACGGGCGGCGGCAAGGTCGGCGGCAAGGGCGGCAAGGGCGGCGGCAAGGGCGGCGGCAAGGGCGGCGGCAAGGTCGGCGGCAAGGGCGGCGGCAAGGTCGGCGGCAAGGGCGGCGGCAGGGGCGGCGGCAAGGGCGGCAAGGGCCCATTCATCGTCCGCAGGCTTATTGCCTGCGATCCAATGATCGAAAAGATCTGCTATCTTTTCGATGGCCGATTTTGTGTCGGGCGTTGAAGCGTATTTAATGACCCCAAATTCTGGGTCGATCAGCAGCCAGTGGGCAAATCGTGGCCAGACCAATTTCAGGTCGGACCCTTCCTTGATGGCATTATAAAAAGCCTCGGGCCACGCCCTGGCTGCTTCCACGGGGAGGCCCTCGAATAATCTGTCCTGCAAATACGAGAGAACCTCGGGAATCCCCAGCAGACGCGGGTAATCACTATGCTTCCCGCTGTGGAGCGTGCAGCCTACGGCGCATCCCTTGCCATCTTCCCAATAACCGTAGCCCTGGACGAGTTGATCGGCCTCGCGGTGCTTGCGCACGCGATCTAGGTATTTTTGTTTGATCTTCGGGTCGCCGTGAAAGGCAAGGAGTGGTGTCTTTTTCAGTGTCGTTGTCATGTTATTTTAGGTTCGATGTTCAGTTGTTTGGGATGTGTTGGCTTGGGTGAGCTGGCGGGATTCCGGCTGCGGAAAGGGAGTTCTCCGCCCGGACGATCTCCCCCTTGCACTCGCGGCAGACCAGCCCCAGGTCGCTCTTGATGAGCGGCTGGACAGGGAGATTGCAGAGGGCGCAGAGAGGGGCTTCTTTGGTGGCGGTCATGGGAGGAGGGGCGAAGGATGAGGGGTGAAAGCTGAAACCTGAGTAGGAGAGAGAAGTGTCTTTTTCGGCTCTTTCAGCTTTCCAGTTTTAGCTTTCAGGTTTCGCTGTGCGCGGATGGCCGCATTCAGCGCCATCACGCCCCGCTCGTACTCCGCGCGGCAGCGGAGAGCCCGTTCCCAGGCTTCCTCGCGACCGAGGGTGGTGATGCAGAAGGCGATGCTGCGCCCCTCTGTCTTCGCAAAGAAGCAGTCGTAACGACGGGACCGCCGCGTCCTGGTCCCGAACGAGATGCCGGGAACACCGGTATTGCTCTTGCGGCGGCGGATCTGCTTGATGCGAGGCCCCTGGATCGGGATGTAGGTCAGCACGCCGTCGATACGGGCCATTTTTCCCTGGCGGAGAGTTTTCTCGCGCAGAGGCGCAGAGGCGCAGAGAGGAGAGGAATTAGAGTTCATTCTTTATCCCCCCCCCCCACGGTTTTCTGACCGTCTTTGACGGAAGCGATGGCCTGCGAACGGATGTAGTCGGCGCAGATGGTCTCCATGGAGTCCAGGAAGGCCGGATTGACCCGCGAAACCGAGATGCCGAACTTGGCGCACACCTCCAGGGCAAAGCGGCGGACGGTCTCCCGGCGCAGAAGCGCCTGACCTTTGACCTTTGACCTTTGACCTGTGACTTCTGTTTTCATCGGCTTTTCACCTCTTCGGCGATGGCGCTGCTCCAGATATCGAGCGATGGGCCGCTGGTGCCCTCGCACTGCTCGGCAACCCGCTCGCAGACATCCCGGACGAACGCCATGTTTCCGTACCGGGCCGCCCGATCGAGGATCATGCGGATCGCCTGCTTCAGCGTAGCGGGATCCACATTCGCCACGCGCCGGTTGATGAACTTGGCCACATCGGTTTCCCGCAGGCCGTCGAGCTTGATGCGCTCCGCCAGGCGGTTGCCGACCAACTGCCTCACCTCTTCATAGGCCCCTTGCTCCATGCGCTTCCAGAGGGTCGGCATGACCAGGAGGATGAACTCTCCCTGGGTCTGGTTGATGAGGGTCTTGAGGGTATTGAGGCAGTTGGGGCCGAGGTGATGTCCCTCGTCGATGATGAGGCAGATCCGAGTTTCGTTGAACTTGGAGATGACCAGGGCAAGCCGGTCGGTGGAGTTCTGCGGGATCTGTTTGGTGCCCTTGGCGTGGAGGATCGTCGAGAGGAGGGCGCTGGAATTATCCTTCCAGACGCTGGTCGCCTCGATCCAGAGGAGCCGCTGGCCGTATTTCTCGATCAGGAGTCTCCGGGCACTGCTCTTGCCGGTGCCGGTGTCTCCCTCCATGACCACGAGGCGGTTATTCCCCGTGGAGCGCATGGTCTCCAGCAGCGCACGCTTGAGATGGAGCACTGGAGAGAGGTCGTCATAGAGTTCCTCATTGCGGGTTTCCTCGTCACCTAGGGACTCGATGATCGCCCAGACGGCGCGGTAGTTGGCGAGCTGGCGCTCAAGATCCAGCTCCTCCAGGTCGTTGTTCAAGATCCGATTAAAGGTCTTGGTGGATCCCAATCCGGAGAATTTCCGAAGGAGGGCGGAATCATTGACATCCTTGCTCTCCTGGTACTGCTGGATCTTACGCGCCAGGGAGACAAGCTCCTTGGCATCGTGAGAGTTGATGAGGTCAGGAGCCATATCAGTGGGAAGGTGAAAGGTGGAAAGGTAAGAAGGTGAGATCCTTCCGACCTCTGATGACTGATTGCTGTGTCTCTGAGTTCATTGTGTGTGGGTTGTGCCGCTTGCGCGGCGGGTGATTCAGGTGATGATGAGGTCGCCACGCTCGATGGCTTCGCGCTCCATGCGCTCCAGCCGCTCCAGTTCCTCATCAGTGGGATCGGGCGTGAATCCCCGCGAGCGGCGGCGGGGGGTGGCCGCTCCAGCGAAGGAGCGCCTCTCCCCCCGGAGCGCGACCTCCTCCGCTGGAGTGCCAGATTCTTGCCGTGAAAACTCTCCAGGAGTGGCGGCAGTTGCGTCTTCGTAGCGGCATGGCGTCGAGTCGTCGCCACCCCTGGAAATGTGTGAGTACCCACCCATGCCCCTCGCCTCGCTCTCACGGCGGACGATGCGCTGCTGGCCGGTCCTGGAGTCGGGCAGGAGCGCCCGGTACTCGCGGCGCATGGCGCTGCGCAGGGCCTTGTTGATCTCTTTGGCGCTGTCCGGTGAGCCGTCCGTCATCGGATCAATGCTCTCTGCCTCGCATAAGATGGTACCGGCCTTTTCTCCCGCGTAATCCTTCGCCAGGACGATGGTCGCCTGCACCGGCTGCTCGCCCTGGGGATCGAAGTGGACGCGCACGCTCTGCTTGTCGAACTGCCAGAGGTTCGGATGGGCGAAGTGCCACTTGGTCGAGATCCCGAAGGGACCGTCTGCCGTGACCCGTACCATGCCACGGGAGACGATGCGCTCTTCGGCAACCGGCGAGGCTAGATAGAGCCAGTCGCCCTGGAGTGAGGGGCGGGGCTGCTCGGCCAGATCCTGCATCCAGCGCACCTGGGGAATCCAGGAGCCGTATTCCCGGCTCTCGACGGGGTAGGTGTTCAAAAAAGCGATGGCTTTCTCCATGGCGGCAAGGGCCTCTTCCAGGGTGCAGAAGTGCTCGTAGGGGTTTTTCCGTCCAGCTTGGCAGGCGGTGTAGATGTCGCCCTCGCGCTTCATCTCTCCCCGGTAGCGGCCCACCTGTCCCGGCTCCAGGGCGAGGCGGCTCCAGAGGCGGTTGAAGAAATTCTCCACGAGCTTGCGCTGCGGGTTTCCCTTGGCATCGACCCAGTTGATGCCAAGGGTCGAGAGGGTCTCCATGACCCTTTTGCCCTGCCAGACGCCGCCTTCCAGGACGATCCGGTCAGGAATGCCGGTGTCCCGTGCTGCCCGGAGGATAGCACCAGCCGTCTCCGCGCCCCGGTAGCTCTGGGCCGGGCGCACGACATAGGTCCAGCTCGGGATGTAGCTGGTCGCGTCATCATGGCAGAGGAGTAACTGGAAGCGGCCCAGCTTGTATCCGTACTTGTCACTGGCAGGGCATCCTCCCCAAGGCCAGGGCACTGCCACGCCAAAGTTGACCGTGCCGTCGTCCCAACTCTGTTGCTCCCCGGCATAAAGACGCCGGCCATTGCCAGGAGCCAGGCGCATTTTCCCCGGCTGGAAGGTCGCGGTACGGAGTCCGCGATCTCCCTGCCGATGGAGCGCGGTGAGGGCGCGGACTTCCTGCGCTGCCTCTATGACTGCTGTGGGTAAGCTGTGCTTGCTGCGACGGCGTGAGAGGGCCTCCTCTAGTGCGTCGTCACTCCCGGCGATGATGTGGGCCGCCATGGTCATGGAGCCGGATTCGCTATTGGCATTGGTCTGCAGATAGGTGCTCTGGAACTTGGCCTTGCTCTCGGGGGTGAACTCGAAGAGGCGCTTGCGGCCAGAACGGAAGGTCTGAGGCTCCAGGGCCTCGCGGCCTTTCTCAACGAGGGTCTTCCTCCAACGGGAAAAATTTGCCTGGGGAATCCCCGCCGCTCGGCAGGCCGTGGCCTCGCTAAGGGAGGGCTCTGCCCGGAGCATCAAGAGGACGCGCTCGATGTCAGCTAGTTTTTCCTGTTGGGATCTCATCGGCGTGTGCCTCCTGTTTTCGTAGAAAAGGGCGCGACACCGGGTGTTTCATGACCCGAAGTTGGGGTAGGTGCAGGATCTCCCTGTCCAACATGCCCGGTGTCGCAAAGTGATGTGTAGAAACGATGGCTCATGACTTCCGCCCTCCCTTCAAACCGGCGAGCAGTTCCGGTGGGGCTGAGTCGAGGAGTTCCACGAATTTCTGCCGGAAAAGAGCGCGAGCTTCGGCGTCGAGATCGCCCCATGTCTGGAACCCGTTGGACATGGTGACCAGGGACTTCGGTAGTAATCCGCAGATTTCCCCCTTGGCGTTGATGCCGAGGTAATCAGGGGCAGAGCGCCGCCCTCCCTCCGTGGTCTCCTTGCCGCGAAGTCCCGCCAGGCAGGCTCCAAGGCCGATCTCGCCACTCAGAATCCGAGGCTCAAATTCCTCCTTCAGACTAGGGCTGCGGCGGAACATATCATGCACTCCACGGGCCTGAAGGAGCGTGTCGGAGGAGAGGCCAAGGGAGGCGGCGAGGGAATCCAGGGAAATTACCGATTGAGTCGGTAATTTCTTTGGACGACCCGCTCCCTGTTGGAGTTTGGAGGCCACAATCGGATAGCTGAGGTAGGCAAGTGCCCCCTTGAGGTAGTGCCTGCGGTGGATCAGCGTGGAGAGGATGATGTCTGCCGCCTCCTCGGCGGGGCGGTAGATGACTGGCACCTCGGAGAATCCTGCAAGTCGTGCCGCCTGGAGGCGGTGCCGTCCGTCGATCAGGAAGACATAGCCGGGATGGCCCTCGCCATCGTGGTCGGTCTCCATGACAACCAGTGGCTCATGGATGCCATGAGCAAGGACATCCTCGGCCAGTCCTAGCATCTCAGGAGAGTTATCAGACCAGATGCCGGGCAAGCGCTGGAGCAGCTCTGACTCGGCAATGGACTCAATGGGGAGTGTGGTGGGTTTCTTCATTTGGAAAGTGCTATTGAGGGCCAAAGAGGCTCGTCTGGATGTCCCCTGTGCGGGAGGCGATGCGGTTCAGCAGCTCCCGGACGGCGGCGATGTCGCGGAGTGTGAGGGGCTGGACGCGCGCCGGATCGAGATGGATGATCTCCAGCGCCGCATCGGCACTCTTGAGAAGATCGAGCACATGGTGCTGGCGATTTTCTCGGACAATCCGGCCTAAGTTGGCCTCCATGGAGTCTTCAGAACTGCTCATTTCCCGGCCTCCTGAAACTTTACCCAGGCTGCTTCAAGTCGGGGGCTTTTGCGCTCTCCAGCCAGAACGCGGTAGGCGTGAATGCGGGTGACCCCAGAGGCCTCTGCAAATTTTCCAATGCCAGGGAAACGGACGCGGCTACTTTTTCGTTTGTTGATTCGGCCTTGTTGCTGCAACATGTCCGATAAATCCACCAAATCGGACAACCTTGCAACAAAAATCGGACAGTTCTGCAACTTTTTTGGACAGATCCTCTGTTCTCGCTGTCCGATTATCTTTGAGCGTTGTCCAATGTTGCAAAAAAATCGGCATTTCTCGATCTCTTTTCTACGAGATCCGCGACGGGAAGAGGGAAGTCACCGATAAAATGATGGCGCGGTTGGAACAGGCAGAAAAAGATGCCGGAATTTTTCACTCTTTGGGGGATGTGCTCCGCGTGGAGACCCAGATGCAAAGAGGAGAATATGTGTCACCAGCCGCCGCTAAGGAGGTCGCCCGGATTCGAGAAGAGGTCATGCCCGAGCGGATGAACGAAACCTCTCTCCTTATAAAACTTTTCCTGGCCTGGTTCAGAGCGCAGGGTATTTCACTGTCAGACGAAGACCTTGACCTTCCCCTGGAGGAGCTGACAAAGAAGCTCAAACCTCCCGCGAAGTCATGACCCTGCTTCTCCTGTTATTGGGAATCTGGGTAGTGTGGAGACTTATTAAATGGTCATCTAATCGGGAAAAAATTAGAACTCCTCAACAGATGACCACATTTGTCCTGGATCACTTTTACGAGATGACGACTCCCAAGCACTGGCAAGAGGTCGAAAAATGGATCTCTAAACACGAAGAATATTACGGCACAGAAGGAATTTTAATTTACAGTATGAGGATCGCTTGGGCTGTCCCAAAAATCACAGTCCTCAGCACGCTGGGGTCTCGGTATGAAATCATCTTTTCGGGATCAGATGATCATCCGGGGATTCATTGTGCCAGTCAATCCCCCAACTTTCCGGCTGTTCATGACTTTCTGCAAAATCTCTGCAAAAATAAGTTCCTTGAGATCGCTTCCGCGCAACTCCAAAAAAAGGGAAGGGCACTTGCTGCGGCACGACAAAACGTTGAAGTTGCCGCCCAGGAAATGGGATTCCTTCAGGAACTCAAAACCCTTTATTCAACCCACGGTCTCCAATGAAAAACATCCTACTTTTTTCAATCGCTCTGACGATCCTTTCACCACTCGCCCGCGCGGATAATTTCACCACGCTCGACGGCGACACCTACACGAATGCGACCGTAAAACGAGTTGAGCCCGATGGTATCGTGATCGCCGATACAGATGGGGTACGAAAGCTGAAGTTTAAAAATCTCGCTCCCGAAATCGGCGTCAAGTACGGCTACGATCCAACCAAGGCCGCAGCGTTCCAGGCTACTCTGCAAGCCAATGCCGCTGCCGGGCAGGCGGCAGCCGCTCAGGAAAATCAAAAAGTTGCAAATCAGCGTGCCGCTGCTGATAAACAAATCTCTGCCGCTCGGGCGAAGATCCCCGAGATCACCACGATCTCCCCTTCTACAAACGCCCTGGGAGGACCTCATGACACAATGACCCCTGAGGAGGAAGCCGCGCAGAAGACAAAATTAAAACTATGGTCGGCCATGGGAGGGCACGGGAATGTTCAAACGCCTTCTGGCTCTCATTAATGAGTAATCCTTTTGATTTCCTTTTCAGTCTCGGGGCTATCGGAGGGATTGCCGGTGTCATTCTTGGCTCACTTTATCTTTTTTTCCCCTTGATCGTTATGATGCAGCTTGGTCACATCAAAAAACGCATCGATCAATCGACCTCACTCTCTACGTCGCAAAACGCCGCATTACTTCAGGCGCAAACAGCGACCGTCGCAGAACTCAAGGTGCAGAACGATCTCACCCGGCAGCTACTCCGCGCCTACGGACACGATCCGGAAGTTTAGGAAGGAGCGAAGTCGAAGGTCTAAGGTTCAGGGAGGAAGGCCGGATCAGAAGCTTTCGACTTTAAACCCTCGTCTTTCGACTCAGCTTTTCGCCTTCCACGCCCTCACCGTGTGCATCGCCTTCACCGTGATTAGTACCTAGCAGCACCTCCTAGCAGTCTGGCGGGGACATGCTCCCGACGCACCTCCCTTTTTGCCTTTTTTCAGGTTTCAGGTTTCCGCCTTCAGCTTTCGCAAGCTGCCTTCTCGCTCAGACACCCCCTCTCTCCACCGATGAGTGGTCTCATGGGCTCTTTGCCATCCTGATCCTGCTCATCATCCTGGTCGCCGTCTCGACGATCTGGAAAAACTTCCGTCCCGAACCGTCGCTGGAAAAGCAGATTGAGGAGAAGATCAACAAGGCGACCACGGCCCTCGAAACGCGCATCGAAAAGAAGCTGGATGACCTGAAGCTCCAGATCGGGGGGAGGGAAAAAGATATCCATGAGCTACGGTCCTCTCTGGAGAAGGCCGTAGCGGATCTCAATCGCGCCATCGGATTTCTGGAAGGAAAAGCCGACTGAAGTCATGAGTAAGGAAGCCGAAATTCAACAAGAGCGTCGCGAGGAGTGCCGCCGTCTCGTCCTGGAACATCTGGCCTCTCGCCAGGTGCTCGCCTGTCATCCGCAGGATATCCGCCGCAGTCTCAATGCATGCCGCGTGAATGATTTCACGGCGGAGGAGGTTGCCGCCGCTTGTGTCTTCCTGGTCGGTCTCAAGTACGCCGAGCAGCTCACCGCTGAGATGGGAGCAACCCTTTACTACAAGGCCGCCAGTGCCGGAGTGCTCGCTTACGAGCGGGGAGGCCGCCTCGAAACCTGAAGATTATGAAAAAGAACCGCATCCCGTCGTTATCTCTGGTCTCCAAGGGGAAGGCTAATCGTCAAATGGTCACAACCAATGAAGTCATTATTGATCGTGTCGCGGCACGCTTCGCTCAACTGCTCACGATCATCATCGTCTGTGCGCTTGCCGGGCTGCTCGGTGCGCTGACCGGATGTGCTCATGAGCATGTCCCGACCAGCGCCCGTTCCTCGGCGCTGATCGATACTAGTCTTGTTTCTGCATCCAGTGGAGTGAAGAAGGTGCAGGCATCTCTTGCCTCCGCCCAGGACGACGCTCGTGAGATCTATCAGACCTACACGAACGCCGTCACTAATACCGTGCTCCGTCAGGACTTCATCGATCTGGAGAGCGCGCTGTCGGAGTCGCAGGATCAGCTTGCCACGGTCTCCACCAATCTCTTCACCGCGACCAATAATCTGGTCTGGTATGAGGCCGACTATCTCGCCACCCACAAGCTTGCCGACACGCAAGCCCTCACCATCATCTCCCAGGCGAAGTCGATTGTCTGGTGGCGCTCCAAGGCGCTCTGGGGTTGGGGGTTCATCTCACTTCTCTTTCTCGGTGTCGTCAGCTTCCTGGCTCTCAAATACGGAGGTCCCTATTTCGCCAAGATCGCCGGTGCCTTTGCTAAAGCTCCATGAGTGCTCTCAATAACACGTTCTGGAGGCGTGCGTACTGTGACCAGAAGGGCCATCCCTCCAGCAATCGCGTCCACATGGGGGTCATTCTCTGGCCTACCGGATTCTTCATCCTCGCGCTCGGGATCATAACGATCGCTACAAAGAAAGTTCCCGATGTGCCGACCGGCACCGGGGTCTTCTTTGGTGTGGTGCAGGCCATCGTCGGCCTGATCCGTGGCGTGCAGACCTATCTGGAAAATAAGGCAACGCCCGTGACGGCGAATACCTCAATCTAATCCCCGAGATGCACACCCTGTTCATCATCCTCTTTCTGATCGTCAAGATTCTGTGCTGGATCCCTGTCGTGATCGCCGGAGCCGCAGTGGTGGGTGCCATCGTCTTTTTTGTCCTCTTGTGCATCTTCCCTCTAGGGGAAGGCGACTGGTGGAAATAACTCCTAAAGCCAACCTCATGAAAATCTCCGATATCCTTTTTGCCGCACGCGCTGAATCGCCCCGCTTCCGTGACGCCCTGGCTTTCGTTTGTAAGTGGGAAGCCACGCTCGACAAGGATGGCTCTATCGTCGCGGAGAATGACCATGATGGTGAGGGTATCACCTTCTGCGGTCTGACTCAGAAGTCAGATGCTCTCCCGGTCGATGCCAATGGCACTGTCACCGCCTCTCCTGGGTGGATCGTCACGCGCTATCTCACCGGCTACTGGAATCTGGTCCTCGCCTCCACGCTGCCCTTTCCCGTGGGGGAGTGTGCGTTCAACTTCGGAGTCAACTGCGGGAATGGCGAAGCCGCCATACTCCTGCAAAAGACGCTTAATGCCCTAGGCCTCGGCCCTCTCGCCGTGGATGGGGGGCTCGGTCCTCAGACGCTGGATGCCGTCTGGAAGGCTGATGCCAACCAACTCGCTCGCGCTCTCTGCGCTCAGGCAGTCACCCATTATCACGGGATCGTGGCTGCCAATCCGGAACGCGACGGTGATCTCAATGGCTGGATCCATCGCACGGATGATCTGCTGGAGACTTTTTGCACCTCAGCAGCCGCGACCGCAGCCGCTTCACCTTCTGTCCACCCTTCGACCATCGACCCTAGTCCTTCGACTCAGCCCTCCTCCCTCACCATCACCCCTAATGTCGGAGAGACGATCGTCGTGGACGATCAAGCCGTTTCTTGAGTATGCCACAGACCTGCTCCAAAAAAGGGTACAAAAAAAAGGATGCCCAGACTGCCGTGAATGCGCGGCTCTCCGATCGTGGTCATGGTCGTCCGGACGGTCTGCGGATCTATGAATGTGATGTCTGCCGTCAGTGGCACATCACCCACCGTCGCGGGGAGGGCATGAAGTCATGAGCGAGGATGCACCCATCACGCGCAAGGGCAAGATCGCCCGGCTTCCCGCCGCCATCCGGGAGAGTCTGAATCAGCTTCTTCTTAATGGTTCCAGCGGCCCCAAGATCATCACCTGGTTGCACTCCAAGGAAGAGGTCCTCCGTGTCCTGGATGAGGAGGGAGAGGAGCCGATCACCGCACAGAATCTCTCCGAATGGCGCAAGGGGGGCTATGCCGAGTGGCTGGCCCGTCGCGAGCGCGTGGAGGAGATCAAAATCCTCTCTGCCTATGCCGCCGAGCTGGCCGAAGCTGCCGGGGCCTCGGTCTCCGATGGTGCTGCCGCGATCCTCGGGGGGAAGATCCTCGCCGCCGCCGAACGTCTCGCCGAAACCGCTGAAGGAGAAGAATCCCTGGTTGGTCTCTCAGTTGGTCTCTCGAAGCTGCGTGATGCCGATAGCAAGCTGCTCCGCGCCCGTGTCTCGGAACGGAATGCCGAGCAGAAGGACCGTCAACTCGATCTCGACGAGGCAAAATTTCAACGCACCACGGCTCAACTCTTCATCAAATGGGCCGCATCTCCCGAGGCGCAAGCGATCCTCGGCTCCGGCGACACGAAAACGGTCCAGATGGACAAGCTGGTTCAACTCTTCTTCGGCGAACGTCCCTCCGATCTCCAGGGACCGGAGGTCGGAGATCAGAAGTCAGAGGTCAGTAATCAATCACCGCAGTAAACACCAACCATCCATCCTTAATGAGCATCCCACGTAACATCTCTTCAGACAGTTCCTCTCTCGCTCCCTCAGTGCAAGATCTGGAGCAGCTCCGCCTGGAGGCCGTCACGGTCTCTGTGGGCTTCGACGATCTGCTCGACATCACCCTGACGACGAATCACCCCCATCTCGACACGATGGTCGTGGTGACTTCCCATGAGGATCGCAAGACCCAACAGGTCGCCGCGAAGCATGGGGCCATCTGTGTGACTACTGATCTGTTTTCCAAAAATGGGCGGAAGTTCAACAAGGGCGCGGCGATCAATGCCGGGATGTCTCACTTCCAGTATCACGGATGGAGGCTTCATCTCGATAGCGATATCACGCTGCCTGACAATTTCCGCCGCATCCTTTTCAACCACACTCACCTGGAACGTTCCTGTCTCTATGGCGCGGATCGCTTCGATGTGATCGGCAAGGGTCAAATCGAGCAGCTCCCGGAACTCTTCGGTCGCTTCCCTCAGCATCGCTTGCGCTGTCTGATGGATCCCACCCACGATCGCAATCTTGTCGCTCCTGCTGGCGCTCGACTGATCGGAAATCTGGATGGGTATACCCCTCTGGGATATTTCCAACTTTGGCACTCCTCGTGTCAGAAGAGTTACCCGTACTCCCTCGGTGATGCCGCTCACGATGACGTGATGTTTGCAAGGCTCTGGCCGGTGTCGGCCCGGCGACTCCTCCCAAGCGTGGCCGTCTATCACCTCTGCCCTTCCACTCCACAGTGGGGTGAGAACTGGGACGGAAATCGCAAGCAGGAACGCATCGACTGATCCCCTTTCACCTCGCAGTAAACACCAACCCAACCCGCCACCACCATGTCCGACGATATCACACCCTCCACGCCAGCCCCACAGGCTGCCGCTCCTGCTGCTCCTGAGACATCTCCTGTCCCACCAGCTACTCCTGAAGTTCATCCCACGAAGTCCTTCATTGATGCCTTCCTCGCGGGAGGTCCTCTCTTTGTTAATAAGCTGAGGGAACACTTGCTCAGTCTCTGGACGGAGTTTGAACAGGTCGCCGCCGAGCGCGATGCCCTGGTCACCAAATTCGGCGACAAGGCAAAGGCCGTCATCGACGAGATCCGCAAAATCTGATGGCCGATAAACCGCTGATCCAGTTAAGGCCCTATGCCGTCGATCCGTTCTGGAACGACGCGCTAGGTATTGCCTTCTGGATCTGGCGGAGGCAGTCAGGTAAGTCCTATACCGCCGCCGCCAAGGCTCTCCGTCGTATGATGGAGCATCCGGGGCTGCTGTCGGTATTCTGCTCGGCATCGGTCAATCTCGGTGTGGAGTTCGTTCGTAAGGAGGCCGTTATCTGGGCCACCCTTCTGCAAAAATATCGCGCCCTAGTAAAACAGCAGGGTCTCAAGCTGACCTGTTCTGCCGATGATGACAAAGGCAACCTTCTGGATATCGACGCGATCGCAGACCTCTTCGAGCATCAGAAGCTGGAAACCAAGATCTGGCATGATCGTACAACCTATTCCCGATCAATCGTCGTGGCACCCAACCCTGACACCGCTGTCGGCTGGACAGGTGATATATGGCTCGATGAGTTCGGCAGGATGCCGGAGTTCAAAGCCGTCCTGGAAGCGGTCCTTCCCTTCATGTCCTCTAATCCCGAGTTCATTCTTCTCGGGATCACTACTCCACCGCCCGATGACACGCACTATTCCTGGGAACTCACGATTCCCAGGGAGCAGGAGTTCCCCACTAACCCCAAGGGTAACTGGTACCGCTCCGCCGCTGGCTATCTCTGTCACCGTGTCGATGCCTGGGACTCCTACGAAGCCGGTGTCCCGATGTATGACGATCAGACACGCCAGCCGATCACACCAGAGGAGCATCGGGAAAAGGCTTTCGATAAGGATGCCTGGGATCGGAATTTTGCCCTCCGCTTCATAAAGGGGGGACAGGCCGCCGTCTCTCAAGTCGTACTGCAACAGGCGATGTCAGCCGGTCGGGGGCAGTGCTTCGCCCTCAATGTCTCGGAGGAAATCGCCGCATGAATGCCAAAAAAGTCGATTTCACAGTTGAGATAAAAGATAAGGAAGGACTGGTCGTCACCATGGGAATCGTGATTGGAAAGTCCGTGACCTGGAAGGGATCTCTGAAGGCCGTCTATGAAATCATTCTTTTGGAAAAACTGGCTGAGGATAACCGGCACTCAAAAATTGCGGCGCTGCATAACGAGGTAGCTCGTCTCAATGGTCTGCTGACCGGGAGGCTCCATGAGTAGGCGGCGCATTGTCTCCATCGGTGATATTATTCCCCAATGGTTGCCCGATGTGCTGGTGCCGGGATCGAAGCTCTCTCTCGGCTACGATATCGCCACCACGACGAAGGCGAAGAGTAATCCCTCATCCCTCTCTCTGACTGAGCGAATCGGGGTGATGAATTACATCCGGTTTATTTTACGGTGGAAGTCGGCTGATCCCGCCGTCTCGAAGGCTATCCTGCTCGCTTTTCTCATGCTCCTCTCTCCACGGCGTCCCGTCGCACTGGTCGTGGACTCGTCTAATGAAAAGTACTACTGCGCACAAATTCAGGAGGAGTTTTCCTCTCTCGTCAATGTGATCCTGATCTCTTCCGGAGAGTCGACCGTCTATCTCGGGGAGAAAATGTCCAATAAGGTTTACCTGGGGAATCTCTTCATTAATGCCCTGGATGAAGGACGCATCGCCGTTGCTGATGAGGAGTGGGTGGGAAAGGACTGGCGACTTGTGAAGCGCACGGCAGGATCGTTTGAAACTGATGTCGATGAGGGTGGCAATCACGGCGATACCTTCGACTCATCTAAGCTCAGCTTGCATGGTCTCGATGGAGTTGGAGGCCCTGCGGAGGCCTTCGCCGCTCAGGTAGGAAATTTTAGAAGCGGTTCCGATACTGGCCGGATCCTGCTCAACCCTTACGCCAGTCGCTATGAACACAGAGGAGGATCGTTATGCTAACTGACACCATCAAACAGAGGCTGAGGGATTATTTCCAGTCGCTCATTTCCACCACTCGCGCCACGGTCGTCAATCCCTGGGCGGAGCAGGAGTCGATCACGGAGCGGATCTCCGCTGATCGGGTCCATGCGATCATCGAATCGGCCAAGGGGGGTGATCCTCGTGATCTCTTTGCCCTCTATCGCGATATCATTATCTCCGATAACCACCTTCAGACGGAACTCAATAAGCGCAAGCTGGCCGTGCTCGGTGACACGCTGACAGTCGGCCCACGAAATAAAAAAAATCCGGACGATGTGGCCGCCGCCGCGATCGTCGATGACATGATCAAGGATCTCTCGGCTGACGATCCCCAGGATCCTTCCTCCTGCTCCTGGATTCGGGCGTGCTCTCATCTTCTCGATTCGACGATGTGGCCGGTCTCGGTTGTGGAGAAGGTCTGGAAGCCCTCTGTGAAGCCGGGCCTCCGGTTTGAACTCTCAGAGCTGGTCGCGGTTCCCTATGCTCTTCTCACGTATGTTTCCAATAGTGAGGACATGGCCGGTGCGCTGAAGATCCGGGAAACGACAGAGATCGGTTATCCTACCGGCACTACTAATGATGTCGATCCGGTGAAGTATATCGTTCACCGGGGACATCTCCTGACCACTCATGATATCTGGGGTGGACCGATGCGCTCGATCCTCTTCTGGTGGCTCCTAGGAACGATGACCCGGGAATGGTGGGGGCGTTATCTGGAGCGCTATGGTTCCGGCTTTCTAGTCGGTCATTATCCAAAAGGTGATGATCAGAGCCGACGTGTCCTGGAAAGGGCCTTCAGTTATGCCGTGAAGATCGGCGGTCTCGTGGTCTCGAAGGATACCGAGGTTGAAGTGATGCAGGCCGCAAGCTCTCAGAGTGCCGAGGGGTATGAGAAATTCATCCGTCTCTGCAATGAGGAGAAGTCGAAGCTCGTGATCGGTCAGGTGCTCTCCGCTGAGGCTCGCTCCACAGGTCTGGGATCAGGTCTCGGTAAACAACACGGAAAAGTGCGGGATGATTTTAAGGAGTTCGACGCTCGCGTCCTGGCTGAGACACTGGTCAATCAGCTCGTTAATCCTTTTCTAAAGTACAATGCTCTCCCAGGGCGGGTGAAACTCCTTTGGGGATCGGTCGGAACTGACGAGAAGGCTACCCTCGGCGATTTCCTGGTCGCACTGAAACAGGCTGGCCTGGAACCGGCTGATGAGGCTCTTGAAGGTCTGTCTGAGGAGGCGGGGTTCACTCTGCAACGGGCGGCTGTCGCTGCTCCTCTCCCAGGTGGATCCATGGCTCTCCATGCGCTCTCAGCCTCGGGTCATCTCCCTGCTGATCTCGTGGATCTGGTCGCCGCCAATGGTGCGGCGAAGCTGGCGCGGACCTTTCGCGGGAGCCTCGCCCCGGTTCGGCGGATGATCCTTCTCAGTGCCTCTCCGGGAGATCTGGAACGCAATATCAAGGATTTCTATTCCGACTGGGATCCATCTCGTGTCGCCGATGTGGTCGATGAAGCCCTGGTGGCCTTCGCGGCCAATGGTGCGGCGAGCGTAAAGTGAAATTTCCGTCATTAAATATCCCTGACGAAGTCGCTCTTCTTCTCCTTAATAATTCTCCCTGTGCCATAGGGGTCTCAGGAGGCAAGGATAGTTCCGCTCTCGCAATTGCTCTCAACCACCACCTTGATTTAATTGGTCACCCTCGCCAAAATCGGGTTCTTGTTCATAGCAATCTGGGAAGCATTGAATGGAAGGATTCGCTCCCTTGGTGCCAAAAGTTATCCCAGTTTCTCGAACTTCCACTTCTCGTGGTTGAGCGTCCGGCTGGTGGACTGATCGAGCGATGGGAGACTCGTTGGAAAAATAACTGGAACCGATACCTTAACCTCGAATGTCTTAAGGTCATCTTGCCCTGGTCAACTGCCTCAATGCGGTTTTGTACTTCGGAACTCAAAACTGACATCATCTGTCGGCACCTGAAAGCGCGGTTTTCAAATGAAATCATAGTGTCGGCGAGTGGAGTGAGGAGTGAAGAATCCTCCAATCGAGCCAAAGCACCCGTATTTAAACTGCAACCAAAACTTCAGCGGGGAAAAATTCAAGGGTTCGACTGGGCTCCCCTGAAAGACTGGTCTCTCCAGGATGTTCTTAAACTCCACGAAACAACCGGGTTTCCCCTCCATCCGGCTTATATTGAATTTGGTTCGGCCAGAGTAAGTTGTTCGTTCTGTATGCTCTCAACTGTAAATGACCATAGTGCCGCTCTAAAACAGGAAGAAAACCATCAGACCTATATCCGTCTCTGTGAACTAGAACTTACAAGTGCTTTTAGTTTTCAAACCAACCGCTGGCTCTGTGACCTCGATCCAACCCTACGTGAGAAACTCATCCCTGGAAGCCGAGTCCGGCTGTCACATGCCAAATCCATAGCAGCCAGAAGATGTGATCTTGAAGCAATGCTTCCGAGGAACGCTTTATTCATCGCCGGAAAACCATGGCCGCCAAATAAAATTAGTCTTCGTGACGGAGTGATCATTGCAGGCATCAGAAATGAAATCCTTTCCCTCTATGGAATCGACAGTAAATCAACAGGCCGTCAGATCATGAAGTCCATCAATGCCCGTGTCGAAATTCAGGAAAAGACCTGACCCTTTTCACCAACCCTTTTCAATCTTTTTGCATCAATCGAATCGGAGGTGAAGAGGTCGCGGCGCGGGAAAATCTCTAAGTGCCTCATCTCTCGGTATATCCAACCAAATCCAAGCAGATCGCATCTGTTCCAACCTTTTTCGCTGGTCTCATCCCGCCCCACCGTTTGTTCCCCCATTCAACGTTACCGTCGCGCTCCCTGCTGAGGAGTTGTATTGAAATGCTATTCCGCCTGCTAGTGCATTGGAGCCGCTTCCCCCATTCACGGTGATCGTTGCATTGGCTCCGGTGCCCCCCTGAAAGTCGATGACCCCGCCAGATTGATTTGTCGAGGCTCCTCCATTTGCGATGAGTGTAGCATTTCCGGCGCTGCCGTTAATGGTGATATAGCCATTCTGGCCAACGCCGCCGTTATTGATCACCGTGGCATTGGAAAGGGTGGTGGTGTTCCCGATGATGGTGAACCCCCCACCGCCACCAGCAATCGTACCGGCATTGTTGATGATCGTCGAGTTACCGGCACTCGTGGTTCCAAAAAGATAGAGTGCCCCATAGTTGTTATTCGAGGTCGAGCCGTTGACCGCAATCGTGGCACCCGTAAGGGTGGGGCTGTTGTTAAATGTGACATTTCCCGCATCAATGGAGAGAGTCTGGGTGACGCCCGAGTTGTTGACGATGCCGCCGCCATCGATTGTGAAGCCCTGTGCGTAGGGAACATGAAAGGTGTAGGAGGGGGCGTTTGCATTAAAGGTAAGAGATGAAACATAAATTACCGGCAGGATCCCGGTCAGGTTAGTGTTTGCACTGGAGCTAAAAATCAGATCGCTGTCGGACGCGGGGGTATAGGGATTGGCGATCGGTGACCAGTTGTTGGAATTTCCAAGATCCCCATCAACCGCCCCCGTCCAGAATGTTGTTGTGGAGGCTGACAATAAATTTGGAGAAAGCATTGAGCAAACGGCAACCAACAATAGGAGAAGCGAGGGTTTTTTCATCGTAAAGAGGTTGTGGCTTTTTCTATACCCATTGGGAGGTTGCTATCAACCCCACAGTGGAGTGGCGTGAATCAGATGGTTTCCAATCAGCATGATAGGAAGCAATTACAAGGCCATCATTTCTGTCAATGCCGTCTCTCGAGGAGATTTTATCTTGATCCCTGTGACACCCATCGTAAGATGTGCCCCCCAATTGCTCGGGTGGTGAAATGGCAGACACGTGCGTTTAAGGGGCGCATGCCGAAAGGCATGAGGGTTCGAGTCCCTCCCCGAGCACCACTTCTTTGATCAGGAAATCGGAAGTGGAAATGTCATTGATCGGCATATCGTCGAGATGACTGAACGGATGATCGTCGAGAAATATTCAGGTAATCGTCGACTTACTCTGTAGGCCCAAGAAACAGGACTCGACGATACTCCGAAAACCCAGAGTAATTACGACCATGGGGACGAATGAGCGGAAGGGAATTTCTACTGATTCCATGAGTACATAGTGTAGCAAGCGGTATTGTTTTACCCATTCGTGGGTGAGTAGAGCGATTCGCGTTTAACGCCAATGGTGCTACATTGCACTCGTCAAACCGACAGTGGGCAACAATGGGAGAAATTTTCTTTCCCAATTGTACAATTTTGGATGAGGTTGGTTTGCTACCCCCGACGCAATGACAATCGCAGAAATCCTTAAATTCCTTTTCACTCAGCTCAGTAGCGGTATGGCGGTTACTATCGCCGTACTTGCGGTGACTTTATTTGCAGTTTTCAAACTGGGATCGATTCTCACCCGTTTTGGCTCGTATGAAGGGAAACTGAAGGATGTGGAGTCCTTTCCAAATAAATTGGATTCTGTCGAACGGAAGCTCGAAGATAAATTCGGTCAGCACGACCGTCTGATTTCTAAGATCGAGGTATTCACGGAACGGTTCATCAAAATGGAGGCGAAATTTGACACCATCTACATGAACAACCTGAAAGGGTCCCCCGTGCAGTCTCAAAGTCCGATTTCTCTCACTACAGTGGGGCATGAGATCGTGGCCAATCTCAATGCCGCTGCCATTCTTGCAAAGTACAGGGGCCGATTGCTTCCTTTGGTGGAAGCTTCTTCACCTCAGAATGCTTACGACATCCAGGTGGCGACAATGAAGGCGTGCAGGGAGGATATGCTCGCAATGCTTGATGCAAATGAACTGGATGCAGTCAAGAATGCCGCCTTCCAAAGAGGCATCCAAGCTGAGGATGTGATGATGGTCTTCGGTGTGATGCTCCGCGACGAGATATTGAAAGAGAAAGGTATCCCCGTAGCAGACGTGGATACTCACGATCCACAACGAAATAGAACTCAGTCCGGATCCGCTTAAAGGGTTGGATCAGACGAAGCGCCCCACCAGTTACGGCGCAAAAACACCAAATAATACCTGCGTAAATCACATTTACTATACTCTTATGAAGATATATTCATTCAGACTTATTGTCACAATTGCGCTACTCTTCTGCGGCTGTCAGCAAGATAAAGACGGCAGTCTATCACAGGCTCTTATTGGAACGTGGCATTGCATTCAAACAAATCCAGACGGACTAACTATCGACAGAAATGTTACTTTCTCACCGGAAGGGACTATGAGCATGAGCGGAAACTATAAATTCCGCGGCCGAGTATGGTTGATCAACGCAAGTGGAACTTGGCATGTGAAGGATGGTTATTTTGACTACACAGTCCAAACTTCAAACATGCCGAAACTCATCCCAAACGGATTCTCTTCCGCAGACCATATCGTCAGTGTGACTGGCACAGAATATACCTATGTTGATGGGCAAAACGGCAAAACCACCGTTGAGACTCGTGTGAAGTGAATGACCGTTGGCAGAACGCTGGCATGTCTCGGCGTCGCCAAAGAAGAGCCAATTCTTCTTCGCGATAGCCGTGGGACGGATCAAGTTTTCAGTCAAATTGTTATCGATTTCAAAACCTCACTCGCCGTCCCCATAAATCATAACAAGAGACAACCCGCGGCCCAACTCATGTTCGGCAGGAGTGACTGACCCAAAATTAACACCTTTGGCATACGACTCCGGAATTCAATGCAAAGAAACTCCGGCATACCGTGCAAATCTAACTCCGGAAATCACTGCAAGCTGACAGTGGAAATCAGTATTGTCAGTGATCGGTGAATCAGCGAGTTTTCCAACCACTGAATTGTAGACTTACAGAGTAAACCCAATAAGGGGGACTCGACGATACTCCGGAACAAATCCCAGTAATTACGGACATGGGGCCAAATGAGCGGAATGGATTTCCAGTCGATCGCCGGTTTTCTATTCCTTGCCTCAGTTACTTCTGCGGTATTCGGCATCCTATATTTCTTCATGCCGGAAACACTCGATAAAAGATTTCAAAATCCAACCAATAAAGCATCAATCCTATGATCACTCTTCTTCTGCTGACCTTTTCAAATATTTTCATGACCTTCGCCTGGTATGGGCATTTGAAATACGGGCATGACTGGCCGCTCTGGAAAGCGATCTTGATTTCATGGGCGATTGCGCTACTCGAATACTGCCTAGCGGTACCGGCAAATCGTCTCGGCTACCTCGAATTCTCAGGATTCCAGCTCAAAATTATCCAGGAAGTCGTCACGCTCGTCGTCTTCATGGTGTTTGCGATTACGTTTCTGAAAGAAAAGTTTGCCTGGAATTATCTCGTCGCCTTCCTCTTTCTCGGCGTGGCTGCGTTCTTTGCCTTTGCTTTCAAGTCATCCGGGCCGACCGTCTAAAAAACTCCGGAATTCACTGCAAGCCGACAACTAGCGATTAAATTGCCTCTAAAACCTCTGCTGGGTGGTCGTTTATACCGGCGAGTTCAATTAGTTTTCCCAGAAGAAGCAGTGAGGCGAGGGAATCCGAGAGGGCTTCGTGCCATCGGAAATCCGGCAAGAGTCCCCTAGCCTCATCGATCAGCCCCAACTCGGTGACGAGATCAGAGAGGGCGTACGAGGAACGTCCGGGCAGAATTTTCCTGCTAAGAGTCAGCGTATCCACCCAGGGGCCGAAGCCATGCAACGGGAAGGCGCGTAGGAAGCGTTTTTCCGTGCCGCTGCCATGGGCGACAATCCATCGGTTGCCGAGTCGTGTTTTCAATTCAGGCCAGAGAGAGTGTAATTCTGGCGCATTCTTAAGATCGGCGCTGCTGATGCCATGAACCTGCTGTGCCGCCCAGGTGACCCGACGCTCCGCCCGAAGGTAGCTGCGGAAAAAAGAGTTCGAATCCGGTGTTTGGTTCTGCATCCAGGCGATGCCGATCTGGATCGGGACACCGGCTTCATTGGGGCGTTCTCCGGCCGATTCGAAATCGAGAGCGGCAAAGGGAAGGTCCCGGATGAGAGTGCTCACGGGATGACAGCGGTAAAACCCTATAACTGGCGCAGCAAGTCGGCGGTCGTCTCCCAGTCGAGGCAGCCGTCAGTGATCGAGACGCCGTAACGGAGCTTGGAGGGGTCACCTTCGAGCGCCTGACTGCCACGTTCGATATGGCTCTCCAGCATGGCACCAACGATGTCGGTGCGGCCTGCGGCACGCTGCTCCAGGATACTTTTCCAGACCTCGGGTTGACGGGCCGGATCCTTGCCACTGTTGGCATGGCTGCAATCAACCATGATGGCAGGGGAGACCTTGGCCGCCTTGAGCT
>Ga0302282_1000904_pt1 | contig 21923 bp, 20 predicted proteins | sample III_Fen_E1_3_FD_198763 | JGI IMG/M metagenome (GOLD analysis project Ga0302282, IMG submission 198763) | Peat permafrost microbial communities from Stordalen Mire near Abisko, Sweden - III_Fen_E1_3 | ecosystem: Environmental > Terrestrial > Soil > Wetlands > Permafrost | place: Sweden: Abisko... | reverse complement strand
CTGGGCGCTGGGGCAATGGCAAGAACAATTCAAAGCTGGCAGTAAACCGAACGAAGCGGCCTTGCGCAAGCAGTTGAACGCCATCAAGGATGAACAATTTCCATGGATGGCCGATGTAACAAAAAACCCACCGCAACAGGCAATCAAGAACCTGGGAACGGCGTTCAAGAACTTTTTCGATGGGCGGGCGAAGTTTCCGAAGTTTAAAAAGAAAGGCGTTCACGACAGCTTTCGGGCCGACAACGGTCCTCAGGTCAAAGGCGCGGATGCGGTTATTGTTGACGGCAAGCGCGTTCGTTTGCCGGTGATCGGTTGGGTGCGGATGCGCGAGCCGTTGCGCTTTGCCGGTCAAGTCAAGTCGGCGGTGGTGTCGCGCACCGCCGATCGTTGGTTCGTCAGTCTCCAGGTCGAGAGGCCCGATCGTGCCGTGTCCGAAAACCAAGGACCGGCGGTTGGTGTTGATCTCGGCGTCAAAGCGCTGGCGACCTTGAGCGACGGCGGTACCTTTGAAGGCCCAAAGGCACTGCGCAAGAACCTGAAGAAACTGCGGCGGTTGTCCATATCCCTGTCTCGCAAAGCCAAAGGATCGAACAATCGGCGCAAGGCTAGGATAAAAATAGCCCGATTACACGCCCGCATCGGCAATATCCGCAATGATGTTACGCACAAAGCAACCACGGCGATAGCCAAAAACCACGGCGTCATCGTGATCGAAGACTTGAACGTGCGGGGCATGATGGCGAATGACCGCTTGTCACGTGCCATCGCCGATGTTGGTTTGCACGAGTTCCGGCGGCAGATCGACTATAAAGCGCTCCTGAATGGGTCCAAGATTATCGTGGCCGACCGCTGGTATCCTTCGAGCAAGACCTGTTCGACATGTGGATACAAGATGGAAGTCTTGCCGCTGTCGGTGCGAGATTGGACTTGTCCGGCCTGTGGCGGCGCTCACGATCGAGACGTCAACGCAGCGAAGAACCTCGTGAAATTGGCCGTGAGTTCCACGGTGTCAGCCTGTGGAGAGGAAGGCTCTGGCGGTCGGCGTAAGCCGGCCGTGAAACCAGCCTCGAAGAAGCAGGAACCGAACGCCGTTTGTCCCTTGGGATAAATGGGTAGGTTTCGGAGAACGGTAGCTTTGATATGCCAATATTAAAGCCCGATGGCATCAGTGAAAGAGACTCAACACCCCCCAACACAGGCCGCCAAACCCCGCGACGGCTGCAAACAGCGGGGTTTTGTGTATAGCTGCAAACACTAGCGCCACCACACCAACCCCTTGTGCCAACCTTCCAATTGCGCCTAATCCAGTGTATGGTGCCAAATTGGTCAAGTGGTGGGTGTGGATAACTTCGGGAATCCAGGCTCCCAGAGCGGCGGCCAGGCCCCAAACCGCAATGATGGCGATTGCTGCCACGGGCCGGTCTCCTCGCGGGCGAACAGTCCAGCCGGAAGATCGATGAACAACCGCAGCAAATAAGATGACCGCCGCCATGTAGAGCAGAAAGGCCATGGTCATCGACATATCGCACCCCCTCTGAAGTCAGTCTTTTGCCATCGCTTTGTTATGTCCCATTGATAGAAAAGCATCAATGAGGCTTTTTCGCGGGATACGGACTCAACGAGGCGACTGATTTCCCCTCCCTTCCCCCACCGACGAATGTCACGCTCGCCCCATTTTTGACAGTTTCTTGAACGAAACAGCCGCGAGCCGTCGCCAGGGCCAGCCGACTGTGCTAGCGTCTGCGCTCCGGTGGAAATCCATCGCCATAAGAAACCAGGGAGGAGATCGTCATGCCGCAATGGGGCGCCCCCGTCCGAACTTATGATGTTCACCGCTTCAAGCAAGACTGCGAAGACTGTGGCACGTCGAACGAAATCATCGTTCACCGGCACGATGACGACAATCACCGTGAGCCGATTCTATGTGCTGAATGCGAAGCACAACTTGGCACCATTGATGCCAGCATGCCCCCCAGAAGCAGTATTTTCGAGCCAAGCGCCCGACCGCTTTTTGTCTAAGACCATCGGGCCTTGATGGTGACTCATCAAGGCTGCCCTCAGACGCCGGGCGGGCGCATCCGCGCCCCCGGCTTCGCGTCCACGAGGACGCGGGGCCGCCGTCGCGGCCCGAGGACCGGCGATGTGTCAGTATCAGGGCTCGCCGGTATCATCGCTATAGCGCGCCGATCCTAACGCCGAGGTCCAGCCCCCTCGCCTAACCGCTTCCAGAACGGCTCTGCATCTTTGAATCGACGCCACGCCTCGGGCAATTGGCTCAGACTATCGCGTCCCCGCTGCGCCAGACGGCGATGATCCTCGGACCCCAACCGCACCCCGGCTTCCCGCAACAGGCTGTCGACGCGCCGCAAGTCCTGGATCTCATCCACCAAAGTCCGCAAATCGACCAAGGCCGCCAAGAACGGACGGGTTGCCGCCAAAGGAAACAGCCCGCGAAACCCATCGGCGGCATCATGCAATCGACGCAGGCGGCGACGCAGACGCTTCAGCGCCTCGGGATCCCCCTGTTCAATACCGGCCTTACGCACCCGCCGATAGACTCGATCCAACCAGGGGCCGATTTCTTCGGTCACAGGCCGCCCCAACTGCCGGCGAATCTCGGGATCGGCCCGCTCGCACCAACGCTCTTGTTCCAGCCAGCCGCCACAGGTCAAGACCAGAGTGGTGAATTCGGGCGCCAGAATCGCCTCACGAGCATCAGCCGCCGCGTTCCGAGCGGCGAAACTATCGGTTCCCGGAGCAATCCCTTCCCCGGACCCTATCCCGGCCAAACGGGTTAACGGCCCCACCATGGACCAATCCCGCGCCGGCTCCAAACGCCGGGCTAACGCCCGGCATTGAGTCGCAAAAACGGCAGCATCGGACGAAGCAATGACCGGCTCGAACAACTCCAGCCCATAGCGCAGCCGACGCAAGGCGTAACGGATAAAGCGCACAGCCCGACCATCGCCGCCCCCCGGTTCCGCCAAGGCCGCCAGGGCGCAATCTTCGTTGTGCAACAGTTGGCGTAGGCAGTGGCGAACCACATGACGAAACGCTTCGGCCACGGTGGTTGCTGGCGACAAAGCCGCCGGCTCGGATTGGTCGGGCACCGGAGGCCGCCCCGTCACCAGACGATAGCCGGCCTCGGCCTTGCTTTCGCTGGCAATCCGCAGCGGCACGATGCCCTGAAGCCTCAAGGCCAGATCGAACAGCGGCCCAACCCTGCCGCTCCGCAGCTCCAGCTCAATTTCGCTCACCGGGTGCATCCGGTCGCCGGCCCGGACCACGCCCATATCCAGAGCGATCTCCACCGTCGTTTGGGCATCAAGACGAACCGAAAGGGTGGTGCGTCGAATCTCGGTAACAAACAGCGCCACCAGCGTCGTCAAAGCCTCTGGCGACACCAAATGAGTAACATTAGCACCCTTCAGCAGCGACAGATCCGGCGCCTCACCGGCCAACACCCACTCCCATTCCCGCCGCACCGCCACCGCCGCCGTGTCACCGGCAGCCGCGCAGTTCAGGGTTTTGACGGTTTGGCTGATACGGCCATTATCTTCCAGGCGCACCCGCAGCGAGACGCCCTGGGCTGCCAGCCGCAGATCTGGGGTGTCGTAATATGTGGTGGTCTGACGTCGCACCTGCTCGGCCCCATCGGCCATAGCCAGAAGGGCCGGATGGCGAACCAGCCGAACCATATCCCCAGGATCGGTGCGTAACTTCAGTTCGATTTCCCGACCAGCGGTCCCTGCGGTCGGAGACACGGCAGACTCGTGGGCCACGACGGGCACCCCCTCGGCAAGCGCCTGTTACCAGAACGCCCCTTCATTAGCCGATTCCCCGGACCAGGGCGAAGACAAATCGCGCAGCCCACATCGTCGCAGCCAACACACCCGGCTTCTTGTAAGACCATCGAGCCTTGATGGTGACTCATCAAGGCTGCCCTCAGACGCCGGGCGGGCGCATCCGCGCCCTTGGCTTCGCGCGCATGGGCGCGCGGGGCCGCCGTCGCGGCCCGAGGACCGGCGATGTGTCAGTATCAGGGCTCGCCGGTAAGACCAATGGCCTTGGACGTTGACACGTCTGCGGCGCCCTCAGACGCCGGGCGGGCGCATCCGCGCCCTTGGCTTCGCGCCATGGGGCGCGCGGCGGCGGTCGCCGCCGATACCAACGCACGGATCATTGTCTAGGACCGGGTATAACCCCAAACTCCGGCCCCTTGGGGCGATGGCGGCATACGATCGAGACTTGATGTTGGCATATCAAGGCTCGCCAGGACCGGACTCAGCGACTGGCAGCAGGATGGTGAAGGTTGCCCCTTTTCCAGGAAGACTGGTCACCGCAATGTGGCCGCCCCAGTCCTTGACGATGCCCTCGACCACCGACAGCCCGAGTCCGGTGCCCTGGCCAACAGGTTTGGTGGTGAAAAAGGGTTCGAAAATCCGATCCCGAATATCCGCCGGAATGCCGGGACCAGTATCGCCGATTTCGATACGGATAACCTCGGAGGTCGCCATGCCGTTCAGGCTGCGTTCGTGCGGTGCGAGCGAAGCCCGCTGGACCGAACAACGAAGCTTTCCGTATTCGCTCATGGCATCGCAGGCATTGTTGAAAAGATTCACCACAATTTGCGACAGCTCGCTGGCATTCCCTAAGACCTTGGTGGTGCAATCTGAGATATCGGCATCAATAACAACCGAAGGCGGTAAGGCTTGACGCAACAGATGAACACGTTCGGCAATCACTTCCCCGCATGCCACCGGCCCGGTGGATGGCGTCATTTGGCGGGCATAGGTCAAAACGCTTCGGACAATCTGGGCCGCTTTCCAGCCATTTTCGTGAATGGTCTCGAGATACATCCGCAAAGGCTGACTGTCCCCGATTTGGGATAGGGACAGCTTGGACAGCATGGTGATCGGAACCAGCAAATTATTGAATTCGTGAGCCACGCCCCCGGCCAATTGGCCCAGGCTTTCCAATTGCTGACGGCGGCGCTCGGCAGCCAGACGATGGCGTTCCTCGGTAATCAGGGTTGAGGTTCCCAGATAACCGGCGAATCGACCGTCACTGGTGAACAAGGGATGGCCGCTCATGCGGACCCATTCGGGCTCGCCGCCGGATGCTCGCACGGGAAAAGCACAATTTCGAAAGGGCTGGCGTGCCTCCACCGCTGCACGCAAACGAGGGAAATCCTCCGCTGGCAATGTTGGGTCCAAAAACTCATCGGCTTGGCGCCCCAACAAAGCGCCCAACGCCCCCCGCTGGTCGGTGATCTTGCCTTGAACCATGGTCAAGCGCAGCTCGGCATCACATTCCCAAATGTCATCCGAGGTTAATTCCAATAAAATCCGCAGACGCTCGATCACGCTGCCTGGGCCGTCCCCTGAAGAAAGAGGAGCCATGCGTTAAAGTCCCCCTTGGCAGACATATTTGATCTCAACAAAATCATCGATGCCGGACCGGGAACCTTCGCGGCCAATCCCGGATTGCTTGATGCCGCCGAAAGGGGCGACTTCGGTTGAGATGATCCCTTCATTTACACCGACGATGCCATATTCCAAGGCCTCGGCGACTCGCCAAATTCGCCCCACATCCCGAGCGTAAAAATAGGCCGCCAAGCCATACTGGGTATCATTGGCCATCGCGATGGCCTGGGTTTCCCCGGAAAACCGAAACAACGCCGCCACCGGACCAAAAATCTCTTCGCGCGCCACCCTCATCTTGGGCGTAACGTCCAGCAGCAATGTCGGCTGATAGAATCCGCCGCCCAATCGGTGACGCTCTCCGCCCAGAGCCACCCGAGCCCCTTTAGCCACGGCATCGGCCACCAAAGCATCGACCTTGGCCACGCCAGCAGCATTGATCAGCGGCCCCTGTTGGACGCCGGGTTCGGTCCCCGGCCCAACCGTCAAGCCGGACATCGCCTGCCCTAATGCCGCAGCAAAGGCATCGTAGACGGTATCGTCCACCAAAAAGCGGTTGGCACAGACGCAGGTTTGGCCGGCGTTTCGAAATTTCGAAGCCATGGCTCCCTGAACGGCGGCTTCGAGATCAGCATCATCGAACACGATGAAGGGCGCATTACCGCCCAATTCCAGCGACACTTTTTTAACAGTCCCGGCACACTGCCCCATCAGCAACCGCCCCACCTCGGTGGAGCCCGTGAAGGACAGCTTGCGGACCACAGGATGAGTCGACAGTTCCAACCCCACTAATTCTGGTCGGCTCGTCGTCACGACGTTGAACACGCCCGCCGGCACTCCAGCCCGTGCCGCCAGAACGGCTAGAGCCAAAGCCGAGAAGGGTGTGTCCTCAGCCGGCTTCACCACCACTGGGCAGCCCGCCGCCAGGGCCGGCGCCACCTTTCGAGTGATCATGGCGTTGGGGAAATTCCAGGGGGTGAGCGCCGCCACCACCCCGATGGGCTCCCTCAGTACCAACAGCCGCCGGCCCGGTGTGGTGGCTGGGATGATCTCGCCATAGACCCGCTTGGCCTCCTCGGCGAACCACTCGAGAAACGAAGCGCCGTAAGCCACCTCGCCGCGCGCTTCAGCCAGCGGCTTACCACATTCCAACGTCAGCAAAAGCGCCAGATCGTCCTGGGCCTCTAAAATCAGGTCGTGCCACCGTCGCAGCACCGCCGCCCGATCCCGAGCCGTGCGCGCCCGCCATGCCGGCCAAGCCGCTGCCGCCGCCTCGATGGCCCGACGGGTTTCGGCCACCCCCAAATCCGCCACCCGCCCCAGCCGCGTCCCATCGGCAGGGTTGGTGACCTCGAAAGAGGCGGTATCGTCGGCCTCAACCCAGGCCCCATCGAGATAGGCCCGTTCGCGGAAAAGCGCGGCATCCCTGAGAACAGGAGCGGAAGAGCGATCGATCGGCATAGGGGAGGTCTCCGGAAGCCTCGGGCCCACAAGCATCCGAATCCATGGCATTGGCAATCAGATGACGGCGCAAACCACCGTAACGATGCATGTGGGTGGGCATAATAGGTGAGCACGCATACGGGGGCCAGCGTTCTTGTGTATGAACTTATGTCCTATCCCAAAACCATCGGGCCTTGATGTTGACTCATCAAGGCTGCCCTCAGACGCCGGGCGGGCGCATCCGCGCCCCCGAGAGTCCACACACTGGGGCTTCGCGTCCATGAGCCGCCGATATCAATTGCCCCTCTCAATTGACACCGGGCTGTTGGCGGGGCACAGTCGGGCCGCATCCAGAAACAGACGCCATGAACCACAGGGGTGACCCGGATACGGTTGGGTTACGCCTCGCGAAGCGATCGCATGGCGCCTCAAGGAAACCGCAGAGCATGACTTATTGTTTGGGAATCAAGGTAAAAGATGGATTGATCGGCTTGGCCGACGGTCGCATCACCAGCGGAAACCAAGTCTCCGCCGCTCAAAAGCTGATCATGATGGACAGCTTGGGCCATAAGTTCTTTGTCATGACATCCGGTTTACGCAGTGTCCGTGACAAGACGCTGGCCTACATGCGGCGCACCCAGGCCCATGAACGCCACCAGGGTTTTTCCAGCATGCTGGACGCGGTCAACTGCTTTTCCTCCTGTTTACGTCAGGTGGCCAAGGAGGACCGGGAGGCCTTAGAAGGCTCTAAGCTGACCTTCAACCTTCATGCGATCCTTGGAGGCCAGCTCTCGGTCGACAGCGAGCCTCATATGTTCCTGGTCTACCCTGAGGGGAACTGGATCGAGGTGGACGAGCGCACGCCCTATCTGTCCATCGGTGCCACCGGATACGGCAAGCCCATCCTAGACCGGGCTTTACGTTTCAACACGCCGATGCAGATGGCGCTGAAGATCGCTTACTTATCGTTCGACTCGAGCCGTTTCAGTTCATCGGACGTTGGCTACCCCATCGACCTGACCACCTTCACGCCCCAGGACCGCCAGTGGCGGGATGCCACCTTTGAGTATGATGATCTGGTCGAACAGCGGCAATGGTGGAACCGCCATATCACGGCACTATCCCAGGGGCTTCCCGACTCTCCTTGGATGTCGCGGCTGGTCTCTCCGACGATCATCCGAGCCGGGGCTCCGTCCCCAACTGAAGCCGCACCAGAGCCGGATCGCTGACTGAAGAAATAAAAGGAGTCGCAGGCAGGGGAAGCCAATAGTCCATCGGCGCTGAAGAAATAAGGCCGTGGCCTTTGCGGGGCTTTGCCCTGCCTTCCCCTAATCTCTTCTGTATCATAATTTAATTATATTTACTTAAGCAAGATTCAGTATTGATGATTATTTTGATTTTCGTCGCTACATCCATCAGGTAATACGATGATGTACTCATTAACTAGGGGATATAAGCTTATCAACCTGTGGCTTGACAGCACTCCACCAGCAAGCTTTATGGCTTCGTCGTTGGCAAAGCAGGTGATGAGGCCCAAAAAAGTGATCACCGCTTCACATCGGATCGCCGCCGTTGAAGCTTCGATTCCGTGTGGAGCCTGTACCGGCTACGCTCTCCTTGGAGGAGAACTGATTGAATCGCATCTTGACAGCCTCGAAGTGGTCGTTTCCGTCAATCCAGAAGGGGAACAATTTAAGTCTTTTCTCGTGCCGACGGGAGATGAGGCCAGAATTGGCCTGGAAGATGTGTATGTTAGGGGCGTGATGGCTGGAATCGAAGGAATGAACGAGACCCACGGCCTCCCATCGAGGGCTAGCCTTCATTTTCGCTGGGCGGCCCACGGAGAGGTCGGCTCGTCAGTCTTGATGTTTGCAATGCTGAGTCGCCTTGTTTTGCAGCTTTTAGCAGTACCAAGGGATGCCTCAGAGGAAGAGATCAGGGATATCGCCCTCGAATCAACCCGGATAGGCCAGTTTACGGCTACTTTACCGCCGAACTCCCCGCTGCGCTACAAAACCGATCCCGTATAGCAAAAGCTTATACCATCAAGCCTTGATGGTGACTCATCAAGGCTGCCCTCAGACGCCGGGCGGGCGCATCCGCGCCCTTGGCTTCGCGCCATGGGGCGCGCGGCGGCGGTCGCCGCCGATACCAACGGCACGGATCATTGTCTAGGGCCGTTGGTATTACGACCCCGCCAGCCCGCGACGTCGATGGTCCCATAACAAAGCCCGCCGATGCATCGCCAGACTTCGGGCTTGGGCTGGGGTCAGATGCATGGGCCGCCCTCCCATCATCACCGACTCGCGTCCCATCGGCTGCATGGGGGCCGCGCCGCCGAAGGCCCCCCATTGCCGAACCGGCCCGACATCGACATGAATAAAATTGTGAGCGGGATAATAGCCAACACCACCGCCCCGAGCCGACAATGCCGCCCGGTGCAGCTCGTCCAACGAACAACCGGGAATACAGAAATCAATGGCTTGGCCGCGCATGTGGTAGCTATTGACCGCGACGCTTTCATCGGCCAAACGCAAAACCGAATTGGTGTGTGGCGAACGATAGCCGGACAACACCTGAAGCGTGGTATGGGCGCCGCCTCCCACCGATCGAACGATGGTAAACACCAAATCCAGCAGCCTCGAGTCGATCTCGTGATCACTGCCGTCGTGATGATCGTGGAGCAAATGGCGCACCGCCGGCATCGCGCCGGGCACGACCCTGCCATCCAGCCCATACGGAACCGCCAACGCCTCGGCGGTATGGACATTCAGGAATGACAGAACATGGGGCGACAGCAAATCCGCCAAACGTCCGGCAGCCTGTCCAGAACCGGCAGCCATGTCCACGGCTCCGGCAGCCATCGCCGCAGCAACACAGCGCAAAAACCGCCGCCGACTTGGCCGAAACGGTCCTTTCCACTCATCATGCCTCGTCATTGTCTCTCCGCTCGGCGCCACGCACGACCGGAGGCCAGCCGGCCCCCCTTGAGGGAGGCCGACCAACGCACCGCAACGACGTTTAGCGCACTTCCACGCGAACAGCTTCCGGCCCCTTCTGGCCTTGACGAACCGTCAGCCGAACCGGCTCACCGTCTGCCAAAGCTTGCAGCCCCGACCGCTCCAGGGCGCTCCGATGAACAAACACATCCTTACCGCCGCCAGCAGGCGCCACGAATCCAAAGCCCTTGTCGGCGTTGAACCACTTCACCGTGCCATCGACGGAGGTACCGTCACCATCGTCATCCTGAGCATCCCAACCGCCACGACCACCGCCGCTCCGGCCAAAATCGCTCCGGGGAGCGGAAGGACGCGGAGGCCGACCGCCACCACCCATTTTGGCCGTCGAGGTGTCCACCGAAGAAATGGCCGCCACCTGCGGCCCCTTGGGACCGTGGGACAGGTCACAGATCAGAGTCGCGCCCTCCGGCAGCGCGTCATAGCCGGCGGACTGCACAGCCGAAATGTGCAGAAACGCGTCCGGGGATCCGTCCTCTGGCGTCACAAAGCCGAAGCCTTTGGTGGGATTGAACCATTTCACGGTGGCCCGAGCCCCACTATGGGTGATCGCGGGTGCATTGAAGGAACGGGGGGGGCGATCGTACATGCCGTCGTCTCGTCATAGGGAAAAAGAACGTGTCCACCCAGGATGACGATATGGCGCCAAGATGCAAGACCGGAGTGATCGATTCCGATAAATCCTCTGATCCGCCCCTTCGGCGAGCCTTCCTTCAAGGGGGAGACGTCACCCCTCCAAGCCGGCGCCAGACCTCCAGAACCCCCGGATCATCCGGGTCGTCTCGGCGGGTAAAGCCCATTTTCCGCGCCAGCCGCAGCATGCCGGTGTTTTCCCGCAGCACCTCGGCGAAGACCTCACCGATGCTGCGCGCCTCGGCATAGGTGACGATTTTCCGCATCAATAAAGTGCCAAGCCCCCGGCGGGATTGGGCACTTCGGACCATAGGCGCAAATTCGGCCCGGCGCAAATCCGGGTCCGCGATCAGATGCGCCACCCCCAGAATGTCCCCACCCAGAGACTCGGGCGTGATCAGCACGAACGCCATTTCGCGGTCATAATCGATCTGGGTCATGCGTGCCGCCGTTTGATGCGACAGCCGCCGGGTTGGCGCGAAAAAGCGCAACCGCAGGTCTTCCGCGCTCATGGCTGCGATCATGGCGTGAAGGCGGGGCTCATCTTCGGGGCGAATCGGACGAATCAAAACCGGCGTCCCGTCCAGCAGCGTTGCCTGTTCTTCCAATTGTTTGGGATAGGGCTGAATCGCCAGACGAGGCCCCTGGGTCGGAGCCGGCCTCGCCACCCGAATCCGCGCCCCCAGCGCCAACACCCCCTGTTTGGTGGCAAACACCGGGTCTATTTCCAGCTCGGCGATTTCGGGCCGGTCGATGACCAGTTGAGAGACCTTGATCAGTGCCTGGGCCAGAATGTCCAGATTCACCGGCTCTCGCCCCCGATAGCCGTGCAGCAATCTCCACACCCGAGTGCGCGCCATTAAATCGCGGGCCAAATTCATATTCAACGGCGGTAGCGCCAAGGCTTCGTCACCCAGCACCGAGCCACTGCCGCCCCCATGGCCGAACCGCAGCACCGGCCCAAACAGCCGGTCCTCGGTCATGCCGATCACCAGCTCCTGGGCTTCACCCAAATCGGCCATGGCCTGAACCGTGAAAGCGTCCACCGCAATGGGCGGATCGACCTCGCGGGCCTGCCGAAGCAGATGTTCGGCGGCGGCCTTAACCTGCTCCGGGTCTTTCAGATTCAGCATCACCTCGTCGAAATCGACGCGATGACTAAGGTCGGCGCCACGAAGTTTCAACGCTACAGGTCGGCCAATCATCCGAGCCGCTTCAGCGGCTTCTTCCGGTGTTTCAACGCACCACGTCTCTTGGGTGGGAATGCCATAAGCCGCCACCACTCGAAGCGCCTCGGGCTCGGTCAACCACTGCCGATTGCTCTTCAAAGCCGCTTCGATGATCGTCCAAACCGCCTCATCGTCCACCTCGAATTGATCGGGAAGAGAGGGCGGAGTCTCCATCAGCAGTTCTTGATTGTGATGATACTCCATCAGCTGAAGGAAGCCGCGAACGGCACTATCGGGTGTGTCATAGGTCGGGACACGCGCAACCGCAAACTGGCGGCGCGCTTCGGCAGCCGCCCCTTCGCCCAGCCAACTGGTCAGAATCGGACGAGCCCGCCCGCCCGTATTGGGTCGTCGGCTGACATCAATCACCGCCTGGGCGCAGGCTACGCCGTCTCCCATCGATGCCGGATAGTTGAGCACCAACACTGCGTCGTTGGTCGGATCCTGACGCAACAGCTCCAGGGCATCGCCATAGCGTTTAGCCGAAGCGTCACTCCCGATATTAACCGGATTGCCGTGGGACCATCCGGACGGCAACTCCTGATTGAGACGCTCAACCGTTCCAGGAGAAAGCGCCGCGACTCGCCCCCCCCCGGCGATCAGGGTATCGGTGGCCAGAGTCGCAATGCCGGCGCCATTGGTCAGAATCGCCAACCGACCCGGCCCCGGCGGTGCGCCCGCCATGGAAACCCCCATCCCCAGGGTTTGGGCGGCATCGAAAAGCTCGGACAGATGGCCAACCCGCAGAATCCCGGCCCGACGAAAGGCCGTATCATACACCTCGTCTGACCCCGGTTGCGCGCCAACCCGCGCACTGGCCCGGCATGTGGCTTCCAGATTGCGTCCGGCCTTGATCACGATCACCGGCTTGTGACGCGCGGCGGCCCGCGCTGCCGACATAAAGGCCCGCGCATTGCCCACCGCTTCGATATGCAGCAGGATCGCCCGAACGCCGCCGTCCATGGCCAAGGCGTCCATCAGATCGCCGACATCGACATCGGCGGCATCGCCGACCGCGACCACATGGGAAAAACCGACGCCCCGTTCGCCGGCCCATTCCACCACCGCACTAACCACAGTCCCGCATTGGCCAATCAGCGCAATATCGCCCTTGGCCGGACGAGTTCGCACGATGCTGGCGTTCATCCCCCGAGCCGGCACCATGACTCCCGCGCTATTGGGGCCGATCAGCCTTAATCCATAGGGTTGGGCGGCTTCGATCAGGCCGCGCCGCAGACCCAACGCGTCCGAATTGGCAAAGTCCAGCCCCCCCTCTCCGATCAACAGCGCCGCACGGGCGCCTCGCCGCCCCAATTGATCGATCATGGCCGGAGTCTGGTCGGCCTGATCGCAGATCACCGCCAGATCCGGGACCACCGGCAGCGCCGCCACCGATCGGTAGGCCAACACGCCTTCCACCGCCGTCTGATCCGAAACCGGCATGATCGGCCCGCGAAAGCCGCCATGAAACAAATGGCGGGCCAAAATCGCCGCCGGAGACCGGGGCGCCTTACCGGCGCCGACCAGTGCGATGGCATCCGGTTGAAAGAGGGCATCGAGGTTGTGGATGGGCATGGGACTTTGAGTCCTAATCCTGGTGCGGAACGAGCCTATCACTGCCAGCCAACGGACGAACTGAAATGACTTGACAGCTTCCACGACGACTTGTCAAGCCACCCCCCCAACAGCCAACCAGCCCCACACGCAGGGAGCGCGGGCATCTCGCCCACCACGAGAGCTTGCCATCAACGCTTATGATACCATCGAGCCTTGATGGTGACTCATCAAGGCTGCCCTCAGACGCCGGGCGGGCGCATCCGCGCCCTTGGCTTCGCGCGCATGGGCGCGCGGGGCCGCCGTCGCGGCCCGATACCGGCGATGTGTCAGTATCAGGGCTCGCCGGTATGAGTTCTCTTTTAAAAGGAAAAAGCGGGCGAAACGCCCGCGCTCCCAGGGAGGACACAAACGGATCAGCGGGAGGCGGACGATTCCAATGTTCGGGCCGACGTGACTCGGGTTGGCAGGGGGCGGACACCGTCGGCGGGGGGCTCCCGGCGGTCTAAGGGCAAGTACTTGTCTAGATGTTCGGCGATGAACTCGCCAACCTCGCGCTGGTCTTCATGGAGACGCCGCCCCAAGACCGGCGCCAACCGGCTGAGTTTGGTATCGGCAGCAATCAATTGATGAAGCGCCGCCGCCAGCATATGCACGCCGGTCTCGATCGAGGCCAATGTGGCGGCTCGGGACTCGGCGGCGGCTCGAATTTCGTCGGTCTTGGATGGTGTCATCGCCCCGCATCCCCCTGCCCCAGCCTGCTGGGCCGAACGGCCCTTCTGGTGGGGCTATTCTAGCGAATGCCTGACAAAACACCACCACCGAGCGATCCTCACTGACCGCCCCAGTGAATGACTGGAATGGTGTGTTCCGCCGTCAGTTCGGGGGGAACGACGCCTTGATGAACGCGCTGGTCAATCCGCCACACGCCATAGACCGACAACACCACCGCCGCCACCAACGCCAAACCGAGCCACAACGCCTTCCAGCTCCGGGACTCCCGCATGGGCGGGCGGTGCTGAACGGCCCACTCCTGCCGCCAGTCACGGGCACTGTGGCCGCGACCGATGGGGCGAGAGTCTCTCCAATTTTCATGAAATCCTAAGTATCCCTCCGTCGCAGGAGGCCGCCCCAAAGCTCCATCCCCCTCCGACCGAAAGGCTTCGAGAAATTCGCGCAAGGATTCCGAAGGCTGATGGCCTTCTTTCCCCTCGCTCCGATCGGGCATCATCGCGAGCCTCCATCGGTACGGCATCCTTTTCTTTTTGGAAAAACCGAACCACTCTTTAAATTGGCCTTGCTCCTGAAGCCAATCAAGGATCATGCCCCGGATCAAAAAAACAATTCTGAACTGTGATAGCATCGAGCCTTATTGACCTTTATCCCGTCCCGATCGTCGGACTGTCCGCCGCATGGGGCGACTCTGGAGTCGGCCAACAGCATGAAAACTCTCCTGCTTCTGCGGCATGCAAAATCAGCGTGGGACGACGGCGCCCTGCCTGATCGCGCTCGCCCCTTGGCGCCACGCGGCCAAATCGCTGCCACCCGTCTCGGACAGCATCTCCACGAGAGCGGCTTAGTCCCAGATCATATCTCCTGCTCACCCGCGCGACGGGCCGCCGAAACTATGGCGCGGGTGCTAGCCGAGATCGAACAGCAGCCAACCATCAGCGAATATCCCGAGCTGTATCTTCGGGGTTGGCGCTCGCTGCTGACGGTAGCCCAAGCCTTGCCCGCACAGGCGGAATGCGGAATGCTGGTTTCTCATAATCCAGACATTCAGGATTTCACCATGACAATGGCGGCAACCGGCACCCCGGACGCCTTGGCGGCACTGGCCCAGAAATACCCAACCGGCGCTCTCGCCATTCTGACTTTTCGGATCCGGGATTGGCGTGAACTGGCCCCTCAAACCGGCACCCTGGTTGACCTGATCACGCCGCGACGCTTGGCGTAAACTCTCGAGCCTCTCGGGTGCCAAGCGGGACCGTCGCAGCCTCAGAGCCAATACTCTGCCGTCCCCCGCCCCATGGCCGCCGGCGGATCGGTGACGTCCATCACCCCACGGACGTCTTGGCCGTGATACAGAGCAGGCCTCTAAAGCGTATGAGGCCGATCATGGCTCTTATTTCCAGACGTCTTCGAACCTGCATACTCGCAGTTATCCTGTCGGCTTCCGTCAACGCCCGCGCGGCAGAGGTCGAGGTTTGCCTGACGCCCGGACAAAACTGTACCGACTGGATCGTCGAAATCCTGGCCACCGCCCGGCAATCCCTTCTGATTCAGCAATATGAACTGACCAGTCCCGATTTGATCCGGGCGCTAGTCGCAGCCCACGCGCGAGGCGTAGTAGTCAAAGTGGTTTTGGACCGGCGAATCTCCCGCTATTCGGGTGCCGCAGATCTGGTCCATAACGGCATCCCGGTTGTCGTCGACACCAGCGTTTCCGGAATTGCTCACAACAAAATAGCCATCCTTGACGGTGCTTCGGTGATCGACGGCTCTTTTAACTGGAGCGTCTCAGCTCAACGCCGGAACGCGGAGAATGTCCTCTTCATCCGGGACCGAGCCCTAGCCACCCGCCTAACCGCCAATTTCGAGGCCCACGAAGCCCGGTCAGTCCCCTATCACGCGGCCCGACACACCACCCCCGCCCGCCAATCCAGCCACCACCGCCGCCGCAACCATACCGCGTGGTAAAGGCCCAGGAGCATCGATGGTGTAAAACACGCCAAGGGAACCCCGCCCCGACACTCGCCAAAGCGTGCCGCGTCCTCGACCTCAAAACAAAATACAACGGAACAGAATACAGCGGATGGAAACGATGGCGACCCCAGCAGGATTCGAACCTGCGACCCCGCGCTTAGAAGGCGCGTGCTCTATCCAACTGAGCTATGGGGCCCCAGCGCCGACGAGTGCGAAGACCACACCCAAAGCGCGCCAGCACGCCGTCGCCAACATCTATCATCGAACCGGCCTTGACGCAAGGGACGGGTTACGCATCGGCTCGACAACTTCAGGAAAGATAAAGCAACAGAAAAAACCCGCTAATTTCATCAAGGCCGAGCATCAGAGAGGTGGCTCTCCCTCATGGGGGACCAATTGGCCAATATAATAGAAAATGCAGCCCTCGCTGCCCAGGCGAGTCAGATTCCCCGTGTACCAGTTACCATCCGGATCACGCACCCTAAATATCAAAAGAACAGTATCAGCATTAAAATTATACCCGTCTTGCTCTTCTTCACGACCAGTCATAATTGCCTTGATCGTTTCTTGACTTAAAGTAATTTTTCTATCGTCAATGGTTAATTCTTCACTTCGATCATACTGACAATCTTTTGTCCGATCCGGTTTTTTAGGGCGAGCTTTCTGTTTTGGTTTTTGATTGTGTGACATCTCACCGCCGGCATGGACCTCATTCGGTTTAGCCGGAGCATCCTCGGCGTCCGCCAGTCGCCCCCCCCCCAGCACCAACAGCGCCGCCAAAAACGTCACCACGAGGAATTGCCTGTATTCCATTGTTGATGCCCGTCTCTTTCTGTCTGTTGCTGTCCGTCACACCACCAAGCCTTGATGGTATCATACCGGCGAGCCCTGATACTGACACATCGCCGGTCCTCGGGCCGCGACGGCGGCCCCGCGTCCTCGTGGACGCGAAGCCCCAGTGTGTGGACTCTAGGGGGCGCGGATGCGCCCGCCCGGCGTCTGAGGGCAGCCTTGATGAGTCACCATCAAGGCCCGAGGGTATCACACGGCCCCCGCGTCCCAAAGATTGGCGGTCCTGACGCCCCTGTCAACCCACGCCTTTTTTGGCCACACCCTTTGGCCCATTCCTTTGATCGACGTTTCTTTGCAATCCCCTCAGAGGGGCGAACTGTTTTTACTTGACAAGAAAAGGAAACTTGGCCGGGCTGGCCTGTCATCAGGAACCACGAGGGGGATCTCGAGATGCGCAAGACGACCGCTTGGGCCTTGATCGGGATCGCCGGGGGGGGCCTGTCACCCCAGGCCGTCACGTTGGCGTTCGCCCAAGGCACGTCCATTTTGCATGAAAATCCCACCGATTGCGAAATCGCAGCGGCGCTGGGGCTCGACAAACCCGGCTGCCCACCCTTGACCCAAATCCCGGTCCCGATCCGTCCCTCCGCGACTCGGGACTCGACTGTTGACACGGCCAGCCCAACGCCACTGGCCATCACCACACCGCCCCCCCACCCGGCAACGGTGGCTGTGGCGAAACCCGCTCCAACGCCCCCGCCCCCCCCTCCTGCTCTGGCTTCCACTCCGGCCCCAACGACCCAACCCGCTCCGGCGGTCCTCCCGGTCTACACGGCCAATTTCGAAATCAAGTTTGAACTCGCTTCGGCCCGCCTGACCGACGATGCTCACCAGATTCTCGACCAGATCGGCGCCGCCATGACCTCTCCCAGCGCCAAGGACATTCGCTTTCGGATCATCGGGCATACTGACGCTCTCGGCTCGGCCACCCGGAACCAAAAACTGTCAGAAGCCCGAGCCAATGCGGTTCGAAGCTATCTGCTCCAACATTTCGCCATCACTCCGACCCGACTGGAAGCCTCCGGTCAAGGCGCCCGTGCCCCCCTAGACCCCAGGGATCCCAACGCCATTGCTAATCGCCGGGTAGAGATCACCAATCTCGGCCATTAGGGAGACCCATCGCCAAACCGCTTCGCTCATGTTAGGAGTGACGTAAGACGCGCCCCGTCGGAAAGAGAAGCGCGACGCGCCCTGTCGAGAGGAGACGCGCGACGCGCCGAGGGGGTGTAGCCGATACCATACCAGGGGAAGGTTGCATCATGATCAATGCGGTGGAACGTGCCTTTGACATCGCTCGAGCCGAGCAGGTGGCCAAGCACCACTATCTGGATGTGGCGTGGAAATTTGCGCGTGAGGCGATCGGGACCAAGGGCCCTTACGAACCGACCACAACTCTCGGCGATCTGAAACAGGCCCGCGAGACCTTTGAGGAACTGTCCAAGGCCAGCCTGCTGGCCGATCGCAACCAGCGCGAATCGGACTGACCAACGCCATCGGCGGCAGTCATCCCCTCGGGTCTTGCCGCCATCCTTAAGACGCTGGTCAGATCCGCCAGTATCGCGATGACCTGCCTCTTGCTCTCGACCCGCCAATCGGTCTTGGTAGCGAGTGGTACCGTCGTCCATCGCTTTTTTGGCATCGCTTTTTTGGCATCGCTTTTTTGGGAGCCCTAGCCCGCCATGGTCCCTTACACTGCCCCCATCGCCGACATGCGGTTTGTCCTGAACCGGGTCGTCGGCATCGACCGTATCGCGGCTCTGCCGGGATACGAGGCCGCCTCCCCCGATTTGGTCGAAACCATCCTGGATGAAGCCGGAAAATTCGCGGCGGGCGTCCTGGCGCCGATCAACCATATCGGTGATCACGAGGGTTCAGTGCTCGAAAACGGGGCGGTGCGCCAGCCCGAAAGCTTCCGCCAAGCCTACCGCCAATATGTCGAGGCCGGCTGGAACAGCGTGCCGTTTGACCCGGAGTATGACGGGCAAGGTTTGCCCTGGGCGCTGGCCTTTGCGGTTCAAGAGATGTGGCAGGCCGCCAATATGGCCTTTGGCTTGTGCCCGATGCTCAATCAAGGGGCCGTGGACCTCTTGACCGAACATGGCGATGACCAGCAAAAGGCCACCTATCTGGCCAAAATGATCTCCGGTGAGTGGACTGGCTCCATGGACCTCACCGAACCTCAGGCCGGTTCGGACCTGGGCACAGTGCGTACCAAGGCCGTCGAGGACGGCGGCGTTTATCGCATCACCGGCCAGAAGATTTTCATCACCTACGGCGACCACGACCAAGCGGAAAACATCATTCATTTGGTGTTGGCCCGTCTACCCGACGCCCCCGCCGGGTCCAAGGGGATTTCGCTGTTCCTGGTGCCCAAGTTCCTGGTCAATCCCGACGGTTCGGTGGGCGAGCACAATGACGTGCGCTGCGCCGGCATCGAGCATAAGTTGGGGATCAAGGCCAGCCCAACCGCTGTTCTCAGCTATGGCGACAATGGCGGCGCCATCGGATACATCGTCGGCGAACCCAATCGCGGGTTGGAATATATGTTCGCGATGATGAACAATGCCCGACTGAGCGTTGGCCTCCAGGGCGTCGCCATCGCCGAGCGGGCTTACCAACAGGCTCGGGATTATGCCAAGGTCCGAGTCCAAAGCCGCGACCTGCGCTATCCCAAAAACCCGCCGGTCGCGATCATCAATCATCCCGACGTTCGGCGGATGCTGCTGACCATGAAGGCGCAGACCGAAGCCGGGCGGATTCTGGCCTACGAAGCCGCCGGAGCGTTCGACATTTCCAAGCGTCACCCCGACGCCGAGACCCGCACCGCCGCCCAGCTCCGCCTGGAATTGCTGACTCCGGTGGTCAAGGGCTGGTGTACCGATATGGGCTGTGAAGTGGCCTCCCTTGGTATCCAGGTTCATGGCGGCATGGGGTTCATCGAGGAAACCGGCGCCGCCCAACATTACCGGGATGCCCGCATCGCACCGATCTACGAAGGCACCAACGGCATCCAGGCCAACGATCTGGTGTTCCGCAAACTGGGCCGCGATCGGGGCGCCGCCGTCCAAGCCTTCTTGACGGAAGCCAAAGCCCTGGTTGCCGAACTGAGCGGACGTCCGGGCGACGATCTGGCGGCCATTGCCGGCGGCCTAAGCGCCGGCCTGATTGTGCTGGAAACCGCCACCCAGTGGTTGGTTGAAACCCTCAAGCCCGATCCGGTGGCAGCCGCAGCGGGGGCATCCCATTACCTACGGATGTTCGGTCTGGTGGCTGGGGCCGTTGGTTTGGCCAAGGCGGCGGCGGCGGCTGACGAGGATCTGCGCCAACGCGGCGCCGATGTCAATTTCCTGACCGGCAAGCTGATCACGGCCCGCTTCTTCGCCGAGCACCTGCTGCCCCAGGCTGCCGGGCTCCTGACCCCGATCACCCAAGGCCATCATGTGGTCATGGCGTTGACCGAAGATCAATTCTGAGTCTGATCCGATCCCAGGCCAAGGAGCACCCCTCCTTGGCCTTTTCGAATCCAAAGGACCGGGAGCCATGAGGTGGAAAGCCCTTAACCTCCAAAGTTGGGGGCGGACGTGCTCAGACTCCTGTCTGGCAACCCGGCCAGAACGGGTGTCGGAGGCGATCTCGTCCCTGGCCGACGTCGATGCCTCCGGCCTTCTGGCCCATGGTGCCGGAACCAGTTACGGTGATGTCGGGCTCAATCCCGGCGGGCGGGTGCTATTAACCCAACGCCTGAACCGCCTGTTGGCCTTCGATCCCGAAACCGGCGAGGTGGTGGCCGAGCCTGGCGTCACCATCGCCGACCTGTTGCGGGTCTTCCCGCCTCGAGGCTATACGATCCCGGTCTCACCCGGCACCGCCTTCGTTACGCTGGGTGGAGCGGTGGCCAATGATGTCCACGGCAAGAACCACGAAGGCGCCGGCAGCTTTTGCAACCATGTCCGCTGGCTTGACCTGCTGCTGCCTTCGGGCGAGATCGTCCGGGCCGGTCCTGACCAGAGACCCGCGCTGTTCCAGGCCACCGCTGGCGGCGTGGGACTGACCGGGGTGATTTTGGCGGTCTGCCTGCGTCTGGTCAAAACCCAATCCAACGGCATGAGGGTTGACGAGCGCCGCATCGCCGACCTGGACGGCTTTCTAGCCGCCCTGGAAGAGGCCGAGCCCGGCGCCCATTCAGTGGGATGGATCGATGCCCTTTCGGGAGGCCGAGCGTTAGGACGCGGCATTCTCCAGGTGGGTCGGGTTGCCGCCGAACCCGCACCGCCGCCATCCGGGCGGACCCGGAGCCTGCCCATCGACCTGCCCGGCTTTGCCCTTAATCCCCTGACCGTGGCGGCCTTCAACGCCCTATATTGGCGGCGGGTGCCGGTGGGCGGACGACAGCGGCTTTTGGCCTATGAGACCTTTTCTTATCCGCTGGATGCTCTCCTTCAGTGGAATCGCCTGTATGGCCGGCGCGGCTTTCACCAATTCCAGTGCGTGGTGCCCACCGCCGAAGGGCCAACCGCACTTCGCCGGCTGCTGGAGGAGGCTTCCCGCGCACGCGCCGCGTCGTTCCTGGCGGTGCTGAAACGACTTGGCGACGGGCGAGCCGGCTTCCTGTCCTTTCCACGAGCCGGCTACACCCTGGCCATGGACTTCCCCCACCGTTCGGGAACTCTGGCCTTGCTGGGCCGGTTAGAATGGATCGTCCGGGATCATGGCGGACGGCTCTATTTGGCCAAAGACAGCGCCATGTCGCCGGAGGGCTTCGCCGAAATGTACCCCGAGTTAGACCCGTTCCGGGCGGTCCTGGCCGAAGTGGACCCGAATGGACGGATGACGTCGGCGCTAGCGCGTCGCTTGAAACTGCGGGGGACGGCATGATACCGGCGAGCCATAACAATGACACAGTGCCGGTCTTGGACCGCGACGGCGGCCCCGCGCGCCTCTCCGCGCGAAGCCCCCGTGTGATACCCTCGGGCCTTGATGGTGACTCATCAAGGCTGCCCTCAGACGCCGGGCGGGCGCATCCGCGCCCTTGGCTTCGCGTCCACGAGGACGCGGGGCCGCCGTCG
>Ga0302282_1000897_pt1 | contig 22059 bp, 15 predicted proteins | sample III_Fen_E1_3_FD_198763 | JGI IMG/M metagenome (GOLD analysis project Ga0302282, IMG submission 198763) | Peat permafrost microbial communities from Stordalen Mire near Abisko, Sweden - III_Fen_E1_3 | ecosystem: Environmental > Terrestrial > Soil > Wetlands > Permafrost | place: Sweden: Abisko... | reverse complement strand
CTTTTCCCTCCAGCCGGTTTGATGGCGCAGGCATGATGAACATTTGCGTGATGCGCTTACGTTCCGGTATTCGGGCCGCTTCGGCAAGTCCAATTCGGGCTGGAAAATGAATCGGGTGTCTGCTGCCCCCGGTTTCCACCCACCGGAGGCCAAGGACCGCCGACTTCCCAGTCTGCTGTCTCGCATCCCGCTCTGCGGGACAAACCTGCAGACCGTTGAACAAGGTGGAGCCCCTGAACTTCGGATGGCCTGCCGATTTGGAAATCGGCGATACGGCAGGTTAGGAAACCTGCGCTACGGGGCAGCAGGATGCGCCCAATGAATCGGGCGCATCTTGACGCCTGCTGCCTCCCGGAGCGCCGGTCGGTGACCGGCTTAAACCGCAGGCTCGTTATTAAAGGTTCCTTTGTTTGCCACCGTTTTTGATGACTCGGACGGCCAAAGCCGGCTGCCAGCCGGCGCTCGGGCGCCTGAGAAGGGCGGTTTTCCAACAATCGGCGGCTGTTTTTTGCCAAGTTTGGTCCAGCGGGGGCAGACTTCGTTTGGTAGGTTAGGGGTGTAAAACTTAACCAAACATGCTCATGGTCAAGTCAAAGTTATCCGACCGACCGGCCCCCCGCCGGACGTGAGCCATTCTTAATCACATCATGCCTACCAAATCGAAAAAATCGAGTGCCGGTCCCGCCCTGCCTGTCCGGGGGGTTGACTGGCTGAACAGTCCCAGCTTCAACAAGGGCACCGCCTTCACCGATGCCGAGCGCGACGTGCTGGGCTTGCGCGGGTTGTTGCCCCCCTACGTCAACAGCATGAACGAGCAAAGCCTGCGCGTCATGAATAATTTCCGGAGCAAACCCAGTGATCTGGAACGTTACATCCAGATGGCCGGCCTCCAGGACCGGAACGAAACGCTCTTTTACCGGGTGGTGATGGATCACCTCGAGGACATGCTGCCCATCGTTTACACCCCCACGGTTGGGCGCGCCTGTCAGGAATTCGGCTCGATTTTCCGCCGGGCGCGCGGTTTTTACATCACCAGCAAGGATCGCGGTCAGATCGCGAAAATCCTCCGCAACTGGCCCGTCGCCGACGTGCGCGTGATTGTGGTCACGGATGGCGAGCGCATCCTCGGTTTGGGCGACCTCGGAGCCCAGGGCATGGGCATTCCCATCGGCAAACTCTCGCTTTACACGGCCTGCGCCGGGGTCAACCCCCGGCAGTGCCTGCCCATCACCATTGATGTGGGCACCGACAATGAAACGCTGCTCAAAGACCCGCTCTACACGGGGCTGCGCCACAAACGCATTCGCGGCGAGGAATACGACGCCCTGATTGAGGAATTCATGACGGCAGCCCAGGCAGTGTTCCCCAAAGTTTTGATTCAGTTCGAGGATTTTGGCAATCACAACGCCTTCCTCCTGCTGGAACGTTACCGGAACAAAGCTTGCACCTTCAACGACGACATCCAGGGCACCGGCTCCGTGGCCCTGGCCGGGGTGCTGTCCGCGCTGCGCCTGACCGGCGGCAAATTGTCCGAGCACCGCGTGCTCTTCCTGGGCGCCGGCGAAGCCGGGTTGGGCATTGCCGATCAGATCGTCGCCGTGCTCGTGGATGAAGGGTTGACGGTCGCCGAAGCGCGCCAGCGCTGCTGGTTTGTGGATTCCAAGGGGCTCATCGTCGCCGGCCGCGATCATCTCAACGCCAACAAGCTGCCCTATGCGCATGTCCATGCGCCCTGCGCCGACCTGCTCTCGGCCGTCAAGTCCATCCGGCCCACGATGTTACTGGGGGTCTCCGGTCAGGGAAAAAGTTTCACCCAGGAAATCGTCGCGACCATGGCCGAATATAATCAGCGGCCGGTGATCTTCGCCTTGTCCAATCCGACCTCGAAGGCGGAATGTTCCGCCGAAGAAGCCTACGCCTGGACCCAAGGCAGCGCGGTTTTCGCCAGTGGGAGTCCGTTTGGCCCGGTCACGCTCAACGGTCGCACCCATGTGACGGGGCAGGGGAACAACGTCTATATTTTCCCCGGCGTCGGTTTGGCGGTGGTGGCCACGGGCTCCAGCCGCGTCACGGATGCGATGTTTAACAAGGCGGCCCGGACCCTGGCCTCGCTGGTCCGCGAGGACGAACTGGCCCAGGGCCGCGTTTATCCGGCGTTGACCCGCATTCACGAAGTTTCGCTGGCCATCGCCGTGGCGGTGGCGGAGGAAATTTACACCCAAAAACTGGCCTCCGTCCCGCGTCCCGCCGACCTGACGGGTTATATCAAGGCGTCAATGTACAATCCGCAATACCCGGATTACGCCGCGAAAAACGGGGCCGGAGCCCACGGCGCCAACGGGGCCGCCTGAGGCAAGTTTCAGGCGCTCGGCTTGGCCAGTTCGTGCAGGCCGAGCGCCGCCCCCTGCGGATCTTGGATGACGGCAATGCGACCGACCTGGGGGATGGGCATCACTGGCAGGATGACGACGGCCCCCAATTCAACGGCTTTGGCCAGGGACGTCTCGGCGTTTTCCACCACCACATAGGCCAGCCATTGGGTGGGGGTGCCCGGTTGTGTCGCCTGCATCAGGCCGCCAACGCCCATGGGGTTGGTCTCGGTCGTGAACAAGTGATACGGCGGCAGAACGGCGGTCGGTTCGGCGGCCCGGAACGGAATAATCTTCCAGCCAAAAAGTTGGCCGTAAAAATCACCGGCGGCGGTGGTGTTATGCGTGATGAGTTCGTTCCAACTGAACTCGCCGGTTTTGGGAGGGGTGCAGGAGGGCGTTTCGCTCATAATGTCATTGGAGTTGCGCGTTTAGTAAAACCTGGCTCGCGCCGTCATGACGTGAGCCCGATGGTGTCATCATCCTATCACGGCTTGTGACCGTGACAAGTGGCATTAATGTTAAGAGGGCAGGGTGGTGGGTTACTGGCCGACCACCAGGATGTCGAGCAGGCCCGGTCCGTTGTTGGCCCCACGCCCACCGCGGCGTTCTCCCGCCGGCGCATTGGTTGCGGGCGGCGGCGTTGCGGGCTTCACGGCCGGCGCGGCGGTGCGTTCCACGGCGATGAGCACGATCTGATTCTTCTGGGTGTCCAGCGAGCACGTTTTGGCCCCTGTTTTGGTCGTGACATTTTGCTCCACCGCGAAGCTCGTGGGACTGTTTTCCTTGATGATCGTCAGCGTCCCGTCCCGTTGGGAACTGAAGGCTTCCATCGTATTGGGGTTGAAGCCGCCGCCGTCCGTGCCATTGCCAATGGGCAGCGTGTCCAAAATCTTGCCGTCGTCCGCATTGAGGATCACACAGACCGCCGGTTCCCGGCAGAAGGCGAACAAAATGTGGTTCTTCGCATCCAACCCCAGGCCGGCGGGGCCGCCGCCCTTGCCGCCGAGACTATACGTGGCAGTCACCTTGAGCGTGTTCAAATCCGACACGGCAATGCTGTCCTTGTCCTCCAAATCCGAATACAGGTGCCCCTGGCCGTCCGACTGGGATTGTTCCGGCGCGCCACCCAGGTCAATGGTCCCCACGATGGAACCGTCCCGGGCGTCAAGCACCGTGACGTTGGGCGCGCCGTGGCTCAGGACAAAAATGTGTTGCGATGCGGCATCCGCCAGAATGCCGTCCGGGCCGCCCTCCACCGGGATGGTTTTGATCAATTGCAGGGTTTCGGTGTCCCACATGGCCACCGGCTTGCTGCTGGCGAAGGCGTGGTGGGATTTGACATCCACCGCCACGCCGTGGGCGCGCGTGTTCGTAATGGAACCGACGGGTTTCAGGGTGTCCAGATCAAACACCAGCACCGCCTGACCGCGCGGCACATACAGCTTCCGACCCGCGCTGTCCGCAGTCACGTAATCAATGCCCCCGGCCCCCATATAACTGGCGGAGTTGACGATTTTATAGGGTCCCTCGCCGACCAGCGCCAACGGATTATGGTGGTCAACCGGGCCGCCCCCGGCATCGCCGGTGGGCAGTTGGGCCGGAGCGCTTACCGCCAGCAGGCCGGCTCCGGCAAGCAGCAGGAGGCGGGAAAAGTTGGTTGAATGTTTCATGTGATTTGGTTGTGTTTTTGCATCATGTCCAGGTTAAACCCGTCAGCGGACCGGCGGGTTGGGACGTTAATCTGGAGACTATAAAATCCCTTTCGGTTACGTAAATCAACCGGATTCGGCTTTATGACAAAGAATTAACCTGACCATCGGAAGACCCACCCCAAAATCCGCCCACAATTTCGGGGGGCCCCGGGATAAAACACATTTTTGAATCGGCCGGTATTGTCCTACCCCGCCATTCCCTTTGGCCGGAGAAAGAATCCCCGCTTTGGCCAGCATGGATTCGTCGGTCATCTTCCGGCGCTTTGCGCGGCCCGCCAGACATCTGGATCGGGTTTTCCGGCGATTCCTTCCAGTCGCACATTATCTCCTTCGTGGCCGAGCGCCGCCAGTTTGCGCACTAACGTTCCGGCAGATTCTCGTCCAGCTTGATTTTCATGCGGCGGCGGGCACGGGTGGCACGGGCAGGTCTTCTTCTGCGGACGCTGCGGCGAAAGCGATGACCGCGCGCAACGCCTCTCCGGAAGCGGTCGGAAAGTCGGCGAGAAGTTCCTCCATCCGCGCGCCTTCGGACAAGCTGGCGAGCAATGTGCGCACGGTCACGCGGGTGCCATTGACGACCAGTTCGCCGCCGCACACGTCGCGCCGCCGTTCGAGGTATTCGTGATAGTTCATGCTCACCAACACAACCTAGCATCCGGCCGGCGATGTGCCGGCTTTGAGGCCGTAAACCACGGCGCGGTCAAAGGTGACGGGCAGGAATTCAGGATCGAGATTGATGGTGGTCTCGGCGGTGCCCAAAAACATGAGGCCGTGGGGAAGCAGGCAGTTGCGAATGCGTTTGAGGAGCATTTTTTTGGTTTCGACATCAAAGTAGATCATGACATTGCGGATGAAGACGAGGTCCAGGGGCGGAAAGATGGGCCAGGGCTGAATCAGGTTCATGGGCCGGAACTGGATCATTTTTTTGATCTCCGGCTTGATGTGCCAGCGGTCGCCGAGCTTGGTGAAATATTTGATGAGATACGCGGCGGGGAGGCCGCGGTTGACCTCAAATTGCGAGTAGTGCCCGGCGGTGGCAATCCGCAGGACGGTGGCGGACAGGTCGGTGGCCAGGATGGTGATCTTCCAATCGCGGAGCTGGGGGAAATGTTCCTGGAGGAGCATGGCCAACGAGTAGGGTTCCTGACCGGTGGCACAGGCGGCGGACCAGAGGGTCAGCTCCCGGACGTGGGCGCGCTGTTCGATGAGCCGGGGCAGGATATGTTTGCGCAGGGATTCAAAGGGATGAAAATCGCGGAAGAAGGAGGTTTCGTTGGTGGTGAGGGCGTCAATGCTTTTATCATGCAATCCGTTGATGACGGTTTCGGAGCGCAGCTTGCCGATGAGGTTCTCGAGCGTCCCGAAGCCCTCCCGTTCGGCGAGCGTGGTAAGCCGGTTTTCGACGAGATATTCCTTGCCCGGTTCCAACACGATGGCGGCCTGGCTTTGGGCCAGTTGGACGATGTAATCGAAATCGGTTTTGGAAATGGCCATGCAGATTCAGCCCGCCGCCAGGGCCGGGGTCAAAACGCGGGTCCGGCGAAGGATTTCCCCGGCGATTTGGTCGAGCGGGACGATCTTATCGGCCAGGCCCGCCTGCGCGACATAGCCGGGCATGCCCCAGACCACGCTGCTGGCTTCGTCCTGCACGACGACCTGGCCACCGCGTTCCCGGATCCATTCGCAACCGCGCAAACCGTCCTGCCCCATGCCGGTCATCACCACGCCGAGAATATTCGCGCCGTAAGCCAGCGCCACACTGCGAAACAGGACATCCACGGCGGGGCGGCAGGAGTTTTCCGGCGGCTCGTCGTGCAAATGCAAAACCCGATGGGTGCCCATGCGGCGCACGTCCATGTGCCGGCCGCCCGGGGCGATATAGGCGTGGCCGGGTTCCACCAAGCAGCCTTCGGTTCCCTCATGCACTTTTAGACCGCCCAAGGCGGTCAATCGTTCGGCCAGCATGGCGGTGAAGACGGGCGGCATGTGCTGCACGATCAGGATGGGCAGCGGGAAATCCGCCGGCAGCCGCTTGAAGACCTCGACCAGCGCATTGGGTCCGCCCGTGGAGGTGCCGAGGCAAACCACTTCCGGCGTGGCGGCGCCGGCGGGCCGGACGGGAAAGCGGGGAGGCGGAACCCCACCCGGGAGCGGACCGGACCAGCGGGCCGCATCCGCATGGTGGCAGTGGAGCTTGATCTTGGTGACCAGATCGTTCTGCAACCGTTCGATGCATTCGGTGACGCTGCCGACATTGGCGGGCTTGGCCACATAATCCGTGGCCCCGGCCGAGAGACAGTCCAGCGTGGTGGCGGCCCCGCGCGAGGTGAGGGTGCTGAACATGATGACCGGCAGTTTGGGATGCGTCTTGCGCAACTCGCGCAGGGTGGTGATCCCGTCCATCTCGGGCATCTCGACATCCAGGGTGACGACGTCGGGGTTGACCTGGGTCAGTTTCTGGAGGGCGATGCGGCCGTGGGCGGCGATGCCGGCGATTTCGAGGGCGGGATCGCGCGCGAGGGCCTCGCTGATGAGCTTGCGCATGACCACGGCGTCGTCCACCACCAATACACGTATTTTTGGCATCGCAACATTTCAGACCACGCCGAGAATCTGGAGTTTTTCCGCGAGCAACTCCCGGGTGACGGGCTTCATGAGATAATCATCGGCGCCGGCCTCCAGCGCCACGGCCACCTGCTCGAGGGCGTTCCCGGTGGTCACCATCATCAGCTTGAGGTCGCTGAAGTCGCGGTTGCGCCGCACGGTGCGGACGAGTTCGAGGCCGTTCATGACGGGCATCTCCCAATCCACCAGCGCGACCGCAAAGGGATCGCGGGGATCATTGCGGATGAGTTTTTGCAAACCCGCCCGGCCGTCCTCGGCCTCCTCGGTCTGGAACGACAGCTCGGCGGCGAGGCCTTGCAGATAATTCCGCATGGCCTTCGAATCATCCACAATGAGCATTTTCATGCGCGGTGCGCCGGTGGATTGGGGGGCGGTCAGACTTTGGCCTGATCCACCGTGCGTTTGAGCGCGGTGGCGAGTTTGGCCAGTTCGGTGGCGGCGCTGAGGGTGTTGTTGGCGCCCTCAGTGGTGTTCTTGGCCGCCGTCGAGACGCTGGTGATGTTCTTGGAGATTTCGGTGCTGCCCTTGGCGGCCTCGGAGGCGTTGCGGGCGATCTCGTTGGTGGTGGCGGTCTGTTCCTCCACGGCGCTGGCGATGGTATTCTGGATGTCGTTGATCTGGTTGATGATCTTGCCGATCTGGTCAATCGCCACGACGGCGCCCTTGGTGTCATTCTGAATGGCCTCGATTTTCTGGCTGATGTCCTCGGTGGCGGTGGCGGTCTGCTTGGCCAGTTCCTTGACTTCATTGGCGACGACGGCGAACCCCTTGCCGGCCTCGCCGGCGCGGGCGGCCTCGATGGTGGCGTTGAGCGCCAGCAGATTGGTCTGCTGCGCAATGGAGGTGATGACCTTGATGACCTTGCCGATTTCGATGCTGCTCTCGCCGAGTTTGGCGACGGTCTTGTTGGTGTCGCTGGCGGCCTTGACGGCGTCGGTGGCGACTTTGGCGGCGTCGTTGGCGTTCTTGGCGATTTCCTTGATGGAAGCGCTCATTTCCTCGGCGCTGGCGGCCACGGTGGAGACGTTCCGGGTCACCTGTTCGGAGGCGGCGGCGACGACATTGGCCTGGGTGGCGGTTTCTTCGGAATTGGAGCTCATCTGCTGGCTGACCGCCGTGAGTTCCTCGGACGCGGAGGACAGGGCCTGGGCGTTTTCGGAAACGGACGCGATGGTGACTTTGAGATTGGCCTCGGCGATTTTGCGGTTGGTGATGTCAATGGCGAATTTCACCACCCTGTGAACGCGACCATTGATGTCGAACAACGGATTATAGGTGGCCTGCAGCCAGACTTCCTTGCCACCCTTGCCGATGCGTTTGAACTCGGCGGTCTGGAACTTGCCGTCATTGAGGTCGCGCCAGAACTGCCGGTAATCGGCGCTGTCCCGATAAACGGGGTCCACAAAGGTGCTGTGATGCTTGCCCTTGATCTCCTCCACGCGATAGCCCATGGCATTGCAGAAATTATCGTTCGCCGTGAGGCAGACACCCTCGTTGGTGAACTCGATGGTCGCCTGGGTGCGGTTGATCTCCTCGATCTGGCGCTGGCTGTTGATGGCGGCCACTTTGGCCTCGGAAATATCCGTGGCAAACTTGACGACCTTGAACGGCTTGCCGTTGAGATCGAAGATGGGGTTGTAACTGGCCTGAATCCAGACCTCGCGGCCGCCCTTGCCGATGCGCTTATATTCCGCCGCCTGGTATTTACCGTCGTTGAGGTCGCGCCAGAACTGCCGGTATTCGGCGCTGGCCCGGTAGGCGGGGTCCACAAACAGGCTGTGGTGCTGACCCTTGATTTCTTCCAGGCGATAGCCGAGCGCCTTGAGGAAATTCTCGTTGGCGGTGATGACCGTGCCGTCCAGATTGAATTCGATCACGGCCTGCGCTTTGCCGATGGCGGACAACTGGCCCTCGAAATCGGCGTTCTGCAGCTTCGTGGCGGTGACATCGGTGGCAAATTTCACCACTTTGAACGGTTTGCCGTTAAGGTCAAAAATGGGGTTGTAACTGGCCTGAATCCAAACCTCTTTGCCGCCCTTGCCGATGCGCTTGTATTCAGCGGCTTGAAATTTGCCGTCGTTCAAATCGCGCCAAAACTGTTTGTATTCGGCGCTGGCCCGATAGGCCGGCTCCACAAACAGGCTGTGATGCTGGCCCTTGATTTCCTCCAGGCGGTAGCCCAGCACCTTGAGAAAGTTCTCGTTGGCCGAGATGACGGTGCCGTCCAGGTTGAATTCGATCACGGCCTGGGCCTTGTTAATGGCGTTAATCCGGCCCTGCAAGTCCACTTTTTGAATCTGCACGGCCGTGACGTCGGCGGCGAACTCGACCACTTTGACCGGCTTGCCGGCGAGATCTAAGACCAGGTTGTAACTGCCTTGAATCCAGACCTCGCGGCCGCCCTTGCCCAGAATGCACTTGCATTCCGCCGCCTGGGCTTTGCCCTCGTTCAACTCGCGCCAGAACTGCTTGTATTCGGCGCCGGCCACCACGGCGGGCTCGATAAAGAGGCTGTGATGCCGGCCTTGAATTTCGTCCAGCCGATACCCGACCAACTGCAAAAACAGGTCGTTGGCCGTAAGGACGGTGCCGGCGAGATCGAACTCGATCACGGGCTGCGTTTTATTGATGGCCTCAAATACCCCGCGCAATTCGAGCAACTCCTGATCCAACTCCGCAGGACGGGGTTTGTGGGTGCCATTGTGGGGTTTGCCGGGCTGGATGTGGCGGCCGTTGCCGACGTGGGGGAGCGGGGGAATGTTCGATTTCATAGTCCGTGAATGAGGTTGATGGTTGGAGACTGGAGTTATAAATGACAGGCAGGGAAAAAGGTCAGTTGTTTTGTTCGCCGGCGTGGACGGGGGGGGTGGACAAATTGAGGGTGCGCTCGGTGTCGAGCACGAGCAGCAGGCGGTCCTTCAATTTATAAACGCCCTTGATGAGTTCGCGGGCCACGCCCCGGAGCGTTTCCGGCGGGTGTTCAAAGACGTCGTCGTTGATTTCCACGACATCGCCGATTTCATCCACCAGGAGGCTGACGGCGCCGTCATCGCTGCGGACGACGACATTCATGGGCTGGCTGCCGGCGTCGCGTTCGGGCAGTTCGAGCCGGTGGCGCAGATCGAGCGCGGTGACAATCTGGCCGCGCAGGTTGATCAGGCCGCGCACGGTGGGCGGGGAGAGGGGCACGCGGGTCATGGGCTGGCAGCGCAGCACCTCCTGCACCTGCAGCACCTCAACGCCGAAAAAGAGGTCGTTCAGAAAAAAAGTGCAAAACTGCTTCGAGGTCTGGCTCATAGATGCTCCTTAGTGGCGGGGTAAAAATCGGCGTTGGCGGCCCGGATAATGCCGGGCACGTCCAGCAGGTCGGTGACCTTGTCCTGGATGACGGCGGAACCGGCGATGCCCGCCCGGCGCTGGTCGAGCCGGACCTTGAGGGTTTCCTCGACAATGTCGCAGATGTGTTCCACCACCAGGCCGACGCTGCGGCCGGATTCCGTGTAAACCACCACCTGCATGGGATCCCGCGGCGCGGAGACCGCGCCGCCGGGCAAATAGCCGCCCACATGGATGAGGGGTAAAATCTGGCCGCGATACTGCACCACTTCCTGGCCGCCGGCCTGCTCGACCAGCCGGCGCGGAAACTCTTCCAGCCGCGCCACCGAGGAGAGGGCGATGGCCATGTGGGCGTGGCGCCCGGCATCGAACACGAGGAATGATTGCTTGACCCCGACCGACTCCGCTTTTTTGGCCTGGTCGCCCAGCGCGCGGTCGTGGACCTCCGAGATGACTTTGGCGTATTGGGCGAGCCCCATGACATCCAGAATCAATGCCACCCGGCCGTCGCCCATGATGGTGGCGCCGGCAAAACAGGCGATGCCCTTGAGCTGCTTGCTCAGCGGCTTGACGACGATTTCCTCGGTGTCGTTGATTTCATCCACGATCATGCCGAACTGGCGGCCGTCCGCCTGCACCACGACAATCTGCACGGCCTCGGAACTTTTTTCCGCCCCGGGCGGCTTGAGCTTCAATTCCCGGTTCAAATAAATCAGGGGCAGCAACTGGCCGCGCAGGCGATAGACGGCCGAGCCGTAAAGCAATTCAATGCTCTTGCGCGCCTGCTCAACCTCCAGCCGCACCAATTCCAGCAGGCTCACCTGGGGGATGGCAAACCGTTCCCCGCCGCTGGTCACGATCAGCGCGGGAATGATGGCGAGGGTCAGCGGGATTTTGATCTTCAGGGTGGTCCCCAGCCCGGCCTTGCTCAAAATATCCACGGAGCCGCCGATCTTCTCGATGTTCGTCTTGACGACATCCATGCCCACGCCGCGCCCCGAGACGTTGGTGACCCGTTCCGCGGTGGAAAAGCCCGGCAGAAAGATGAGGTTGAAGGCCTCGCGGTCGCTCATGCGCCCGGCGGCTTCGGTGGTCACCAGCCCTTTTTCCACGGCCTTCTGCTTGACGCGCCCGACGTTGATGCCGTCCCCGTCATCGGAAATCTCGATGTTGACCTGGCCGCCCTCATGGAAGGCGCGCAAGAGCAGGACGCCCTCGGCGGGCTTGCCGGCGGCCACACGCGCGGCCGGGGTTTCAAAGCCGTGATCCATCGAGTTGCGGATGATGTGCAGCAGCGGATCCTTGATCGCCTCAATGATGGTGCGGTCCAGCTCGGTTTCATTGCCCTCCATGACCAGGCGCACCTGCTTGCCCAGATCACAGGCGACATCGCGCACGATGCGCGGGAATTTGGCCCAGATGTTTTCAATGGGCTGCATCCGCGTCTTCATGACGCTCTCCTGCAATTCCGTGGTGATGATATTTAACCGTTGAGAGGCGTTGAGGAGCGTGGGCTCCTTGGATTCGCTCGTGAACTGTAAAATTTGATTGCGGGCCAGCACGAGTTCGCCCACGAGATTCATCAGTCGGTCCAACTGGCCGACTTCCACGCGAATGGCGTTGTCCGAGATGGAACCGCCGGCACGGGCCAGCGGGGCTTCGGCCGGGGCGGCTTTGGCCGGGGCGGTTTTGGCCGGGACGACGGGCGCGGCTTTTTCGGCGGCGGCGGGAACGGTTTTTTCCGGGGCGGCGGGCTCGTCGTCATACAGGCCCCAGCATTGCGCGGCGGGTGCGGCGGGCGCGGCGACGGATGCGGAGTCACCGGTCTGAAGTTGTTTCAGCTTTTCGAGCAAGGGGGAATAATCCCGGGCGCCTTCTTGGCCGGTCTGTTCCAGACTGCGCATCATTTCCTTGAGCGCATCGGAATAGGCCAGGAGCGCGGCGATCATCGGCAGGCTGAGTTTGAGCTTCTCATCACGCAGCAGACTGAGGAGGTTTTCGCCGACGTGGGCGACGGCCTCGATTTTGCCCAGCCCGATGCAGCCGGCGGTGCCCTTGATGGTGTGAATGACGCGGAAAATGATGTTGAAGGCGTCCGGGTGGCCCGACCCCTTTTCGAGGGCAAGCAGCTCGTGATCCAAGCGGTCCAGACCTTCATTACTTTCAATAATGAGATCCTTGATGAGCTGTTGTTGGAGGGTTTCGTTGTTGATAGCCATGGCGGTGGGGGTTATTGGGGCAGGACGCGGGAAACAATGGCGAGCAGTTGCTCCTGGGTGAAGGGTTTGACGATCCAGCCGGTGGCGCCGGCGGCGCGGCCCTCGGATTTTTTGGCGGGGTCCGACTCGGTGGTGAGCAGGATGATGGGCGTACGACTGTAAGCGGGCTGGCTGCGGAGTTGGCGGGTGAAGCCGATGCCATCCAGGTTGGGCATGTGGATGTCGGAAATCACGAGATCCACCGGGCGGAGCTTGAGCAGATTCAACGCCTCGAGGCCATCACCGGCTTCCACGACGTCATAACCGGCGGACTTAAGCGTGAACGAGACCATTTTCCGCATCGTGGCGGAATCATCAACCGAAATAATGCATTTACCCATAAAAACGAGCAACCTCTAACCAAAGGTATCGGCGGCCGTTTCATAAGCTTTAGTGAAATCTCCGTTAAAGTGACCGCCGGCCCCGCCGATAGAAACGCATATAATAATCCTATGAAACCCTGTGACCGGAGCTGGCCCGCCCGATGACCTCGGCGGATGCAACGCCCCCGCTGGACGAAGACCGGAAACCATCCCCGGCCTGGCTGGCGGTCTGTCGCCGGGTGGTCGCGCGCCTGTTGGCCCTCGCCCGCCCCCGCCGGCACACCCCGGCGGCGGAAGCCGAAGTCTGGGCGCGCCGGCTGGCCGAGGAGGAGGGGTATATCCGGTCCGTGATCAGCGGCATGGAGTTGGAATTTCTGGAAACCGGCGAGGGCCTCGACCGACTGGCCCGGCAATTGACCCAAATCCAGCAACTCTGCCAGAAGCTCTCCGATTTGACCCTGGGCCAATCCGAGGATGCCGCCGTTCGCTTCGCGTTTCAACTGCTCAAAAAATCCGAGGATCTCGTGCTCGCCAGCTATGACCAATACGATCATGTGTTCGCCACGTTCAGTGAATTGCAGCAGCGGCTGGCCCAACTGGCCCGTCAGCATGACGACCTCATGCGCGTGCTGCTGCCGCTGAACTTCATCACCCTGGCCTTCCGCATCGAGGCCGGCCGCCACCCGGTGGAGATCCAGCAGGCGTTCTCGACCCTCGCCACCAGCGTGAACCGGACCGTCACCGAAGTCCGCGCCACCATGGAGAAGCAGTTCGAAGACATCGCGGTCAGCGAGCGCATCGCCCGCTGCCTGGTCGAACGGATCGCCGACACCATTCAACACCACCGCCGGGATGTCACCGCCACCCTGGAATCCAGCCGCCAGCAACTGCGCACCCTGGCCGGGATGCTCGACCATTGCCAAGCCGGCGCGGCGGACCTGGCCCGGCTCAACCAGGCGGTCAACCACCACATCGGCGGGATGGTGATGGCCCAGCAATGCCAGGACATCACCCGGCAGAAAATCGAACACGTCGGGGAGGCCATGATCGAGATGCGCACCCATCTGGAGGATCCGCGCGCGGCCGACGCCCGCCAATTTGCCTTTCAGGCCGGACAGATCCAGTTGCAGCAGGTCCAGGGCGTTTTCAACCAACTCAATGACGCCGCCCTAAGCCTCAAGACCGGTATCTCCGGTCTCCACAGCGAGGCCGGTGCGGCCGCCGAAGCCGTGGTCAAAGTGGGGGCCACCACCCTGGAGGCCGGGGTGTCCAAACTCTGCCAGGCCGGCATCAGTGAAATCCTGCACCGGGTCCAGGAGTCCGTTCACAAATTTGCCGACATTCTCGAAGCTTTCAAGCCCTTGCAGGCGAGTTTTGTGGATTGCACCGGCAAAGCCACCACCCTGGCCGGCGATGTCCGCCACGCGGGGTTGAACGCCCAGGTCTTTGCCATCCATGCGCCCGAGGGGGCCACGCTGGAAGTACTGGCCGGGCGCGTGCGCTTCATCTCCGAGGACGTCATCCAGCACGTCGAGGAGATGCGCACCGCGCTCAACCACACGGCGGCCATGATCAACAACCTCCGGGGGCGGCTGGAAGATTTTCAACTCCTCGCCCAAGCCGAGGAGGAAGTCCTCAACGCCGAATCCGCCATTTCCCAGCAGAAGCTCGCGGAATTGGAGACCGCCATTCCCGCGCTCATTGAGGAGGTCACCCGGCAGCAGGCGGCGTTCGCGAATGATGTGAAGCATGCCCTGGCCCATGTCCGGTTTCCGGATACCGTCGTCGAAGCCAGCACCCGTTCCCTCCGCTTCTTCAAGGATTTGGTGGCTTGGAGTGGGGCGACCGGCCGGGGCCCGGACCCGACTTCCGCCACGTCCCGCAAGCTGGACCAGCTCAAATCAAACTACACCATGGCGGCCGAACGGGACGTCCATGCGGCAACGTTGCAGGCGGTGCCGGTCACCAAACCCGCGAACGCCGCGCCGACCGGGGCCGAGCTGTTCGGCGACTTGGACCCCATCCCGACCACCGCCGCCGCCTCGCCGTCGGCAATGCCCGAAACCCTCCCGACCCCGGTGTCCGTGCCCTTAGCGGAACCACCCGCCCCCCCGGGAGGCTTGGGCGACAACGTGGAGTTATTCTGATGAACCCGTCCACCTTCACCCGTCAATTGAGCCGCTTGTGGACGGTCCTTCAGCGGCGAGAGACCCGGCCGGCCCCACCGGGAACCGGGTATTTTGAACCCCCGAATTTTGGCACCCCGGGCCGGTCTCAACCGCCGACCACCGCCAGTCTCCCGGTGGCGGCGCAGCCGCTTGAACTGGTTCCCGGTCAGGAAGATTCGGGCCCCGGCGAGAACCGAAGGTCGCCAACCTCACCTTGTCCCGTCCCCCCGGCGGCCCCGCAACGCCCAACGGAGTTGCAGGCCAGTGAACTGCGTCTGCGGCTGGCGCTCCAAGCGGGCGGGCTGGGTGCGTTCGAGGACATCGTGGCGGAAAACCGCCTGCTGGTTTCCCCGGAGTTCTGCCGTATCTTTGGCCTGCCGCAGCAAATCTACCTGGCTTATGATGTGTGGGCGGAACAGTTGCACCCGGATGACCGCCGCCGGGTTTTGGCCGGCGTCCAGCGCATGCGCCGCAAACACACTCCCTTCGATCTCGAACACCGGCTGAAGCTATCGGATGGAACCGTGCGGTGGGTCCGCGTGATGGCCAACCCCGTGGTGGCCGACGGTGCCGTCGCCCAGGTTTACGGCGTGGTTCAGGAAATCACCGACCGCAAACAGACCGAGTCCGCCTTGCGCCAATACTCCCATGTGGTGGAGCAAAGCCCGGCCTCCGTCGTGATCACCGACCGCCAGGGCCGCATCGAATACGTCAACCCCAAGTTCTGCGAGTTGACCGGTTACAGCCGTGCGGAGGTTTACGGGCAAAATCCCCGCCTGCTCAAATCCGGTGAAATGCCCGACGACGCCTACCGGCAGATGTGGGCGACCATCATTGCCGGCGGGGTCTGGCGCGGCGAATTCCACAACCGCAAAAAGAGCGGGGTCATGTATTGGGAATCCGCCGCCATCTCCCCCGTCCGCGATTCCGGGGGCAAAATCACGCAGTTTATCGCCATCAAGGAGGACATCACCGCCCGCAAACGCGCCGAACAGCAACTGGCGGAGTCCAAACAATTTCTGGAGCGCATCCTCAACACCGTCGGGGAGCCGGTCTTTGTGAAAGACCGTTACCACCGGTTTATTGTCGCCAATACAGCGCATTGCTCCCTGCTGGGCCGTGAACGCCACGAACTCTTCGGTAAAACCGTCCGCGACGTCCTGCCCCCGGCCGAAGCGGAGGCGTTATTGGCCGCCGATGAGCAGGTCTTCAAAACCGAAAGAGAAAGTCTCCGGGAGGAAACCATCACCGACCCCGCCGGAAACCAAGTCACCCTCCTCACCCGCCGCAATGTCTATCGCAACGAGGACGGCGAACTGTTCCTCGTGGGGGTGCGGCGCGACATTACCCGGCACAAAAAAGAGGAAACCGTCCTCTGGGAGAGCGACCACCGCCAAAAAGCCATCCTCGACAACATTCCCGATCCCGCCTGGCTGAAGGACGCCGAGGGACGGCTGTTGGTGGTGAATAAAGCCATGCAGGCCGCCGCCCGGGAGTTCGGGCTGTCGTTCGCCAACACCACCGGTAAAACCGTCGCCGACCTGGCGCCGGAATGCGCGGCGGAATTCTTCCAAGGGGACCAGGAGGTTTTCCGCACGGGCCAACCCGTGCGCCACGAATTTTGCCGGCGGGATCCCGCCGGCGCCCACCGTTGGTTTGAGGTCATCAAGTCGCCCATTTTCGACGCCCGGGGCGTGGTCACCCGCCTGGCCGGCGTCGCCCATGACATCACCCACCACAAGCAGACCGAATCCGCCCTGCGCCAGTTCTCGAGCGCCATCGAGCAAAGCCCCGTGTCCGTGGTCATCACCAACCTCCAGGGGGCCATTGAATACGTCAACCCGAAGTTCTGCGCGGTGACCGGTTACACGTTCGCGGAGGTGCGCGGGAAAAACCCCCGCCTGCTCAAATCCGGCGATATGCGCAGCGCCGCTTATCAGGAATTATGGGCCGCCATCACGGCGGGCGGCGAGTGGCACGGCGAATTCCACAACCGGAAGAAAAACGGCGAGTTGTTCTGGGAATCCGCCTCGATCTCCCCCGTCCGGGATGCGGCGGGGAACATCACTCATTTTATCGCCCTGCTGGAAGATGTCACCGCCCGCAAACTGGCCGAACTCGAGCGGTTTGATTCCGAGAAGTTCTTGGATCAAATCATCAACACCGTCGGCGACCCCATCTTCGTGCTGGACCGGGAGCACCGCTGGGTGGAAACGAACCAGGCCAATCGCGCCGTCCTGCACCGGGAACGCCATGAGATCCTCGGCCAGAGCGCCCGCGACCTCTTCCCCAAAGCGGTCGCGGACACCTTGTGGGCCCTGGACGAAGCCGTCCTCAGCACCGGCGAGGAGACCCTGAGTGAAGATCACCTCACCGACGACACCGGGCGGGTTAGGATCTTCCGGGCCCGCCGGACCCGGTTTCGCAATGAGCAGGGGGAATTGTTCTTGGTGGGTTCCCTGCACGACATCACGGAGTGCAAAGAATTGGAAGCCGCCCTCCGCGAGAGCGCCCGCCATCAAAAGGCGATCCTGGATAACATCCCCGATCCCATCTGGCTGAAGGACGCCTGCGGGCGATATCTGGCCGTCAACCAACCCATGGCCCGGTTCTGCGATCAAACGCCGGAGCTCATCACCGGCAAAACGACCACCGAAGTCTTTCCCCAATTCGCGGCGGAATTACTGGCGGCGGACCGGGAAGCCGTCAGTTCGCGCCAAGCCGGGCGCACGGAGCATTGCCTGCGGGACGCCACCGGGCGCGCCCATTGGTTTGAAATCATCAAGTCCCCCATTTTTGATGAACAGGGCCGGCTGACCGGCATGGCCGGCAGCGCCCGCGACATCACGGAACGCAAGCAGACCGAGACCACCCTGCGCCAGTTCTCGCGCGCCATCGAACAGAGTCCGGCCTCCGTGGTGATCACCGACCTCCAGGGGGCCATCGAGTATGTCAACCCGAAGTTCTCGGCGGTGACCGGTTACACCTTTGACGAAGTGCGGGGCAAAAATCCCCGGGTGCTCAAATCCGGCGAAATGCCCGCCGAAGCCTACCGGCAAATGTGGGTTACCCTCGCCGCCGGCGGGGAGTGGAAGGGCGAATTTCACAACCGGAAGAAAAGCGGCGAGTTGTATTGGGAATCCGCCTCCCTCTCCCCCATCCGGGACGCCGGGGGAAAGATTACCCACTATATTGCCGTTAAAGAGGACATCACCGCCCGCAAGCAGGCCGACGCGGCCCAGAAAGAACAACTCGCGCTGCGCGAATGGCTGGCTAAAATCGCCGCCAACACGCCCGGCATGCTCTACTCCTACCGCCTGCGGCCCGACGGCACGACCTGTTTCCCTTATATCAGTCCGACCGTGGAAGCCTTCTGCGGCGTGCGGGCCGAAGACCTGCTGTCGGACGCCACCCCGCTGCTCAATTTAATCGCGCCGGACCAGCGCGCCGGCGTTCGGGAATCCCGCAAGGAATCCGCCCGGAAGGTCCGGCCCTGGCGGGCCGAATTTCAAATGCGGCATCCCCGGAAAGGCGTGATTTGGGTCGAGGCCCAGTCCACCCCCGAACGCGAAGCCGATGGCGGCATCCTTTGGCACGGCTTCATGAGCGATATCACCGCGCGCCGGGAGGCGGAGGCCTCCCTGCGCGAAAGCGAGGCGAAGTTCCGCCAGTTGGCCGATAATATCACCGACGCTTTTTGGATCACGTCCACCGACTTGACCACCATGGACTACGTCAGTGCCGGCTATGAATTAATCTGGGGCCGCACCCGGGAAAGCCTGCGCGCGCGACCGGAACAATGGCTCGAAGCCATCCGGCCGGCCGACCGTGAGCGGGTCAGCGCCGCCTTCGCCACTCTCCTGCACGGCGAACCCGCGGTGAGCGTGGAATATCAAATCACCCGGCCGGACGGCTCGCTCCGCTGGATTCATGACCGGGGCTTTCCCGTGCGGGACGCCGCCGGCCACCTGGTCCGCATCGCCGGCCTGGCGAGCGACATCACCGAACGCAAACGGCTGGAAACCCAGATGGAACAACTGCGCCAGGAGCAGGAACTCATTTTAAACAATCTCAGCGAGGGCCTGCACTGGGTGGGGGTGGACGGGCGGATTCGGTTTGAAAACACCGCCGCCGCCCAAATGCTGGGTTATGACATCAGCGAATTGATCGGCCGGCCCGCGCATGAGACGATGCACCATGCGCGGGCGGATGGTTCCCCCTACCCGAAAGGGGAATGCCCCATTTACGCGACGTTGCGTGACCATACCCTGCGCCATGTCACCGAGGAGGTCTTTTGGCGGAAGGATGGCACGGCCATTCCCGTCGAATACACCTGTGCGCCGGTGTTCACCAAGGACGGTCAAGCCGGCGGCACCGTGGTCATCTTCACCGACCTCTCCGCCCGCCGGCAAGCCCAGGCCGAACTGGCGAAGATGGAACGTGAGGCGGCCGAGCACAAGCTCGTCGAGGAGAATTCCCGGCGCGAACTCGAACGCCAGCGCGAGTTAAACCAAATCAAAAGCCGCTTCGTCAGCCTGGTCTCCCACGAGTTTCGCACCCCGCTGTGCGCCATCAACATGGCCGCCTTCATGCTCAGCGATTATGCCGAGAGGATGTCCGTGGCGGAACGGGGCGAACAGGCCCGCGACATCCAGCACGCCGTCGGCCGCATGACCGCCATGCTCGAAGACTTCCTCGTGCATGATAAAATCCAGACCGGCAAACTGGAATGCAAACCCGGGCGGATGAACCTCGAGGTCTTTTGCCGCAACCTGATCCCGGAAGTGGTCAAACCCCTCGACCCGGCTCGCGTGATCGAATGCGTCGTGGACCCCGCCGTCCGCGAGGCTTGCCTGGACGAGAAGATTCTGCGCCATATCCTGGCCAATCTCCTCAGCAACGCCGTCAAGTATTCCGCCCCCGGCCAACCCGTGACCCTCGAGTTGAAACGGGTGGCCGGGCCGGCCCGGCGCGCCGACGTCGGGGAAGATTTCCTGCAACTGAAAATCAGCGATTCCGGCATCGGCATCCCCCCGGCGGATCTCGCCAAACTCTACCAAACCTTTCACCGGGCCGCCAACGTCGGCAACCGCCCCGGCACCGGCATGGGCCTGGCCATTGTCAAACAATTTGTGGATTTGTGCGGCGGCACCATCCAGGTTAGTAGTGTCGAAGGCAAAGGCACCACGTTTTACGTCGCGCTGCCCTTCGGGGAGGTGGTCGGGGATCGGCTAACCGTGAGCATCCCTGCAGGCCCGGTGCCCCCACCGGGCGGCGTCCCTGCCACCCCAGCGCCGGGTCAGGGGACCCCGCCTGCAAAGGGCGACGCCGCCCCGTTCGTCCCGCCGCCGACCGGGAAACTGTCTGACTCCTGAACTTATGCACAAAATATTGATCATCGAAGATGAACAAATTCTCCGCCGCCAAATTGCCCGGCTGCTGCAAATGGAAGGCTTTGAAACCCTCGAGGCCGCCAACGGCACCGTGGGCGTGGCCACGGCCACCAGCGCCCTGCCCGATCTCATCCTCTGCGATATCATGATGCCGGACTTGGACGGCTTTGGCGTCCTCCAAGCCCTGCGCCAGCATCCGCAGACGGCCATGATCCCCTTCATCTTCCTCACCGCGTTGGTCGCCACGCAGGACCAGCGCCATGGCATGGAGGAAGGCGCCGATGATTACCTCACCAAACCCTACCACCCCGCCGCGCTCCTGGGCTCCGTCCGCCGCCGGTTGGAGAAACGCAGTCGCCAGCTCGAGGAAACCCGCCGCCGGGCCGAGGAAATCAGCCTGGCCATCGCGGCGGCGGTGCCGGCCGAGATCGAAGAGTCGCTCGATCATATCACCACCGTCACCAACCTGCTGGCCCTTAAATATGCCGGGGAAGATTCCCAGGTGGCGGCCATGCAACAGTCCGTCACCCGGGAGACCCTGCGCTTGCGGCGGCTCATGCGGCGGCTCCATATCTATTCCCAACTGCCCCAACTCTACGCCCATCGCTTTGAACTGGCCCAGGCCGGACCGCCCGCCGAAGCCGGCCCCGTGATCGAGCGCGCGGCCCGGGAGGTCGGCCGCCGCTGGAAACGCGGGGCGGACCTCGTGATCGCCGTGGAAGCCGCCACCGTGCCCCTCCGCGCCGAATACCTGTCCCTGCTGGTCGAGGAGTTGGTGGACAACGCCTGCAAGTTCTCCACCCCGGGCACGGCCATCAACGTCTCCGGCCAGGGTCAATCCGCCTTCTGGTCCCTCACCGTCGCCAATCGCGGACCGGGACTCAGTGACGAGCAAATCAGCCAGATCGGCGCCTTCAAACAATTTTTGCACTGTCAGGAAAAACCGCGCGGACTCGGGCTGGGCCTGGCCCTGGTGCAGGGCGTCGCCCGCCTGCACGGCTGCGAGTTCGCCCTCCAATCCGACGCCGGCACCACCACCGCCACCGTCCTCGCGCCCCTGGAAACCCAACCCCCCAACTCCCATGAGTGAACCCTTTGACTGGACCCAACTGGCCCGCCTGCCCATCGCCAAGACCCAGGATGTGCTCATGGCCCGCTTCGTCGGTCGTGATGAAGCCGTTAAAATCGGCTTTCCCCCGGCCCATTTGACCCGCCTCTGCACCGCCATCTCCGAAATCACCCGCAACGTCGTGCAACACGCCGGCGCCCCCGGGGAAATTCAAATCGGCCGCGTGACTGACGCCGGTAAAATCGGTCTGCGCATCATCGTCACCGACCATGGCCGGGGCATGGCCCATCCCGAACAATTCCTCGATGACGGCAAATTCGGCACCCTCGGCGCCGGCTTGACCGGCACCCGCCGCCTCGTGGATCAATTCCAAATCCAATCCGCCCCCGGCACCGGCACCACCGTGACCCTGGACCTCTGGAAACCCGCCCCCCCCGCCGCGTAACCCCCCCGCCCGCGTCGCCGCTGTAACCCGTGAACCCGGGAAAATCTCCCGGCCCACGGCGGTCGGTGCATCCCCAAGTTGTGGGCGGATGATTTGTACCGCCGACTTCCCAGTCGGTCTCGCGGGTTTCCCAACCTGCCGGCCGTTGCACCCGGTGGGGCTCAGGAGCTTCAGATCATCCGCCGAATTGGTGGATACGGGCGATTCGGGGGCAGCAAGTAACCCAAAATCCAGCGCGTATGCATGAGAGTGGCGGGAGGTAAGGAAGACGGGGTTAATGAAGATTTTGCGGGACAATCTTCCGCCAACTTTTTATCTTCGGCGGCGTGAAACGTAAAAAAATGCCCGTCCCGCCGGT
>Ga0302282_1000895_pt1 | contig 22088 bp, 18 predicted proteins | sample III_Fen_E1_3_FD_198763 | JGI IMG/M metagenome (GOLD analysis project Ga0302282, IMG submission 198763) | Peat permafrost microbial communities from Stordalen Mire near Abisko, Sweden - III_Fen_E1_3 | ecosystem: Environmental > Terrestrial > Soil > Wetlands > Permafrost | place: Sweden: Abisko... | reverse complement strand
CACCCAGTTTGGAGCTGTCGTCCCGTAAAACGTAGCCGAGCAGATGCGCCGCTGTGGTTCCGTTTGGATATGTGCGGGTGGATTGCAAATCCAAATTAACGCCGAGGCCGCCGGGGAAATTTTCCTCAAAGCGTGCGATTTGCTCGGTGTTCATGTTCGGCAAGATCGGATACGGCAGCGCGAGGCGCGTTTCGTAGGCGCGTTCAAAACTTTTCTGATCGAGCGAAAGCGGCTGCTGCAATTTCTGGCTAATCTGCGCGGTGATGTTGTTGGCGACAGCAAATCGCGCCTTCGCCTGGAGTTGCTGTAATCGCGCATCCGACAAGGCAAATAGTTTGCGCTCCGTCTTGGTCAGAGAGCGACCGAGCTGTTTCTCCCGTACGGCAAGGGCTTGCTTTTGCGTTTCGTGCGCCTGCTTGAGCAATTGGGAATAGGCATCGCTGATTTTTTTCTGAAGGTCGTCGAGGAACAGGCTCAAGTTGTAGCTCGGCTGGTTTTCGGCGAGCACACGACCTTCGCGATCCAAGATTTTTCCGCGCGCGGCGGGAACCCTGACCGAGCGATACGCCTGCGTGTCAAGATGCTCCTGATATTCGCGTGACGAAACGACCTGCACCCACCACAGGCCCGCGACCAAAATGCACAAGCCCGCCGCCAGCACCATCGCCACGAGGCGGAGCTGCGGGTCGTTCTTTTTGAGTTCGTCAAATACGAGCATGTTAGTCCAAAGTCCAATGCCTAAAGTCCAATGTCGGAAAACAGCCGACGGTTCGCGCGAACCGTGACTTTGGACATCGGAATTTAGACTTTGGACTCATTTTGCTTTCTTGTCGCGGTGGATTTCGCGGTCGGGACGGAAACTGCTTTCCGTTTGCAACTGATAGCCGAATGCATGGTTGCACCAGTCGAACAGCGCAAAAAAAATTGGCGTCGCCGCCGCACCGCCCGCAGTCATTACTATCCATTGCCAGAGCGAACTCCACCCGAGCAGAGGCTGATTGCCTCCGCTCAATAAAATCAAAATTGTAATAGCGGGAACAAGCGCACTGGCGAGAGCGCCGAGAAAAACCTGGGCGAACGGCAGTTCGCGCAAAATGAAATCGCGCTGCACACAGATGGGAAAGCCGACGGCGAACAGCGGCAAAACGGTCGCGCCGAGCGGATTCGCGGAAAGAGCGTCAAACCACAAACCGCCCGCGACGGCTAGAATCGAAACGCTGACGACATTTGTGTTCAGCGCGGCGTAAATCATCAGCGCCGGGAGCAAATCAACCTGCGCGCCAAGCAGATAGTGCGGCGCGGTAAAAACCGTCTCGCCAAACACCGCGAGGAACGCGGTTGCCAGAACCAGAATTGTGTTGAAGACGTTCATGGAAACAGCACCCAGACTTCTTCGAGTGCGCCGAGGTTCGCGTTGAGCTTCACTCGCGCCTCGGTATAAAGGCCAAACTCGACCTGCTGCGCATCCACGATCTGGCCGATGGGAATTCCCGCTGGAAAAATTCCGCCTTCGCCGCTGGTGACGACAAGCTGGCCGGATTTAAGGTTCGCGCCGCTGGAAAGATAACTCAATCCGACGAGCGAATCGTCTAGCGGGCCGCCGGCACCGAGGACGCCTATGTCGTGAGTCGGATTTTCCACGCGCGCGGAAACTCGGCAGTTCGGGTCGCCAATCAAAATGATTTGGGAGCGAGTGAGGCCGACGGATGAGACCCGACCGATCAAACCGTCGTTCGTCAGCACGGGAAGATTTTCGCGGAGCCCGTCGCGGCTGCCCAAGTCAATTTGAGCGGTGCGCCACCAGTTCGCCGGATCGCGCAGGACGACATTGGCCAGTTTCAGTTTCCAAGGTGTTTGTTTCTGCCAGCCGATTGCAGACCGAAGTTGATTGTTTTCGCGCATGGTCGCGCTGGTTTGCATTTGCAGGAATTTCAACTGCTGGTTTTCGCGGCGGAGACTTTCGTTTTGCTGGATTAATTCGCGACGTGAAAGAATGGCGTCGGCGGCGGTCACGGGCAGTTGCTGCGCGGTGTTGGCGAGGCCAAATAGCGGTAAAAACAGGCTGCCGACGGCTAGCTTGAGCCGGGAAGTGACGCGTGGCGGTAGGCTTAATATCGCCAGCGTCACCAATACGACCGAGCCAAGCGCAAAATAGTTTTTTCGTTTGAACATCCTGCATCAACGGCTGGATTTACAGCCGTGCACAGGCAAACTCACCGGCAAGAAATCAATACTTCGGACGGACGGCCTGGTTCTTTATGAATTCCAGTTGCTCCAAAACACGTCCGGTTCCCTCGGCCACGGCGCTCATCGGATCGTCGGCCAGATGGATTGGCAGACCGGTTTCCTCGGCCACCAGCCGGTCAATTCCTCGCAGCAGCGAGCCGCCGCCGGCCATGACCAGCCCGCGATCCACGAGATCGGAGGCGAGTTCGGGCGGGCAGCGTTCCAGTGTGAGCCGGATGGATTCCAAAATGCTCGAGAGCGGTTCCTGCAACGCTTCGCGAACTTCCTCGGAACGGATGGTCAATGTTTTTGGCAGCCCCGCCGCGAGGTCGCGGCCTTTGACGTCCATGGTCAATTCCTGCTCCAGGGGAAATGCAGAGCCGATGCGTATCTTGATTTCTTCCGCAGTGCGTTCACCTATCATCATGTTGTAGGCGCGTTTCATGTGGGCTATGATCGTGTTGTCGAATTCGTCCCCGCCCACCCTCAGGCTGCGGCTGAAGACGATGTTGGCTAGGGAGACGATTGCGATCTCGCAAGTCCCGCCGCCGATGTCCACGATCATGTTACCCGCCGGCTCATGCACCGGCAAACCGACGCCGATGGCCGAAGCCAGCGGTTGGTCAATCAGGATCACGTCCCGCGCACCAGCGTGGGTGGCGGAATCCTTGACTGCCCGTTTTTCAACTTCCGTTATGCCCGAAGGCACCGCCACCACGACCCGTGGTGCAATCAACTTTTTATGCTGAACCTTCTTGATGAAATGCCGGAGCATCGCCTCGGTGATTTCAAAATCGGCGATCACGCCGTCTTTCATCGGACGGATGGCGATGATGTTTCCCGGCGTGCGACCGAGCCAGCGCTTGGCTTCTTCACCTACGGCCAGCACGTTGTTTGTGCCCGCCTGAATGGCGACCACGGAAGGTTCCCGCAGGACAATGCCACGCCCCCCGACATACACGAGACAATTGGCGGTGCCCAAGTCAATTCCAATATCGTTGGAAAAAAGGCTTTTAAGTTGTGCGAACATGAATTTGCCTACTAACGAAAGAATTAAATCCGTTGCCAGCCCAAAGGTCAAGCTGTGAATAACTTTTTACATCCGCCGGTTTGGTGTGGCACTAATCGCAGTCTGCACTTTTTGCAAACACTTGGTGCCAGTAGGCACAAATTGTAACGCATTAGCGGACAAAGCCATTTTTTGCTGACATATCCGCTGACGCTGGCTTGCTGACAGTTCCTTCCTTCTGGCGAGAACCGCTTGTTTTCTGCGGTTTCTTGAAATGGTGCCAGCGGGAGGAATTGAACCTCCGACCAAAGGCTTATGAGTCCTCTGCTCTACCCCTGAGCTACGCTGGCCACCGAAACGGTTTAATATTCTGCGAACAATCCGCGCACTGTCAAACGGAGAATGTAAAATCAACAACCTGAATTTTATCCCCAAATTGTCGCAGATGGAAAATAAACCGGTGCGAATCCACACATTCTGCGGAAAAAATGTTTGCCAGTTCTCGAAAAAATATGGCAAACTTTACAACGTATCCATTTGATATTTTTAAATATGGTCACTTTTGAATCTTTTGTTTTTTGGTCTGCGGTCGGTTTCAGTGGCGGGGTGGTTTTCTCCTCGTTTTTTGAATGGACGCTGCACAAGTATTTCATGCACCGGCCTTTCGCGGGATGGAAATACGCCTTTCAGGCACACGCCATCGTGCATCATCACACTTTCAAGGCCGACCACACTTATCATCTCATCCGCGAGGATGACAAATACACAATCCCGATGGCGTGGTGGAACGGTCCGGTGCTTGTCGCCGTCTGCATGTTGCCTGCGCTGGCGCTGGCCTCGTGGTTTGGCCACTGGCAATTGACCATCGGCGCGTTCATGGCTTTCGCCGGCTATTACGGCGCTTATGAATATATGCACTGGTGCATGCACCTGCCGAAAGCCCGGCGCGTGGAGCGTTCGTGGATTTTTTACAGGCTCAACGGCCATCATCTGCTGCATCACCGCTATATGCACAAAAATTACAACGTCGTGCTGCCCTTTGCTGACCTGTGCCTCGGCACGCTGCTGCTCCGCTCAAAAATGAAATTTCCACAGGCGCGCGGCGCGGCGGTTCCCGACGTGCAACCGCGCGTCAAACCGGAAACTTGTTTCGCGAAGCAGTAATTACATCCGCTTCAAGTCCGCCTAAATTTTCTTTCCGACTCAACGTGGGCAAATTCTCCAGATAAAAAAAGCGGAGCCTGGATTTCTCCAAGCCCCGCTGTGAAATGCTAATCTGAATTAGTAGCGTTCACGACGACCGCCGCCGCCAGCGCCGCCACCGCCGAATTCACGGCGAGGACCGCGACCGCCACCGCCGCCACCGGGCGGACGATCTTCGCGCGGACGCGCGACGTTGACCGTGAGTGCGCGACCGCCGAGCTGGGCGCCGTTCAGCGCTTCGATGGCTTTCTGCGCCTCTTCCGGCGTGCTCATGGTGACGAAACCGAATCCACGGGGACGGCCGCTCATGCGGTCCATCATCAGGTTGGTTTCCGTGACCGTGCCGTGCGCGGCGAACGCGTCCTGCAGGTCGTTTTCTGTGGTGTCGAAGGAAAGATTCCCGACGAACAATTTATTACTCATGTGATGTTTGCTGTCCTAGACCGAACTTTGCTTTGACCAGACTGTTCCCGATTATCGGGTTTCAAATCATCACTGAACCAGGTTCACTTGAAGATTCACCATGCCGTGGGAGCGCTGTGCTATCTAACAGACAGGGCAACAATGGCAGTTTTCAGGGGAAATGCAAGGATTTTCGGCGACAAAGCGCCGGCCCTTTTCACGGACGCACAGCGCCTACCGTCGCGATGAATTTCCTCGCCAGTTCCGATTCATTCTCTCTGAGCCATAAGGCACCCACAAGAATTGGCGGCAATGCTGGCTTCAACGGAATCAGTTTCACCCGCGACCCGACGATGCAAGCGAGGCTGCTTGGCACCAGCGCAATCCCTCGCCCGGCTTCGACTGCGGCGATGATGCTCGTGCCGCCTTCATGTTCCTCGGCAAAGTTCGGCTTGAGACCGACGGCGGCAAACAGCTTTTTCACCTCGATTTGATATTCAGGATAATCCTTCCGGTTCAGTCCAATCAACGGTTCGGGTGCCGATTGCTGGAGGGTAATGGCTTTCGACTTCGCCAGCGGATGGCTGGGCGCAACGGCCACCACCATCGCATATCGGGCAATTTCTTTGAAGGACAGCCCGCGCAACATTTTCGCCGGCGGACGGACGGTGAGGGCGACTTGTAATTTTTTGTTGCCGAGTTGCGCCAGCATTTCTTCGGAAGATAAATCGTGCAGTGTCACCCGCACATGCGGGAACTCGCTTTGAAACGCGCGCAGCATCGGCGGCAATATCTGCACCGTAAGCGACGGCGCGTAGCCGACGTGGATTTCGCCGCTGCCGCCGTGAGCGAAGGCGCGGGCCTTTTTCACCGCTTCCTCGGTGTGCTGCAAGACAGATTTTGCCTCGGCCAAAAAAACTTTTCCAGCCGCCGTCAGCTTGAGCGATTTCGCGCTGCGCTCAAAAAGTTGAAAGCCGATTTCGTCTTCGAGGTCGCGGATTTGACGGCTGATGCCCGGCTGCGAGACATGCAATTTCAGCGCGGCGCGGGATACATTTTCCTCCTCGGCGACGGCGACGAAATAGCGGAGATGGCGCAGTTCCATTTTTTGAAGCATAACTTAAATCTATGCTCAGGCAAGAAACATGATATTTCCACAAATCGAAAACCGCAGGCATAGTCTGGCATATGAAAATTATTAGACGATCAAACGAACGGGGCCACGCAGAACACGGGTGGTTGGACAGTTATCACACCTTCAGCTTCGCGGATTATTACGATCCGCAATGGATGGGATACCGCAGCCTGCGCGTCATCAACGACGACCTCGTGATGCCGGGCATGGGCTTCAGCACGCACCCGCACCGCGACATGGAAATCATCAGCTACGTTTTGAGCGGGGCCATCGAGCACAAGGATTCGATGGGCAATGGCCGGGTCATCCGCTCGGGTGAATTTCAATACATGGCCGCCGGCTCCGGCGTGCAGCATAGCGAGTTCAATCCGTCGAAGACCGAACCGCTTCGCCTGTTGCAAATCTGGATTCAGCCGGACGTGAAAGGTGTCAAGCCACGTTATGCCGAGAAAAATTATTCCACCGCGCCGGTGGGGAAATTCAACCTCGTCGCCAGCAAGAGCGGGCGCGATGGTTCCATCGCCATTCATCAGGACGCAAATCTGTCGTTCGCTAAATTGGACGACGGCCACGCGGTGGAATATCCGCTCGCCGCGAAACGCCACGCGTGGGTTCACGTGGCCGAGGGCGAAGTGTCCGTGAACGGCACGAAGCTCAACGGCGGCGACGCCATCGGCGTGAGCGACGAAAACGTGCTGAAAATTTCGGCGGCCAAGCCGTCGCAAATATTGCTGTTTGATCTGAACTGAAACAATAAACCAACAAAACAACTGGGTCGGGCTGATAAGGATTTCACCTTATTGCCAAACCCAAAACTTAAACTGATAAACTAATAAAATTATGAGTGCCATTAATTCAACCCAACTGCTCGCGCAACTGAACTGGCGTTACGCGACCAAACAGTTTGATACGAACCGAAAAATCAGCGCCCCGGATTGGGCCGCGCTGGAGGAAGCCCTGTTGCTGACTGCTTCCAGCGGCGGCCTGCAACCGTGGAAATTCATCGTGGTCACGGACCCGGCCCTGCGCACCAGGCTGCGACCGGCGTCTTACGGCCAGGCGCAGGTCACCGACGCCTCGCATCTGGTCGTGTTCGCGTCAAAAAATAATTTCAGCGAAGCCGACGTGGACGCGCATATTAAGCACGTCGCAGAAGTGCAGGACGCACCCATCGAGGCCCTGGGGCCGTTGCGCGGAATGCTGCTCGGCGGCATCGTCAATGCGCAGGATGAAACGGCCCGCAACGCCTGGGCGCGTAACCAGGCTTACATCGCCCTCGGCAATCTTTTGACGAGCGCCGCGTTGCTTGGAATTGATGCCTGCCCGATGGAAGGCTTTGACCGCGCGCAATACGATGAAATTCTTGGCTTGAAGGCCAAAGGCTACGCTGCGGCGGTCATTGCCACGCTGGGTTATCGTTCGCCCGCCGACAAATACGCCGCCGCGCCCAAAGTGCGCTTTGCCAAGGAACAAGTTTTCATCACTGTTTGAATAAAAAACCAACCAAACCCCAAAATAAAAAATGAAAGCTGCCACCATCATCGCCCGTGTCCTGCTCGGACTTGTTTTCACCGTCTTTGGTTCAAATGCCTTTCTTCATTTCATAAAGATGCCGCCCATGTCAGGCCCTTCGGGCGACTTCATCACTGCGATGTATACCACGGGCTATCTCTACGTTGTCGGTGGTTGTCAGGTTCTTGGCGGGCTTATTCTCCTGATTGGCCGCTACATTCCGCTCGGCCTCATGTTGCTCGGCCCGGTGATCGTGAACATCCTCTGCTTCCACATCTTCATGAACCACGAAGGCTGGCAGCTAGCTTGTGTCGTCGCCGCACTCGCGCTTTTTCTTCTCTGGCGGAACCGCGCTGCGTTCGCGGGTTTGCTGAAAGCTTGACGCGTTTTGCAGGAGGCTCCGTGAAATCACCCGTTGATTTTCGAAGCCTCTTTCAACAGTCCGTCCAAATCCAGTGCGCGCGTGAACATCGCGATTTCCCCGCCGGGTGTGCGCGGCCATTTTTCCTTGGGACGATCCCAATATAATTCCACGCCGTTCCCGTCCGGGTCGCGCAAATACAGCGCTTCGCTCACACCGTGATCCGCTGCGCCGTCGAGTTCGACGCCCGCCGTGATCAGACGACGCAATGCATCCGCCAGCAACGCGCGCGTCGGGTAAAGGATTGCGACATGATACAAACCCGTCGTGCCTGGCGGCGGCGGCGAACCTCCCGCGCTTTCCCACGTGTTCAAACCGATGTGATGATGATAACCGCCCGCAGAAATAAACGCCGCCTGTGTGCCAAACTTCTGCTGCAATTCAAAGCCCAGCACGCCGCAGTAAAACTTCAGCGCGCGTTCGAGGTCGTCGACTTTCAAATGGACGTGGCCGATGCGAACGCCGGAATCAATGGGTGCAATCTTTTGCGACATGATTATTTGTTAGCGCTTTTGGTATCATTCCGCCATGCAAAAGTTGCCGCGCACATTTTATGACCGTGACACGATTGTCGTCGCGAGGGAATTGCTTGGGAAATTTCTCGTCCGCAAATCGCGCGGCATCCGGCTCGTCGGGAAAATTGTGGAGACCGAGGCGTATCTCGGCCCGCACGACCTTGCGGCGCATTCGGCGCGCGGATTGACCGAACGCACGAAAATAATGTTCGGGCCGCCGGGTTTTGCCTACGTCTATTTCATTTACGGAATGTATTTCTGCATGAACGTCGTCACGGAGCGCGAAGGCCATGCGTCGGCGGTTTTGCTGCGCGCGATTGAACCGGTGAAAAATATCGAAGGCCGCACTTGCGGGCCGGGTTTGCTTTGCCGTGCGATTGAAATTGACAGGGAACTCAACGGCCACGATTTGTTGAGCGACGATTTTTTCATCACCGAGCCGGATGAAGCGGAATCATTTTCAATCATCAAACGCCCGCGCATCGGAGTGGATTATGCGAAGCATTGGGCGAAGCGGCATCTGCGGTTTTACATCAAGGGCAATCCGTTCGTGTCGCGCCGCTGATTCCGGGCAGAATCTGGGACTACTTTGTCAGGCGCGTCGTGAAGGTTCGCGTATATCCGGTGGCCGGGATGGTGACCGTGTAAAATTTGCCGGAAGGCCAGACTGTGAGCTGGATGTAATTGCCGCTACATTGTTCCGGCACGTTCGCGATCAAATCGTCCGTCGTGTTGTCCTCGATGTCGGCCCGGACGTTCTTGTGCATCTGATACATGGCCTGGATGCCGGGCGACGACTTGAGCGCGTCAATGGTGGACTTGGCCGTGCCTTTGCGCGGGCCGTTGTTCATCACCGATATCGTCGGCTCAAGGCTGTGGACAATCAGCGGATTGTTGCTCAAGTCCAGCCCGTGATGATCCACCTGGTAGACATCCACCTTCCCGACGCGGTTGGTCGGGCAGACCAGTTCGGCCTCCACGTTCCACGTCAGGTCGCCGCCGTCGAAAAATCGGAACGGCCCATAGTCGAGCACCAGTGCGATGCTGTTTTTGTTGTCCGATGTGTCATACGGATGCTGGACGCCCTGGCCGTCCAGCGGATTCTGCCCCGCACCGGGCGGCGGCGCGGCAAATTTCTGTTTCGCCGCCACGCAGCGCAACGTCAGCTTCTGCGCGCCGTCGGTTTGTTTCAGCGGGATGAGGTCGCCGGGATGGATGATGCTCCGGGAATCCGCCTTGAAATCGTGATACGGCTTGATGCGCGCCTGCCAGCCCGTGTCGTTGTCACGCGGCGGCTGGTCCGGGTCGGAATCGGGAACGCCGTTGTTGATGACATGGCCGATGGGGATGAGCGCCGCCAGATCCGCCGCGCCGCCGTAATGGTCGCCGTGAAAGTGCGTCGTGACGAGATAATCAATCTTTGTCAGCCCGGCAACCTCCGTCGCCGTCTTGAAAATGCGCCCGGAATCGCGGCTGCCCGGATTGCCCGCGTCAATCAGGATGGATTCGCCCGCAGGCGTCACGATCAGCGTTGCACCGCCGCCTTCCACGTCGTTCCAGTAAATATCGAGCGCGTGGTTGGCGAGCCCGGCGCCAGCGCGCGGCAGAATCATCCAGCACGCCAGCAACAAAACAAGACAGCGCAGAAATTTTTTCATTATTCAAAAATTGGGTTATGCGAGGAATGATAATGAACCGTGCCTCCACCACAATTTAAAATCTGCGCCATCCCTGCCATCTGAAAAGTTTGATTTGAAAAACAAAAAAGCGGGGCCTGGATTTCTCCAGGCCCCGCTGCGAAAACTTACTGGCGCTCAATAACGGCGACCGCCGCCGCTGCCGCCGTATTCACGACGACCACCGCCGCCACCGCCGGGTGCGCGTTCTTCACGCGGCTTGGCGACATTGACCGTGAGGGCGCGTCCGTCCATTTCCTTGCCGTTCATTCCGGCGATGGCCTTCTGGGCCTCGTCGGCGGAGCTCATGGTGATGAAGCCAAACCCGCGGGGACGGCCGGTTTCGCGGTCCATCATCAGGTTGGTTTCGGTGACCGTGCCGAACGCGGCGAACGCGTCGTTCAGGGTGTTTTCGGTGGCGTTGAAGGAAAGATTTCCTACAAATAATTTATTGCTCATGTGATAATTAACTGTCCGACAAACCGGCGCTTTCCACAGACTGTTCCCGAAAACCGGGTCTAAAATCATCACTGAAACAAGTTCACTTGAGGATTACCATGCCTTGAAAGAAACAAGCTATCTAACAGACACCGTCAGTATCGCCCCTTTCGCCGGAATAGCCACAACAATCGGCAACTATCTTTTTGCAGTCAATTCCGTGGTTTTTCAAGGTAGGGTCGGCGCGCTGCGCCGACTGATGGTGGCCGTCCGTAAGGATCCATCGCCAGGCGCAGCGTCAGGCGACGGCAAAACGGAGATTTTATAGCATGTCTGAAAAATCAGAATCTGACTTTTCTTTCTCATCCTCAGTTTTGGCAGATTTTTTGAGAATTAGGATGAGGATGACGACGAGGATGATTCGATCCAAATGAATTCTCAGATAGGCTGTTACAACGTTCGTTCCGTCCTTCGCCCATAAGCCGCTTCGTCGCGCGAAACCTTTATTGCGAGTCCGGCACGGCGACGACGCCCCAGGGGCTGCCGGGGGATTTGACGCGGGCAACCTCCTTTTCCGTTGCGAGGTCAACGACGGAAACGTCGTCCGACGGGCCGTTGGCGGCGAACAGGTATTTTCCATCCGGCGAAAACGTGATGCCCCACGGGCGCTTGCCGACGGGGATCGTGTTGAGCACCTCGTAAGTGTTCGCATCCACGACGACCACCTTGCCGCCGCGACCAGTGCTGGCATAAACTTTTTTGCCGTCCGGCGAAACCAGAACGCACTGCGGTCGCGAGCCTTTGGGCAGAGTGATGACCTTGAGCAATGTTTGGTTCACCGTATCAATCACATTCAATTCGCCGACGGATTCAGAGGGGACGAACGCGCGTGAACCATCCGGCAGAAACGCGATGCTGCGCGGACGCGGATGAACCACGATATGCCCGATGATCTTGAAAGTTTCCGCGTCAATGGCGAAGACGTCGCCGCCGGTTTCGCAGGTGATGTAGAAAACTTTTCCATCGGGCCGGACGCCCGCGCCTTCGGGTTCGCGCGTGACGGGGATGAAGGTCAAATTTTTGCCCGTGTCCGTCTCAAGAACGGTCGCGGCTCCAACGTCCTCATTGGAGATATAAATGCGTTTGCCGTCCTTGCTGAGGGCAAATTGTTCAGGGTCGGAGCCGACGGGGATTTTGCGCAGGAATTTATCTTGCACGGGGTCAATGATGCCCATTCCGTCGGCGGCCTTGTCGGATTTGGCGTTGTCATCGTCGTCATCGTCGTGGCCTTTCACAAAAATAGGGTTGCCATTGGTGTCGAGAGTGGGCGGCGCTTCAATCGGCGTGCCGCTCAACGCGACATAGACGATTTTTCCGTCCGGGCTGGCGTGGATGCCGCGCGGACGTTTGCCGACGGGAATGGTGGTGGTGACGGTGAAGTCCGCGCCGTTGATGACGGTGACGGTGCCGGAGTGTTCGTTGGAGACAAAGATGTGGTAGCCGTTCGACTGGCTGCTGGCAGGGGCAACCCACAAAAGAAGGACGCTCAAACAAACCGTGGCTGCAAGCATCTGACGAAAATGTGTTTTCATGGGGACAATTATCCACGACATTATTGAAATTGCCAGCGGGACTTTCCCTGTTTTGACGCAAAACGACCTTGAAAAGTATCAGTCCAGAGGTATTATGTTTGCTGACAATCCGAATTAGTGAAAATGAATGCCGTATAGTCATCCAACCTGCCAATGACTGCAATCCTCGAAGCGCGCCTTGTCCATTGCCATTCCCTCAATCATCGCAGGCATGGGTTTAACCCGGTTTTGAAGGCTCAAACCTTGAAAGGAATTATCCTGGCTGGTTTTATCCTGTTCGTTGGTGCGGGACTTACGCGCGGTGCAACCATCGTGATGGACGCCTCCGACGCCATCAATACGTCAAGCTTCAATTCTGGGCTGAACTGGACGGGCGGTGCCGCGCCGGCGGCGGGCAATGCATATCAGACCAGCACAAATTTGCTGCGCACGCCACTGAACGCCACGGCGGCCACGTTTGCAGGCACTTCGCTGGAGGTTCAAACTGGCGGCTCCCTGCGCGACAAGACGGCGGCCACCATCACGATTGCAAGCCTGATCTTGGACAACGGTTCCACCAATGAGTTGACGGAGCCGAACGGTATCAACACAGCGGCAGCGGCGGGAACCCTGGCGGGCGGCATCACATTGAACGGGATTAGCACCATGCACGCGGGACTCAGCACGGATGTGGCGGGCGAGACATTCACCATTACCTCGACCATCGGCGGCACGGGTGGATTCACGACTGCGGGCTCGACCGGGACAATCATACTAACGGGCAACAATAATTACACCGGTGCAACGACGGTCAGCACCGGCTCGCTCATTCTCTCCGGCAACAATTCCGCAGTCACGGGACCTGTGACCAACAATGCCATCCTGCAACTGGCCAACATCAACGCGGTGAAGGGGAGCGCACTGACGTTGAACAGCGGTTCAACGCTGCAACTGCGGGCCGATGCTAGCAGCCTATTCACACCGACCAGCCTGACACTGGCGAATACGGGGGACACGTTGAATTTTGATGTCAGCAATGCAACCGCCGGTGTCACCGGCCAGACATTGTCGCTGACCAACACACTGACATTTCCCGCCAGCGCCAACAGCATCGTCAATGTGACAGGCAGCGGCACCTACACGCTGGCATTGGGAAACATTATCGGGACGACGACGGGGCACAATCCGTATGTGGAACTCGCCATCAACGCCCCGGCCGGCGGCCCGGCGGTGACCATGGGCAATTTCCAGTCGGGCAACTGGAGCGAGTGGCTGAACCTGCAGGGCGGAGGCAACATCACCGTTACTGGAAATTTGACCAACGTCTCCAATGGCAGCAGCGTTTTATATGTCACAGGTGGCACGACGGCGACGTTGCAAGGACATTCTGTGCTCTGGTCAAGTGCCAATGCCACGGCTGATGCCTACAAGTATTGTGTGGCCAATGGAACCATGGTTCTGGACAACAACGGTGCGCTGACCAACAACACAACCGGGACCGGCCTGACCCAAAGCTGGTTTATTCTGGGCGCGGCGACCAGTCCATTTTCTGGTAGTGGTTACAGCGCGCCCGCCGGAGTGATGGTGACAGCCAATAATAATTTTAACGCGGCGGTGTATCTGGGCGACGCCAGTTTTTCGACCGGCGGATTGACGGTCAACGCGAAGATGACCAACTATGTTTCGGACGGCGACGTTGGATTTATGAACGGCGGGGTGTTCACGATTGGCGGACAGAACACGAGCGGGACGAACACCTACGCCAACCCAATCATCCTGGGTTTGACGTCCAACAAGGGCAAGAGCGTGAAATTGGTGGCGGCGACGGGCGGCGAGGTGGATTTCAAGGGCAACATTCTTGCCAACGGCTCGGACGCGACGGCGGGCGTGACGGTCGGGGACGCGGCACATGGCGGCATCGTGAAGTTGACCGGCGCGAACACTTATGGCGGCGGGACAACGGTAAGCAACGGAACGCTGCTGGTCAACAACACCAGTGGCAGCGGCACGGGGACGAATACGGTGACGGTCGGCAGCGGCGCGGTGTTGGGCGGCACTGGCTCCATCGCGGGCAGCGTGTTGGTGGGCGGCAAAACGCTGCCCGGCATCAATGGCGCGACCAACACCATCGGCGGCAACCTTACTTACAATCCGGGCGGAGCGGCGGATTTTTACTTGGGCGGCAGCGCGACGGGCGGCGGCAACGACCAGATAATTTTGAACGGCGCAAGCAGCGTCTTGAATTGCGGCGGCGTCAATGTCGGTATCAACTGCGGCGCAACGTTGGATGCAAATACGGATTACACGCTGTTCAAGCTGACCGGCGGTTCGGCAAGCACATCGGGCAGTTTCAACCCGGCGCCACTCTGGCTGGCGCCGCCGCCGGCCAATTCCAGTTCGTATGTGGTCGTCACCTTGGGCAACATGGTTGTGCTGCACGACAACGCCAGCGGCGCGACCAACCTCGCGGTGGTGACGAACCTGCCAGCATCGAACATCACGGGAACTTCCGCGACCTTGAACGGCCAGCTGCTTTCCACGGGCGGCGAATATCCGACGGTAAGAATTTATTACGGCACTACGGACGGCGGGACAAACCCGGCGGCGTGGACATCCGGCCGCTCGCTCGGTTTGCAAACCGGAACGTTCGCCGCCGCGATTTCCAATCTGACGGGAAACACGACTTGTTATTTTGCCGCGTCGGCCTCGAACTCGGCGGGCGTCGCGTGGGATGTGGCTTCAAAAAATTTCACGACGCAGATGGTGATGCCGCCGACGGTGACGAATCTGCCCGCTACTTCAATTTACTCCGCGTTTGCAACGCTCAACGGCCAGGTGCTCTCGACGGGTAATGACGCACCGACCGTCCGGCTATATTACGGCACCAACGACGGCGGGATGAATCCGGCGGCGTGGACGAACATGGTTTCCCTGGGTGTGCAAAACGGAGCATTCTCTCCACAACTGGCCGGACTCGCGGGCAACACCACTTATTATTTCAGCGCGTCGGCCTCCAATTCGGCGGGCGTCACATGGGGATCGCCGTCAAAATCATTTGTCACGCTGGCGCTGACACGTGTGCCGGTTACCACGTTCCATTACGACAACACGCGCCAAGGCCAGAACACGAACGAAACGCTGCTGACGCTGGCGAACGTGAACGTCACCAACTTCGGAAAATTATTCACCTACGCGGTGGACGGCTATGTTTATGCCCAGCCGTTGATCATGACCAATCTGACCGTTCCAGGACAAGGCGTGCATAATGTCGTCTTCGTCGCCACCGAAAACAATACGGTCTATGCCTTCGATGCCGACAGCAACTCCGGGGCAAACGGCGGGTTGCTGTGGGAAACCAACCTGGGCACGCCCGTTTCCTACACCGCAGTCGGCTACAAACCGGATGGCGACATGAACCCGTCGAACATTGGCATCACGGGAACGCCGGTCATTGATCCGGTGACCGGCACGATTTATCTGGACACCGGCATCGTGACGAACGGTGTTTATAAACACCTGATTCATGCGTTGAACATCACGAACGGAAACGAGCGCTCTTACAGTCCGGTCTTGGTGGCGGCCTCCATTGCGGGAACAGCTTCGGACGGCAACGGCAGCGTCGTGTCATTTATCGCACAGGATCATGCAGCGCGGCCCGCGCTGACGCTGGCCGGCGGCATGTTGTATGCGTGTTACGGCAGCTATCAGGACATTACGCCCTATCACGGCTGGCTCATTGGTTTTAACGCGACCAATCTGACGCAACTGGCCAACTACACCTACAACACCAACCCCAACAACACACAGGGCGCACTGTGGATGGGCGGCGGCGGACTGGTCGTTGACAGCAACACCAACCTGTATTTTGAAACCGCCAACGGGACGTTCGATGTAAATTCCGGAGGTCGTGATTACGCCGACAGTTTTGTGAAGCTGGCAACGACGAACGGGCTGGCGGTGTCGGACTATTTTACTCCCTACAACCAGCTCACCCTCGCAAATGGCGACACCGATCTCGGATCGGGCGCGCCGATGCTGCTGCCGGATTCGGCGGGGAGCGCGACGTATCCGCATCTGCTGGTGGGCGCGGGCAAGCAGGGGACAATTTATCTGCTGAATCGTGACACCATGGGACATTACAACGGCACCGATGGAATTAATGGAAATGACAGCCAGATCGTCCAGCCCGTCATCGGCGCAATTAGCGGCGGCGGCAGTTACGCGACACCAGCCTATTTCAACAACCGGATTTTTTACACGGGCAAGACGGACAAGGTGCGCGCGTTCATCATCACCAATGGCGTGATCGTATCCACGCCGCAATCCACCTCATCCACTACCCTCGGCGCATTCACCGGTTCGCCGGTGGTTTCGGCCAACGGCACTAATAACGCCATTGTCTGGGCGACCGATCCAGGAGCCTACGCCAGCAGCGGCCCAGCGGTGTTGCACGCCTACAACGCGACGAACCTCGCGTTGGAATTGTATAACTCCAGCCAAAACTCGACGCGCGACCACCCCGGTGGCGCGGTGAAGATGACCGCGCCGGTCGTCACCAGCGGCAAAGTTTATGTCGGCGCGGAATTCGCGCTTTCGGTTTATGGCCCGTCGATTTTCCTGAATGCGCCGACCATTTCGCCAGCGGGCGGCGCATTCACCAATTCTGTAACCGTGACTCTGTCCGACTCGACGGCGGGCGTTTCGATTTATTATACGCTGGATGGTACATCACCGACCACCAGTTCAACGCTCTATACCGGCGCGTTCAATCTGACAAGCAACGCGCTGGTCCAGGCCATCGTCATTTCGCCCGGTGCTGTCAACAGCGGTGTTGCCTCTGCCTCCTTCGTCAACACCGCTCAAGCTGGGAACGGCGTTGGGTTGCTGGGCCAATACTGGACGAACACGACGGCATTGGCGTTTACGAACGTGGCTTTCAACACCCCGGCGACGCTGGTGCGGACGGATGCTGTGGTCAACTTCAACTGGAGCACGAACGGGCCTGATCCCAGCATCGGGCAGACGAATTTCACCGCCAGTTGGACGGGTTCGGTGCAGGCGCAATACAACGAGACGTACACCTTCACGACCATTGCCGACGACGGGGTGAGGCTATGGGTCAACGGGCAGTTGCTGGTGGACGACTGGAACACGCATTCAACCCTGACGACCAACAGCGGGAGCATCACGCTCAATGCGCAGCAGCTTTACAACATCCAGTTGGATTACTTCCAGAACACCGGCAACGCCGTGGCACAGTTGCTCTGGAGCAGCCCTTCCACGGCACAAGCCATCATCCCGCAGACACAACTCTATCCATATACCAACCCGCCGCCCACCGTTGTCATGGCCAGCCCCGCCGACGGCTCGACATACACCGCCCCTGCGAGTGTGACCGTCGGTGCGAATGCGGATGCTCCCTACAACCCGGTTGGCACGGTGAGCTTCTACGCCAACGGCAGCCTGCTGGGAACGTTGAGCAACAGCGTTGACGCGCCGCTTTATGAGATGACGGTTTCAGGTCTTGCCGCGGGCAGCTACGTATTGACTGCCGTGGCCACGGATGGCAGCGGCTTGAGCAGCACGTCGGCACCGGTGAACATCACCGTCAATACAGGGAGCGGACTGCCCTACGGGTTGACGAGCAACGCGCCGGTCACGGCGTTCCTGAACATGCCGACCACGTTCAACGGCACGCTCCCGGCGCTGCTCTCACAAACCGGCGCGTTCAGCGACACCACCAACCGCATACCAGCCGGCGGATTGATTCCCTACCAGCCCAACACGCCGCTGTGGTCGGATGGCGCGGTCAAGAGCCGGTTTATGGCGCTGCCCAACAACGGGGGGACGCTCACGCCCGACCAGCAGATCAGCTTCCTGCCGACGAACTCTTGGACGTTCCCGGCGGGGACTGTGTTTGTGAAGAACTTCGACCTCGTCGTGGATCAAACCAACACCAACACACCCTTGCGGCGGCTGGAGACGCGGCTGCTGGTGCGGGACATCAACGGCGCGGTGTATGGGGTGACCTACAAATGGCGTCCTGACAACAGCGATGCCGAGCTGCTCTCAAGCAGCCTGACGGAGAACATATTGATCACCAACGCCACGGGTGTGAGCACGCAGGCGTGGTATTATCCAAGCCCTGCGGACTGCCTGACCTGCCACACGCCGGCGGCCAATTATGTGCTGGGCGTCAACACGCGCCAGTTGAACGGCAATCTGACGTATCCGGCCACCGGGAACACGGACAACCAGTTGAGGACATTGAACCGTCTGGGCCTGTTCAACCCGGCGTTTGACGAGTCGGCCATCACGAACTTTGAAAGCCTCTCGGCGCTGACCAACCTGACCGCGTCACTGGAACAGCGGGCGCGTTCCTATCTGGATGCCAACTGCGCGCAGTGCCACCGGCCCGGGGGGGCGGGCATCACGTTTGACGCGCGCTACGACACGCCGCTCTCACAGCAGAACATCACCAACTATCCGGCGGCGTTCTCGCTGGGGGTGGACAACGCGTGCATTGTGAAGGCGGACGATGTCTGGCGTTCGGTGCTGCTCTCGCGGATCAACACCAATGCAGCGTCCATCAAGATGCCGCCATTGGCGCGCAGCATCATTGACACCAATGCCGTGCAGGTGATCGCCGGCTGGATCAACAGCCTGCCGGGCGTGCCTGCGCTGGCGCCGCCAACCATCACGCCAAACGGCGGGAGTTACTTCGCCTCGGTGAATGTGTCATTGCAGGCGCCTGACACCAACGCGACGATCTACTACACGCTGGACGGCACGCTGCCCACGACCAATTCAATCCTGTATTCGGGCGCGTTGAACCTGACAGGCAATGTGACGGTCACGGCCAATGCGTTTGAGACGAACTTTTACAACAGCATCGGGGCCAGCGCGCAGTTCCTGGTGCAGCCGCTGAACTTCACGTCGGAAGGTTTCGACACCAACAACTTGTTTGAACTGGGCTTTGCGGGCGTGACGGGCAGCAACTATGTGCTGGAGGCCAGCACCAACCTCATCAACTGGACGCCCATCAGCACCAACAACGCCACCACCAATTTCTTCAATCTCCTCGACCCGGACGCCACCAACTTCCAGGAAAGATTCTATCGCGTATTGCAGCAGTGAGGTGACATGCAAGTAGCCCACGCGCTCGACATTAGCGTGGAGGCAGCGTAATTTGCCTTCATGCGCGAACAATCTCTTGAATTTCTCCGAATTCTGGTCAATACGCCGAGTCCCACCGGCCACGAAGTGCGCGGCCAGCGCGTCTGGCTTGATTACGTCAAACAATTTGCCGAAGAAACTTTTTCCGACGCCTACGGCAACTGCGTCGCCGTGCTGAACAAGGGCGGTTCACCACGATTGATGCTCGCCGCGCACGCCGATGAAATTGCCATGTCGGTGAATTTCATTTCCGAAGACGGCTTTATATATGTCCGCAAAATGGGCGGGGTGGACGCGGCCATCACCAAGGCGCAGCGCGTCGTCATCCATTCAAGCAAGGGTGCCGTCAAGGGCGTCGTCGGCAACGTCGCGCCGCATTTGATGCACGGGGAAAAAGACCCGAAGCCGCCGAAAATTCACGATCTGTTCATAGACATCGGTGTAGGCAGCCGCAAGGAGGCGGAAAAACTCATTCAGATCGGCGACCCGATTACGCTGGCGGATGAATTTGATCTGCTCCGAAATGATTTGGCCGTCGCGCGCGCGTTCGACAATCGCATCGGCACTTTTGCCGTGGCGGAAGCGCTCCGGCTGCTGAAGGAATCGAAAGTAAAATTGCACGCGGAAATTTGCGCCGTTTCAAACGTGCAGGAGGAAGTCGGCCTGCTCGGGGCGCGGCAAATCGCCTATTCACTGAAACCCGATGTTGCACTTGTGGTGGATGTGACGCACGCGACGGATTATCCGACCGTGAGCAAGACGCAGCACGGCGATGTGAAAATCGGCCGCGGCCCTGTATTGACGCACGGCGGCCCCAATCATCCTGAAGTCGTCAAGCGGATCGAAGCCATGGCGAAGTCGAAGAAAATTCCACTTCAGCATCACGCGATGTCATCCAACAGCGGCACGGACACCGACGTTATTTTCTGGACACGTGGCGGCATCGCCAGCGCACTGGTCAGCCTGCCAAACCGTTATATGCATTCTCCGGTGGAAGTTGTGAGCTTGAAAGATTTGGAACAAATCCCCGAACTGCTCGCAGCTTTCGCAAAATCACTCAAGTCTGGCGAACAATTCAAGGTGAAAATCTAACCGTTCCCACAACTTCGCGAGGCAAACATTTCTGGTAGGGGGCAACGATTCATGCGATGATAGTATTATTGCAGGTAGTTGACGCCGCCGCATTTTTATTTCCAAACCGGCATCAGGTGCCGGTTTGGTTCCCCGGCGGCTTAATTGGCTTCAGGTTGCCCGTCTGGGTGAACCGGGAAACATCACCGGATCAAAGAGATGCCAGATGTCGTCAAATAGGCGAACCTATTTTTGGCCTGCGCTTCTTACGAACACTAGCGGAAACGACTGGCCGCCTTCTGAAAACGAAAAATCAATCGTTGAATGAAAATTATCCCGCCAATGCTTCGTGTTCCAAAATTGCCGGTTCAAAATTCAACTTGGTGGCTTCTTGCTGCTTGTAGCCCTTTGCCAAGTGGCCATAGACCTTGCCAATGAGAACCCCGCCGTCTTTGTGTGAAACCCATTCGGCGATTGTGGTGTTCTGAATCCCCGACATGACGCAATAGCTGATAAAAAAATGACGGCAATCGTGAAAAGTAAATTCAGAAACCTTGTTTTCCTTTTCCAACAAATGTTTCCTCGCCAGTTCCAATGATTGCTTGAAGGTCTTTGTGGGAACGTCTTTTGTGCCACGTTGCGGAGACGGAAATATCCACTGCGAATCAGGAGCGCGACGTTTGAACATATCTTTCAAATGAGTTTTGAGTTTGCCATTGAATTCCACTTCGCGGTTTTTTCCATTTTTGCTCAATCCATCCGCGCCAACGGTTATTTGTTTTGTATGCCAATGAACGGCAGACCATTTCAGCCGGAGCGTTTCAGAACGCCGCGAGCCACAAAAAGCCATGAGCTTGATGTAATCAGAAAACTGCTGACCGTTTTTGGAGCATTGTAGAGCGGCGTTGCAAATCGCTTCAATCTCGGTCAAATACGCCAACGCTTTTTTGACCTTGATATACTTCACTGGCTTCATTCCCTGCATCGGCAAAGATTTAAGCAAATTATTTTCCATCGCTTTTTTCAAAACATTGCGGAGAGCGATAATGTCCAAGTTCACCGTCCTGCCAGAAATTCCCGCGCCCTGACGCTTGGCGATGAAATCATTCAGTTGTGCGCGACTGATTTTATTCAGGCGCGTCTCGCCAATATGTTCAACCCAAAGTTTCATTGTGCCCTTTTCTTTCTGAATTGTAGCTGGCCGCTTGGCGTCCTTGACCGTCTCGAAATAGTTGAAATATGTTGTCTTATAATCTTTTAGTTTTGGGGTCTGCTTCAAGCCGGGCAACTCGTTTTCTTCCCGTTGAGTTTGGAGTTTGCGCAACGCCGCCACTGCTTCCGCCATAGTCTTTTTCCCTTCCAATGGAATCCAACGGACTTTTTTTATCCCTGCCGCGTCCTCGACAGTCAACCGAGCATAAAACCGTCCGTTTCGCACCCAAAGGCCGCGAATTGGTTGCTTGCGCCCGTCCCTAACCTTCTGATAGCGTTGTTTGGTGAGTTGCAGTGATTTTGACGCCTTTTGTGTGACGCTTTCGAGAACTGCATTGCTTGCAGTTTCAGTAGGTTTCATACCCCAACAGTGTCACAAAAAGTGTCACAATGTCAAATCAAAACTAATAAATAGTCATAAGTTGTTTATTTTAAACTATGCCGGTGTGGCGAAATGGCAGACGCACAGGACTTAAAATCCTGGGACTGTAAAAAGTCGTGCGGGTTCAAGTCCCGCCACC
>Ga0302282_1000892_pt1 | contig 22118 bp, 13 predicted proteins | sample III_Fen_E1_3_FD_198763 | JGI IMG/M metagenome (GOLD analysis project Ga0302282, IMG submission 198763) | Peat permafrost microbial communities from Stordalen Mire near Abisko, Sweden - III_Fen_E1_3 | ecosystem: Environmental > Terrestrial > Soil > Wetlands > Permafrost | place: Sweden: Abisko... | reverse complement strand
AACCAGACTCGGCGCCGTTTCGCAGCCCTAGGCCGCATTGAAATGGGAGCCCTTCCGGAACCTCTGATCGCCTGCGTGGTCAACGTGTCACCGCACACACAATGTCTATCCCGTGACACGGCTCCGCTGGACGAACTCATCCATAACCCCTTTGTTTTCAATTTCCGGCAATTGGCGATCCCCTTGCACTTTGTCTGGGCGCAGGCAATAAGCCAAGGGGGATGCGATGAACAGTTTGAAACTCAGTGGATTGGCAATGGCAGCAGCGACGGCATTAGTTCTGGCGGCGCAGGCGTTGGCTCAGAACGCACCGAATCGCGTGATCGTGGTCAGTCTCGAAGATCGCAAGCTGGCTTTGGTTGAAGACGGCAAGGTGATGAAGGTCTACAGCGTTGCTGTCGGCAAGCCTTCGACTCCCAGTCCGGTGGGAACCTTCACCATCGAGCGGCGCGTGGCCAACCCCACCTATCATCACGGCGGCAAAACCGTTCTGCCGGGACCGGGCAATCCGGTGGGCACCCGCTGGATGGGACTGAGCAAACACGGCTACGGAATCCACGGAACCAACGAGCCGAATTCGATCGGCAAAGCCGCCTCGCATGGATGCATTCGCATGGCCAAGGCTGACCTGGAGGAGTTTTACACCCTGGTTGCCGCGGGCGACACAGTTGAGCTTGTGGGCCAGAAAAACGAGGAGACTGCGCAACTATTCGGCGGCGAAGACAATCCAGCAGCAGCGGCGGCCAGCCAGACAGCGCAACTGGAGGCTCCAGTCCAGTTGGAAAACGCCATTGTTACGGCGGAAATAAGCGCACCGGTTCCTGAGGTTGCGGCCATGCCGGCTTCGCGGTAAGTGAGGCACGCGATGAATCTGCTGAATGAAGTGATGAGCGGTTTGGGAGCTGCCCTGCTGCCTGTGGTTGCGGCACTGCTGCTTGAGGAGTTGACGTTCGGAGGACTGGTCCGGCTGCTGATAGCTCCATGGCCGGCGCCCAGAAAACGCGGGGTCCCCAGCGATGCCCAGAGGGCACCCACTTCGTCGCTGGGGTGTAAACGCGGGGAGCGCAATAACCAACAAGGAGAAGGAAAATGATCGCATTGAAGCTGTTGCTGACGGTCGCGGGGTTGCTGTTGCTGGCTGCCGCGTTTGCAATTCCACTGTACGGGATCTGGATTCGCATCCGCATTGCGCGCCGCAAGGCCGCGGGCGAAACAGAACCCGGCAAAACAGAAGTATTGGAACCGCAGGAGATTGCGTGGCGCGGTCCGCTGGCATTGATGCTGGTTGCCTGCCTGCCGCTGCTGGTGGCGGCCAGTATCGTGGTAGTGCCAAGCGGAATGGGTGGCGTCCGCGTCAGCCAGGTTCGCGGCACGCTGCCGGGCACGTTATATCCGGGCGTGCATTTCGTCACGCCTCTGGTCGAAAGCGTGGAAACCTTCGACTTGCGCGATCGTCTGTTCACGGCGGGCATTGTGGAAGAAGGCGGCAAGGCCGGCGCTGAGAAGAATGGGCTCAGCGTGCAGTCGCTCGAGGGGCTCAATATCGGGCTGGCAGTGACGGTTCGCTATCGCCTGGATGCTAGCAAGTTGGCCAGCGTGCAGGCCCACATGCCGCAGCCAGTGGACAAAGAACTGGTTCCACCGGTGGTGGCCAGCGCGTGGCGGGAACTGACGCCTGAGTACACAGTGCGGGAGATCTTCTCGACCAAGCGCGAGGAGGTGCGCGAAAAAGCGGCGGCAATCATTACCCGGAAGCTCGACGGCGACGGCATTGTGGTGGAAGAGGTGATGCTTTCTGATATTCAACTGCCGGAGGAATACTCCAAGGGCCTGGAAGGGCTCCTTCTCAAGGAGCAGGAAGACGACCAGCTCGGCGTAGTGACGGACATGCAACAGAAACAAGTGAAGATTGCCGAGTTGCAAGCTGAGGCGGAAGCAGGCCAGAAGGTGAAGGAAGCCGAGGGCGAAGCCCAGTCCAAGGTGGTTGAAGCCAAGGGTGAAGCCGACGCCATGCAATACACGCTGCCGCTGAAAGAAAAGCAGATTGAGCAGAGCAAGCTGGAGGCCGAGGCGCGCAAGGAAGCGACCATCCAGAACGCGGAGGCCGACGCTCAGGCCAAGGTTATCGACAGCAAGGCCGAGCTTGAGCGGCGCAACCTGCTGGCCGACGCCGAGGCCAGCCGAGTGCGGCTGATGGCCGCGGCCAACGCGGAGCGCATGACCAGTGAGGCGGAACTGCTGAACAAGTCGCCGCTTCTGATCAACAAGATCATCGCCGAGCGGCTTTCGGACAAGATCCAGGTGGTCATGGTGCCATCGGACGGCAAGTTCTTCTTTGCCAACGATGTCTTCAAGAGCATGGCCAGCAGCCCGGTAATGAAGCAGGAGATGGACAGCGAGTCTGATACTGCGCCAAAGCCTGGGCATTGAGAAAACCCATCAAGTTTCGTGGCGCCCTACCTTCGTCGCAACCCACGCCGCGAGGGTGGGGCGCCTGCGGAACAGTACAATCTCATCGAACAGGTGCTTTGTAAGGGAGAATCGCATGAAAGTGGGACGCGGACGTTTCTTGGCGGCAATTCTGTGCGGCAGTCTTGTCTTTCCGCTGTCCTTCTTCGGTCAGCAAGGCATGGTTCAGCAAGACTCGCCAAGGCCGAAGAAGGTTCTTACGCCCGAACAGGAGGCGTATCAGCAACAAGCAAGAGAGTACTTCGAGAAGCGGCAGGACCTGCAGGCACAGGCCAAACGGGTTTTCGATGGGGAGACGGCTCGCGAGAATGCCGGAGACTGCCCTGATGCCGGAACCACTTACGACTTCAATGTCTGTTTCGGAAAGCAGTTGACCGTCACGGATCAGAACTTGAGGAGCTTCGAAGACATCCTTCGCAAGCTCCAGACAGATCCTCCGGCAATGCCCGGCGCATCCGAAGGCCCAACCACCGGACCCGCCGGCCCTGTGTTGTCGCAAGGGCAACTTGTTGCGGAGTTTGATCAGGTGGAGAAGATCTGGGGGAAATACCTTGAATCGGCTTGCCAGACGGCATTCCATCAATTCGCCGGGGGCACAGGTGGGCCCAGCTTCGAGATGCAATGCCGGCTCAAGCTCACTCGCGACCACATGCGCGAGCTGGACATGATCTACGGTTCTGACCTGCACCGGTAGGAGACGGAGCGCAAGCCGCCGCCCTCTGTGCCAACCGCCTTCGCACGATATAATCCGCCCAAACGAAACAACGAAGAAATGAAGACGCCAATGAAGTGGCTCTGCCTAATTACGGTGTTTGTGAGCGGTCTTATGACGCAGGCGGCAGGAGCTCCACCCAGCGCGTGGGTACAGCCGGCGGCGAGCCTGGCAGAACAGATTGCCGGGATTCTCGGTCCCGGCCAAGCTAATCTGACCATTCGCAACCTATCCACAATTCCCAACGACGAAATCCCCTCCATTCGCAGTCTGTTGGAACAGGATTTAAAAGTACGCGGGGTTCTGGTATCTGAAGGCGAAAACGCCAATACCATCCACGTAACTCTCAGTGAGAATGTGCAAGAGCGGCTATGGGTAGCCGAGGTGGGGGAGGGCAATGAAACGCGCGTGGCGATGGTGCATGTGGAGCCGGGAATCTTTCAGCGGACACAGCCTGTGGGCGGACTCACGCTGCGTAAACAGACGGTGCTGACCTCGCGCGAGCCGGTTCTGGCTGTGCTTGAAACTGCGGATGGTTTGATCGCCGTGGAGCCGGAGGAGATTGTGATTTACAGACATGCAGCGGACGGTTGGCAGGAGCAAAAACGGGTCGGCATCGGGCAGAAAAGCCCGTTGGCGCGGGACCCTCGCGGCGTGATTTTTCTGTCTCCGAGCGGCGATGGCTTCGAGATCTTTGTTGCGGGTATGTCGTGCGCCGGCAGCGATCAACCTGCAAAGCCGGCGCAAGAGTTGACGGTGCGTTGCCGGGAAAGCGACGATCCCTGGGTTCTTGTGCAACCACCGGTCACGCCAGCAGGTAGTACGACGCAAGGCGCTACGGCCCAAATGGACATCAGCGTGACCCCCTTCAAGGCGTTCTACAACGCGGCGCGCAACTACTTCACGGGCGTGGTCAACTTCAGCCCTGGAGTAGACCTGCCTCCGTTCTTCTCAGCCGCCCAGCTCGTCCGCTCAGCTTCCGATGCGCCTTTGCTGATCGAGGGCATTGATGGCAAGGTTCAGATTCTGGACAACATTGCGTTGAAGCCGGTCTCCGGCACGCGCGATTGGGGCAGCGACTTTGCAGATCTTCAATCCGGTTGCGGAGGAGGTACGCAGATTGTGGCATCCGGTTCGGGAGAAGCAATCAGTGACAGCTTGCGCGCCTACGAGATGCCCGCACAGGAAGCGATTCCGGCAAGCGCTCCGCTGGCGATGGATGGGACGGTCACCGCTCTGTGGACCGCGCCCGATGGAAAGAGCCTGTTTGCCGTGGTACGAAGCGCAGCGGATCAATATGAGGTGGATCGTGTTTCGGCAAGTTGCAATTAGTTGTTTGCTGGTGGTTCTGGCGCTGCCCGCCGCGGCGCGAACCCGCCCGCGCTACGGAGGCACTCTGCGGGTTGAAGTCGAGGGTGACCCATGGACGCGGAGCGGGGTGCAGCCAGGCAGTCTCGCTCGGCGGCTGGTGTTTGACTCGCTCACCCGCATGGATGCGGATGGAGCCCCCGAACCCGCCCTAGCCGTGCGCTGGGCATCGGAGAACAACGACCACCGCTGGCAGTTCTGGCTTCGGCCCGGCGTTCATTTTCAAGATGGCTCGGCGCTGATCTCGGCCGCGGTAGAGGCGTCGTTAACCGGCTCCTGTGGCGCGAACTGTCCCTGGACTGCAGTTCATGTCGTGGGTTCGACGGTGGTTTTTACCGGGGACGCTCCAATGCCCAACCTTCCTGAGCTATTGGCCAGCGACGACTTCTCGATCACCCTCGCGGGGCAGGCCAATTCCAGCGCAACCATGGCAATGGGGCCGCTGATTGGACCCTTCATTGGGACGGGCGCCTTTCAGGTGGAAGGATTCACAAATGGCGTTCTCACTCTCACGGCCAACGAAACCTCGTGGGAGGGCCGTCCCTTCCTCGACAAGATTGAAATAGCCGGCCATAAATCCATCCGCGATCAGTGGCTCGACCAGAGCGTGGGCCGCGCCGATCTGGTAGAAGTTCCGGCCGAACAGCTACGCCAGGCCCACGAGCAGCGACTTACAGTGATTGCCTCGCCGCCGGTCGATCTGTTGGCGCTCGCTGTCGCGGACGGCGGTGTGCTCAGCAATCCGAACATTCGGGCGGCTATCGCACTGGCTGTGGATCGCATTGCAATCTCGAACGTGATCTTTCAAAAGCAGGGTGAGATTACAGCCAGCCTGTTGCCTGCCTCGGTCACCGGCTACTCTTTTCTCTTCCCTGCGGACCGCGACCTGAACAAGGCTCGCGAACTGCGCGGCGGCTTGACTCCTCCGCCGATCACGCTCAGCACGGATGGGGGCGCGGCAATGATGCTGGCGGCGCAGCGTATCGCGCTCAATCTGCGCGAGGCGGGATTCAACGTCCAGGTCGCCAGTGCCGGCGCTCCGCAGCATGCCGATATTGTTCTGCTCAGGCTCACGCTTGCGTCCAACCAGCCGCAGGCCGGCTTAGAGTTGCTGCTTCGGCGGGTCGGGGTCGCTGTCCCGGTTCGCGAAAACTCTCCTGCCGGCTTATTCCGAGAGGAGCGCGACTTTCTCGGTACCCACACGCTCATTCCACTGCTCTATCTTCCACGCGCCTATGCTGTCGGAGGCCGTGTTCGCGACCTGCGCCTGAGCCGGGATGGCGAACCGCTCCTGGGCGGGGTTTCGATCCAAAGCTCCCAATAAAGGAGATGCGTTGAGGAATCCGAAATGATGGACATCGAATGAGCCTGCGGCAAAAGTTGTTGCTGCTATTCTCGCTCACCGTTGCGGCTGCAGTAGCGGCTGTGACGTGGACTGTGCTGGTCCGCATCCGTTTGGTTTTCGAGCAGCGCGACCGGGAAGAAATCGCGCTCTTCGTCAGTCAGTTTCAGCGCGAGTTCCAGCACCGCTCGGCGGAAGTAGCTTCGGCGGTCGACCGCATCGCCGCCAGCGAGCGGGTTCGGACCATGGCCTTTGAACTGGTTCAGTCGGACGATACGTCTCCGTATTTGAACGAGGCGCAGACACTGGCGCAGGATGCGCAACTCGATTTTCTTGAGATCGTGGGGCCCGACGGAAACATCGTCAGCTCTGCCCAATGGCCGGCGCAATTTGGTTACCCGGAACCCGCAGTAAAAATCACCCAGGCGACATTCTTGAAATATGAAGACCTTCCCGACCACACCACGGTGCCTGGCATTTTTTCGGTGCGGGCGGTTCACGGAGCGGAGCCGCTAGTCCACCTGGTGGGTGGGAATCGGCTGGATCAGAGCTTTCTTGCCGATCTGCCGGTTGCGCCGGGGATGCAAATTTCCCTCTACAACGATCCCCCACCCTATGCCCTCTCTGACACGGTCTCAGCCGACGGACCCCCTCCTACAGGATTCGATCCGAAACGCCTCCTTGCCGCGAGCGGCGAGATCGCCGGAGCGACCCACTATCAGTCCTTGATTGAGGCCGCACTCAAGAGCGGTCAGCAGGAAAGCAGGATTCTCTATCTGACCGACCGCCGCGAAGATTCGGTCAACGCCACCGCCATTCCCCTCAAGGGCGACACCGGCAGCGTCCTCGCAGTGCTCATCGTTTCCATCTCGCGCAGCGGTATGGTGGAGGCGCAGCAGCACATTCGCGCCATCGCATACGGCGTGGCAGCCGGCGGAATTCTGTTTGCAATCGTGTGCAGCTTGTGGATCGCGGCGCGGGTTTCGCGGCCCATTGAACAGTTGGCGTGTGCTGCCGAGGAAGTGGCCAGCGGCAACTGGGAGACCCGTGTGCCCGAGCGCGGCCGCGACGAGGTTGGTGTGCTGGCGCGCAGTTTCAACCACATGACCAGCCAATTAGTCAGCCAGCGTGAACGGCTGGTGCAAACCGAGCGTGTGGCCGCCTGGCGCGAACTGGCCCGGCGTCTGGCGCATGAACTCAAGAATCCTCTGTTTCCCTTGCAATTGACGGTCGAGAATCTGGTGCGGGCGCGCGATCTTCCGGCAGCGGAATTCGATGAGATATTCGCCGAAAGCACGCAGACACTGAGCATGGAAATTGCAAACTTGAAGACAATCATTGGCAGATTCAGCGACTTCAGCAAGATGCCCAAGCCTGAGTTGGAACGAATCGACGTGGACGATGCATTGCTTCGCGTGATGCTGTTGTACTTTCCAAGCTTGATTCGAACTCCGAATTCAAATGAGCGCGAAGCCACGGAAGAGGCCAGAGCCGGATCGAAGGTCAATTGCACGCTCGAAGGGGCATCTGAGGAATTGTGGATCGATGCCGACCCGGAGCTTTTGCATCGGGCGCTTTCGAATCTGGTTTTGAATGCAATCGATGCGATGCCCGATGGAGGCACATTGACGCTCTCGGCAAATGCGCATGGAGACATGGTTGAAATCCGGGTTGCCGATACGGGTCAGGGAATGACACTGGAGGAATGCGAGCGGCTGTTTACTCCGTACTACACAACCAAAGAGCATGGTACCGGGTTGGGTTTGGCCATCGTTCAATCGGTCATCGCCGACCACGCCGGAACCATAGCGGTAGAAAGCCGGCCGGGCGGCGGTGCTACGTTTGTTATCACGCTGCCCAAAGCGAGCGACACAAAGCCATGACCGCGAAAGCAAAGATTCTCATTGTCGACGACGAGGCCAACACGCTGGCTTCGCTATCCCGCGCTTTCCGGCTGGCGGGCCACGAAGCGGTGGTCTGCGACAACGCGCCGCGCGCCCTGGAACTGGCCCGAACGCAGCCCTTCGACCTTATCCTCAGCGACGTGGTGATGCCCCGCCGCGATGGGCTCGCGCTGCTTGAAGACCTGAAGACGGCGGGCGTTGCCGCGCCTGTAGTGATGATGAGCGGGCAGGCGCACATCGAGATGGCGGTTCGCGCCACGCGGCTCGGCGCGCTGGACTTTCTCGAGAAGCCGCTTTCCACCGAGAAGTTGTTGGTCACCGTCGAGAACGCGCTCAAGCTCACCCGGCTTGAGACCGAGAATCAAGACCTGCGCACCCGCGTTGGCAAGCACACCATTGTGTTTGCCGGCGAGACCATGCGCCGCGTGATGGCCCAAATTGAGCGCGTGGCCGCCAGCGAAGCGCGCGTTTGCATCTATGGCGAAACCGGTACAGGCAAGGAACTGGCGGCGCGCACCCTGCATGAAAAGAGCCATCGGGCGACAGGTCCTTTTGTAACTCTCAACTGCGCGGCGGTTCCCGCGGAGCTTATTGAAAGTGAGTTGTTCGGACATGAAAAAGGCTCATTCACTGGAGCAGCGCAGCGCCACACCGGCAAGTTCGAGCAGGCGCATCGAGGAACGCTTTTTCTCGACGAGATTGGTGACATGCCGCTTGCCATGCAGGCCAAATTGCTGCGCGTGCTGGAAGAGGGCGAGGTGGAGCGCATCGGCTCTGACAAGCCCACCACTGTGGATGTGCGCGTGGTGGTGGCAACGCACCGAAATCTGGAGCAACTGGTTGAATCCGGCGGTTTCCGGCGCGATCTCTATCATCGCGTCGTTGTGTTTCCCGCCACGCTGCCTCCTCTGCGCCAACGCACCGAAGACCTGCCTGGCCTTGTGGAACACTTTGCCCGCCAGGTAAGCGCCCAAAATGGATGGAAGCCAATTCCCTTCACCGATTCCGCCATCGAAGCGTTCAAGCGTTACGCGTGGCCAGGCAATGTGCGCGAACTACGCAACGTTGTGGAGCGGCTCCTGCTGCTTGCCGATACCGTGATTGACGCCGAGGCCGTCCAACTTGCGCTGCCTGCCGCTCACTCCAATACAGCGCCGACCCATCCCAGTGCTTCTAGTCGAAGCACGACTCCCTCCAGTGTCTCGGTCGAGGATACCGAAGGCGCGCTATCCGAACGCGTGTCGAGCTTTGAACGGGCCGAAGTGCTCAAGGAACTGGAGCGGCACAGCGGGCACGTAACACAAACCGCGAAGGCGCTCGGGCTCGAAAGGAGCCACCTCTACAAGAAGTGCCAGCAGTTGGGAATCGACCTGAAAACCCTTGAGGACAGAAAGTGAAATTCTGGCCCGGCGGTTGCCCCAGGTCCCTCACCTTTGGGGACCTGGGAAAGCTCAACCCTCAAGCATCCTTTTCGCATATCGAAGATGCTCCGCTAAGAAATTCCCGCAGCGTGCCGGAAGCGGTGGTAAAGTGTGGGATGTTCCCCGGCAGGTCACGTAGAGTTCACTAACCGACGAACCAGTACAGCGAACGGAAGAGGAGGCTCCCATGGGCGATGCGGCAGCAACGGTGCGTCCACAAGGCAATACGACGCCGCCGAATGACGATATGAAGCGAGTGATCAACGAGTACAGGCTGATGTTCCGGTACGCGAACGCTGACGGCCTTACGATCGACGAAAAAGCGCAGGCTGCGATAAACGCGGTGGGAGCCGATCCGGAAAAGGCCAGCTTTGCGGATCTGATGACCGCGCACGGCGCGCTGGTCAAGATCGTCGCGCCCGCCACGCCGCTTTCGCTCGAAGCCACGGAGCCGGCGGAAGGACGGTTGGGTACGCTGCGGCGTCCCGCTCTGGTTTTGTGGATGATCGTTATCGCGATCGTGGCGGGGATCGGATTCACGTGGACCGAGATTGACGTTGAGCAAGCTCCGCCTGTCACAACTTCGTCAACTCAAAGCAAGACTTCGACGGTCGGTGCCACGAATCCATCGCCATCAAACGCGACCACTAGTCCATCGGTTTCAACCGCAACGTCTCCGGGCACAAACTCCCCTTCAACAGTTACGAGTCAGACTACGGAAAAACAATCCGAGACCACAGGTGTGTCGGCCCCGATGGTCATCAACTGGGTCTGCGCGGCGGCGCTGGGGGCGGTCTTCTATGTATTGTTCACCGCGCTTCAGTACGTGAATAACCGGACCTTCGACCCGCGCTACAACACGGTGTACCTCATCCGGTTTGTGCTGGGCGTGCTTTCGGGATTGATCATGGCCGCATTGATCGGCCAGTCGAATTTCGCCAGGACCAACGAGCAAATCATGAGCCTTGGTCCGGCTGTTCTTGCGCTGCTAGGCGGTTTCTCCACCGAAGCCGTTTACCAGATACTACAGCGCATGGTCGACGTCCTGCTGGCCGCCGTCAAGGGAGACGGCTCCAACGCCGCTCAGGCCAAGGCGTCGCAGGCGGGCCAGAAGGAGTTGCTTACCTTGGCCGACGACCCTGCCATGTCGCCGGAGATGAAGTCGAAGGCGATAGCCGCGGCGAAGAAGATCGCAAGCTGAGATGGACCGAAGCGCCACTATATGCGTTTGCGTGGCTGCCGAAGGAGAAGCGAGTCATCCCGCTCACCAGGTGGGAAAACTACAATGGCGCCGTCAACGGGACCAACAACAACCAGATGTCCTCGACCGGCCAAAAAGCGAACCAGACCACCTCAGTGTTCTTGAACACGTCGCCCAACCTTCCACTTAGGGCCGAAATTCATGACTTGTACCTTTTTGTACATTGGTGTCACATGCCAGATTGGACTTAAGTCCTTTAGAATCTGGCGGGGACGACGGGGCTCGAACCCGCGACCTCTGCCGTGACAGGGCAGCGCTCTAACCAACTGAGCTACGTCCCCAACTATATAAATCAACAACCTCCGGAAGGCACCGGACAATTTCTATTTTATCACGACATTCGGGCCGGCTTGAACACTCACTCACGCGGGCGTTGGCTCCAATCCAAAAGGAAGAAATAGATGTCGCCGCTTCGCTTTTAATGAGAGTTGTGAACTAGGGACCACCAGTCCTGCCGGGCGGGTTGGTGATCAAATGAAAGAGCGCAGGACAAGCAGGCATCCTCGCTTGCAGGCGCGAAACACCTGACGGCGACGTGCATGCTGCGCATCGGGAGATCGCTTACTGGCCTCTTCGCGATCCACAATCCGTTCGCCGCAATAACCGAAAAAAGGCTAAAGTATCCCCTTGCCGATACTTCAGGCTCGTTACTGGGCAGTGTACGTGTAGACGGTGGGCTGCCAGGCTCCGGCAATATACGAATAGAGCGTGGCGTAAATGGGCTCGCTGTTGGTGGGCAAGCCGGTTACGGTTACCGAGGTGGCCGTGGTTGAAGCGCCGGAGTATAGGTTCTTCGCCGCAGTGCCCGAGGAACCGGTTCCCAGGTTGAACCAATAGTGAGTAACACCGCTGCCCGGCGACCAAGTGAAAGTGACCGTGGAGCTTGTTAGTTGGGTGGTCGGGCTGGGAGTTGTTAGCGCAGCCGGCGTTGGAGATCCGGATGCTGTGTAGCTGTAGACGGTGGGCTGCCAAGCTCCAGCAATGTACGAATAGAGTGTGGCGTAAATCGTTTCGCCGTTGGTTGGAAGACCAGTGGCGGAGACGGAAGTCAGCGTGGTTGAACTGCCTGAGTAAAGGTTCTTCGCATTTGCTCCTGAATCCGCAGTGCCAAGGTTGAGCCAGTAGTTGGCAATTCCCTCTCCGGCCGACCAGTTGAAGGTAACACTGGAGCTTGTTAGCTTGGTACTCGGAGCGGGTATAGTTAGCGTCGCGGCCACCGGCGAACCGGATGCGGAGTAGGTGTAAACGATCGGCTGCCAGGCTCCTGAAATGTAGGAGTAGAGTGTGGCGTAGAGCGTTTCGCCAAACTGTGGAATGCCAGAAACTGTTAGTGAGGTGGCCGTAGTTGGACCGCCTGAATAGATGTTCTTCGTGTCGACTCCGGCGTTTGCAGTGCCCAGGTTGAACCAATATTTCGTGATCCCGGTGCCGGGCGTCCAGACAAAGGTGGCGCTGGCGCCAAGCTTGCTGCCCGGAGCGGGAGAGGTCAGCACTGCCGGTCCGGTGGCATAGAAGGTGCAGACGGTGGGTTGAAAGACCCCTGCGATCTGGGAATAGAGCGTGACGTAAAGGGTTTCGCCGTTGGTTGGCAGGCCGCCGATAGTTAGCGATGTGGCCGTAGTTGAACTGCCGGAATAGATGCTTTTTGCGCCGACTCCCGATGCAGTGGTTCCCAGGTTGAACAAGTAGTTAGTAACCCCGCCGCCAGGAGACCACGTGAAGTTAACGCTGGTGCCGGTAAGCTGGCTGCCTGGCGTTGGCGATGTCAGCGCCGCCGGTACGGGAGAGCCGGACGCGGTGAACTGGTAAGCAGTGGATTGCCATGCCCCGGAAATCTTGGAAGAAAGCGTGACGTATACGGTCTGACCGTAGATGGGCAGGCCGGTAACGGTGGCCGAAAGAGCGGTGGTGGGGGCACCCGCGTAGAGGTTTTTCGCGTTCGCTCCCGAGGGACCAGTACCGACCGTGAGCCAGTAGGAGGTAACTCCGAAGCCGCTGTTCCAGGTGAAGGTTGCGGTGGAACTGCCCAGAGCGGTGCCCGGATTGGGCGATATGAGTGCGGCGGGCAATGTTGTGGGGGCTGAACTCACATTGCAGGCCACCGCATTGGATGGAATTCCGTTGGCCACAACATACAATTCGCAGGGTCCAGTCTCCGTTGCCGCCGGCACATCGAAATATGTGGAGACGGGTGTAGACCCGGTGGCCACTCCCATGGTGCTGTGTCCGTGAGTTTTGGCGTAGAAGACATTCCCAGAGGTGTTGTTTACGATGCGGACCAGAGGATAGTTGGTGTTGTCCTCGAAGTCGTCTCCATAAGCCGCGCCACCCGACAGGCCATTGAATTGCGTGCCCTGAATCTGGTAGGTCTGCCCAGCATAAATTGGCGATAGCGTGGTGGTCACGGTTGGCTGCCATGCCGAATCGTAGGTACCTGCGCTTGTAAGGACTTCAACTATGCCGGAAAAGTCGGTGAACAGGATCTGGCCGGTGGGGAGTACGAGGAGATGCCCATAGTAGGATCCGTCATTCACGGCATTGGCGGGATTCGGAAACGCAGTAAGGGTTGACCCGTTCCATTCGTAAAAGGCGCTTGGCGTGGAGTACTCGGGGTTGGATGGGCTGGCCATGACGACCACGTTCCCGTTGACCTCGACCGAAGCCGGCCCATCATCCACAGACACTTGCTGGCTTGCTGAATTGTTGGGGAAGCTGGGACCGGCCGCCCATGTTCCGGTACTCACGTCGTAGACAGAGGTGTTCCCCGCGGCACAACTGCTTGACCCTGTGTAAAACACGGTCCCGCTGGGCATCAGCACGCCGGGTCCTACTTCGTAGCTGGCGCTGGACGCACCATTACAGGAGTCCCAGAGTTGTTCAATCGTGCTTCCGGCGGTCGTCCACTGGTTGGTCGCGGGGTTGTAAAGCTCCGAATTCTTGCCTGAGGCGATGTAATTCTGCCAGTACGCATCCACCGTGAGTACATTCCCATCTGGGAGCAGGGTCCATCCCTCTTCGTCAAAGTCGTCGGCCTTGCCAGCGGTTAAGCTTCCCATTTGCGTAAAGCTAAGCGTACTTTCGTCGAAGTAGAAATACTCAGGGAACGCATTTTGGCCACTGCCCATCATGCAACAGGCCGCGACCATCCAGGTTCCGTTCGGCAACACCACCGATTCAACGTCTCCGAATGCCTGGTCGGTGTTAGGGATTGGTGGCGTTGTGGCTGTCCATGTGTTGGCGACTGGATCGTAGAGTGCGCCAAGGCTCTGCCAGGCGTCTGCGCAGTTGGCGTCTGGGCATTGGTACTCGCCTCCCTGAATCACCACTTTTCCATCCGGCAGAACAGCCGAGGCAAAATAGAGCGGGGCATAGCCGTTGGGCAGCGAGGCCACCTGCTGCCAAGTGCCATTGACGTAGCTCCCGTTAATATCGGGGGTCAAGGTGTACCAGGCGGTGAAGTCGGAATTCTCGTTGTGGACCAGGACGCGCCCGTCGGTAAGCAGGAGCATCGCTCCCACGCCCACCGGAGGTTGGTTATTCAGCGCAGTCCAGGTCTGGCCGTCAGCCTTTCCGATCAAGCCAACCATCAACAGGCACACAAACGCGAATGCAAGGATCGAACGGAACTTCATTGAGAATCTCCAGGTTGCCGATGAGAACCTTGTTGGTTGGCCTTCACGATCCAATGGTTCGCCCGATTCTTTCTGAAAAAAGGCGGGCGGATGAGGACCTTGACGATGACGAAAACGATTCATGCCCGTCCAGGGCGGCAAAACAGGCGGACTCGCTCGCAGGGATAAGAGTCGCGGGATTGGAGCGAAACTAAAACTAGGCTTCATGGTGACCTCGACGATAGGCGAGCGAAAAGGAATCGATGGAATCGGCGGCCTTCGCGGAAGGCTCTTCGGAACATGTACTGCCATACCGCCGCGGAGTGGGGTGCTCCTCACTAGCGCTGACCACGGATTCATTTTGTGAAACGAATCGCAGGCCTTTGGGCAAGAGTTTGGGAGTAACTTTGGGGCCAGTGGAAAAAGGCTATCGGTTTGCCGCTGCAAATGTCAACGACAATCGCGCCCTCGAAGATTATCAATGACCAGGTTGCAGGCCGGCGCGCCAGAGGAACCGTATACGCGCAATGGACCTGTGGCCGAATTGCACGTTGGTGTGTTCGCTCGGTTGGAGTTCCGCCCGGCTGGGCTGAGGATTCTTGCAATACGCTGGAGGTGCGGGGGACAGCAGGGACATTTATTCCTGGGTGATTTCAAATGCTCTTCGACATCACAGACGGGTCTGGAGTCATCTATTCACGATCATTTGACAAACCATCACGGCACGATGTAGGGCACACGGATCAACACAAGCGCAGAATCGAAACTCCGGAAATTACCCCGTTCCGCCAGGAAATCCCAATTCTGGTTGGCGAGCCAGATCACAATAATGTCCCGATAGCCGATAGCTCGGCTGGAACCCCGGATTTCTTGATTTCATCAAGCTTATGTTCAGGCCTCCCACCGTGCGAGGCGTGCGCGGCGGGAAGTTGTTTGGCTGACTACTCAGCCTTGTAAGTGTAGAAGGTGGGTTGCCAGGCTTCGCCGATGTACGAGTAGAGCGTGGCATAGATGGTTTCGCCGTTGGTTGGCAGGTTATTGACTGTTACCGAAGTGGCCGTAGTTGATCCGCCGGAATAGATGTTCTTCGCGCTTGCGCCTGAAGAGGCTGTGCCCAGGTTGAGCCAGTAATAGGTTGCCGGGTTGCCCGCCGACCATGAGAACGTCACCGTGGAACTTGTAAGCGAAGTGCCGGCGGCCGGTGCGGTTAACAAGGCGGGCGTGGGTGATCCGCTGGCCGTGTAGGTGTAAATGGTGGGCTGCCAGGCTCCGGCGATGTAGGAGTAAAGCGTGGCGTAAATGGGCTCGCCATTGGTGGGAAGGCCTGTAACGTTTGCTGAGTTTAGCGCGGTTGAGCCGCTGGAATAGATATTCTTCGCAAAAGCACCTGAATCCGCAGTGCCCAGGTTGAACCAGTAGTAAGTAACTCCCTCGCTGCCCGACCAGGTGAAGGTAACACTGGAGCTTGAAAGCTTGGTGCTCGGAGTGGGAGTTGTCAGCGTTGCCGCCACCGGTGAGCCAACTGCGATGTAGGTGTAGACGATCGGCTGCCAGGCTCCCGAAATGAAGGAGTAGAGCGTGGCGTAGAGTGTTTCGCCGTACTGTGGAATGCCGGTTACTGTGGCAGTTAGTTCTGTGGTTAAACCCGAGATATAGAGATTCTTGGCGTTTGCTCCGGCGTTGGCAGTGCCCAGGTTGAACCAGTAGTTTGTAATTCCGGTACCGGGCGTCCATGTAAAGGTGGCGTTGGCCGTGAGTTTTGCGCCCAATGCGGGCGCGGTCAGCACCGCAGGTCCGGTGGCGTAGAAGGTGTAGACAGCGGGCTGCCATGCTCCGTCGATGTAGGAGTAGAGTATGGCGTAAATTGTCTCGCCGTTGGCCGGCAGGCCAGTTACTGCTTCAGCGAGAGCGGTTACCGGGCCTGAGCTATAGATGTTCTTCGAGTTAACCCCCGTGGCCGCGGTACCAAGGTTGAACCAATAGTTAGTAACTCCCGCGCCGGGCGTCCAGGTAAAGGTAACACTGGAGCCGGCAAGCTGGCTACCTGGCGTGGGAGATGTCAGCGCAGCGGGCACTGGAGGCGAGAGGGGAAACGTCGGCGTTACCGCGGCAAAGCTGGTGCCCACGCGGATTTCATCCAGCGAGCTCTGATCCGACGTACTCGGACTGGTACTATCGCCGCCGTAGTAAGCAATGGCATCGAACCCGACGTTGCTCGCCGTCGAGTAAGTTGCGCTGGGAGTGGCCGGAGCGGCCCCGCCAAGCGAAGTGGGATTCACATACAGGTTAGCCACGTTTGTCGCGCCGAATGTTACCTCGAGAACAAAAAGATCAGTCTGGCCCACGACCACCGGCACGTTAGTCAGGATTGGCGTTCCGTTGTTGTACTGCAGGCTCCAGAAGGGATTGCCACCGGCATCGTTTGAGCTTGCGCCGAAGTAACCAACCGCAATGCTGTTCGGAGCTCCGGCATACCAAGGCACATCGCTGGAGTCGAGAAACACGGCGTTCTCCTGAGTGTCGCTCGTGTCTTTGCGGAGCAGGAAGCTGACCCAGACGGTCGTTCCAGGCGCGCCGATCAAGCCATTTTGCAGATAGACACTGAATGGGCCACTCGGGTCCTGATCGAGCAGCCTTCCCGAACCTTGATACTCATATCCGCCAATCCCATAGTTTCCATTCGTGAGCAGGCCGGTATAAGTAAGAGGCGCCGTCGAAGCGATGTTATAGCCGGGTACAGCCGTCGAACTGCCCTGTTCCTGCCATGCTCCGCCCCAGCCAAAATCCCCGCCTCCGCCCGCGCCGGATAACGGTCCGGTTGATTCCGCAAAGGGTTCATAAGCCAGAATCGTGCCAGACCCCGCAGCCAGCGGCGCGGCCGTGGCCTCGTTCGAGTATCCGCTTGCGCCGCCGCCGTCCACCGCCGTAACCGTGAAAAAATAGGCCTGCTCATTGGTAAGTCCAGTCACGGTATAGGTGGCGGATGTAACTCCCGTTGCAATCTGAGTTATGCCCTCGCCTCCCGATACAGTACCCAGATATACGTTGTAAGAGGTCGCTCCCGCAGAAGCCGTCCACTTCAACACCACTTGCCCGCTTCCAGCCGTAGCCGTCAGGAACGTCGGAGCGGGTGGAACAGGCTCTCCGACAGGGGACCAGGTCCCGGTCAGGGGCACCTGAAAGATATACATCGATCCGGGCGGCATGGTGAAGGTATAACTCTTTGTAACTCCGCTCAGCGTCTGGCTGCCGATGGGGATATTCAATGCATCGTCGTTGGTTTGTCTCGGATCGCCGGTGAGGGTGTAGAGTTGCCCGGAGCCAGCCGGCGTTGCGGGGAAGTTGAGCGTGACGGGAGTCTGGTTATCGAGGTCGCGGGAGAGGACTACGACATCGGCCTGGTTGGCTACGTTTGCGTCCTGGAACGTATACACCGCGATCAGCGGAACGGCCTGCCCGTATGTAATTACCGGATCGCTGTATGTCGGAACGCTGTTTGCTACGGTCAGGACCATGGGGCCGGTGCAGTAGTTATTTCGCATCTGCAAAGCTTCCCACACAGGATGCGGGCGGAAGCCGTTGGCGAAGTTCTGGTGCGATGTGTATGGTCCGGTACCCAGGTTATATTCGAAAAGATTCTGCGGGCCGAAGCCGTTCAGCGATGCATACAAGTTAACGTCGATTGCGCCTATTGCGGCGGCCAGCGTTGTATCTCCTGTGTGGGTCGGCGTATCCGCTCCAGGGCCCTCTTCATAAGCGGCCAAGCCATAATTGAGTCCATTTCCCGCATCTGCTTTCTGCTGTGCGGCGATGCCGTCGATGATCGGACCGTTGCCGACGGGCACCTGAACCAAGTCCGACTGATAGTAGGCGTCTCCTGAGAGCGCGGTGTTGCCTTGTGTATAGAGGGCGGCATCCACGACCGATATCTCCGGCGCGGCTGCGGCTGCGTTCGAGCCAAAGGAGGGTATCAGGTCGAACCCGTCCGCTATGAACCTGATCTGACTCGGATTGAAGTAGCTCTTGCCGGCGATAGCCTGACTCAGTACGAAGTGCGCCCACTGTCCGTACTCAGCGTCGGCAGGCACCTGCTGCGTGCCCCATTCCTCATTGCCGACTTCAAGATAAATGGTACCGAAGTCCGCAGTGTACGGTCCGGGATGGCTCGCGGGGCGCTTGGAGGCGTAACCAGTGCCCGCCGGAGCGGCCAGATAATCGATCAGTTCGCCCCACTCGGTGGGCGACAGTGCCATGTTGACGATGAACCAGGGGTTTGCTCCGATGGTTTTCACATTGGCCAGCGCATCCGGAAGATGCTCCAATTCCGCAGGCAACTCATACTCGTTGCCGATCCCAGGTGTGTTGCGCGTCTTGATCTCCGGCGTTAGCCAGCTATTCAGGCTGAAGTACGAATAGTTACTGGCGGCGTTTCCAAAGTTGCTCCAGATCCGGACAGTTCCCGGATGATAGCTTTGCCAAGCCTGCATTGCCTGCGGACTCACAGTGTTAGGCGCCCAGCCCGCATCGTATAACTGGAAGTTATCCACCCACATTGTTCCAGGTGCATTGAAGTCCAGGTGAGCGCTGGGTTGGACGGAGTTAGCGGGAAGGCCCGGAACAGCGGGGAATGTCCAGATAAAATGCTGCCATGTACCGGTGACACCGGAAAATGTGTGGGAGACGCCGATCCCGGTAATGGAGAATGTGACGCTGCCATCGCCAATGCCGGATTGCTTCAGCCAGACATCCACTTCATAGCTGTGGCCGGGTTGAAATTCCTCGTACGCCGGCCCAACGAAGGCGCCTTGCATATACTGCCAGATGCCGTTGCTTTCCGTATTCGTGTCGGTGAGTTCCAGGCTAAGTCCGCCGGCGTCCGAGGTTGGAACGTCGGTGGACAGGGTATACGGGATTGTGGCGGTTCTGGTGTCGCCATTCAGGGTTTCCGCGCCCCAGTTGAGATAGTAGACCGTAAACCGCGGATCCAGCAGCGCGAGGCCCGGCAAGGATGCCTGATTGTCCAAATCGAGCCAGACGATGTCTCCCGCCTGGACCGCGGGGCCTGAATCGGCGAACGTGATGGTGTTGTTGGCGGCTGTTTCGTCTTCCCCGTCGGCCGTGTATCCGGTGACCGTGTCGGTGCGCAGCAAGGACCATGCGCCGCCGCTGAAGCGGTAGGTCAGCGCCGTTGCTCCCGCAAAATAGCCTGTGGCGATGCTTTGATAAAAGTCTGCGCCGGGATTGGGGAATTGAACGACGAAGGTGGCTGCCGTGCCGCTCTGGGCTGTAAAGCTTATGCGGGCGTCGTAGGGTGAAAATCCCCCATCGGCCAGCCATGAGTTTTCTGTGATGTTGGTTCCCGCCGCAGGCTGCGTGTTGAAGCCCGCCGGGACCGGGTTGGCAGCCTGCACCGGTGGAAAAATGCTGAAGCTTGCGGCTGCGTTGGTTCCCGAAGTCAACGGTTCGGGCGTGGCGCTTGCTTCATTCGAGAGTGCGCTTGCGCCGGACGAGTTGACTGCGGCGACTTTGAAGTAATATGTGGTTCCTTCGTTCAGGCCGGCCACGGAAAATGGCGTTCCCGTTATTCCCGCAAGAACAGGCGACGCGCTCTCCTCGTTCGCCGACGTGCCTTGATAGACGTTGTAGGTGGTTGCTCCGGAAGGAGCCGTCCAGGACAATGTGACATTCATATCTCCGGCAATAGCGGTCAGGCCGGTGGGAACGCCGGGGGCCTGACTCCAGAGAGGTGTGGAAACGGCTATTGCCGTCAACATAAAGATAACGAAGAATGCGGTGTTTCCCAGCTTGACGAAAAGGAGGTTTTCGGACGAGCCAGTCAGTTTCATCGCTTGCTCCAGTGACAACTCTTGGCGGTCGCGAGCCATTCGCATTTCGCGTGAGGCTGTTCGACCGCTACGGTGTTACTCCAATCATCGCTCAAGACTCCGCTCCGTGGAGTTAAGTCTGCCCAAAACTACCAACCTTTCATCCGAAGAAGCTTGATAGGCTGCGTTTGAGGCCAACTTATATCGGGTAAGCCCGCTCGTCGAGGCTGGGGTTTCTGTCGTGGCGAGTTTAAAGAATCGCCCAATCGTTGGGACGACCGAGGCTCCGCCTCACCCATGCTATAGGAGAAGCGCCTGAAGTCCATGCGGACTTCGGCGCTCTTTAGTTGAGGATTGCAGCGACCTTGCTTGTGGCGGACCCGGAAATCGCGGCATTGCGACACCGCCCGGCAACTCCCACTGGGGCGCAGCAAGCTCCCGGTTCCATCCCTGTTCCAACACAGACCACCTTCAATTCCGAAAACGACAAGATTACTACCGAGACTATCTCTCCCGGCAGCGGTGATAAAGACGCGCAAGTCGCGGTCAAGATTCTTCTCGCCCTTTCAGATAAAAGCGCGATGGAGCAGGGATAACTTACATTCCCGTACTCCCAAGACGCTCGCATTGGGTGACGCATGAATGCCAAACCGGGGAACGCTGGATTTGCAGAGTTGCCCCTACGGCCTCGTCGCCAGAATCAGCGGCGACGGTCCGTGCGTATTGAGCGTGCGCGCATCGGCGAATCCGGTTTCGCGCAGCCAGCCGGAGATCTCTTCAAATGAGAATGTATCCCCGCAATCGGTATTCACCAGCATGTTGACGGCAAAGATGAGGCCGTTCAATGGGCCTGTCCGGTCGGCATTTACGAGGAACTCGGCAATGGCGATGGTTCCCCCCGGCGCCAGAGCAGGGAACGTCTTAGCGAGCAGCGCCTTGCTGCGCTCCTCGCCCTCGCTGTGCAGAATATGACCCAGCGTCGCCACGTTGTGTCCGCTGCCGAAGTCGGCCTGAAGCAGGTCGCCTTCCACAAAGCTGAACCGATCCGCGAGTCCAAAGCGCGCCACCGTCGCGCGCGTTACGGGAATCACGCCTGACCAGTCGACGGCCGTCACCCGCACCTGGCTCGAGTTTTTGGCCAGCCCGATGCCCCACACGCCGGAGCCCGCGGCAAGATCGAGCACGCTCACCGGCGCTTCAGCGGAGCTGAGGCCGAGATGCGCGGCCAGCTCCTGAGTTACCTGGTAGCTCATGGGAAAAATGTCGTTGACAAACTCGGCGAAGAAGTCGCTGCCAGGCCCCTGCTGATTGACCGACGCAACAGGCAAGCCGGTGGCGACAACCTCATTGAGATGGAGCCACCTGGGGAGCAAATGTTCGCTGGTGTGCCGAATGAGCCCTCCTTGAAACGACGGCTTGGTCGAGACCAGAAATGCGGAACTCTCCGGCGTAAGGGTATATACGCCGTGCGCGTCTTTGGCCAGGAAATCAAAACCGACAAGCATGTTCAGGATGGCCGCCAGTCCGCGTTCCGAAGCGCCGGTTGCCTGGCTCACCTCCGCCAGGGTTTTGCCACCGCTATCCAGCACGTCGAAGACATGGTGGCGGATGGCCGCTTCAAGCACCAGCGGCGGGGCATAGGCGAAGGCGAATTGATAGATGCGTTCAGGCGTGACGGGAGCTGTAGCTGGAGTTGCCATATCGACCTCGATGAATTGGAATTGATTGGGGAAGCGCAGCGAAAGGATAGCAGAAGAACTTGATTCCATGCCTGCAAATTATTTGCGAGTCGCCAGAAACTACAAGACTGCCAGGCGGATCATGCGCGCGTCGTGGATTTTGATGCCGGGATATTTTGCCGTGCCAACAGCGACGGGCAGGGCCAGCCTTTGCAGCAGTGGAAAGTCGACGTGTACGTTTAGCCACGAGCCTGGAAAGCGGCGATGCGATCGGTCACCGCGAGCAGTTTTTCGCGCACTGCGGCGAGATGGTCCAGGCCTTTCTTCAGGCCGAAGTCGGCCAGGTTGTTGGAGCAGGCCTCATTGCGCAAATAAGTGGAGAACTTCTCGTACTGCTTGATGAAGGCATTGCGATAGTAGGCGCGAAAGATATGGTGGCCGTGCTCGATCTGTTCGACGACCGTGCTCAGCTTGCCCTTCAGCCTTCTGGTAACGCGCTGTCCGAAGACCTCGGCGATCTTGTTGG
>Ga0302282_1000890_pt1 | contig 22140 bp, 18 predicted proteins | sample III_Fen_E1_3_FD_198763 | JGI IMG/M metagenome (GOLD analysis project Ga0302282, IMG submission 198763) | Peat permafrost microbial communities from Stordalen Mire near Abisko, Sweden - III_Fen_E1_3 | ecosystem: Environmental > Terrestrial > Soil > Wetlands > Permafrost | place: Sweden: Abisko... | reverse complement strand
GGAAACCGGCTCAACGCCAGCGGTTTTTGACGGGAACGCACGGGTTGCCGGCGCAGACCATTCCCGGGGGCAGGCTGCGGGACACGACGCTGCCGGCGGCAATGACCGCTTCCCGGCCGATGGTGACATCCGGGGCGATGAAAGCCTGGGCCCCGACCCACGCGCCATCCCCGACGGTGATGGGCCCGTTCCGATACGGCATTTCCGGCCGGCGGTAATCGTGATTGCCGCCGCAGAGAAACGCGCGCTGGGAAAGACAGCAGTGGGCGCCAATGCTCACCGGTTCAAAGTTGAGAATGAACACCTCTTCGCCAATCCAGGTAAAATCACCGACCGTGAGCTTCCAGGGAAAATGGATGTTCACCCGGGGCTTGAGCACCACGCCCCGGCCCACCCGCGCGCCAAAGAGCCGCAGCACCGCCCGTTTCCCCGCCGAGGGAAACGGCAGCGGGTTCAGGAACAGCGCGCACTTGACCAGATACCAAAGCGCCTCGACCAGCTTGGAACGCCCGCGTTCCAGACCCAGGCGCGCGTCAAACAAGTCATTCCGGACCCGGGTGGGAGCGTCAGTCATGCAACACGCAGGCCGGTTTGGGTTTCAACCCCAGCAGCCACTCGCAAACCGCCAGCGTCTGCGCCGCCACCGTGGACCAGGCGAATCGCGTGGCCACCAAATTCCGCCCCTTCACCGCCATTTGCCGCCGGTCCGCCTCGCTCATTTGGAACAACTGGCCCAGACCCGCCGCGATGGCGTCCGCCCGGGTTTCCACGCGCACGGCCGCCCCGGCGGCGAACCCTTCCGGGAGATTGCATTGCGGGGTCATCAACACGGGCAGTTCATAAGCCCAGGCCTCCAGCACCACGGTCGGCAAACCCTCGCTTTTCGAGGGCAGAACGAACGCCTCCACATTGCGGAAAGCCGCATCCTTGGCCTGATGAAACAGCGGGCCCACAAAATGAACCGTCCGCCCCAGCCCCAGGCGCTCGACCTGTGCTTGCAACTGCGCTTCATGACCGTCCTGATCCCAGCCGGCGATCACCAGGTGCCACGCTTCCGCCGCCGGATCCGATTTCACCGCCTGCGCCCAAGCCTCGATCACCGCCGGCAGACCCTTCTTGGGATTAATGCGCCCGAGGTAAAACAACACCTTGGCATTGGCCGGCAGCGCCCGGCGCCAGGGCGGTGGTTCGGCCCGGCCGGCCGGCGGCAGTTCCATGCCGTTGGGAATGAGACAAATCGGCGCGCGCACCCCGAACGCGCGGATCGAGTCCGCCTCCGACTGCGAAATGGCGCGGAAACAGGCCGCCTCCCGGAACAAAGCATCGACATACCACTTCCGGGCCACCCATTTTTGCAGGCGCGACTGTTGCAGGTCCACGATGTCCAGCATCCCGTGGGGCACCATGATATACGGCCGCCCGGTACGGCGCGCCCACTGGTGCACCACGCGGTTATGATGGTTCCACAACCCGTGGCACAGCACCACCGAAGCCTCCTCCGCCAATAAGAAAGGCAGCATGCCCGGCGCATACAGCAGCTTCCGGGGCGCCCGGGGCGACAGCGGCAGCACGTTGATGGGGCATTTCCACGCGTGCCGGTCCGCCGTGAATTTTTCGTCCCACACCCCGATGGCGCTCACCTCGGGAGCGCCCGGGGATTTGGTTTGCAACGCCTGGGCCAGCCCGGAAACCGCCTCGTGGAGTCCGCCGGCTTGGCGCGAGGTTTTCCCGAGAACGTTAACGATGTGCATGGCGGGGGAAAATCAGCGCCGTTTCTGGCCGGATTCAGGCCGGTCCGCCGCCCCAGGGGGTGCCAACGGTTCGGTCAAGGGCCAGGGGTCTAAAGCGGCGGGCTTGTTGGGTGCGGCGAAAAATCCGCGGATTTTCGCCCGGTATATTCAAAGAACCGTTTCAGCTTGAGAAACGGCGTCTCATAAAATCGGAAACTGGCCCAACTGACCACCAACGTGAGCATGACCACGAGCGCGAAGGCCGTCAGCCCATGCTTGGAAACCGACACGCAACGATTGATTACGTGATAGCTGAGCGCCTGATAAACATAAAGACCAAAGCTAATCTTTCCCACAAATCGAAGCCCGGCATTGGCCAACAACTGCCGGACCAGCTTTGTGGCTTGATGCGAAATGATGAGCCCCAAAAGCGCCCAGTAAATGGCGCCCACAAAAGTATATTTCACCAGTTCCAACCAGTTTGCCCCATTATCGGAAAATCGGATCCAAACGACGGACAACACCGGCATCAATATGAGTAAAATAACCAGAAATACTCTGCTTAATTTAAAGATGCCGCCATTGGCCTCCAGGCAGGCGAGCAACGTGCCCCAGGCCAGCGCATCCATGCGGCAGGGCGTGCAGTAAAACACATCCAACTTCAATTCAAACAAGAACCACCACCGGCAGGCCAAAGCGGCCAGGATGATCAGCCCCGACCACCAGACCAGCCGGCGGGGCGGCGTGGCGAACACCAGCAAAGGCCAGAGCAGATAAAAATGTTCCTCCACCGCCAGCGACCAGTAGTGTCCGGGCACGAATGACGTGATACTGTGGAAAGTCGGCGGGATGTTTTGCAGGAAGACAAAAAACCACCAATACCGGCCGAACGGGGCCGCGGGTTGACCCTCGAGGAAAGGAACGACAAAAACATAAATAATGAGAAAAAAGTAGTATAACGGGAAAATCCTGAGCATCCGGCGGGCGTAAAAATTCCTGAAAAACCCCGGGCCGCCCCGGGTGTCAAGCAAAATTCTGGTGATCAAAAACCCCGAAAGGACAAAGAATAAATCCACCCCGGTCTGACCGAATTTGGCGACTTTAAAATAATGACTGCTCACCGGCAGGCCGTCGAAAACGCCAAATTGCCAGCCGTGAAAAACGATCACCATCAGGGCGGCGATTCCGCGGAGGCCGTCCAACGGGGCGATTTGTGAAATCTTTGCCTTCATGAAATGGGGCGGGGATTTGAACCTTTGATATTGGCGGCTGGCGCACGGGAAAAGCCGGCCAATCCGCCCTGGCTTCCTGGAGGCATCACTCCCATCGAATTGGCCCGTCCGGCCGCATTCCGCCGATAATTGGCCCAAGTTCGCTCCGTGCGCCCCGCCCACGAGGCGGCCTGCCACTGTTCACACCGGGCGGGATTGGCCGCGAGCCGCTCCAACGCTTCGGTCAGGGCCGGCACGCTGATTTCCCGGAGCACCAGCCCGTTTTGTCCGTCGCGCACCCCGTCCCCGCAACGGTCGGTTTGCAGGATGCCCAACCCGGCGCCGCAGGCTTCATAGAGCACAATGGCGCTGCCCTCGAAGAGGCTCGGGAAAACAAAACAATCGGCTTCGGCAAAAAAGCGGGCCACCTCGCTGCGCGGCACCTGCGGCACATGGCGCACCCGGTCCGCATACCGCTTGAAGGTGGCCGGCGGAATGGCCAGCCCGCCCACGAGCGTTAACCGGGCTTTGTCCGCGGGGAGGTTCATGAACGCCTGGAGCAAATAGGCCAGCCCCTTGCGCGGCCCCACTTCCCCCACAAACAGGCACTCGAGCGGCCGGCGGCCCACCGGCGCCCGCCGGGGCGGTTCGGTGGGAAAGAGCGACTCATCAAACCCATAATTAATCACCGCCACCTTCTCCGGCGCGCAGCCGTTTTCCATCATCGTCCGCGCACAAAATTCCGAGCCCACCACCACCAGGTCGGCGGCGGCGATTTCCGCATTCTGCCGGTCAATGCACGCCTGATCAAAGGGACGAAACGCTTTGATAAAAAACTCGGGATGCCGCTCCTGTTCCGCCTGCATGATCTGATTGTGCGCCACCGGGTGGCCGATCGTCTGGTCCAGCACACAACGGATGCCCCGCTTTTTGGCCCACTGAAAAACTTCCAGCGATGACGTGTTGTAACCCCAGACCAAATCCACCGGTTCGCGCTCGATCAGCCGGATGGTCTGCCGGCCAAAAACCTCGTTGCCGCGTGCGTTGCAATAATTGGCCAACCGCTGCCGGCCCAGCCGGCGCAAACCCGTCTCCAACCATTCCCACCAGCCGAACTGCCGGACGTTCGCCGGATTCAAAAATCGGTTGTGGCGCCGCCGGAATTCCCGCGTCAACCGGGCGGACATGTGCCGGGGCAGATAACGCTCCAGCTTATACGGCCACCGGGCCGGATCATAAAACGCCGAGGTGGCATACCAGCCGAGCATCCCCGCCTCCTGAAAGCCCAGGGCCGTCTGCCAGGAATGCTGTGTGCCGGGATGGAAGACGCCGATGCGCATGATCAATTTCCGAGGGCCGCCTGCGCGGCCAGCCCGGCATTGCGGGCGAAATTCGCGCAGGAAAATTTTTCGACAATCCGCCGGCTCGCCCGCCCCATGATTTCCCGGAGGGCCGGCGCCGCCTCCAGGGCCAGCAGCACATCCGCCAGGGACCCGGCGGCGGCGGGGTTGAACACAAACCCGTTTTGCCGCAGGCGGCCGGCCAGCCGGGTCAACCGCCCGTTCACCTCCGCCGACAGGGGAATCGGCACCGCCAACCGCCCCGGCTCCAGCAAATCCTCCGCGCAACCCGCCGTCTCGCTCACCACCACCGGCAGCCCGCACGCCATGGCTTCATTCACCACCAACCCCCATTCCTCCCACAAACTCGGCAGAATGAAAGCCTCCGCCAGCGCATAAAACACCGGATTCTCCTCAATCTGCCGGAACCCGTAAAAATGCACCCCCGGCGCAACCTTTCCGCTCTTGTCGCGCCGAAGCGCAGCGAAGGCGGATTCCCGCTTTCCGCCTTCCGCTTGGGCTTTCGTTTTATCGTAAACCGGCAGTTTCAACTCCCGGCACAGGGCCCGCAATTTCACTTCCTCCTCGCCGGATCCGACCAGCACCAGATGCGTTTGGGAATTTTGACCGGTCGCCAGAAACTTCCGATAGGCGTGCATCAGGGTGGGCAGGTTTTTCTTGGCCACAAACCGGCCCAGACTCAGGAAATAATGTTCCGGCAACTCATACCGGCGCCGGACTTCCGCCTCCTCGCTCCTGACCTCCGCCGCCCGCCGGGCAAAATGGTCATTATCCACCGCGTCATAGCCCGTGAAGATTTTTTCCGGCCGCAGGCCCAGGGCGGTGAAATACCGTTTTTGCGGCTGGCCGCCCACCAGCGCCGCATCAAACAACCCCACCAACCGGCGTTTAATTTGCGCACCGATCCCCCGCGCTTTGGCCGTGCCGGCATGAGTCTCGTTCATCATTACCGTGCGGATGCCCAGCGACTTGGCCGCCAGCAGCGCCGCCAGGGGTTGCTGCGGCGCATAACTCGGCAGGAAACAAACCTCGAGCTTTAATTCCGCGAACTTCCGGCGGCAGTTTTGAAACACCTGCCGGAACGGCAGGCTGGTCGCCACGCCCCCGGGACACAACGTGATCAAATCCGTCGTCGCCGACCGTTTCCATTCATAAGTGCCCGTGTTTTCGGCCAGCTCCATGGCATGCACGCTTTCCAACCCGGCCTGCTGCTTCAATGCCGCCACGCGCGCCAGGTGATAAGGCCCGTATTGCCCCCACAAGATTCCCAAATTTTTCATGTCGGAGTTTTAAGCCGGACCGTTTCGATTAGAACCGCAGAGGAACCGCCGGAAATCCGGCCCGACCAACCGCGCACTCTTTGGAGTGCGCGGACATGTCCTGCACCTTGTATGCATTTATGGTTTTCAAAGGCAACGGCCGGGATGAAGTTGCCGGGCTGTAAGCCCGTTAGGTTACAGCCCAGGCTGGAGGCCTGGGTCAACCGTCCCTCACGCATCCCCGGCCTGCAAGGTCGGCGCCTTGCCCCTAAACCTCTGGGGCGCCGCGCCTCAATGCCCCGCCGGCCGCACCCCCCCGCCCCTTGCCGCCGCCCCGCCTTCCGCCGCCCGCGGTCAGACCCGGCCCGTCCGAAAATAATTCTCATAAAAGGCCAGCGCCTTTTCGTGGCTGAATTCCCGGGCCAGCAATTCCGCCGCCTGCCGGCGTAGGTTCAAGGCCAAGTCCGGTTCCTGCGCCAATTGGCGGATGAAGCCCGCCAATCCCTCCAGATCGTGTTCCTCCAGCAGAAACCCGGTCCGGCCGTGTTGGATGAATTCCGCGAGGCCGCCATAGCGGAGCGAGGCCACGCACAGGCAGCCATGACTGGCGGCCTCCAGCGGGGTGCAGGGACTCGTGTCAAAATCCGAGTTGAACAACAGCACGTCCCAGGCCCGATAATAAGGGGCCATGTTCTGCACCCACCCTTGGAAATGCACCTTGTCCGCAATCCCCAATTCCCCGGCCAATTGCCGCAAATTTTTCTCCTCCGGACCGCCGCCGCAAATGTAAAACCGGGCGTCCGGCCGCCCCCGGGCCACCCGTTGCGCCGTCCGCAAAAAAATGTCAAACCGTTTGCGCGGGATCAACCACCCCCCGTTGCCAATGAGCAGTCCCGCTTGCGGCATTTGCAGTTCGGCGCGGGCCGCCCGCTGGTCGGCCAGTCTTTTTTCCTCCGTCGTGTAATGCAGGTCAAAACCGTAGCGCACCACCCGCGCTTTGCCCTTCAGCCAGGGGGCGATCTTCAAGGCTTCATTGCGCGTGAATTCCGTGGGATACGTGATGACCTCCAGGCCGGCCCCAAAGGCCAGATAAAAGCCCAGCCACCGCAGCCACGACGTGCGGCTCTCAAAATGGTGATAGTGATGGCTGAACATCACCTTTTGGCCGGCCAGCCGGGCCGCGGCCAGACAACTGGCGCAATTGCCGATCACCCACACCCTTTCCCCCGGCCGGCCGACCGTCCGCGCGTGCCGGCGAAACGCCGGAAAACTGCGCCAGCCAAATTTGCCCCGGTAGTTCGAGTCCCGCGCCTCCGGGTCAATCCCCAACACCCGCGACCGGCCCGGCCCCCAGACTCTGGCGGTGAGAATCTTCACCCTGAACCCCCGCGCCTGCAACCGCTCAAACAGCGTGTAGGCCACCTGTTCCATCCCGCCCAGATTGGTGCATTGCAGGTAGGCGGTGATCCGGGCCGCCGGATTTTGGTCTTGAACGGGGGGCATGGTTTCCCTTTAATTTGACGCCTTCACTGCGGTGGCATCAGCCGTATCTGCGTGCCGCGCGGCAGCACCACCGAGTAACCCGGGACTAATTTTGGCCCCAGCAGCCAGTTGATCATCAGCCAGAAAATCAGCGGCAACCAGTTCCACATCAAAAACTTGGCCATCGAAATCCCACCGTCCCGGAACCACTGCGGAGTCATGGCCAAACCCACCAGATAAAACAGCGCCGCCACATTATTGCCGGCGTGGTTCCAAAACCATTGGTGGGCCTTCCCCAACATCAGGCCGGCCAACCCCATGGTGATGATCACCCCCAACCAGCCACCGCTCATCCAGCCGTCTCCCGGCAGCGAAACCGTCAGCCCGATGAAATTACCGAAACTATTGAGACTAAAGAAGCCCACCGGCGCGCCCACCGGCTTTCCCGGCCACAATTTTCGCGGGATGGGCTCGGTAAAAAGTTGCAGGTATTGGCACCCGTAGTTGAAGCTCCCGGTTCGCTCCGGGACGATTTTAAGAACATAGCAAAGATAATCAAAGTTGGCGAATTCCTGCGTGTCATATTTTTCCTTAAACTGCTCCTCGGGGGTCACCGGATCAACGGCCCGCCTGACGGATTCGCCTCTCAACAGCATTTGGAGATAGTCCCGGTTATGCCCCAGGGTTTGGAAGAGCATGAATAAGGGAATGGCCAGCAGGACCGCCCAGAGTGGCAGCGAGCGCCGGCCTTTCTGCCAGGCATAGACCAACGCCAGGCCCAGAAAAAACAACACGATGGTCCAGCGGGCCCAACCGCAATACACCCGGTAGCCCACAAACAGAATCAACGGCAACAGTCCCATCGGATTAAAGCGGGTGGCCGCCATCCACAGGCAAATCAAGGGGCCGGCCATCATCTGCGCATCCGCCGTATAACCGCTGGCCCCCGTCAATACATAAGTCCCCCCCTTCAGTTCGCCCGTCACCGCGCCGCCCACCGAAGCTTTGATCGAATAAGCAATCAGCGGCGCCAGCAACAGCGTGGTCACGAGTAACGCCCGTTTTTCATTCCGCGTAAAGTCCGGTGGCGGAGTCATCGAACCCACCCGCCGGCTGTGCCCGGCCAGCAGACCGACTGCGCCAAAAACCACCAGCGCCACCGAACTAACCGCCAGGGTCTTCAGATAATCCCCCGCGGTGGGGATGATCTGCATGTAAATGAAGATGGAATCAAAATGGAGATAATAAATTAACAGGGGCCGCACGACGAACACGATCCCATGAAACAAAAGGTATACCCCCAGCGGATGGAAAATCGAAGCCTGGCCACTGGCCGCAAACGCGCCAATGACGATCAACCAGATCATCACCTGCACCGCCAAGGCTATGTCAATCATCGCGTTTAAGCCCTCCCCGATTCACGGCTTCCGGCAGGAGAAAAACCATTTCTTGTAGCCCTGCCAAGGCACCGGTTTGGCCTTGGCCACGCAATAGGGCACACCCAGCAGCGCCTGCCACCACCAGACCGGCTCCCGCACCACCCACGACCACCCCTGGCTGGCGGCATAGCCAAATTGCGTCACCGTCTTGCCGCCGATCAAAACCACCGAATAGGGAAACGGGCAGCGCATCAACAGACTCCAAACCTGGTTCCGGGCGTGCCGATGGTGCGTCCCCATCCGGTTTCGCGCCCGTCCCGAATAGTGATGGCGGATCGTGATGATCGGGATGAAATAAACTTCAAACCCCGCCGCGATGCACTGCAGCGCGTAATCCGGCTCTTCAAACATGTGGAAAAAGCGCGGTTCAAAACCCGGCAGTTGCAGGTAAATCGACCGCCGCAGACACGCCCCCGAGTTCGCGAACGACCGCGTCATGCGCGGCTCCCCGAAATCCGTGCGTGCCAGCGTCTCCGGGTATTCATCCGAATGCTGCGGAAAATGGGCCACCGCCAGTTGCGGACGCTCGGTGAATAATTGTTCCAGCCGGGCCAGACAATCCCGCTGCTCCGGGTAGCTGTCGTCATCCAGCGCCAGCACCAGGTCGCCGGCGGCCTCCCGCATCATCCGGTCCCGGGACGCCACGGATCCCCGGCCCGGCGCGTTCACAATCAGCCGGGCCATCGGCACCTCCGCCTGCACGAACGCCACCGTCCCATCCGTGCAACCATCGGCCGTGATCAAAATTTCCAGCGGTTGCGGATCGAGTTGGCGCAAAACCCGGCAGGTGCGCCGCAAATCTTCGACCCGGTTCTTGGTCGTGATCATGACCGATACCGTCATATAACTTAAATCCTTGGTGCGGAACCGCCCGGCTTCAGTTGCGCCACTTCCAAAAACATCTGGTGGTAGCGCGGCGCCAATTCCGGCCAACTGAAACGATGGCGGACACTTTCCCATCGCCGCCAACTGGCCTGATCGTTGTGCTCATTTTTCAGTTCCCGCCCCAATCTGCCGGCCAACTCACCGGGTCGGCTTAAATCCGCCAGCCGGCCTTCATCCCCCAGCACATACTCCATGACCGGGTGCCGGTGGGCAATCACCGGCAGTCCGTGCATCAGGGCTTCCAAATAGACCCGCCCAAACCCCTCCACGAGCGACCCCAACACAAAAACATCCGCCGCCCGGTAATAATCTGAAACCTGTTCGTAAGGAACCGATTTGACCGACCAAGCGTCCGGCTCAAGCAATCTGGCCGCCAGATCTGTGACTCCGGGGGATTCTTCATCCATGGCCCCAAGCAGTTGCAGGAAGGGACGCGGTTTGGGCCGGCGCGCCAGTTCCTCCACCACATAATGCATCCGTTTGTGACCGCGATTGATCGCGCCCACACTCAATACCACCGGCCGTTCCACCGGCATCCCCAAACGCGCCCGCAAGGCCCGTTTGGCGTCCGGATCATGCACCGGCGCCGCCGGCACCCGGATGCCGTAAGGCACCATGAAATGTTTGCCGGCCGGTTCGCCAAAAGCCAGCGCTTCCGCGTGGAAACACGGGGCGACCTGCTGCACATAATCCGTCCGGTCAAATGGCGGCGAAACCGGCCCGCCATTGGAGAAGAGCAGGCGATACGGGACGCCAATCCATCGGCGGCGGAAGAACAGTTGAAAACCCAGGTTCGCATCGCTGTAAAAAATGACCTGCGGCCGCAGTCGCCGGATTTGCCGGACAATCGGGAAAAAACTGCTCCACTGTTCCGCCGCATAGGGACTGCGGTTGAATAAACGGCCCAGCCACCGGGCCGGCCGGCCGGTGCGGGGCAGGCACCAGACCGGAATTTCGCGTTCGGTTCGTTCGCCCGCCCCCTTGATCAACCAGGCCTCCAATCCCGGGGTGTTTTTCAGCCCGTCAAACCCTTCCCGGCAGAAGGATTCAAACCCGCGGTTATATAACCCAACCCCGGTGCAACAAAACATAATCCGAATGGGTGGGTGCGGGTCAGTCATGCGGCTCCATCCATAACCAGGCCATGGGCACCGGACGCCATTCACTGACGCTCCAATCCAAATACGCTTTCGGCAGCAAGCGGGTGCCCGGCGTGCGCCAGGGAAATTGCGACCGCGAACGCGGCTGCTGCCAGATGTGTTTGATCTTATGCGTTGCCCCAAAACGTTTCTTTAATTCATCGGTGATGCCGGGAATGATGAAATCGTGCAGCTCGACCAGTAGAACGGCCCGGGCGAGGGCCGGCACCCTTTGCGGGTCCAGCAGCTTCTCTTCATATCCCTCCACATCACAAATGACCACGGGCTGGGGCGCCGTTCCCAGCGTGGCCGCCAGGTCGGCCGGCTCACATTTGCCGCGCACCTCCACCCGGTCCGCGACTTGATTCAAGGCGCTCATTTCCCGCAGGGCGGCCTGTCCCCGCGCCTCCATTTCAAAGGCGACCACTTTGGCCTGCGGGTTGCGCACCGCCAGTCCGACGGCGTAATAACCCTCCGCCGCCCCAATGTCCACGATCAACGCCGGCCGGCGCCGGCAAAGGCTCTCCACTTCCGCCGTCAACTCGCTTTCATAAATGCCCAGCAGCTTGGGGATGTAACAGCTCCCCACCGAGTCGGCCCCATAGCGCACTCCGGCAAAGGGACCGGACCGCACCCGGCCGCCGGTGCGGGTGCGGGTCAGATGCAGGAGATAACCGATGGGCCGGTAACGCGCCGGCACCCACTGCTTGATGAATGAAACCATCCGATTCATAAAATCACCGGGCCAGTTCCTGTTCCAATATTTTCCCCCAATTGGCGGGAATTTTGGGGGGATAAGCGGTTTCCAGCCATTCGGCCCGGGTGCGATCCAGCATGGGCAGGCAAAAAGTATGGATCAATCTTTGAACCGCCCGGATCTGCGGTGGCTGAAGATGGTTGGTGAAATGAACTTCCGGCAGCGCCTCCCCCGGTTGCCAGCGCCGGAGTCCGGGCAGATTATCCGGCGTGATAAATTTCCGCCATTCCCCCTCCGACCAGTGATGAGCCTCCGGGCGTGTCCAGTCACCATTATTATTGGCCATCATGATCGAACGCAGTCGGCAACGCCGGCGGAGTTGTTCCGGGTCGCGATGCGGATAATGCCGGATGGGCAGTCGCTCCCGCGCCACATAGCCGGCATTGACGGGAAAAGAATGGGTGGCCGGCCATTGCATCGTCTCCCGGTAACGGCATAAACGGGGTTCGCTATAACGGCTGGGGGTGAACCATGTCCGCCGCTCCGCGATCGGCCGTTGCCGGTCCGCCCGGCTTTCTTTCCCCTCCTCCCAAGCCTGCGCCTCCGAGGCGGTGAGCCGGAAATCGTAATATTGGTGCCAGACCATGGTTTCATGCCGCTGGAGACGCGTCCTCACGAATTCCGGCGGGGGAATATGGTGAAACTCATCCGCATCGGCCCGCAGAAACCAGTCCCCGTTGCGCATCTGCCGGCGGGCCTGATGGAAGATCCAGCCCCGCACCCGGGTGTCCGAAAACAGCACCGCATCCTTTTTCAACGGAATTACCCGCCGGTCTTTCCCTGCGAAATCCTGCACGATTTCCCACGTCTCATCCACGCTGCCCGTGTCAAAGACATAAACCGCATCCGCCCAAGTCAACAGATGCCGCAAACTTTGGCCGACGATGTCGGCTTCATCCCGCACCGGCAGCAAGGCGTGAAATCGGGGATTATTCATTGACTCATTGCCCCCTCCGGGTGCCGCCGTTCGTTCCGCCAAACCAGCGCCACCACGGCGGCGCCATTGACCACGTAGGCAACCAACCGGGCCATGGCCAGGCCGGCACTTCCGTGAACCGGCACCCAAAAATAAGTCCCCGTGACAAAAATGACCGCCCAAATGATATGCGCCAGGAAATAAGCCCACATTTTGGAAGTGGCGACCAACCGGTCGGTAATGGGGGCTTGGATCATCAGCACGCCGCCGCTCAACAGGGTGATCACCAGCACCGGCCAGCCCTCGGCAAACCCGGGTCCGTACCATCCCATGATCCACCGGCTGAAACCACATCCGATGACCACCACCGGCAGAACGATGATCAGATTCGCCGTCGTGGCCAGCCACAACGCCCGATTCAACCCGGCCCGGTTGTTGGCGGCCGAGTAGGCGGCCAGGATGGGCAGCAGCACCTGGGCCAGCAAGTTGGGCAGAAAGGCCACCGCTTGAAACCAAGTGTTGCAGGCATTCAGGATGCCCATTTCCGCGTAGCCGCCGGGTTGATTGACCAGCAGGGTGCCAGTGCCCCAGTTGACCGGACCCGCAATCAGCCCGGAAAGCATGCCCGGCAGACCAAACCGCCATAACAACGGCCAGTGCTTGTGTATCTGGCGGTAAGTGACCACGGCCCCCGCCGCCGCCGCCTCGCGCCGAACGGTCAAAAAGTTAAGGCCGCAATTCAAGGCGAGCACGGCCACCAAGCCCCAGACCGCCCCCGGCAAGCCGGCCACATAAGCACCCCCGACCAGAATCGGGAAATTGGCCAGCCCGGTGATCAAATTGATGCGCGAGATGCTTTTGAACGCCTCGAACCCGGCCAGCACGCCGGTCTGCACGCCATTGATGACCCCAAAAAGCAGGAGCAACGAACCGGACTGCAATTCAGGCGTGAGCCGGGGTGCCGCCAGGGTATGCCGGGCCAGCCACGGCGAAAGCACCAATACCACCAACGTCATCGCCAACCCGCTGCCCCAGGAAATGAGGCTCAACAGCCCGATGGTTTCCCCCACGCGTGCCGGATTGCCCACCCGGTGTTCCGCCACATGCTTGGTGGCGGTCAGCCCCAAACCCAGACCGGCCAGGGTGCTGAACATCCCAACCGTACTCTGCACAATGCCCAGTTCCCCCATGCCCACTTTGCCAATCAACCGGGCCACAAAAATCGCGGCCAGCAGTCCCAGCAACCGTGATCCCACCGTTCCGACGAGTGACCAAAACGTGCCCCGAATCAAACGGGTCGCCAACGGCGAAGCCTCCAGCCGGGCCTTGAAACCGCGCAGAAACGGCGGGCAGGCCGCCTCCACCGCTGCTCGAAAAGGGATCATTAAATGCCGTACCGAAATCAAACCGGCGCCGATCGTAGCGGCAGGCATCCTGCCTGCCGTGGAGCCGGGCGTCCCGCCCGGCGGAAAAACGCGACCCTGCGCGGAAGGGATGAACGCTCGCCTCGCCAAGCCCCCCGGCGCACGGCTGTCTCACCCGCCGCACGTCGAAACGGGCCTTTCCTTGGATTTTGGAATTTGAACCTTCGCCGCCCCCCCGCGCCCTCATTGCTGCACCCGCAAATTCGCCGGCGGAACCGGCCCAAACAGCGCCCCGCTGGCGGGGAAATAATCGTAATTCGTGATGTGCGCCAGAATGTTCGGTCCCTGCAGCGTGATCGCCGTTCGCCCCCCCCGCACCAGGGTGAACGTCTGCGCGCCCGGCGCAAACGGCGTCCGCTGGCTGCTGATGCCCGCCGGCACTGTATTCGTCGTCAGCGTGTTGCCCGAGGCCACCACCAATTGGGCCGGACTCGTCAGAAAAGTCGTCGTATAAATGACATCCTGGACATTTCCCATGTAAACCGAGACCGGCACGTCATTGGTATTGCTGGCCACGGCATTGGTGGAGTGGGTGCGATAGAAATAATAAATTGAATCCTGGTTGACCGGCGGTTCGACGCCGGTTTTATACCAGGGGATGTAATGCTCGAAGAGCGCCAGATAACCGGCATGGGAATAGCGGTGGGGCGTGATGACCGACCCTTCATACTGTTCCGGATTCATGATGGGGGAGACATAAGTGTCCTCGTTAAAATCGTTCCAAGTGACAATTTCCACCCAGTCCGGCTGGTTTTGGATGATCCAATTCCATTGCAAAATCGCGCCTTCACCCCCTTGACTCTCAAAATAGGTGCGTCCGGTGCTGGTTTGGACGTCCCCCCAATAGGAAGGCGAGCAGCCGGCCATGAACAGCTTGCCCGCATTCGTGCAGGCCTGGCCATAGCTGGCATTAATGTAGTTGATGTCGTTGGGCAGCCCGCAGGCGAAATCGAACATGCCGTTCAAAAAGTTATATTCCACCAGGAGGTTGCTGGCGCCCGCGCTCTCGGTGTAATAATTATAACCGGATTCGATGGCGAAAAAAGGGATGAAGAAAAGGTTCGACACCCCCAGGGCCTGCAGCGGTTGAAACACCCCGTTCGTCCAAAACCCGCCATTCCCGCAGAAACTCGACACCACCAACCGCCCCTGATAATGGAAGGAGTTGGTCCGGTTGGCATACGTGTGGATCATATCCACAATGGCATTCGTATTATCGCCCATGTCCACCGAAAAGAAGAGCTTGAAACCGTTGCTCAGTTGTTCGGCGGCCGCATACATCAGGAAAATATTCGTGTTGTAATACGTTTGCGCGGGATCATCATAGTCGCCGACATCCAGCGCAAAGCCGTCAATCCCCGCCGCTTGCGCGTCTTGAATATCATGTTCATATCCGGCGATGCTCTGGCCATAGTCCGAATAGCACACCATGTAATGCGCAAAGACATAATGCGGCCCGGCGGCCAGTGCCGGTCGGGCGAACGCCAGGAAAACAAGTGCCCAAAAGACCCCCGAGAATGGTTTCATGCTGCCTGGAACCTAAATGACGATCCCTGGTTTTTCAACTTTTACCATTCCGCCGGGGCGCCACCAGCCCATTCTGGGCATAATGCCCGGCCAAGTCGTCCGGGCGGGCGCGATTAAAGACGAGGCTCACATGCCGGGCCCGGCGCTGATAAAGCATGTCCAGCGCCTGACGGACCATCCGGGCCCGGGTGTAAAACGGCCGCGTCACCAGCACCACCGCATCGGCATGCGGCACCAGCAGGGCGGCCGCATCCGACGCCAGAATCGGCGCCCCATCCAAAATGACAAAGTCAGCGTCCCGGCGTAATTCATGGATCAACTCCCCCAGCCGGGGGCGCAGAAACAGGCCTTCCGACGCTTCGTTGTGAGTGCCGCCGGGAACCAGCAACAGCCGGTCAATGCCGGTGGGATGCACAATCGCCTGGGCGGTGGCCTCCCCACGCAAATAATCCAGCACGCCGGGCTGGTCCCCATTGCCGAGCAGCCGCCCCATGCCGCCGCCCTCGCCGTCGGCATCCAGCAGCACGACGCGCAGGCCGCTGCGGGCCAGCAGCCGGGCCAGGTTGATCGCGATGGTCGTCTTACCTTCGGCGGCGGCGGCACTGGTGAACAGCAGCACCTGGGGCCGGTTTTCGCCAAACGAGGCGAGCAGCAGGGCCGAGCGCAGATGCCGGTACGACTCCATGTAGGCCGACCGGGGATCCCCGTTTTCGAGCAGCACCGCCTGCGGCTTTGCCCGGGGCACCTTGATCTGCGGCACCAGGCCCAAAAATGTTTCCCCGAACTGGTCACGAAGGTCGTGATAAGAGACAAACCGGTCATCCAGCAGATACCAGGCAAATACCAGGCCCAGGCTGAGAAACAAACCGGCCAGGGCGGCCACGGCGATGCGCACGGCCAGATAGCGCTTTTCCGGCTGGGCGGATGTGGCCGGTTGCAGCACCGAAAGCTGCTCCTGTTGGACGTTCTTGCCGAGATCCACATTTTCGAGCGTGCCGAGCAAATGGTCGTAGTAGCCCTGGGCCCGGGCGACGTTTTGTTTGAGCCGCTCGCACTCGGCGAGCCGTTCATTGATGCTCAGGACATTGGTTTCCAAGCCGGGAATGGCCGCGCCGATGGCCGCGATGCGGTCCTGCAACCGTGTCCGCTGTTCCTGCAACCGCGTCTGCTTGTCCGCCATCATGATGCCGAGCAATCGTTGCAGCCGGGCGACCTCCTTGTCGTAATTATGCTCCCCCATCGCCCGGACTTTGTCCTCCCGGTTGCCGAGCAGCACCGCGAGGTCCAGCCGGGCGGAGTCGAAGCTGGCCTCATCCGTCTTGGCCACATCGGCGGCGGCGGCGAGATTGGTGCCGGCCGGGAAGTCGGTGTCAGGAACGGAATGGGTGACGTTGAACCCGGACAGTCCCGCCCCGGCATTGGTGGATCCCTCCTCCAAAAGTTTCAGGTCCAGCCGGGCCTTGCCCAGGTCCAAGTTGAGTTCCGAGAGATACAAGCCCGCGCTTTTGTCCTGTTCTTCGAGTACGGCCACGTTATTGCTGCGCTGAAAGTCAGCCAGTTTATCCTGTTCGGCCTGGAGATCCGCCGCCTTGCCGGCCAGTTCATCCTTGAGGGTGTCGAGGAGATCCTGCGAGGTGGAAATGCGGGTTTCCCGCTTGTAGGCCAGATAGCCGTCAATGAGCGATTGGAGAAAACGCTGGGTCAGGGCCGGGTCCGGGCCGGTGGCTTGAAGCTGGAGGATCGAGGTTTTCAGCGGCTGAACGGCGTCAATTTTATAAGGATTTGCCAAACCTGCGGGCAGGACGATCCCCGCCTTCTCAAAGGCGGCCCCCTGCAACCGCGCACTTTTGAGCAACTCGATCTGGGTGCCAAAATAGGTCAGGGATTCTTCCGAGAAGAAGCTGCCCACGTTGAGTTGCACGTTGCCGCTCATATAGATTTGCCCATACGAGGTAAACTTGCCCGTGCGCAGCGTCTCAAAGGTCACCAGGGCGCTGATCAGCACCGCCATGCACACCATCACCACCCACCAGCGCTCGCGCAGATAGGAGAGATAACGGCGTTTGGGCACCATCATCGTGAGACGATAGTTGCCGTCGGGGCCGCCGCCGTTCGGCGCGGGCGGAAGGATAATGGTTCGCTCACTCACAAAGAAAAAATGGGCGGGGCATCAGAAAAACGGGGGTGACGGGCGCCGCCCTGAACGCAAAGCTGCCGCACGTGGCTGTCAGCGCTGGGTTCGCCAAAAGTCATTTCATTCAACTTAAAATGTCGCGGTTTCAAACCGTTGGTCCGCCGGGTTGCACCACCCGAAAGTCAGACACGATAAGGGAGTCATATTACGAACAAATGTCGGGAATGTGTCATCTGGGTGACGTAAAACCGTCATTCCCGGCCGCCAACGCCGCCACCGCACCCTAATAAGCGCTGCGCGGCGGAACAATGCAGGCGCGGATGGTCTTGAGAATGATCAGGCAATCGAGGCTGAACGACCAATTCTCGAGATAATAGATGTCGGCGCTGACCCGGTCCTGCACATCCTTTTCCGTGTGGATTTCCCCGCGATAACCCCGGACCTGCGCCCAACCCGTGATGCCTGGCCGAATGAACCGGCGGATCATATAGCTCCGCATGATCTTGGTGAACATTTCGTCATGCGCCGGCATGTGGGGGCGCGGGCCGACGATGCTCATGTCGCCGAGTAAAACATTGATGAATTGCGGTAATTCATCAATGCTCAACTTTCGCAGCCAGGCGCCCGCCGGAAAGATCCGCGAATCATTTTTGGTGGCCTGCCGGCTTTCATCATCATTAACCACATGCATGGTCCGGTATTTGTAGATGCGAAAGGGCCGGCCGAGCATGCCGTTCCGCTGTTGGGCAAAAAACAGGGGGCCCGGCGAATAGATCCGTTGCAGCAGCCACACGACCAGGCTGGTGAACGGCAGAATCAGGCACACCACCGGCACGGCCACCGCGAGGTCCAGCACCCGTTTTAGCAGGCGGTTCAAGGGACTTTCCAACGGCTCCTCCCGCAGGCCGATGAACCGGACGCCGTCATCGTCAAAAATGGTGGTGTTATGGTTGAAATAGGTGTTCAAATCGTGCAGCACCAACAGGCGGACGGCCGCGTTCTCGCACACCTGGGTCAGGCCGCGCAGCCGTTCGCCGCCCACCGACAGGCTCAAAACAATCAAATGGGTGATGGCCTGGCCGCGCAAAATCTCGCCGGTCTGGTCCAGCGTTCCCAATACCGGAATGGGCGTCGGGTCAGATCCCGGTTCCGGGCCGATGAGGCCCACCGTCTGCACGCCCATGGCCCGCTTGTGATCCAGCCAGGGTTTCAATTGCACCGCCTGTTCCAGGGTTCCGGCCAGCGCCACGCGCTCGGGATGGCCCGCGAGCGCCCAGACGGCCAGCGAACGGGAAAGCCACACATTGGTGAACAACAGGCTGGCATACAGCCAGGGCAGGTAGCTGAAAAAGAAGGAGCGCGAAATCCAACTGTCCTTCAGCACAAAGACGACCAGAAATACGCTGAAAAAGCCGAAGAACGCCTGCCGGCCGCTTTTCCGGCAGGCCTGCACCCATTCGTGTTTGGAACTGCCCACCCCGTTTTTGCCGCCGGAACCGAACACGATGCCGATGAGCAAAAATTCGTTATAGAGCAGGTAACGCGGCAAACTGGCGTGTTCATCCGCCACCGAATCCTCCCAGAGGCAAAACCAAAGCCAGAAGGCCAGCGTCACCGTCACCAGTTGCCAGAACAGGGTGAGGGCGCGGATGCCGATGGTTCGATGGCTGACCATTATTTTTCTCCAAGCTGCCGCCCCTGGCCGTCAGCGCGGGGGGCGCTGAAAGTCATGGTCTGGATCATGAGTTGTCGCGAATTCAAACGACCGCCGGTTTTTCCATAAAACCGGGATTAGAAGCGTAGGGGGAAAATATTACGAACAGATGTCAGAATGGTGTCATCTTGGTGACGTAAAAAGCGCTTGATTCGCGGGCTTTCATTACGCCGGCAGCCACCCGTCAACCCAGCCCTACGGCGTCACCGTGCGGTAGAAACGCAGACCGGCATTGGTCGCGCCGGTGTCAATGAACGCCGGCAGGCCGTTGGTGGCGGCCGGTTCGTTGGTCAGGGTGGTCCAGTTCAGCAGGTCCACGCTGCCTTGAACCTCGTAATTCAGCCCGGGATTGCCTCCGGTGAACGTCAATTGAACGGTCCCATCATCCAACACCAGGGGGGGATTGATCGTCACTGGCAGGGTCACCACGGGCGGTGCCGTCCAAGTGATGGTCAGGGTGCCCGGGGCATAGGTGATCGCGTAATTGGCCGGATCGAAGGTGCCGCCCGTGGCCGCGCTGGGGGTGAGAGTATACGGCGAGCCGTCCACGGGGGCCGAGGCCGCACCGCCATTATCACTGACGGCCAGGGTGACGGTGCCAATCGTTTCCCCATTCTGCAAGCCACGGGCGGTAAACAGGGTGTTGCCGCTGCCAAAGGTCATGGTCTGGCCATACACCTTGGTTTGGTCCATCGCGGTCACGGCCAGCGGCGCCGGGTTGACGGTCAGGGTGCTTGGAACGTAGGTGATCGCATAATTGTTCGGATCGAAAGTGCCGCCCGTGGCCGCGCCGGGCAGGACGGAATAAGGCGAGCCGGCGACAGTGGCCGCAACGGCGCCGCCATTGCCACTGACCGTCAGGGTCACCGAGCCAATCGTTTCCCCGTTTTGCAGGCCGACGACGGTGAAGGCTCTCGCCCCGCCGCCCATGATCAAGGGCTGGTGATAGGTTTTACTCAGGGCCTTCGCGGTCACGGTCAGTGGCGCCGGGCTGACCGTGAGGTTGCCCGGGGCGTAAGTGATCGCGTAATTGGCGGGGTTGAAGGTGCCGCCCGTGGCCGCACCGGGCGTAATCAGGTAGGGGGAACCGGCCACGGTGGCCGGGGCCGCCCCGGCATCGTTGCTGACGGCCAGCGTGACCGCGCCGATGGTTTCCCCGTTTTGCAGGCCGCTGGCGACAAACTCCGTGCCTGCAAAATTCAACGTCTGGCCATAGGTCTTGTTCTCATCCAGCGCCGTAATCATCAGCGCCACGGGATTCACGGTCACACTCGCGCTGGCGGTGACCGCAGTGTAATTCGTGGTATCCACCGGCGTAAAGAGAACCGGCTCGGTGCAGGTGCCCGCCGGCAGGACGGCGGACGGGGTGGCAAAGGCAAAGGCCCCGGGAACCATCGCCCCGGTGGCATTGGTCACCAGGCCGCTGAGGGCGGCGGCGCCCAGCGGCTGGCCGTAGGTGATGCCGCCGGCGGACAGATCGCCGGCCAGGGCGGGCGTGGCCGGGGCGGCGTTCGCCTGATAGGTCACTTCGGTCACATAGCTGCTTTCCATGCCGGCCGCAGTGTAGGAGTTGGCGGTGAAGAAGTTGGTGGAACCCGGGACGAGTCCGGTGACCGTGAACTCGGTGTTCGTGCCCACATCAATTTGGTTGGTGTAAACCCCGCTGGCGGGGCCGTAATACAGGTAATAGCCCGTCACCGCGGGATCGGGACTGGCATTCCATACGAGCGTCACCTGACCGGTATAGACCGGTTGAAAGGCCAGCGCGGCCGGGGGCAAAACCAGCCCGATCAGGCACAGGATCGCGAACCTAACCCGGGTGGGTCGGGCCGGTCCCGGGGTGAAAATTCCATCGTCCCGGAACCGGGGCCGGGGTTTCAATTCCATGCCATAACTTCGGCCAAATCCGCCTCATTATGTATATTTTATACATACCATAATCGGGTAAATTTCCGGCGGCGGGGGCGGCAAAGCCGCGGATTTACCCGAGTTTGGTGAGCGCGGGGGCAAAACACCCGCCGGGAGTGGTCCGCGGTGAAACCGGGCAAGGGCAATCGGGCCGTGAGGCGGGGGGCAGCGAAAAATGAAGACCGGTTGATTACCTGTGGAGGAAGCGAATCGGAAACTGATGTTACCCGGGGGGTTTTCCTTTTGGGACAGAAAACCCACCGGGGGGCACGTCTTCCGGGAGCGTCGGGGGCCGTGGCTTCGCCGGAGGGTGCAGACGGTTAAAATCTTCAGCCGCGCGGGCTCGGAGCCGGCGGGGCGCCGTAGTGAAATCCGGCTTCGTCTTCGTAACCCTCGGGGATCTGGCGGCAAAGCGGGTCCGTCAACCAACTGACGACTTTTCCCAGCCAAAGGAATATTTGCGAGGTCTCGGCAACTTCCTCCGCGCCCCCCGTCCGCCATCGCTGGAGCCGCCCGGCGTTCGCCGTGCATTGATCCCGCTGTCCCGTCCGGGGTTGATCCGCCGGGCCGCCTGCAAATCTGGCTGTGTGTCTCAGTTTCATATGTCTGCTAATGAAACCATAACCCATCGTTGTTCTTTTGGATAATGCCATGATCGGGCAATAACGCCGCTCCGGCGGATCAATGGCGCGGTTTTTTGCCCAGAATTGGGGAGCCGGACTGAATGACGGAATTTACAGAATCAGGGGAACCTTTTTACCTTGAGCCAACAACGGAAATGAATCAAAATCAAGTGCAATGGGGTTCCCCTCAACATGACATGAGCGCGCCGGCCGGAGAAAATCTTGCCGCCCCGGAGGGCAGACCGGATAACCGGAGATCATTCTTCTCCGTTGAGATTCCCCGGTGCTGCAATGGAATCATTGAAGCCGCCTGGCTTGCCGCAGTGGTGTTGGCCCCCAGCCTGTGTAATCCGCATTCGGCGTCCGGATATCAGCCCAACAAGATCGCCTTCATCCGGGTGCTTGCTTTCATCGCCGCCGCCGCTTGGATCACCAAATCCGCCGGCGGGGAGCGGCCGGGCAAGGCTGCGGCGGGGGATGTGCTCCGGTTCTGCTTCCGCTTTCCCTTCGTTTTGGCGCTTGGGGCCCTGACCCTGGCCTGCGGGATTTCGACGTTGGTTTCCGTAAATTTTCACGCCAGTCTGTGGGGTGCCTGCGAGACGGCACAGGGGGCGATCACTTTTGGATGCGT
>Ga0302282_1000889_pt1 | contig 22153 bp, 10 predicted proteins | sample III_Fen_E1_3_FD_198763 | JGI IMG/M metagenome (GOLD analysis project Ga0302282, IMG submission 198763) | Peat permafrost microbial communities from Stordalen Mire near Abisko, Sweden - III_Fen_E1_3 | ecosystem: Environmental > Terrestrial > Soil > Wetlands > Permafrost | place: Sweden: Abisko... | reverse complement strand
AGCAGATTTCATGCCTCCAGCTGTTTGGAAGGCGAAGTGGTAGAGGCCACGGGAAATAGGCACTCGCTCCAAAATAGGGAATTTCCCCCACTTCGGCAGTGTCATCAGAGAGCCGGTGTATTGACTCGCGCTTGACCAAGCGGCTCGCCCAACCCTTGGGCTCAATTGTGACGAAATTGTAACATTAAAGGTCATGACGACCCGGGTCGGCTTGGGCATAGTGCGCCTCGCTTGGAAGCCCCGAGCGATCAACCCTGATAAACACTCACTCTGAGAACAATCGCAAGAGTCATCAGCTCACTTCACTCCGCCGCAAACCTTCAGTCCCGATAAACCAATACAAACCCAATTCGATGAAAAAATCACTCTTCCTCATAGGCGTTGCCCTCCTCGGGCTTGCCAACCAGCACACCGTCGTCGCTTCTCCTGTCACTTGGAATGCCGGTGATGTCTTGATCGGATTTGAATCCACCTCCGACAAGCTCGATTATCTGGTCGATCTGGGACCGCTGGCCACGCTGGCCGCCGAGCTCTCCGGGAACACCTTTTCTCCGGTTAATCTCAATGCCGATTTGACGAATGTCTTTGGATCGGGGTGGTTCACCAATAGCACGGCCGATGTCCAGTGGGGGCTCTTTGGCATCACGAGTGCCAAGACGGAGGTTCTCTCTTCCGTCCCCTCGGGCAGTAATCCGCTGCCTGAAATTGGAACGGGAGGACTCGGCCAGGCTCTGGCGAATTTTGAGGCCTTGGGTGGAAAGCCCGGTGGGGGAGGTGCCTCCGGCTATAACGGTGACATTGCCAACGGACAAGGGCTGACAGTTGGTGTCGAACAGTTTGTCGGCACACGTCCTGATACCACGACAACGACCTGGACTGGAAATAGCCCATCGGTGCAACCTTTTGGCACCTACAATGTGACCATCGAGAATGGGGTGGCCGGCAACCTCGATATCTACGGAATCACCAGCTCCTCCCAGGCCCTCTTAGGAAGACTCACTATTTCTACCAACGGTGTCATCTCCGCAGTTCCCGAGCCCAGCACCTACACTCTCTTCGGGCTCGCTGCCTTGGTGCTCATGATTACCTACCGTCGTCAACGGCGCAACAACGCCTGATCACCTCTTAGTTTAACCTCATTCTTCTACGTCAACCAAGCATCACCCAACAAACTCATGAAAAACACATCACTCCTGATGGCAGCTTTGGCCGCCATCTCTATCGGATCGGCTTCCGCTACGGAAGTCATCTATGTCACCGGTTCCACGGCATTCCGTAGCAGTGCAAACGCCGCCATCAGCACCTATGTCTCAGGCAATGGTGGTCATATTCTCGCCCAGGACAATGCCACCCTGGGAAGCGCCGGCAATCTCCTTGCCAACTATGTCACTGGGTCGGTGACCAATCTCATTGATGTCCATTGGAGCGGCTCGGAGGCTGGCATCCAGTCAATTGCTGGACCCACAACGGGATCGAATGCAGCCACGATCGGGTTCTTTGCTACCAATGCCACGGGTACCAATAGCTCCGCAGGCAATTCTACCTCGGCTCAGAATACCAACAATCAGGTGGCGCAGCTCTCCTTTTCGGATACCTTTCAGTCCACCTCCATCTTCAATGGGACGGTTCAGGGAGTGACCTATTCCACTCTTACCGGATTCAATGGATCTAGTGGCATTGTCGGTGTTGTCTCCTTCAACTGGATCGGTAGCAAGAATATCCCTGCTGGCAATCTGACGGCTCAGATCGCCAACCTGCTCCTGCTTAACGGCACGGCCCCTTTGGCGCTGCTGACCGGAAACGCAGCAGACTCCACCAACGGCGTCTATCTCATCGGGCGGAACAAAGATTCGGGAACACGGCTCTCCGCATTGTCCGAAGTCGGTTATGGAACAGTCAATCCAGTCAACCAGTATCAGTTTAGTGCCACCAACCAAATCCAACTCTACCCTATCGAAACAATTGATGGCATTTCTTCCGGTTATCTCGGCAACAGTGGTTATAGCTCCGGTGGCACTTTGGCGGCCCTCTTCACCAACACACTGGCACCTGGCTCGTCCTTGTTAGTCGATACGAATGGAACTGCAAGCGCCTATACTGGTACAAACTACCTAGTCGGTTATGCTGGAACCAGCGATGCCAACGGGCAGACCAATAATGGTCTTGTGAAGTTGACCTATAACGGCGTGGCCGCTTCCACAAATTCCATTATCCAAGGTCAGTACACCTTCTGGGGTTTTGAGCACCTTTATGTCTCTCCCGCTGCCGATACGGCTGCCAAAGCGGTCGCCACAGGACTCGGAAACGGTATCCTTGCCACACCAACCTCCACACTCACTCCCAATGTGAACTACACTGACCTCACCAACAACGTAAGTCGTAACGTGGATGGGGGGACGGTTTACAATAATTACTAAGACCTCGTTAGGAGAAGATCACTTCTCTTGAATCTCTGAAACAGGCCGGTGGATTCCTTCACCGGCCTGTTTTCTTTCAGGGGGTAGTGCGAAGGTTTTCCTGAGGAGACAGGAAATGAGAGGGTTTCTGTGTACCGGAAACAAAACCTACGGGAGCATTCGAGCGGTTTTGTTTCAATGCAGACAACACTCCATCGAAGGGCTGAATATTTGGGCGCGGAGAAGCAGAGATCGCAGAGTATTTTTAAAAAGAGTTTTTGTGTCATCTCTGCCCTGTGGGAAAATCTCCCCTTGTTTTCCTAAAACAAGAATGGATAGAGATAACTCTAAATTCCTGTGGCTACTTCGTGTTGACGCCAGGTTGATATCCCAATTTGATCCTTTCCGCTTCAGTATCCCCATCGGTGATCTGTTGCTGAGTCAAGGCGGGTCGGCATTCCAACATCAGACCATTGGCCCGGATCTCATGGCCGAGTAGAGCAAGTTTGATCCAGGGATAGGCTTTGACGGGATCACTATTCATGAGAATCCGTGCATACTCAAACTGTGATGCGGGGTCACCCAGTTGTGCCCCTTTTTGGAAAAGGGAGTTGGCACTGGCTGTATCTTTTGGAAGTACTGTCCCCTCGGCAAGTAGTTCACCCAGGATACCACAGGCCCAGGGATTTCCTTTTTCCGCGGCAGCTTGGATGAAGGGGAGAGCGGCCTTGGGGTCTTTAGTGATCCCGTCATCACCGAAGTAGGTATCCTGTCCCAGTCGGGCGAGAGCGTTGGCATCTCCTGTGTCTGCGGCTTTTCTGAGCCACCCGACTCCCTCTGCGGTGTTCTTCGCAACCCCCTCTCCCTTGATGAGCAGGATGCCGGTGGCATAGGCGGAGCCGGCATCCCCCCTGTCAGCAGCCTTTCGGATCCAACGATAGCCTTGGATCGGATCCTTCGGGGTTCCCCTTCCAGTGAGGAAGAGCACTCCCAGATTATGCATGGCCTTGAGATTACCCTGATCGGCCGCGTTGAGATACCATTCACCAGCGATGGCATCTGATTGTGGTACTCCCTCGCCACGTTCGTAGGCTCTTCCAAGCCGGAACTGATCTTCCGCGTTTTGTGCAGAGACAGAGGTTGGTGTCTGGGCTGCCCAAGAGTGTTCCGGGTTCATGGGAGCGGATAGTAGGGCCAGCGTTGAGAGAGCGGAGCGCAGGATCAATCGGCTAGGGATGTTCATCGTGATAGAATAGTAAAGGGAAGGCTTACCGTGAATTGATTAGACAACTCCCAATGTGACAAATTCGTTATATCAGGAAAGGCCGAGTGAGGGGAGAATCTCACAATAACCGCCTTATCAAGTCGCTATTGGATCGTGGTCAAGGGACTAAATCCAATGGGAGGGTTCTGAACAGGAGCTAGAGAGCGGCGATCAGAGAAGTAAGACCAGGCAGGAGCATAACGGTAAATTTTCCCAAAAAAAGACTACCAAAAAGGTCGTCATTATGGTTTTATCAAAAAAAAGAAAAGAAAAAGCCAGTCGCCACCAGCCGTAACCCTAGATTTTATCAGCCTCTGGAGGCCAAAAACAAAAAAACTTCAAGAATTCAAAAAACCAAAAATTTCCCTGGAACAAAAAAACCACCGCCTGAGCCGATCAAGAAACAACCCAACACCAACTCTACTCAATCCAACCTCAACCAACACAAACCATGAAAAACAAACTTCTTATCACTGCGCTAGCGCTCCTAAGCGCGGCCATCGTACCCGGTGTCCATGCAAGCCCGGTAACCTATCAGCTAGGTGACATCATCCTTGGATTTGAATCAACTGGAGGAAGTACTTCAGGAAGTGTCTTGGAAATTGATCTTGGTCAGTATTCAAATCTCGGCAGCTTCTCGAGCATCAATCTCTCGAGTGATCTAAACGCGGTATTTGGCCCAACATGGAGCAACGCTGTCAGCTACGGTGCCATCGGATTTGCTGTGAATGCTGGCAATGGCAATTGGCAAAATATTTATGAGACCACGGCCTCTGTGACGCCTTTGCCTTCAAGTTTTGGGTATGGCACGACCACGAGTTTGACGGCATACCAGACATTGGCACAAACCGGAACAGCCTCCTACGCATCGCTGCAAACTCAATCGGGACATTGGAGTACCAATGGCGTCGGTGTTGTCACTGGATACTCAGCCAATGGTGCTTGGAGTACTTTTGGAGCGAATAATAGTGATTTCGGAATCACTTATGCTCCTGGCATAGAAACCACGATTGGTTCCACGCTGGGGCTTTATGACCTAGCCAGCACAAGTAGGTTAGCCAGTACGCTCTCCTCCACTCCCTACGATATCAGTGTCAGCGGCGGTGGATTGCTGAGTGTCTCAGCAGTACCTGAGCCATCCACGTATGTGCTTTTCGGACTTGGGGCCTTGGTGCTCATCGTTGCCTATCGTCGCAAAAACCTAACCTACAACAGCTAAGAACAACATATACTAAAAAATCTTCTTGGGAGTTCTGAGTTCGTTGAGCGCGGCCCAAACAGGCGGCTTCCTCAGATTCAGAACTCCCTAGATAAAAAACCAACCCAAAAAAACAATGAAACTTCACAAAAACCTCCTTCTGGCGGCACTGGCTGCTCTCGGTCTCGGCAGTGCTTCGGCACAAAGCGTCGTCTATTTCAGCGGCGCCACCTCCTTCCAGGCGACCACCGATGCAGCCCTAACAAATATTGCTACACGGGTCACTTGGGACAACGCCACCCTCGGTAAAGAAACCAACGAAATCTTTACCTATTCTTCCGGTGGAACGAATTACCAGATCATTGTCCATTGGGCAGGATCGGAGAATATCATCCAGTCCTTGGCCGCTCCGGCAACCAATCCGGTGACCTTCGGCTTCTACTCACCGAGTGTCGGCACGGGACTCCAGTCCAGTTCACTCGCCACCAATCAACAGGCTCCTCAGGCTGGCCTCTTTGACAACCAGCAGAAAACCTCCTTCTTCAATGGCACGACCACTGGGGCCTATGGGGATTATCGCACCTATGGCAGTCTCTCCTTTGTGCCGGTGGCAGCAGAGGGATACGCGCTGATTGCGAATACCAACTGGCCCATTGCAGGCACGACCAATGCCACGGTCACAGCTGGCGTCAGCACGAATCTCGTGACTTACGGCAACGTGACTTCGGCTCAGTTCCGTCAGCTCTACACGGCAGGCTATCTCCCGCTAGCTTTCTTGACGAGCAATACCAACGATCAGAGCAACAGTATCCTTGCTATCGGTCGCAACATCGATGGTGGTACACGAACGGTGTGGTTCAATGAAACCGGACTTGGCGTCAGAACAGTGGTCAAACAGTATGAGATTACCACGACGAATGGTTCCGGCCAGTACTATGTACAACTCGCCCCTATCGAGACGATTGATAATCTGAACAGTCTGCAAGTCGGGAACAGCGGCTACGGATCCGATGGAACGGAGCGTGGCATCTTCACCAATACGATCGTGCAGGGAACTAATGCCGACCTGAGCGCTAATCTTCCCTACTCTGGAACCAACTACTTGGTTGGCTACAGCTCCATTCACAATGCCACCGGTTCGGCTGGCGTGAAGCTGCTGAATTATAATGGCGTGGTTCCTTCCTCGGCCAATATCGAGAACGGGACCTACAGTGCCTGGGCTTTTGCCAATATCGGCAACAGCCTGACCGCGGCGACCACGGCCTCCCAGGCTGTTGCCACAGCCCTCGAGACGACCATTCAGGGCTTGCCAGATTCGACGCTTGGAGCCGGTAATGCCGAGATCTCTAACCTCACGGTCACTCGTGCCAATGATGGCGACAACATCGTTCCGAATTATTAATCATCGGATTTAAGGGAATAAAACCTTAGTCAGACAGATGGACGGGCCGATGGCAGCAGTGTCATCGGCTCGTTCCATTTTTAGAGAGCCATCAAGTCTCACTTTTGCTAACCTACAAAACAGATCTTCTATCAGAAAAACGATGAAAACCATTTTGAATCCTGTGGTGGTGATTTGCCTGCTCATCGCACTCTTGTTGGCAGGCAGCAGCCTCTGGATGACTTGGCATCAGCTCGATCATGAGTTGAAGCAGCCCACGGCTTCTCTTTCACAGTCTTTACCTTCTTTATCGCTCCCACAGGCCACGGAGCAGAATCAGCGGGCTGATGTTGCTGCCAAGCCTTCATCAGATCAGTTGAGTGCCCCTCTTGCTCCATCATCCTCTGATTCCGGTTACACTCTTGCAGGAGTTCCGGCCTCTCCTGCCTCTTCCGGTACAAGCTTCCGCTCGGCTTCGGTAGTTTCGACCAGATCAGGAGTGGCACATTCAGCGGGGGGAAGCTCCTCCGATTCCACTAGCAGTGGCGCACAGGCGATATCGGGATCGGTTGCTTCGGCTGGTTCCGGATCATCCGCCGTGAGTTATCATGGAGGAGTATCAGTATCAATTCCTGCGGGAGTAAGCGTCCCGGTAGCATTTAATAACCCCTCTGCACTTGGAAAGAGCGTTTCACCTGATCAGCAGCAAGCCATTGCCCAGATCGCCAATGAGTTTACGACTGCCGTGCAGTCGTCCGGTGCCGCATCGGATACTCCCGAGTATAAACAGGCGTGGGATACAGCGGCTTATGAGGCTGATGAGCGCTTCCGTGGTACGTTTGGCATCCCGGCCTTCAACGCCATGCAGATGGCGAGGGGATATTAGAAGTCTCGGTTACTCTCTACTGCTGTGTCGCTCGAGAGATTGGTGCGGTGGGAAATAAGCCATGCGGGCCTTTATTAAGCCATAGGCTTGCTTTCTGCTGATCTTTGGGGACAAGTTCGCCGTGAAGATAAAAGAGGCCGAGCGTCTCGCAGGCCCAGGGGTTTCCTTTTTCTGCAGCGGCCTGGATGAGGGGGAGAGCGGCCTTGGGGTCTTTAGTGATCCCGTCATCACCGAAGTAGGTATCCTGTCCCAGTCGGGCGAGAGCGTTGGCATCTCCGGCGTCTGCGGCTTTTCTGAGCCATCCGACTCCTTCGGCGGTGTTCTTCGTAACACCCTCTCCCTTGATGAGCAGAAATCCGGTAATATAGGCGGAGCCGGCATCCCCCTTGTCCGCAGCTTTTCGGATCCAGCGGTAACCCTGCGCCGGATCTTTCGGAGTTCCTCTTCCAGTGAGGAAGAGCACTCCCAGATTATGCATGGCCTTGAGATTGCCTTGGTCGGCCGCTTTCAGATACCATTCTCCGGCGATAACATCTGATTGTGGTACTCCCTCGCCCCGTTCGTAGGCTCTGCCGAGCCGGAACTGATCCTCCGCGTTCTGAACAGGTGTTGTGGCAGTGATGGTATTCGTACTGGAATTTCCAAGCACCGGCGAGGGCGAGGAGGTTTCAACGGAAGCGGAAAGAAAGGAAGGATGCGCAAGCAGCAACAGCAGGAATAAAGACGATGCCGTTGATCGTATTAAAAAGTGGTTCATGCGGCTCATCATAGAAGAATTCCCAAACATCAGAAAAGTGAAAAGGAAACATTTAACGATAAAGCAAAACGGCTTTTGTGAGAGAGCACTCTTGATTGAAGCTGAAACGTTACAGAACAGAAAATAGAGCGATTTCAGAAAAACTGTAGCCACAAGATGCACAAGCAGCCACAAGGGGAAAGCTCCAATTGGCGACTACATAACCGTATGTACGGCTTGAATCGATCATCCTCAGGTGGCCACGAAGAGGGTGAGACGAGGGGCGTGGGTACGCCCAAGTTCAACTTCCCCCTAGTTTATTCTGTCACTTGTGGTCTGGCTTGTGCCGCTTGTGGCTAAAATTCAGTTTAAAATGATCCAACGACGAATACCTGCAAGACGATGAGTGGAGATGGATGATAATAGGATGCCTGCAAATAGCGACTGATTATGCCGTGCTTTTTGAGAAAGTTGCGCTAAACTGAAAACAATCCTTTATGGCGAAATTGTAACAATGAAAACCGTTCTTTTTGTGCTATTCTGACCAGCCCTTTTATGCGCCGTCTTTTTCATCCTCCACCATCTGTTGCCTCCGGCAGTCGACTGAGTCGATTTGTCGGAGATGCGGCGTTGGAGAAAAAGGATCACGGGGTGAGATTTCACCCTGCAGTGCGCATCGTTTCCGCAATGCTTTCCGTTTCACTCTTTTTCTCAGCGTCGCCGTCACTCTTTGCCATGACTGCTCGGCAGGCAATGAGCGGTGGTGGAGGAAATGCTGGAGGCGCGGGAGGAGCAGCGAACCTGCAGAATGCCGGAGGAGCTTCGGCTTCCCTGACCGCAGCCCAAGCGCTGGCTGTGCAGCAGAAAACTACCACCGCCATTGCTGCGATGAAGAATTTCCAAGCCAGAGCCCGCGCGATGATCTCCTCCGCTGGCGTCAAGAACGGTCTGGCTCCGGGCTGGTTGGATGCTTACAACCCCACGGGTGCCATGAACTCCAAATACCCGACGGTGCCGGTGACTTGGGGTGGCGTGAGTTCGCTGAATCAAAGCGGGAATACGGTGACAGTCACTCAAAAGTCCCAGAATGCCTATCTCTACTGGAATAACTTCAGCGTAGGTCCGCAGACGACGCTCAACTTCAATCAGAGTGCCGGGGGGAGCAGTGTTGGGAAATGGATTGCCTTCAACAAGGTGATGGGGAGTGTGAATCCGACCCAAATACTCGGGTCGATCACGGCGCAGGGACAGGTCTATATCTTAAATCAGAATGGCATCCTCTTTGGCCATGGTGCCCAGGTGAATACCCACGCCCTCGTCGCTTCGACCCTGCCTATCAATGAGAATCTGGCAGGTGATGCCCTTGACGGTATCGCTGGTCAGGGGATAGCGAACAATCCCGATTATCAATTTCTCTTTTCCGCGCTCCCCATAGCCGCAGGAAAAGTGGGCCCGACGGCAGCGTTCACTCCCCCCGCAGCCCCGAGTGGTGGCATCGGAAATGTCGTGGTTGAGTCGGGAGCCTCGATCACCGCACCGGCAAATGCCAGCCACACCGGAGGGTTGGTCGCCCTGATCGGACCGAATGTCTATAATGCCGGAAGTATCAGTACTCCGAATGGGCAGACCATTCTGGCCGCAGGACTTCAGGTGGGACTGTACCCTCATCCCTCATCGGATCCGAGTCTGAGAGGTTTTGATGTCTCTATCGGTGAGGTGAGCGACCCCACGGTGGCGACGGTGTCGAGTGTGACGGGAATCGCTCAGAACAGCGGCTCTATCTCTATGCCGGAGGGGGATGCCACAATTGCCGGTAAAACGGTGAATCAGTTAGGGGTGATTGACAGCAGCACCTCGGTATCGCTGAACGGGCGGATCGATCTCGATGCAAGTTATAACACGACGATTAATGACTTATACGCCTCTCAAGGAGGGGTTCCGATTCTGTATAATTCCACGGGGGTGGTGACTCTCGGTTCTGGGAGTGTGATGAGCATTCTCCCGGAATGGAGCAGTGACACGACGGTGACGGGGAGTTCTTTGGCGCTGAATTCCGTGGTCTCGATTCTCGGCTCCGATGTTTCCCTCGGAAGTGGTGCCATCATTGATGCCCCAGGAGCGGCCGTCACCGCGGGCGCTCTTTCGGAGGCAGGGTCAATTCTGACCAGTGGGGTGACGATTCAGGCCGGCACTTGGTGGCCGCAGTTGCACAACGCGGCTTCGAAATTCATCTACAACACGGGAAATATTTCCTTGGCATCGGGGGCGGAGATCAACGTGGCGGGCTCTACGGATATCCAGACGGAAAGCGCGCAGAATTTCATCACCCTTCAGTTGCGCGGAGCGGAGTTGGCCGACAGCCCCCTGCAACAGGGAAACAACGATGTGCGCGGTCAGAGCATTATGATCGATACGCGGATGACCGGAACCTATACGTACGATGGGGAGACGTATTACTGGATTGGCACGCCTCTTGGCGATGTCAGCGGCTATGTGGCGCTGATTGAGAGAACGGTGGGACAGCTCACCGAGCAGGGGGGCTCGGTGGCGCTGGATGCCGGAGGCTCCGTGACGACCGAGGCAGGCTCTTCCATTAATGTTTCTGGCGGGTGGACGCAGTATTCGGGAGGAAATTTCTCGACCACCAAACTGCTCTACCAGGGGCACTTCGTTGATATTTCACAAGCCACTCCCGACAAGGTTTACAGCGGGATTGACACCGGGACTGAAACGGAGACCGATGCCAAGTGGGGGGTGACAAAGACTTTTTCCAGCATCCTTGATCCCAATCAAAAGCATTACGAAGCTCCCTATCTCAGCGGGGCAAATGGTGGCAGCATCACCATTCAGGCACCCACGCAGATCCTCAATGGTACGCTGACGGGCACTACGGTGACAGGGCCCCGCCAGCTTCGAGAATCGGCATCGTTGAGCACCTTGCCCGCAAGCTCCTCGTTGACGCTTCAGATCTTGGGAGAGTCTCTGGTGAACGGAAACCTCGATACGGTCTCTCCCTCCGCTCCTACCATCACCTTCGCGGTGAATGGATCCTCTTCCCAGAATTCCTTGATCCTCTCGCCCGATCTTGTCTCGGCCGATGGCTTTGGAAATCTCAATATTCTGAATCATGACGGATCGATTTTCATTCCGGCGAATACGATGCTGAATGCCGGAGTGAATGGCTCCATTACTCTGGAGGCTGCCAATGTCACCATTGATGGATCGATTGTGGCTCCAGGGGGGGCAATTTCGCTCACGGCTGACCTTGCCCCTTACAGTGTCGTGAATGCCGTGGCGCTGTACGATGAAAACTCCCCCAGCCAGGCAGTGTCGGATGTGATGGTGAATAAATCGACTGGAGAGGTATCCGCCGTCCTCGGAGTGAGCAGCGGAGGGATGACGACCGTGCTCAATGCCGACGGTTCGGCTTCATCCGTTCCAAGCAGCGAATTAAAACAGGAGCAGACGGGAATTATCTCAGTCGGCTCAGCCGCGACGATCAGTACGGCAGGGCTTCTGGTGAATGACACCCTCAAATCTCGGAGTCGGGACCTGAATCCAGTGGCTCTGAATGCTGGTTCCATCGCGATTGCCGGGTATCACGTGAATCTGCATAATGGGAGCCTCCTGAATGTCTCTGGAGGAGCTTTTCTTCCTGCAAGCGGGTCGGAGAGCTATGGAACTGCGGGCGCAATTTCGATTTCCACGGGAAGAGATCTGGACTCCTATGCCACGGGAGTTGGCGCCGTTTCCTTGGCTGATATCGTGGGTGGTTCGCTGAATCTCGGTGCCACACTTGAAGGATACACGGGGGCGGGAGCCTATGGCGTGTCGGGCGGGACGGCAGGGACGCTCTCCCTCTCGGTTCCGGCACTCCAGATCGGGGGAAATTCCACAGTTGCCAATGTCCTGAATCTCGATCCGTCGTTTTTTAATCAAGGGGGATTTGGCACGTTTAACCTGACCGGGGTGGGTCTTCCCATTGCGGGATCATCAGATTTCACGCCAGGGGTTGAGATCGCTGCCGGTACGGTGATTCATCCGGAAGTGGCCGCCTATCTCCTGGATGCCGCCGGAGGGGAACCTGTCCTGACCCCGTTCACGCCATCCACACCCTACCGTTCAGCATCAGCTATCACACTCACGGCGACCGGAGTGAGTGATACGGCTCTGGCATCGGATTCGCTCTTGATTCGGGGAGGAGTTGTGTTGGGGAAGGGCGCCTCGATCACTCTCGATCCCCAGATTAAGTTCAGTGGTGTTAACGCGACGGCAAGCACCGGTTCCGTGACTCTCAAAGGGCAAACGGTGGCCGTCATGGGTTCCATCACAGTCCCGGGTGGGAGTATTGCCATCAGTGGTGCGGGCACCTATCCCTTGAATGCCAACCCGACGGCTGCCTATTTGACCGTGGATCTTGCTCCCTCCGCAAATCTTTCCACGGCGGGAGAAGCCTTTTTTATTCAGGATCCCCTAGGTATGAGGCAACGTTTCGGAACGGTTCTCTCGGGAGGATCGATCTCAGTCGGCGGCAATATTTTGGCGGAAAAAGGAGCGGTGCTCAATGCCTCCGGAGCCAGTGGTCTCTACGATCTCTTCCCCTATCAGTTGGGAGAAATGAGTAGCAGCAGCCTCATCGCAAGGATTGTGATGAGTGGAGGGAGCATCAATGGGGCTCTCACGACTCCCTATCAGATCGATTCTCAGGGAGGTTCGATCGCACTCTCGGGAAGTCAGGAACTCTACTCCGAGGCGACCCTGGTGGCGCAGAGCGGAGGAGTGGCTGCCGCAGGAGGAAGCCTGAGTATCTCGTCGGGACGATCGTATGATTTGCCCACAAGCACAACGCCGGAACCGACGGATCTGAATCTGGCCATCACACAGAGCGGCCTTTCCATCCCGAAATCCTTTACGGCTTCCGGCGTCTCGGCCCTCGGCCAGTCTGTGGCTGCTTCAGGGGGCATTCCAGAGGGGGGGGGACATCTGGCAGTCGATTCCTTTGAGGGTGGAGGGTTTGCCAATGTCACCCTTGGAGGGAATGTGATCTTTAATGGGCCGGTGTCAATTGCTGCACCCGAGAGTATCATGGTTGCGACAAAGGGGGTTATTTCCGCCAATTCCACGGTCAATCTGACTGCTGACTATGTTGCGCTAGGGACTCCATTCATTGCCCCCCTTGCTTCAGGCAGCACGGCCTTGACGACAGCATTTGGAACTTCCACCGACCCTGATTATCAACTCCCGTCGTTTGGAACTGGCCAGCTCACGGTGACGGCTGAGCTAATCAATGTGGGCAATCTGGTGTTGGAAAACATAGGTTTCGCCAGTTTGAATGCCACGTTGGGAGGCGGAGGCGTCATCCGGGGAGACGGGACGTTCGATATGGCTGGCAGGCTCGTCTTGAATGCTTCCGAGATTTATCCGGTGACCGGTGTCAGCTTCATGATGAATGCCTACAATCATAACTCCTCAACCGGCGCAGGTGAATCATCAGGCGGGGTGGCCGGATCCATAACAGTGGAGAAAACCGGGACGCACAGCCTTCCACTCTCGGCGGGAGGAACCTTGTCGCTTTATGCCTCCTCGATCACTCAGGGCGGCGTTTTGGTCTCTCCCTTCGGAACAATTAATTTGGGCTCTCTGGGAAGCGGTTCCTCCCCGATCGATCCGATCACGGGAGCGGGCACTGGAAATTCGTTTGCAACGATTTCAGCCGTTTCGACGGCTCAGAATCTGAGCCTCCTGGCTGACAGTATCACTTCGGTGTCGGGCGTGAATCCTCAGACGGGAGAGCCGATCTCCGTCCCCTACGGGACTTCGCCAGATGGACAGAGCTGGGTCGATCCTTCCGGCTCGACCATCACGACCACGGGAATTCCCGGAAAATCGGTCAACCTGTCGGCTCAGCATCTAATCACGCAGAGTGGCTCGCTGATTGATCTTCAGGGGGGTGGCAATCTTACAGCCAGTCAGTGGATTGAGGGCAATGTGGGGACGCTCAACCTGCTCGGAACGGCCACGGCATGGGCTGCTGGCGGCTCCTATTCGGCTGGAGCGCTCGTGACCTACAAGGGGAATACCTGGGCCGCACGTCAGACCACCACAGCGACACCTTCCGTCAGTCTCAACTGGACAGAGTTGCCCATGTATTACGCCGTTATTCCCGGCTATCAGGCCGCGTATGCGCCGACCGGCTATGGCGATGGCTCCCTCGGAGCAGGGGCGGGTGTTGGCTCCCAAGTGAGCCTTGCCGGCGGTGGAGGATTGCCTGCGGGAACCTACACGCTCCTGCCAGCCAGCTATGCCACACAGCCTGGAGCCTATCTGGTGAGTGCCACCACGGGATCGGGTGATCTCGCCGGATCTCTCATGCAGCCTGATGGATCGGTGATTGTTTCAGGAACTCTGATCAACGGCCTGAACGCTTCGGTGACGGCTTCCAGGAACACCACGCTCTTCCAGGTCTTGTCACCGAGCGCGATCGCTGCCCGGGTCGAGTATGGAATTCTGAATGCCGGCAGTTTCTTTTCTTCCCTTGCTTCTTCTGCATCCCCGGCTGATGCCGGCAATCTTGTGTTTCAAGCGACCACCTCGATGCAACTCAACGGTTCTGTTTCGGGTCTGGGTGCCGCAGGAGGCACGGGAGCCAGTATTGACATCAGCACGCCTCTGGCCGTGGAGATCACTCAAAATGGAACGGGGGGTAGCGCGGGAGACCTGGTGCTCGGTGCCAGCCAGTTAAGCTCCTGGAGCTTCGGGAGTCTGCTGATCGGCGGTGTGCGCGGTACGACAGCCAACGGATTGACGCCAGTGTCGGTCACATCCAGCAGTGTTACCCTGGATGCAGGCGTCTCCCTCTCGGGAAACGATATCATTCTGGCGGCCAACAATGCCGTGACGCTGGATCAAGGGGCTTCCGTTGTTGCATCAGAAAATGCGACGGCTCCAGATCAGGATCTCTCTGTCATCGGCGATGGGGTGCTGCTTCGAGTGAGCGGTGACCAACAAGCGGGAGCCACGAGGAGCGGTTCTGACAGTACTCCGATCGCAGGAATCTCGATTGGCTCCGGAGTGAATCTTTCCGGGGCTTCGATCACCCTGGATTCTTCAGGCGGGGCATCGATTGATCCCAGTGCGGAATTGCATGGCAGGACGATCAACCTGAAGGCTGGGACAATCGCCATTAACTTCGATGGCACCACGGATCTGGGTGCCTTGAATTTGAGTGGCGCTGTGCTTGCAGGACTCAATTCTGCCAAAGTGCTGAATCTGACAAGCTACGCGGGCATTGTTTTCAACGGCAGCGGCGTTCTGGGATCTGCTTCTCTGGCCTCTCTGGGACTTCATGCCGGAGAGATTCTGGGCGACAATAACAGTGCCGACAGCATTGAAGCGGCAACCATTCTTCTCGATAACGCAAGTGCCTCCACTGATCCTTCGGCGGGCTCTCCGAGTGCCTCTGGTGGGGTGCTCACGATTGCAGGGAGCGTGTTGCAGATTGGTTCGGGAGCCCTCAGTATCGGAGGTTTTAAAACGATAGACGCCACTGCCACAGGTGGTATCGAGGGAGTGGCGACCAAGACTTCTTCAGGAACGCCCGTTGCAGGAACGCTGACGGCGGGTGGCAATCTGACGCTCACCACCCCGGTGGTGACAGGGGCCTCCTTGTCAGCCACAACGATCAAGACAGCGGGCATATTGAGCGTGGCAGATGCCGGATCTTCCGCCCTCACCCCTGGTCTTGGCGCCTCTCTGACGCTGAAGGGTGGGACGGTGGATGTGGCTGCGCCGATTACGCTCCCGAGCGGTTCAGTTTCGATTGAATCCACAACCGGAGATCTCACGATATCTTCCGAGATCACTGTGGCGGGGACATCGAAATCCATTTTCAACGTCACAAAATATACTTCAGGAGGCTCGATTGCCCTTTCCTCTGACAGTGGTAATGTCACTCTGGCTTCCGGTTCCCTGCTCGATCTGAACGCTCCCTCTGTGGCGGGATCTGCAGGAACTCTCTCAGTCACTACCCCTAATGGTACGGTGGCACTGAATGGGACGATCACGGCAGCCGCCCCCAATGGGACAGCAGGAAGCTTTGTTGCCGACTTGGGTTCCTACAATGGGGGGAATCTCTCCACCCTCGAGAATCTCCTGACGACTGGAGGATTTACCCAATCGCAGAACATCGAAATCCGCACAGGCAACGTGATCGTGGCAGATGCCCAAGCCCATTCCTATACCGTATCAGCGGATGCCGGATCGATCACAGTGACTGGCACAATCAACGCCTCGGGTGAAAACGCCGCCGGAACAGGAACCGGTGGAGCCATCACGCTGCAGGCGAGTGACAGCGTGATTCTGGAGTCGGGATCGCTGCTCACCGTCCATGCTGATACCTATGACGCATCAGGAAAGGGCGGTTCCATCTTTTTGAGTGCTGGCAACGAGATCAATGGAACCATCAATCCCAATGCAACACTCAATCTCCAGAGTGGTTCCACAATTGATCTTGGGGTGACAGCGGCAGCTACGAGTATTCAGGATGTTGGTGGGGTGCTGCACCTACGCACACCGGAAACTGCTCTTCAGAATATCACGTTAGATTCAGCGATCACCGGAGCCTCCAGCATCGAGGTCGAGGGATACAAGCTCTACCAAGTGTCGGGGAGTGCCGGAACCATCACTTCGACCCTGCAAAATCAGATCCTCTCTGACATCCAGACCTTTTACGGCACACCTGGGGCAAACTCGGCAGCTGCCACCGCGATCCTCGCGAACCTGAATGCCAACCTCACCACGGCCAATCAGAAGGTTCTCAATCTTGCCCCTGGTGTGGAGATCATCAATACGGGTGCTGGCGGCGGGATCACCCTGCCTCAGGTTTTGAACTCCTCGGGAGTGAGTCAAGATGACTGGGACCTTTCGCAATTCCGCGTGGGGGCCAACAGTGCCCCGGGATTTCTGACGCTTCGAGCCTCAGGAAATATCACCTTCAATGCCAGCCTGAGCGATGGGTTCCAGAACAGTACCTACACGGCCAATCTCCTGAGTCAGAACACAGCCCTTCCCGCGAACTTCCAATCCTGGTCCTACCAGATTACCGGCGGAGCTGATTTCACCTCGGCCAATCCAAGTGCCGTCAAGGCTGGATCGGCTGCTAATGTCTCACTGGGTGAGTCGTTCAAAGGCGGAGAAAATGTTTCTGCTACAGTTGGAGTGACAGCTTCGACGGCCTCGGCAATTTTTGGAAATGGCTACGATTATTATCAAGTGATCCGCACCGGAACCGGAAATATTTCGATTGCTGCTTCTGGAGATTTGCAATTCTGGAACCAGTTCGCCTCGATCTACACGGCGGGTGTGCAGGTCACACCAACGGAGGCCACTCTTGGAGGGACATTCGATGTTCCGCAACCCAGTTTCCTGAATCAAAATACATCATATTCAACCACTTTGGGTGATGCCCAACAATCACCTGCGTATGCCCCTCAATACAGTTTTGGAGGAGGAAATATTGCGATCAATATTCAGGGGAGCATGAATCAATTGACCGAAGATATTAGTGGGAATGTCCTGGTGGATTCCGTTACGGAGCTTCCCTCCAACTGGCTCTATCGTCGCGGGGCGCTGGCAAGTGCCGGGACATTCCTTCAAACCACCTTTCCTGTCTCCGAAGTCGAATCCACGTCCTGGTGGGTCGATTTCTCCAATTTCTTTGACGATTTTGGAGCGCTGGGCGGTGGCAATATCAGCCTGAATGCTGCGGGGAGCATCAATAACATCAACGCCTCCATCCCGACCAACTACAGAATGCCCGGCCATGCCGCCGGCAGCACTACCGCGATTGCCCCCAATATGGCCAACGGAGTCGAACTTGGCGGTGGTAACCTGAGCGTCAACGCGGGTGGTAATCTCAACGCAGGAGTCTATTATGTCGAGAATGGCAACGGATCGCTCTATGCCGGGGGAAGTATTATCACCAATCCGACGCGCGATCCGAATCACCCTGCCTCGCTGCGCATTTCGAGTGACAGCAGTCAGAGTTATCTCCCGACCACCCTTTTTCTGGGGGTGGGAAGTTTCGATGTCCAGGCTAATGGGAATATTCTTCTCGGGCCAGTCGCCAATCCTTTCCTGACCCCCCAGGGAATCAATAACAGCTACTGGTATAAGGACTATTTCTCCACCTATGCAGCGACCGATGCGGTGAATGTGGAATCGCTGGGAGGAGATATCACCTTGCGAGAGTATGCGGAAACTGTAAATTCCGGCACCGCTATTGCCCAACCTCTCCTGGAACTCTGGATGAAAGGATTCACCTTTGACGATAGCAATGTTGCTTATTCTCAACCTTGGCTCAGAACTGTTGAGCCAAATATTGAAGCATTAGACAGGGATGGCACGAGTGTTGATGGTTTGGCAACACTCCTCTCCATCGCTCCGCCTACCTTGAGTGCAACAGCCATTTCCGGTGATATTACGCTCCAAGGAAACATCACTACCATGCCTTCCACCTCTGGGAACATCTCCTTGGTGGCGGGGGGGAGTGTGAATGGGCTGGCGGATGCTGGAAATAATGTCTGGATCTCCTCACAGATTAATCTCTCGGATGCCGATCCCGATAAAATTCCTGGTGTTAGTGATCCAATCTCCCAGCGCTCGACCATCTCTCCTTCCATCACTTCGAGAACGAAATTATCGAATGCTAATGCTCAAAAAAGTAATTTTGCGGAATCCGTCGCCTCACTATTTGAAGAAACAGGATCGTATGCTGGAGTCAATGGATCACTGCAGGTTACGGGTACCTTGAATGACACAACGCTGCTCCACGCTAACGATACTCAGCCGCTCCAGATTTTCGCCCAGAGTGGAGACATCTCGGGACTAACCCTCTTCTCGGCAAAACAGGCCGATATCTTTGCCGGGAATGACATTACCGACATCGGTCTCTATCTTCAGAATAACACGGTTCACGATGTGAGCATCGTTTCGGCTGGAGGCGACATCATCGCCTGGGATCCTACGTCACCATTGCAGCAACAGGCTCAGGCTGCCGACCCCTTTGGTGCAGCCGGACAAGCCGGTTACCAGACTTTCCTCCAATCGGGTGATATTCAAATCAGCGGGCCAGGAACACTGGAGGTGCTGGCTGGTGGCAACGTGAATCTGGGAGATGGGGCAAATAATTCCGATGGAACCGGGGTGGGGATCGCGAGTATCGGAAATGAGCGGAATCCCGCCCTTGGGAATCTGCCCGGAGCTGACATCATTGTTGATGCCGGGGTGAAGCTGCCGACAGGGCTCTCCTCAAGTGATGGACTGGCTCTGCAGAATTTCACCACCACCGTGCTCTCCGGGGATGAAGGGGCTACTTATCTTTCCGAACTCTCGGATGCGCTGACCTATTCGGGCGATCCTCTTTCTGGGACGATCACGGTGGAGAGTTTTGCTTCGGCATCGACCCAGCTTAGCAGCGAGGAAAAGGCTAAGCTGGAGTTGCAACTCTTCTACATTGTCCTCCGGGATACGGGTCGCAACCACAATAACACCGCATCACCCGGATACGGCTCTTACGCAGCCGGGGAGCAGGCCATTCAGACGTTTTTTGGGAAAACAGGCAGCGGAAATATCACCACCTGGTTTCGCAGTATCGTGACTGTGAATGGTGGAAATATCGATCTCTTTGCTCCTGCTGGAGGTGTGACCCTGACGAGTCAGGCTACCGACGAAAGTTTGACTCCTCCTGGGATCATCACCGAAGGGGGAGGTGGCATTGACATCTACACCCAGCAGAATGTCACGCTGGGCACCGGACGTATTTTCACCCTCAAGGGGGGTGATATTTTGATCTGGTCGAATTTGGGAAGTATTGCAGCGGGCGCTTCCTCGAAAACTGTTCAGACCGCACCGCCTACGCAGGTCCTCATCGATCCGACCAGCGGCAATGTGGAAACCGATCTGGGTGGACTCGCCACGGGAGGTGGTATCGGTGTGCTTGCCTCTGTAGCTGGGATTCCTCCCGGCAATGTCGATCTGGATGCCCCCTCGGGGGTGATTGATGCTGGTGATGCTGGCATTCGCTCGACCGGGAATATCAGTCTTGCGGCGACCAAGATTCTGAATGCCAGCAATATCGCGGCCAGCGGGTCGACTTCAGGTGCTCCCCCTGCCGCTGCTGCCCCTGCCGCTCCGAATATCAGTGGTGCCTCTGCTGCCGCCTCTGCCGGGGCGGCGAATAACTCTGCGGCCCAAACGGCTGCCAATAATTCGTCTGCCCAGACCACAGAGCCTGCGGCATCCATCATTAGCGTGGAGGTTCTCGGCTATGGAGGAGGCGATGGATCGGACGATGATGAATCCTCCGATCCAAATAAAGCCAAGCCCGATGCTACTCCGGCCCAGCAGGCTGCATTGTGAAACCTCCCGGGTGAACCGCTCGCTTCTGGACGGAGAGTTTTTCTATGCTTAGACTTCCCGGATGTGGAAGAGCGCCCATGAGCATATCCTGAAACTGACCGTTTATGAGCCCGGAAAACCCGTTGAGGAATTGGCCCGGGACCTTGGCCTCCGTGAGGAGGAGATCATCAAGCTGGCCTCCAATGAAAATCCTCTCGGCCCTTCGCCAAAGGCATTGGATGCCATGCGACGCACACTGGAGCGTGCTCATTTTTACCCCGATGGGGGAGGTTATGAACTTCGGGGAGCCATCGCGGAGCGTCTCGGAGTCGCCCGTGAAAACATCGTGCTCGGGAACGGTTCCAACGAGATCATCGAGTTCATCGGCCATGCCTTCTTCCGTCCGGGTGACGAGGTGGTGGTGGCGCGTCATTCCTTTGCCGTCTATCACCTGATGGCCCAGCTTTTCGGAGCCTCGACCATTGAGGTGCCGGATCCTGATTTCACGGCCGATCTCGACGCGATGCTGGCGGCAATCACGCCCAAAACGCGGACAGTTTTCATCGCCAACCCGAATAATCCGACCGGGACGATGGTGAGACAGGAAGCGATCGACCGCTTCATGGCGAAAGTGCCGGATCATGTCCTGGTGGTCTTTGACGAGGCCTATCATGAATTTCTGGATGCCGCGCCCGACGTGCTACCCTATGTCCATGCTGGAAAGAATGTCGTGGTGATGCGGACATTTTCAAAGATCATGGGATTGGCCAATTTGCGCATCGGTTACGGCATCACGACCCCCGAGTTGGCCGCAGTCCTGCAGCGCACCCGTCAACCTTTCAACGCAAACGGAATCGCCCAGGCAGGAGCTCTTGCTGGACTCTTGGATCAGGGGCACATGGACAAGACACGTGAGTTGACCCATGAAGGGCGTGCCTACCTGGAGCGGGAATTTGCGACCATTGGTCTGGAGTATGTGCCGAGCGTCGCCAACTTCGTCCTCGTGAAGGTTGGGGATGGAAAAGCAGTCTTCGAAGCGATGCTTCGTAAAGGGATCATCCTGCGTGCCATGGGGAGCTACGGCCTTCCCGAGTGGGTGAGGATCTCCGTCGGCACCATGGAGCAGAACCGCCGCTGCATCGAGGAACTCAAGGTGCTGGCCGCCGACGGAAAACTCGCGGTCAAGGCGTGAACGAGACCATTGCGGCACTGGCCACCCCCCCCGGTGAGGGAGCTCTTGCCGTGATCCGTATCAGCGGGGTCACGGCTTTTGCCGTGGCCGATCAGATCTTCCGAGGCACAAAACCCTCTTCGCAACTAGAGGAGCGCAGGGTGGTTTTTGGTCGGATTGTTTCTCCGGAGGGTGAGGTCATCGATGAGGTGCTACTCACCATTTTTCGGAACCCACGCAGTTATACTGGAGAGGATCTCGTGGAAATCAGCGGTCACGGAGGATCGCTTGTCGCTTCGCGCGTTCTGGCCGCAGCCCTAGCCGCCGGAGCACGGATGGCCAGACCGGGGGAATTCACCGAGCGGGCCTTTCTCAACGGAAAACTCGATCTGACGCAGGCCGAGGCGGTGATGGATCTTATCAGCGCCAACACGCCACGGGCGGCGAAGGCCGCCGCAGGACAGCTTGAAGGGCGACTGGGGGAGGAGATTAATGCACTCCGCGCCGAACTACTTGATGCGGTTGCTCATCTGGAAGCCTTCATTGATTTTCCCGAAGAGGGGATTGATCCTGACAGCGGGGCTCTTCTGCGGGCGAGAATGGAGAAAATTGCGGGACATCTGGAGCAGCTTCTGGCGACTGCCAACGAAGGCCGTTTGCTTCGCGAGGGAATTTCGCTCGCGCTTTGCGGCGCTCCCAATGCGGGAAAGTCGAGCTTGCTCAAC
>Ga0302282_1000865_pt1 | contig 22374 bp, 19 predicted proteins | sample III_Fen_E1_3_FD_198763 | JGI IMG/M metagenome (GOLD analysis project Ga0302282, IMG submission 198763) | Peat permafrost microbial communities from Stordalen Mire near Abisko, Sweden - III_Fen_E1_3 | ecosystem: Environmental > Terrestrial > Soil > Wetlands > Permafrost | place: Sweden: Abisko... | reverse complement strand
CGCTGTGAACTCCGCGATGCCAGCCATCGTGAGTTTGTCCGCTGCCGAATCCGCCCGCGCGACCGGCGCGGCCAGCAGCAGCAGAATGGTTAAAACACGAATCATCGCTTGACGAAGTTATACCAGCGGGCAAGCCTGAACCAAGTTGTTTATGGAATTTGCCGTCATCGTCCAGCGCCAACGCGCATTTTTTCAAACTGGCGCTACCCGGCCAATCGAATTCCGGCGGGCGCAGCTCGAAAAATTATCCGCCGCGCTGGCCTGCCACGAAGCCACACTGCTCGCCGCGCTGCACACCGACCTGCGCAAATCTCCCGGCCAGGCCTACACTTCGGAAATCGGATTTCTTCAGGCGGAAATCCGTTGCGCGGTGAAAAATCTGCGCCGGTGGACCGCGCCGGCACGCGGCAAAACGCCGTGGTTTGTCGCGCCGGCACGCGGCTGGACGCAGTCCGAACCGTTCGGCGTAGCGATCATCCTCGGCCCGTGGAATTATCCCGTGCAACTGCTGCTCACGCCGCTGGTGAGTGCCGTCGCGGCGGGGAATTGCGTCATGTTGAAACCCTCCGAACTCGTGCCGCGCACGGCGGAAGCCATCGCGGCGTTGGTGAGGGAAACATTTGCGGAGGAATATATTTCCGTCGCCACCGGCGACGCGAATGTGGCGGAGGCATTGCTTGCCGAGCGGTTCGACAAAATCTTTTTCACCGGCAGCACTCGCGTAGGGCGAGTGGTGTTGGCGGCGGCGGCGAAACATCTTACGCCAGTGACGCTGGAACTCGGCGGAAAGTGTCCGGCCATCGTGTGCGTGGACGCCGCTATCGAGCAGGCGGCGAAGCGAATCGCCTGGGGCAAGTTTATGAACGCCGGCCAGACGTGTGTCGCGCCGGATTTCGTGCTGGTGCAGCGCGGGGTGCGCGAGGCGTTCGTGATCGCGCTGAAAAAATCGCTGCGGGAATTTTACGGGGAGGATGCCAGCAAAAGCCCGGATTACGGGCGCATCGTGAACGCGCGGCATTTCGCGCGACTGGTGAATTATTTGCGCGACGGCAAAATCATCCATGGCGGCGAACAGGATGCAAAAGATTTGTTTCTCGCGCCAACGGTTTTAACCGAAGTTTTGCCGGAGTCGCCGGTGATGCAGGAAGAAATCTTTGGGCCGATTTTGCCGGTGCTGGAATTTGATAATTTGGATGAAGCACTCGCGCGGTTGCGCGGCCGGCCGACGCCGCTGGCGTTATATTTGTTCACCCGCAACCGCGCGACGGAAGCGCGGGTTCTGGCAGAGACGCGTTCCGGCGGCGTGTGCGTGAACGATGTGGTGTCGCACATGATCGGCACCGGCCTGCCGTTCGGCGGATTGGGCGAGAGCGGGATGGGCGCGTATCACGGACGCGCGGGTTTCGACACGTTCTCGCATCCGCGCGCGGTGTTGCGGCGGGCGACCTGGCTGGACACGTCCTTCCGTTATCCGCCGGAGCAGCTTTCGCTGAGAAGTTTGAAACGGGCGATGCGCATTCTGCTGGGCAACTAGCCTTGCTCCGACAGTTAGTTTTGCTAGGCTGTTAAGCATGTCGCGTCGCGTCATCATCATCGGAGCAGGCCCGGGCGGGTTGGCCTCAGCCATGTTGCTCGCGAAGGCTGGGGCGGATGTCACTATTTTAGAAAAGCAGCCGCAGGTGGGCGGCCGCACTTCAGTTATTGAGGGCGATGGTTATCGCTTTGATCTTGGCCCGACGTTTTTTCTTTATCCGCAAATCTTGCAGGAAATTTTCCAGGAAGTCGGACGCGACCTTTACCAGGAAGTGCCGATGACCAAGCTCGACCCGCAATACCGCATCACCTTTGGCGCGGGCGGCGAGTTGAACGCGACGCCGGATCTCGAACGCATGGTGGCGGAGATCGCCAAGCTGTCGCCGGCGGACGCGGCGGGCTTCCGGCGGTTCATGGCATACAACCGCGTCAAGCTGGAAAAGTTCGCGCCGTGCTTGCAGACGCCGTTTCCCGGCTGGACGAGCCTGATCAACCTGCGGCTGCTGGCGGTGCTGCCGTTCCTCAAGCCGTGGAAATCCTTGCACGCGGAACTGGCGGGTTATTTCAAAGACCCGCGCCTGCAACTGGCGTTCACCTTTCAGTCAAAGTATCTCGGCATGTCGCCGTTCCAGTGTCCAAGCCTGTTTTCCATCTTGTCGTTCCTCGAATACGAATACGGCATCTGGCATCCCACGGGCGGCTGCAATTCCATCACGCGCAACATGGCACGCGTGGCGCAGGAACTCGGCGTGAAAATCCAGCTCAACACGGCGGTGGAAGAAATTATTTTCCAAGGTCGCCGCGCCGTCGGGGTGCGCACTGCGCAAGGCGAACAGCGCGCCGACGCCGTGATGTTGAACGCCGATTTTGCCAACGCCATCACGAAACTCGTGCCGAACAATCTGCGCCGCCGCTGGAGCAACGTGAAGGTCGCGAAGAAAGACTTTTCCTGCTCCACGTTCATGCTGTATCTCGGGGTGGAAGGAAAATTCGATCATCTCGCGCACCACAACATTTATGTCGCGAAGGATTACCGCCGCAACCTCGACGAAATTGAGCGACAACATGTATTGTCGGAAGACCCGTCGTTTTACGTCGAGAACCCGGTGCGCACCGACGCCACCATGGCACCGCCCGGCCATAGCGCTTTGTATGTGCTGCTACCGGTGACGCATCAGCATCCGAACGTGGACTGGAACAAAGAGCGGACGCGATATCGCGGCGTGGCGCTGCGCCAGCTCGAAAAACTTGGGATCACCGACATCGAGAAACGCATCCGTTTCGAGCGCGTGGTGACGCCGGCGGATTGGGAAGGCAAGCTGGACATCTATCGCGGCGCGACCTTCAACCTCGCGCATAGCTTCGCGCAAATGCTGCATCTGCGCCCGCAGAACCGCTTCGAGGAATTCGACCGCATGTATCTCGTCGGCGGCGGCACGCATCCGGGCAGCGGCCTGCCGGTCATCTTCGAGTCGGCGCGCATCAGCTCAAAGCTGTTGCTGGAAGATTTGAGTGAAAATTAAATTTTTGCTGTTAAGCCCTAGCGGAATCAAATGTGAAATTTGGCGGTCGCTTTAGCGGATCATAACTCTGAAAAGCAATACCCAACCGCCGCCTCCGGGAGATGTGCGGTTGCCGAATTAAGCGCGTGCGACCATTTTACGCCGACGGGTGCGGAAATCTTCTACAATCTCCGCCAGCCAGGCGTTAGTGAATCGCTTGCGCATCGTGAGGGCGTAGTATTTTTCCGCAAGGCCCGGAACGCGCAGCATGAATTTTATCTTGCGCGATTGCAGTTCGCGCTCGACGACGATTTTGGAGACGAGCGCCAGACCTTCGCCGCTGAGGGCCAGCAGCCGCAGCAGCGCCATGTCGTCCACTTCCGCATGGACAAACGGCTCGATGCCGGCGTTCGCCAGCATCAAATCGAAGTCCGCGCGCACATCGCTCTGTCGGCTTGGTAGGAAGAGCGGGACATCTTTCAGGAATTGGGGGAATCTCGGACGCGCCACCTTCAACTTTTTCCCGCCGACGAGAAACACCGGCACTTCACCGAGCAGATGATTGAAGACGTTATTCTCCTGATCGGCTCGCAACGGGATGTTCGAGAGCACCAAATCCAACTTGTGTTCGTGGAGTTGCCGCGTGAGTTCATCCAGCGCGCCCGCGACGACGACAACTTTCGTTCGGGTGTCGGCCAAAATTGGCTGGATGAAATCGAATTGTAGATTTTTTGAGAGTGGTCCAACCGCGCCGATGCGCAAAACGCGCTGGCGATTTTGGTCGGATTGCCGGAAGCGCGTCATCAATTCGTGACCCGTTGTAAAAATGGTTTCCGCGTGTTCCAGCGCCACGCGGCCCGCGTCGGTCAGGTGCAGCTCGCGTCCGCGCCGGTCAAAAAGTGATTGACCGAGCCAGGCTTCCAGTTCCGCAAGCTGCTCACTCAAGGTGGACTGCGAGATTTTTAATTTCTCCGCCGCCCTAGTCATGCTGCGATGCCGGGCAATCATCCAGAAATGCCGCAGGTGGTGGTAGTTCAACCACTCCGGGTTCTCAAACGCTGAATTCATAACATCGGAATAACCTATTGATAGAATCGGGACAATCTATTTTTTCGAGTTTGATACTTTGGTTATTCTGTCGGGGTTGTTAATAAACGCCATGACCAACACATCACATCAGACTATTACCGCCGCGCTGGCCGTCGCCGGCCCGCTGGCCTTGATCGCCTTCGGCCTGTTGCCCGAATCTTTGCTCAATCGGAACGGAATCCGTGCTGCCCGCACGGGCGCACTCATTTCGTTCGCCGCGTTCGGTTCGGCTTTGTTTGCGGTTGTCAGCCTGTATTTCAACGGCGCAGCGGACGCTCAATTGCCCATAGCCGGAGCTTTCAACTTGGGTGTGTATTTCGACAACTTGTCCGCCGTGCTGCTGGTGCTGGTTTCCTTTTTGCTCGCGGTCATTGCACGTTACTCCGTCAACTATCTGGCGGGCGACCCGGCGCAGGGACGATTCACCAAATGGCTTTGCCTGACCGGCGGGTCGGTTCTGGCCATCGTGATCTCCGGCAACCTCGTGCAATTCGCGCTGGCGTGGTGCGCGACGAGTCTATGCCTGCACCAACTGCTGCTGTTTTATCCCGAACGCCCCGGCGCGGTCCTGGCGGCGCGGAAAAAATTCATCATCAGCCGCCTCGGCGATGCCTGCATGATCGCGGTCATCGTGTTGGTTCACGCCAATTTTCACACTTGGAAATTTTCCTCGCTGTTCGACGACGCAAATGAATTGCACAAATCCGGCGCGACCACCGGCAGTCTCGAAATCAACGCCATTTGTTTCCTGCTTGTCGCGGGTGCTATGTTGAAATCCGCGCAGTTTCCGTTTCACAGTTGGTTGCCCGACACGATGGAAACGCCGACGCCCGTGTCCGCGCTGATGCACGCGGGCATCATCAATGCCGGCGGCTTTCTCATCATCCGGTTGAATCCGCTCGTCACGCTTTCGCCGGCGGCGCTCTCCACTCTCGCGCTGTTTGGCGCGTTCACGGCGCTCTTCGCGTCGCTCGTCATGCTCACGCACGCGAGCGTCAAGCGGTCGCTGGCGTTTTCCACTGTCGCGCAAATGGGTTTCATGATGCTTGAATGCGGCCTCGGCGCTTTCGGCCTTGCGGTGCTGCACCTAGTCGCGCACTCGCTTTACAAGGCGCACGCGTTCCTTGCTTCGGGCAGCATCGTGAGCCTAGCGAAATCCGCGTGGGCGCCGACGGAAAAACCCAACGCGCATCCGCTCACGCTGGCCGCCGCCTTCGCCACGGCTATCGCGCTCGCGCTCGGCTGCGCGTGGGTTTTTGGCGTGGATTACCGGCACGAACTGGCGCTCTTTACACTCGGCTGCACGTTCGCGATGGCGCTGGCCTACGCGCTGTGGAATTTGTGGAGTCAATCGCTCAACCTCAAACTCGCGGTTTTCGGCGGAATTCTTGGTGGCGGCATCTTGACCGTGTATTTCGCGTTGCATAAATTATTTGGCCAGCTCATTGGACAAAACATTTGGGTCAACTCGCAGCTCAACTCGTGGCCGGGAATGGTTTTGATAGCGACGCTGCTCGCGCTGTTCCTGCTGGTCTTGGTCGTGCAAACGGAATTGCCTGCGTGGACGAACCGCCCGTTTTTTCAGGCGATTTATGTCCATGCACGGAATGGATTTTATTTCAACACGCTCGCCAACCGGTTCGTCGCCGCCGTCTGGCCGGTGAAAAAATCATCTGAATTAAAATGAATGCAACCACTGAACCCGAAATCGCCAAAATGAACGAAGCCATCCAAACCATCGTCCAGTCCGTGTGCAAACGGATTCCGCCGCTGTGGACGCTAAAGAATTTTGTCGCCGTCAATCCGTTCGTCGGCCTAAGCGACCGGCATTTTCTCGCGGCGGCGAAACTGATGCAGCAGGTCGGCCACGGCGAAATGCTGGAGTCGGCGGAATTTTATCGCGCGCGGATTTCCAGTGGACGGATTCAGGAAAAAGATTTTCAAGCAGCGGTGAAGCTGGCCGGGAAAAATCTGCCGGCGGATTTGTCGGAGGAAATTAATTTCGTCAATCTCGCCGCGCTGAAAAGTGCACTTGCGGCTTCCTCAACACAAAACGCTGCGGCGCGCGTTTTTACTTTCGCCGATTTTCAGGACGCGCACAGCGGCAGCGATTGGGCGGCGTTCGTGGTCGAGGAAATTTCCAAATGGTGCTCGGCCTATTTTGACCAGGGCCAGTCCTCGTGGCGGATGCCGTGGCGGAATCTCGGTTTGTTTGCTGCATGGAAACAGGCCGCGCAACTCGATGCCAACGCCGAAATGACCGGGTTGAAAAATTTCCGCGAGTTCGTGGCCGCGCTGCCCGACGACCATTTTGAATTCATCCAGAGTGCGCTCAAAAAACTCGGCGTGCCGGAAACTTCGCAGCCGAATTTTCTGCATCGGCAACTGATGAGCGTTCCCGGCTGGAGCAGCTACGTCCAGTTTCTCGTGCGCGAAAAGAGCATGGTCGGCCAAACCGACGACTCGCTGGCTCAACTACTCGCTATCCGGCTCGTCTATGATCTCGCGCTGCTGAATGAATTTGGCTGCGATGCGAATAATTTGTCAGCGTGGAAACTTTCAATTAGCCAGATTGACAGTGAAAAGATTTCGCCGGACTTGCTCGCCCGTTACGTCGCGCAACAGGCTTTGGAATACGGCTATCAAACTGAATTGATTGCGAAGTTGAAAAATCATTCACCCAAAGCCGTTGCGACTGGGCAAAAATCGTTGCAGGCGGTTTTCTGCATTGATGTCCGGTCGGAAATTTTCCGGCGCTCGTTGGAGGCGCAGTCGGACGACATCGAAACCATCGGCTTCGCGGGATTTTTCGGCATGACGATTGAGTATTTGAAATTCGGCCAGCCGACCGGCGGCGCGCAATGCCCGGTGCTGCTCACACCGAAAATCAAAGTGCGCGAGTCGCTACGCGGCGCGGCTGCGGGCGGCGAGGGCGCACTGTTGCGGGAAATGAATTTCAACCAGACCGTCAACGGTGCTTGGAACTCGTTCAAGACCTCGGCAATCTCCTGCTTCTCGTTCGTCGAGACGGCGGGTCTGTGGTTTGGCGTGAAACTCGCGCAGGATTCACTCGCGCTGGGCGGGGCGGAATCCGCATTCGCTGCGCGCGGCGGAAAGTTCGCGCCGAAAATCGAGCGCGAAGCGTGCTGCGCGGGAACACACGGTCACGATTTGGAAACAGGCATCGCGCCCGCAGACCAGATCGCGCTGGCCGCGTTCGCGCTGAAAAACATGGGACTGGTTTCAAACTTTGCGAAAGTGGTTCTAATTTGCGGTCATGGTAGCGCCACGGCGAATAATCCCTACGGCTCGGCGCTGGATTGCGGCGCGTGCGGCGGTCACGCCGGCGACGCCAACGCGCGGGTGGCGGCGGACATCCTGAATCAACCGGCCGTGCGCGCGGGTTTGAAGTCGCAGGGAATTGAAATTCCCACCGACACGATTTTTATCGCCGGTTTGCATAACACGACCACGGATGAAGTTTTGATCTACGACGCGGAAAAATTTTCGCCCAGCCAGTCGGCGGAACTGGAAAAAATAAAAACCTGGCTCGCTGACGCGTCCAAAAAATCACGGCGCGAACGCTCGGCTTCGCTCGGCCTCGGCGATGTTCCGGAATCGGAGTTGGACGAAAAAATCTATGCGCGCAGCCGTGACTGGTCGCAGGTGCGGCCAGAATGGGGCTTGGCGGATAACGCCGCCTTCATCGCTGCGCCGCGTGAGCGGACACGCGGATTGAATCTCGGCGGCAGAACCTTTCTGCACAATTACGACGCGAATCTCGACGCGGACAAATCTACGCTGGAACTCATCATGGTCGCCCCGATGATTGTGGCGAGCTGGATCAATCTGCAATACTACGGCTCGACGGTGAACAACCGGCTCTTCGGCAGCGGCAACAAAGTGCTGCACAATGTCGTCGGCACTTTCGGCGTGTGGCAGGGCAACGGCGGCGATTTGCAGTCCGGCCTGCCGCTGCAATCCGTCCACGACGGCACGCGCTGGATGCACGAGCCGCTGCGGCTGAATGTTTTCATCGAAGCCGATCGGAGAGCCATCGAGAGCATCATCGCCAAGCAGGCGGGCGTCCGTGAACTGATCGAAAATGGCTGGGTTAACTTGTTTGCTATGGATGCGTTTTGTAAAAACTTCTGGCGCTACTGTGGGAAGCAATTTGTGGAGGAAATTGAATAGGAACTGCGTATGAGCAAAATTCTGAAACAAGAAATAAGGCAATTAACCGGCCGTCTGGACAAAATGATATTGGAACAGGCGGGCAAAAAAGTTTTTAACCACTTGGACACCGTTCGCCGTTTGTCCAAGCGTGCCCGCCACTTCGGCAGCGAAACCAGCCTGCAGACAAAGCATAATTTACTGGATCGGCTCGACACCAAGGAGGCATATCAACTTGCTCACGCTTTCAGCCTGTTTTTTCAAGTGGTAAATCTTTGTGAAGAGCGGGCGCGCGAACGCCATCTGAAGTCGAAAACAATTGCACCGATGTCGCTCCGGCATTTGTTCCGCGAATTGAAATCGGCGGGCGTCACCGAAAAACAGTTGCAGTCTGTGTTGAACGAACTCGAAGTCGAGCCGGTGCTGACGGCGCATCCGACGGAAGCAAAACGGCGCGCGGTGCTCAATCAGCTCGCGCGCCTCACGCAGCAATGGGAAAATCCCGACGAAGTTTTGGAGGCACTCTGGCAGACGGAGGAAATCCGCGAGCAGAAAATCGGCCCGCTGCACGAGGTGGACACGGCGCTCTATTATTTCAGCCGCACGATTTTTGAGACGGCGGCGAATTTTTACGAGACCTTCGACGCGGAACTCGCCAAGAATTTTCCCGGCGTGAAACGCACACGGCAATTTCTCACCTTTGCAAGCTGGGCGGGCGGCGACCGCGACGGCAATCCGTTCGTCACGCCCGAAATCAGCCGCACGGCGATGCGGAAGCAGCACGACGCGGTGATGGATTTTTACCGGCGCGAGTGCGAGCAGTTGAGCAAGGAAATCACGCACGCTGACGCGGATGAAGATTTATCCGTGCCGCACAATCGCGCGCAGACTTCGGGGACGTATCAGCCTTACGAAGTTTTTCGCAACCACCTTGGTGCGTTGCGACGCAAGTTGGCCGAAGGCAAGCATGACCACGCGGAGTTCATTGCCTCGCTGGAAGAAATCCGAAAAGGTCTGCTAAAGCAAAAAGCCATGCGCGCCGCGAACGGCCGCATCCGCCGACTGATTATTCAGGCGAAAACTTTTGGCGCGCATTTGGCGGAACTGGATTTCCGCGATCACAGCGGCAAGCTCGACAACGCCGAGGCCGAACTGCTTGAAGAATTTCGCGCCATCCGCGAAATCCAGCAGGAATACGGCGCGCAGGCCGCGAGCCATTTCATCGTCAGCATGACGCGCAGCGCCGATGACATTTTGCGGCTGTTCAAACTCTCGAAGCTCGCGGGCGTTTTTGAAATTGATCTCGTGCCGCTCTTCGAGACGATTGAAGATTTGGAAAATTCCTCAAAAATTCTCGGCGACTTGTGGTCGGACGTTGAGTATCGCCGCCACCTCAAAGCGCGCGGTCGCGTGCAGGAAGTCATGGTCGGCTATTCGGATTCAAATAAGGACGGCGGCTACCTAGCGGCGAACTGGTTTTTGTATCGCGCGCAAAAGGAGATGTCGCGCGTCGCGGACGAATGCGGCGTGAAGCTGCGTTTCTTCCACGGCAAAGGCGGAACGATTGACCGCGGCGGCGGTTCGAGCTATCGCAGTCTGCGCGCGCAACCGCACGCGGCGCACGGCGGACGTCTGCGCATCACCGAGCAGGGCGAAGTGATTTCGCTGAAATATTCCAACCCCGTCATCGCGCAAAGAAATTTGGAGCAACTCACCTCTGCCGTCATTGCCGTGCAATGTCTGCTGGAAACGGAAACGGCGGAATTGCCCCAGTGGGAGGCGCACGCCGACCGGCTGGCGAAACTGTCCTTCGCGCATTATCAAAAACTGGTTTATGAAACGCCGGAGTTCTCGGAATACTTTTGGCAGGCGACGCCGATTGACCTCATCGAACATCTGCGGCTCGGCTCGCGCCCTTCGCGCCGCGCGGCCACGGCGGACATCCGGCAGTTGCGCGCGATCCCGTGGGTGTTTTCGTGGACGCAATCGCGGCATCTGATTTCCGCTTGGTATGGCGTCGGCTCGGCGCTGAAGGATTTTGTCGAGCAAACACCGGACGGACTCGAACAGCTTCGCAAGATGTATCGCCGCTGGCCGTTTTTCCGCGCGCTGTTGGACAACGCGGAAATGTCGCTCGCCAAAACCGAACTCGGTATCGCGCGCCAGTATGCCGCGCTCGTGGAATCCGCCGAGGTGCGCAAAAAAATCTTCGGCCTAATCGAAGACGAATACGCGCGCTCGGTGGAAATGGTTTTGTCCATCAACGAACGCAAGCAGCTTTTGGAAAACCAGCCGACGCTCGCGCAATCCATTCGCCTGCGGAATCCGTATGTTGACCCGCTGAACTATTTGCAAATTCGTTTTCTCTCCGTCTGGCGCAAGGCGAGTGAGGCGCAGCGCACCGAGCAATTGCGTCGCCTGCTAGCGCTCACCGTCAAAGGCGTGGCTTCAGGCATGAAAAGCACTGGTTAATATGCACGAAACTTACGATTCAGAAATTCAAAAGCTGGCTGCGCCGAAAAGTTTTCCGGTGCGGCTCGGCATCATCGGCGGCGGACAGTTGGCGCGCATGACGGCGATTGCCGCGCTGCCGCTCGGTTGTGAAGTCGTGGTGCTGGAAAAAAATCCGTTTAGCCCCGCCGCCCGGCTCTCGCCGGATTCCATCGTCGGCGACTGGAGCGACCCGGCCACATTGATGAAATTCGCCGAACGCTGCGACGTCATCACCTTGGAAAACGAATTTGTGGACGCCACTGCGCTCGAAGCTTTGGAAAAGGCCGGTCACAAAGTGTTCCCGAGTGCCGCGTGCATCGCTGTCACGCAGGATAAACTGACGCAGAAACAAGCGTTGCAAATCGCAGGTCTCGCCGTGCCTAAATTTCGCGCGGTGAATTCACCGGCAGGAATCATTTCGGCGGCGAACGATTTCGGCTGGCCGTTGCTGCTCAAGACGCGGCGCAACGGTTACGACGGCAAAGGCAATTTCACAGTGCGCTCGGCAGCGGAGGTTGAAGCTGGCTGGCAAACCTTGGGCGGCGCGAAAAATGATTTGTTCGTCGAGACGTTTTGGCATTTCAGTCGGGAACTCGCGGTGATCGTCACGCGCGGGCGCGACGGCGCGACGGTGGTTTATCCGGTCGTCGAAACGATTCAGCGGAATCATGTCTGCCACGTCGTCAAAGCGCCGGCGGAAATTTCGGCTGAGGTTGCGAAACGCGCGACCGAGATGGCACGACGCGCAGTGGAAACGGTTGACGGCATCGGCAGCTTTGGCGTTGAAATGTTTTTATCGGCTAACGGCGAGATTGCCATCAACGAACTCGCACCGCGCGTTCACAATTCAGGCCACTACACCATCGAAGCGTGCGACTGCTCCCAGTTCGAGAACCACGTCCGCGCCGTGCTCGGTTGGCCGCTGGGCAATCCGTTAATGCTCGCGCCGACAGCAGTAATGGTGAATCTGCTCGGCACGGAAAAAGCGCCGGGCCAGCCGCGTGGGCTGGAGCGGGTGTTGCAAATGAAGGGAGCGCGCGTCCACATTTACGGCAAAACCATGAGTGGCGCGGGGCGCAAGATGGGACATATCACGGTGCTGGAAAATTCGCTTGAAGAAGGTCTGGCCATTGCCGAACGTGCGGCGCAGGAAATTTATTTTGGAACAAAAGCATGAAAGAAAAAATTGCGCCGCTGGTCGGCATCATCATGGGCAGCGATTCCGACTGGCCGACGATGGAGGCCGCTTACAAGGTCTGTCAGGAATTCAAAATCCCTTGCGAGGTGCGCGTGGTTTCTGCGCATCGCACGCCGGACGACATGGCGCGTTATGCCAAGTCTGCGCACAAACGCGGATTGCGCGTTGTCATTGCCGGTGCGGGCGGAGCGGCGCACCTGCCGGGCATGGTCGCGAGCCACACGCCGCTGCCGGTTATCGGCGTGCCGGTGGAAAGCAAAAGTTTGAAAGGCTTGGATTCGCTGCTGTCCATCGTGCAAATGCCGGGCGGAATTCCGGTGGCGACGGTCGCAATCGGTGGTGCGCGCAATGCCGCTTTGCTGGCCGTTTCCATCCTCGGAGCAAGCGACAAACAATTGCAAGCAGACGTGATTGAATTCAAAACAAAATTAGCCGCCGAATCGCGCGCGCGTGGTCGCAAGCTAATGTCGAGTTTGAAATGTTGACCCGTCAGAATGTGCGATGCCAACGAACCATGTTTGGATGAGTTCCTAATCAAGCATACGATCTTAAGGCGCAAATGCAGGGACACCTTCCTTGAGTTCAATCATGACCTCATTGCGCTTGAAAAACGGCAACGTCCAAGGTGGATTATAAAATGCCATGATCGGTTCACCAGTGGTCACCAGTTTGTGGTCGCTCACATATTCGAGCAATTGCTCCTGGTGAGGTTTCATGTTCTTATCGCCTTGGGAGCCTGAAAAGCAGATGACCACAAATCTTTTGGTTGGTAACGCAGTCAGTTTGACCCGGTCATTTTTTGGCTTGGGCAATGTTTTCATAGTATAACCCTCCGGCATGACAAACCGCACTTTCCAAACGTCGCCGCTGGCTTGCTGGGTCACCGGGGCGGTCATGGCGATTTTCTCCCCGCGCTGCTGGGTCACGGGAGCCGTCATGGCAATCTTCTGGCCCGGTGTGTTTCCCCCGAAAATATATCCGGCAATCAAGCGAAACCCCTCATTGATCGCCCGCTTGCGTTCGCCCGCAACTTCTGCTTCCGCCACGATCACGGGAGGATAATCGCGAATCTGAATCTTTCCCTCGGTGGCGACAATGTTGAATTTTGGTTCTGCGACCCGGCTCATAATACATCCTATAAAGGCCGTCGGAATGATCAAAATCACGCAAACTGCCCAAATCAATTTTCGAAAGTAACGACGGTTTTTAATTTGCGGGAATATACAGCCAAGTGCCATTCAGCACAAATGCTTCAAACCAGCATCAATTGTTCCAGCTCCAAATTCACATTGGGAATTAAACTGGAGTTGCACTGCCGCTAAAATTTTCCGCTCATGCTTTCACAATAGCCCGTGAGTTCCATGTAGGCACGGCCGATTTCTTTCTTGTTTTCATCCAGCACGCGACAAGCGCCTTCCCAATAGCCGACGCCACCTACCCTGCCGGTCAGTTCCTGATCGGCCACGAACGGTTGCACGATGAAAATCTCTGTTTTTCCCATTGCCGGATTCATCGCCTCCAATCGCACCTGCGATGGATAATCTGCCCCGGATTTGGGGCTGTGCCAATGCGCTAGAACTGCCCACTTAAACTGGTCCGGTCCAACTTGGTGAACCTGGCCTTTTGCATCAATCCACGCGACCGTTGAAAACGGATCGGTCGAACCATCGCTGCGGCGCATCCGGTAGGCCATCAATTCACGTCCATCAAAGAGCTGCAGACTCAACCAGTCCCAGCCGACCTGGCCCGCGCCCAACTGGCTGCTGCTGAATTCGTGATCCATCCACGCCTCGCCGGTCACGGCCAAATTAGTTTCAGCCAGCGTGAGCGTGCCGGTGGCGGACAATCGCGGAAACGTCAGGTAATGACTCGACGCGCTCGGGTCTGCCGCCTTGCGCGAAACGCCGTTCGTGCCGAAAATCACCAGCGGCGTTTTCGGAATTAAGTTCAGCGCGAAAGTGATGTCGGCGCCGACGCTGGCTTGCAGCTCAATAATTTCCGAAGAATCTTTTTTTGGAGGGGCGAGCCGTAGCGACCAATTTCCGTTGCGGACATCCAGCGTGTTGGTGGAAGAAGACGCATCCCAGCCGTCGCGATTTAATTTTTCTTGGAAGAGGAATTGACCCGACGTTTTGTCCACGAGCGCCATGTGCGCAAGGTAAATCTGGTCGTTGCCAAACGCGGCGGACGAGGAATTGTTGGTTGCACCTGGCGGCACGAGCGCGCGGCGGAAAAAGGTCGCTTGAAAACCAAACTGCGCGTCGTTCGTCGCGAACAAATGGCCGGTGATATACCACCACTCAATTGCAAAATCGGGATGGCTGCCGTGATCGCGCGGGAAAATAAATTGCCGGCCAGGCTGCGGAATCGCGTAACCATCGGCGGTCGTCGCTGAAATTTCCGCCGCACTCGCCCGACTTAAAAATGCAAGTGTCAGCAACAGCGCGCAAACGCCGCATAAATATTTATTGGTAAAAATGTTTCTTGAATATTTCATTCTTCTCGTTCCGCCGGCAGCCGCGCCGCCCACCGGCCGACGAACCAGCCCGCAATCGTCGCGCTGGCCAGCACCAGCAACGCCAGCGCGGCGAGTTGTCCCCACGGCCGGTCGGTTTGCAGTGTCCAGCCAAAGGTTTGTTTGTTGATGCGATAGATGAGCAGCCAGCCCAACGCGAGACTCACCGCCAAGCCCGACAACACTCCCGCCGCTGCCGTCAACGCGCTTTCCCACGCCGCCGCGAACGCCAGCTCTTTGCGCCTCATGCCAAGCGCCCGCAGCGTGTTCAAGTCCGCGCGGCGTTCCCACAGCACGCTCGCCATCGTGAACGCGAGTCCTGCGACGGCAACCACGACGCCGATTATTTCCAGCGCGTAGGTGACGGCAAACGTCTGATGAAAAATCCGCAGCGACTCGCCACGCAGATAGCCGCTCGTGAAAACGCCGAGGCCAGGATGCGCCGTGCGGATTTCCGTGCGCAAGGTTTCGGGATCGTAGCCGGGCTTGAGTGCTAGAATCAAACTCGCGGCGAGTTCGTTGCCAAACCAGTTTTTGAACTGCTGGCTTTCGATCAGCACCGAGCCGCGTTCGTTGCTGTAATCGGAAAAAATTCCTGCGATGGTCACGGCGCGAAAACCATCGGGCGTCGGGATTTTAATTTCGTTGCCGCGCTGCACGCGAAATCTTTCGGCAAACGCTTCGCTGACGAGAGCGAGCGCGGCGTTGCGATTCGGGTCAAAAACAGCGTCGTTGAGCGGCGCGCTCAACCACGCGGGTTTTGCGTAGTCGCGGAAAAAAGCGAGATGGTTGCCGACAAGCAGCGTCGTGGCGTCGCCAAGTTTGATTTCCAAAAACTGGATCACGTTCGCGTCTTTGACCGCCGGATTCGTGACGACCGTTTTCCACGTCGCGTCCGAAATGCGGCTGGAGGACGACGCGGTTTGCGCGCCGTCGCTCGAAATGTAAAGGTCGGCCTGGAACGTGCGCGCGATCCAGCCGCGCATGGTTTTGTCAAAACTGCCGACGAGAATCGCCATGCCGGCCGTCATGCCAATCGCGCAAACGAGTCCGGCGACCGCGAGCCGATGACGTCCGCTCGGTGCGCGCAGATGACTACTCGCGAGGCGCAGCGTGACGGAATAAATTTTCAGTTTGTGAAAAAATTTTCCAAGACCGGCGAGCGTCTGGCCGGCGAAAATTCCGGCGCCAAAAATCCAGCACAACGCCGTTGCATAAGCGGCCACCGGCAAACGCGCGCCGCCGGCCAGTCGCAGCGGCGGCAGCCAAGTTAAAATAATTCCGACGGCGATGAGCACGAGGCCGAGACTGGCATTGCTCAATAATTTTCCGCCGGGATAATTTGTTGTGCCGGCACGCGACGCGACCTGTGCGGGCGGCGTGTTGGCGGCGACTTGCGCGGGCCGCCACCCGGCGAGCGTGCTGGCGATGACCGCGAGAATCAAGGCGACGGCGGCCTCGCCGAAATTGAACGCGGCGGAATCCACTGAGTTCGCGTAGTAAAGTGCGTTCACGGTTTTGCCGACCATTTTCACGGCGACTTGCGCGCCGAGCCAGCCGAGGCCGAGGCCGAGCAATCCGCCGACGAGTCCGATGGCGGCGGCTTCGACGAGCCACGCAGTTTGAATTTGCCGCGACGTGACGCCGAGTGAGCGCAGCACGGCGATTTCATTTCGACGGCGCACAACCGCACCATCAAGTCCCTGAAAAACCAAATAAAGCCCGACGAGCAATGCGAGCATCGAAAGTAAAGTGAGGTTCAAACGAAAGGCTTGCGTCATCGTCGAAGCGGATTCGCGGCGGTCAGCGGGCGAACTCACGAGCCAGCGCGGGGCGTTGGGCGGATTCGCCGCCTCCAATCTTTTCTTCATCGCCGCCCAGCGTTCGGCGCGCTGCGGACTCGCTTCGAGCACCAACTCGACGCGATCCAGCCGCCCGGTTTTATCGGTCAATTGTTGCAACGCGGGCAAATCCATAATGAGCAGATTGGCGGGAGGCGCCGGTTGTTTTGGGTCGTTCGGAATAATTCCAACGACACGCAGCTCGACGGGATGCTCGTTGATGATGAGCGGCAGAGGTGAACCGATCTTCAGTTGGTCGCGTTTCGCGAGTGCTTCGCTGATGAAAACGGAAAATTGATTTCGCAGCACGGGCGAAAAACCTTTTTCGGAATCGTTGGTTGAACTGGCGGAACCGAACCAGCCTTTGCCGTTATCCTCCTGGCTCCCAAGATTAACGAGCGCGGGCAAATCCAGGCCGAGCAATTGAAACGTCGGGCGCGAGAGCAGCGCCTCGTTTTCTTCCCGGCGCGGCGGCACGGCGGTGCTTTCCAAAACCGGCACAATATTTACCGGTTCGTTCCCGAGCAACTGGCGCAGCTCGGGCAAAATGGTTTCGGACAAGTCGCCGACGGGCGCGGTGATGAGGCCGTCGCTTTGCGCGGTGATGAGGTCGGTGAAATTTTGAAAGCTCGCGATAGCGGCGCGGTTCGCGAGCCGGATGGAAAAAAACGCCGCCACGCCAATGGCGAGAATCAGTAGCAGCAAAATCGAGGACACCGGCGAAAGCCGCCAATGCCGCCACGCGAAGCGCGCCCAGAGAAGGCGCAGCACGGTTTGGTTCGTCGCCGCCATTTTAATCTTTGTCGCGCTGACCGCCGATTTGTCCGTCGCGCAGATGAATTTCCCGATGGCAAATCTGCGCGGCCGCGCCGCTGTGCGTGACGAGCACCAGCGCGGTGCCGGTTTCATCCGAAAGTTCGCGGAGCAATTCGAGGATGATCGCGCCGTTCCGCGAATCGAGGTTGCCGGTCGGCTCGTCGGCCAGCAGCACTGAGGGCTTGTGCGCCAACGCCCGCGCGATGGCCACACGCTGCATCTCGCCGCCAGAAAGCTGGCCGGGAAAAGCGTCCGCGCGATGGGTCACGCCGACGCGATCCAAAAGTGAACGCACGCGTTCGGCGCGGTCATTGGCGGCAACGCCATTTAATTGCAGCGGCAGCTCGATATTTTCTGCCGCCGTCAACGTCGGCAGGAGATGAAAGAATTGAAAAATCGTGCCGATGTGACGCCGGCGCACTTCGGTCAACCCATCCGCGTCGAGCGTTTCCAGCGCAATGTTTTTGAAGCGGATGCTGCCCGAATCTGGCCGATCCACGCCGCCAAGACAATTGAGCAAGGTGGATTTGCCGCTGCCCGAAGCGCCGGTCAGCGCGAGCCGCTCGCCGGCGCGGACTTCGAGCGACACGCCACGGAGGACCGGACGCTCACCGTAGGCTTTTACTAAATCGTGGGCCGTCAGCACCGCCGTGGAAGTGAATTTCGCGGTTGTAAAATTTTCTTTAGTCATCGTTTTGTCGCTTTACGGGTCTGGCATAGTTTGCTTTGAATTCAGCGCGTTTGTTCAAATGCTATTCGGCAGAACCAGTCGCTGCGGGTGGCAATCGCAAGAAGCGGGTTTTGCAGTCCCGGTGTGAGCACCAGTCTTTGGAGCCATTTTGCCCAAGCCAGGCGTCGGGCAAAAAGGGTATCACAATCGCGGGCGATTTTTTGGCGGGCTTCGACCCAGGATGATTCGCCCCGGCTCCAGGCCGCGAGTGGCGCAATGGCCAGTTCGGCGGACTCGAAGGCCATGGACATGCCATTGCCGGTGACAGGCGGAATCATAGTGATGGCGTCCCCGACGCAAATCTCGGCGCGGGCGGAGGCTGGTTGCGGTTGCAGCGAAAGTCCGGCGACTGCGCACAAGGAATTGTCATCAAACTGCACCTCGGCCAACCGCTGATTCAACGGTGATCCGGGTTGGCCGAGCAGGAGTTCACGCCCGTTTCTGGCTTCGCCATCCTCGCCGGCACCTTTGCGAAACAAGCCGCAAATGTTCACTTCGCCGCCGTTGATTTTGCACAAGCCAACGTAGCCGCGCGGTGAGAAGTGCATCTCCAGATCAGCGGTGAGCGCGACGTTGCGGGCATGAATTTTCAGCCCAAACCAGCGCGCGCCATGCTCCACGGCCCGGGCACGACGGCCGGTAGCGCGGACGCAGCCTTCGCCGAGATTCTCCGTGGACGCCCGCTGGCCTTCGCATAATTCACCACCGAGATCGCGGAAACTTTTTGCGAGCGCCGCATCAAGCAGGAAGCGCGACAGGCAGATGGCCGGCGACGGCAAGCGATGGGTTGGACTTGATTTGGTGGCAGAATGAAACGCGACTGTTTGCGCACTGACCGCGCCGGCCTGGTCGAATAATTCACGCAAACCGAGGCGTGCCAGCGTGTCCTGGCCGCGACCGCTGATGAACTCGCCGCAGACACGGTGGCGGGGATAACGGCCGGCCTCCTGAATGGTGACGGGGATTTCCCGGCGGCGCAGCGCAATGCCCAGCGCGAAACCCGCCAGACCGCCGCCAATAATCTTAATGGGCTTGGGCGCAGACATTTTATTCGCGTCGCCGCGCAATGAATAAGTGGCTGAACCAACCGGCACGGCGTTCGGTCAGTTGCCAGTTCGATTGATCCGGCCAGAGCGCAGAAATTTCCCGGCCGGCAAATCCGGCGCGAATACTGACGACGGCATCGTGGCGTGTTACGCTGTTGCAAGCGATGAGCCAGAGCAGTTTTCCGACCAGCAACGGCAGTGTGAACCGATGTGGCTCAATGGCCACAAACAAATTGGTGTTTTGAGAAATTTTTTGCAGCAACCTTGAAAGTTGTGCGTCCTGAAAGTGGTGAAGAAACAGATTGGCGACGATCACCGCGTCCGCATCGCCGGGCGGTGTCCAGTCGAACACGTCGGCAACGACGGCCTCGGCACGCCATCCCAGCGCCAGAAAAGACGCCAGTGTTTCGGCTGAAGAATTTTTTTGCAAGTCGAGCAACGTGGCGTCCACATCCTGCCAATGAGGCGACATTTCTTTTGCCAGGCGAAGGAGAAAATTTCCGTCGCCCGCGCCAAGCTCGGTGATTCTTCGGGGTTCGGAACCCAGGTTTTCCTGGAGCGCTCGCGCCATGATGACGTGATTGCGCATCCACCAGTTGATCCGGCGCAAGTCGTGGCGCGAGCGGACCGCCCGCGGGTCGTCGGGTGGCAGCGTGTCGAGCAGTTCGGGTCGGACTTGGCGCTTCATTTTCCAATTTCCAGCAGCGCGCCATGACAACTGAATCCCGCGCCGAATGCCGACATCCACCAGAGGCCGTCGGGCACGGTATCGCGCAAGGATCGTTCGAGGACGAAATAAACGGTCGGGCTGCTGATGTTGCCAAATTCGCGCAGCACTGCGGAACTGTGGCGCACGTCGGACTCGGTCAATTCGAGCTGGTCGCGCAAAGCGCGAATCACATCGCGCCCGCCCGTATGCAGAATCCAGCCGGTAATCTGTTCGCGTTCGACACCCGCCGCCACCAACGATTCGGAAAATAATTTTCGGGCAGCCTCGCTGGCGACTTGCGGGACTTCGGGCAGCAGGATGTTTCGCAACATGCCGTTTTTATGGCTGAAGCGAAGCATGTCGCGCTTGGCGGTGACGAGACGCGAGGCGGCACATTTCCATTTCACGCGACGGCGGTCAGGCAGGGGTTCATTCGACAATACCGCCGCACCCGCTCCGTCACCGAAGAGGCAGGCGCTGATCAGCACGCCTGGGTCATTATCAAGGTAGAAAGCAGCGCTGCAAACCTCGACGCAGATGGAAAGAACTTTTTTGGCGCGGCCGGCAGAAAGGATTGACTCGGCGGCGCGAAAGTTTGGCAGGGCCGCACCGCAGCCTTGGCCCACCAAATCAAGCGCGAAAACGTCCGGGCGCAGGCCAAGCTGTTCGCTGACATAACTCGTGAGACCCGGGCAAAGATAACCCGTGCAGGTGCTGATGAGAACGGCGTCCATCTCGCCGGCTGTGCTTTGTGCATCTTCCAACGCGCGTTTGGCCGCTGCCACCGCGAGCGCCGGAGCGTGCGTGACAAAACGCGTTTGCAGGGCGTCGGGTGTGAGGTCGAACACTTCCGTGATCGGATCCAACGCAAGGTGGCGGGTGTTGATGCCATTGTCGCCACAGAGAACTTTTTTCAAGATGGCGTGCGAGCGAGTTGAGAGCCGCGCGACGACATCCGAATGGCGCAAAGCATCCCAGCAGTCACGCTGGGCGTAACGCGGAAGCGGGGCGGCCGTTCCAAGACCAATAAAATACATGACTGGCTTTATCATACTGAATGCAGAAGGGAGAACAAATCTCGTCTAAAAATGACACTCATTGGCTATTGCCACCTTGAGATGATCTTCCAGGTCAAAAATTCAACTGCGTGTAATTTTCGGCCGGGGATTGATGCAGGTCTCCGAATCACAGGGCCGACCAAACAATTTGCCTATGGCCATCCGGTTGCGGGCAAACCATTCGTAACCTAGGTCGGCCAGCCAATGCAAACCCGGCCAGGCCGTCGGGGCCAGGACCCAGCCGAGTCCGACGGCGCGATACGCTTCACGAAAAACAGACACGCGCTGGATGAGGCGTCCATCCGGAAAAACTCCGTGGATGACGCCCATCAATTCTTCACGAGTTGTGCCATAAACTAACGCATCAAAACCCGGCGCGGTTATGTCCTCGAAAGCCAGCCGGCCGTTACAATTACGCCGTGCCAGAAAGCGTGCTTCGCGCCGGCACAGCGGACATTCGCCATCGTATAGGAGTTTAAAACGCCATTGATTCATGGGCCCGCTAGTTATTTCATCGCCAGAGGCAAGGTTAGGTTTTTTGATCACGATTTTGTTGCTCAGTCAAGACGGCATGGCCGAATATCGTCCGTTTTTGTTTCGCGCGATGATTTTCAAGAATGGCGAAAAAATTGATGGCTTCGGCATCCTGCGGATTGACGAGCAATCTCTGCTTCAGGCGCAGCGACTCGATTTCGGTGACGTCATCCTGTTCGGCGACGTAATAGATGGGTTTGCCGCGTTCCCCAAAAATGGAGTAACAATACCAATTCATCAGGAACGGCTCGCCATCCTTGCGATAGTTCCAGGTTTGTCCGTGAAAAACTTCGCGGTTGAGAAGCTTCTCCTTGAGCAAACCCACCACGGCGTGGTCGGTGTGTTCGCCTTGCAGCAGGCGCGGCGTTTTGCCGCGCAAATCGTCGCGGCTATAACCGGTCATCTTGATCCAGGCGTGGTTCACGTAGATGATGCGCGGGCCGGCCGGCCCTTCGAGCGTCACATCCGTCACCATGATGCCGCACCGCAAGTTTTCGAGGACAATCAACCAGTCAAATTTCAGTTGCATGATTTTAGTATTCAGTTTTTGGCCGCCGCCCACTCGACAGACCGGGGTTGCGAGTTGAAACTTTTGACCCAATAGGTTGGTTTGTGCGGGTTAATTTTCCGGTGATTTAGATTCATTTGAACTTGGGCGCAGCATCGGGTTTTCGGAACTGCGGCTCGCTTCCTGGTTCCGGGCCGCCTCATCTTTCGCCCAATCAGCTGCCTGCTGCACGCCGAGGAAAACAATTCCCGTCATGGCGCAGCCGAACAGAAAGATGGGGAAGATGTAGATGCCCATATCACTTTTTCCGGTTGATGGTCATGCTATCTGAAACCACGACCAAGCGCACGCCGACCCATAGAGCGAGGATGCTCGGCACCCAGAGGCCAACGAAAACGCCGTAGTCGTGATTCACGAGAAACCACAAGCCGACGCTGGCCACGAAACTCGCGAAGGCGGCGAATAGAAAGTAGTAATCAAATTTCTTGAACATTTTTCGTTTCAATTGATGGTTGCGGGACGGAGAGCCAAAGCTCTCCGTCCCGTGGCTTGATCAGCTAGGGATCAACACCGTGTCAATCACATGCACCACGCCGTTGCTGGCGGCGACATCAGTCTTGATAACCGTG
>Ga0302282_1000858_pt1 | contig 22434 bp, 10 predicted proteins | sample III_Fen_E1_3_FD_198763 | JGI IMG/M metagenome (GOLD analysis project Ga0302282, IMG submission 198763) | Peat permafrost microbial communities from Stordalen Mire near Abisko, Sweden - III_Fen_E1_3 | ecosystem: Environmental > Terrestrial > Soil > Wetlands > Permafrost | place: Sweden: Abisko... | reverse complement strand
CGATGCGCGCCTCGTTGCCGTTCTTCCCATGACGCTCGAAGACTACCTCGAAGACTTTGCCACTGAGAAGTCACGGAAGGAGTTTGAGGAATTGCTCGCCCTGTGCAGAAAGCCGGTCTTTCTGCGCACGTGGTGCATCCGGGACGAGTGCGGCGAGCAGGATAAGCTGCGCGCTGAATTGCGCCGTGATGCCTACACGCAGGCGGGCCGGTATGTGGTGGACCATTGCGACGTTCTGATCGCAGTATGGGACGGTGAACCGTCGCGTGACCGCGGTGGCACGGCCGAGATTGTCCAGTATGCCCTGGAGAAGAATCGCCCCATCATGCGCGTTTGGGAAGACTCGTTTGAAGTGCTGAACCGCAGCCACAGCACAGGGGAATGAAGTCATGCCGCGCCAGATGCAGGACTGACGAATGCTCAATTACTTCCGCGCAGCGGCCTGGGTGCGTCCAGCCTCCAGTGAAGGCAGTTGCGCACCCCGGCGGTGAAGTGCAGATCTGCTAGCCTCCACGATGGTGTAGCCGGCGACCTTCAGAATCTTAGCAATTTCTCGAACTGCTGTCCGGTCCTTGTCCTTCTCAATTTCTGAAAGCTCCTTGTCTCCAAGACAATCCGCGAAGTCTGTGTATGCATCCAATTCCCCCTTTTTCCAGGGCAACATGCACGGCTGCAACTTCTTCTCGTCGTCCCTCGTTTCACCATAGCGCCATCCGCCCCTTGCTTTCTGGCGCATCCAGCGCGTGTGCTCCCTTGAAGCCAGCTCCTCCAAAACATCTTTTGGAAACTCGAAAGGCGGCTCACCTTCAACAGCAGGAACCATGTAGCATCCCGCGAAGGCCAACTTGCCGGGAATGTCACGCACCTGATCGCGGTTCTGTTCCTTCACTTCTTCCGGAAGCAGAGAGAAGCCCTCCCCAGGGAAGCCCTTAAGGTATGGGTGTTCTTTTGTGTCATCATTTTTCACGGGTCCGAATTTCCAGCCGTCTTTGTTGAGCGCTGCGCAGAAAACCTCGTGTGCGGCCTTTGCCAGATGCTCCAGAACCTCGCCTTTCAAGGGTAGCTGTTGGACCAGAGCCCGGAAATCCAATCCATCTACGTGCAAATCCAGTTGCTCCCTGGTAGGCAGGCTGGAGCGCTCGAAGCGAGTCTTGCCGTCGAGCTGGCTCATGGCGATAAGAGATTCCATCGACCGCGCTCCGTGCTTGTAACTGCAAGTCTGCAAGAACGCACGCAGCACGCCGGAATCGATCTGCACTTGGCCTTTGCGCAACACCTGCTTGGCGTCGCGCACGAGCATGGAACGCAGCAGCAGGGCGCGCCGCAGCACGTAATAAGGATCTTTCGCGCCGGTTCGCTGATTGGGGCCCAGGACATTGAGATAGCCCTTGAGCCGACTGACAAAATCCGGAACCTTGGCTGTGCGCCTTTCCTCGTCTTTCGCGTTCTTGCCGAAGTTATCGAGTGTCCAACTGGTTCCACCCGCAAAAACAAAGATTGCTTTGCCGATGGGATGAGCATGGTTCCCTTGCAGGAATTTGCCATCCTGCATGGGCGCCAGAAAGTAGCGCAGCCAGCCATAAATCCCTTTGAAATCGCTGTCGAACTCATCCCAGAAAATCAGCGGTATCTTGCCGCTAAGCCCGATGTCGCGCACCTGGTGAAATGCCGACAATAGTTCATCGGTGGACTGGAGTTGGGACAAGTTGAATTCTTTGACCTCGATCTCGTCCGGCCGTAGCGCCATTGCAAGCTGGGTAATCCCGAATGACTTTCCCGATCCGGGAGGGCCGAAAACAGCAATCGACAGCGGCCGTTTGGTACGTTCAAGTGCAACATACTCGCTGACCAGGGAGCCGATACTGCGCAGACTTTCGATCTCCTGCCGGTCAACTGTCAAGAGACCGCCGAAGCGCCCCAGCGGTACACCGTTGAGCGCCTTCTCTGGCCCGTTCAAAACTACCTGATTTGCAAGCTCCTCGAGATCGTTCGGGTACTGGTCGCCAAGGATGGTCCAATACTTGTTGCCGGTGCGCATCGGTACAGTAATTTCCTGGAACGAAGTGTTTTCGTTCGACAAAGCAGAGACGACAGCGCTCACCGGAAAATCGAGCTGGACTTCGGATGCTGATGCGCCGCGCTGGCCATAGCCCTCGCGATGCAAACAACGCATCGCGGAAAGCCCTGCGCAAATGCCCTTGCGAATCTCTGGCTTTTCCGGCGCGAGCATCACTTCCTTCGCAATGCCGGCTGTCAGGCAGGACGAGTAGCCCACCATCTTCCCTGGATAGCTCTGCTCCCACATTCCCTCGACCACCTCGGGATCAAAGATCAGCCGGCAGGGCAGCTCGTCTCCGCTGTCTCGTGAATAGAGGAAGGCTCCCGCGGCGTTGAACGAAACAACCACATGGGCGCAGTCCACCAGGCTGGGAAGATTACGATTATAAATAACCTCCCAAACCAAGTCCTGGGCCGTGCGCTCCCAGGAAAGCGGGTGGCTGATCTGAACTTCAGTGAGACGCAGATCGTTCACTGTCATCACGACGATGAGCTTCTTGGAATGGTGCTCACAGAGATAGTTCCAGAGATCACCCTCTGCGATGGGACGACTCATCTTCACCAGTACCCAGGGATTACTGCCGGGCGCCGTCAGACTGGCCGGCCATAGATCGCGGGTGCTGCGGAAGCTAAGGTTGGCATCGTCCAGCACGACCAACGGCGTACTGGGGCTGTCGTTCACCACGCGCGCCCAGTCATTGCAAGCCTCAGGATTCGCACACCGCCGCGTACCCAGAAAATCGTCGACCCGCCACGCATCCTTCTCCTTTTCATTCCCCTTGGCTGCCTTGGAGCCTTTGGCGGCAAATGGAAAAGGCTTCCATGAGGCATACGAGTGATGGAAGCGCGCGTCCTCGGTGTCAATCGGTGGCTCCTTGTGATTCCCGGCACGCCGCGGCGTATCCGGTTGCAGGATTTCGTATGCAGCCTCGTCGCGAATCTGCGCGGCGACGCCTTCGACCAGATCGGCCAGCAGTGCGGCCCCGCCACGCTGCCAGCTCAGGCGGGTACACACCTCCGGCTCCCAAAGGCCTTTTTGTGCTTCCGTCCCAGGGTTGTGGGCCAGGTTCCAATCCAGCGTCACGTCGCCAGTGACTACGACAGGTTTCGCTTCCTTTTGCGTACTCATGGTCATTTCCTCAACTTCGGGAGGATACTCACTCCCAAACGAAGCAATTCTACATCCTGAGGGGCAGGAGGATGTGAATACTGCGAGAGCTTATCAAGGTGGCTCTTCCAGGCTGCGTTCAATAAAGCATTGATGCAAGTTGTTACCAAGTTCATTGAAACCGTGAGAGGGCGCAGACCAATCTCATCGATTTTGACTGCGGCTGAGGCCGCAGATGCTCAAAGCGGTACTGCTACAGTGCATCCAGAACCGGAATCCACTACAGCTCGTTAAAGCCAAACAGCTCGCTGTGACTTGGGCTGGATTGGCTCGCGACGATGGAGCAAGAGAGGCTGCTCGCGCAATCGGCCCAGGCCTGTGTGAATATTGAGACTGGGCTTTGGGCGGGAAGCTTGTGGCCTTCCTCTCGCGCAAAACGTCCCTCACTCCTCCCAGGCGAAAAGGTGGACATGGCCCCTTTCGTCTCCGGCTACAATCCGATCGCTAGCCCAATCGCAACAAAAGACCTGATCGTCGCATGTGAATACTGCCAGGCACTTACCAGATTCCAGATCCCAGACTCGCAGGGAATGGTCGAACGAGCCCGAGACGGCGTGCTTGCCATCTTCCGACAACGCGACTCCATAGACACTACTCGTATGACCGTGAAGAATGAGCGGTGGTTGAATGCCTACCAGATCCCAGACTCGCACATCGTAGTCGTGGCCATCAAAATTGTACGGATCTCCTGAACCGGAGACGGCACGTTTTCCGTCTGCCGACAGTGCCACGGAATGGACCCGACCCGTGTGGCCTTCCAGGATACGGGTTGGCTGTTTGCCTTCCAGATCCCAGACCCGCATGGTCTTGTCGCTCGAGCCTGAGATCGCGCGCTTGCCATCACCCGACAGCGCCACAGCATTGACTCCGGATGTGTGGCCTTCCAGGATGCGTGGTGGCTGATCGCCCTCCAGATCCCAAATTCGCAAGGTATTGTCATCCGAGCCCGAGACGGCGCGCGTGCCATCATCCGATAGGCTCACCGCTTTGACCCTGCTCGTGTGGCCTTCCAGAATGCTGGGGTTCCCGTCTCTTTCCAGATCCCAGACCCGAAGAGTTTTGTCGTGGGATCCTGATATTGCGCGCTTACCATTGTTCGATAGCGCAACGGCATCAACCCAGAGAGTGTGGCCTTCGAGAACACGCGGCGGCTGGCCGCTGTCCAGATCCCAAACCCGCACGGTCATGTCCCCTCCGGAGACAGCGCGTTTGCCATTGGCCGACAGCGCTACCGCTAGGACACGATACGTGTGGTCCCAGATGCGGGATGGCTGAACGCGTTTCAGATCCCAGACACGCAGAGTCTTCTCCTCCGAGGCGGAGATAGCACACATACCATCGGCCGACAGCGCCACGGAATGGACTGGGCCTGTATGGCCTTCCAAAACACGCGATGACTGGCTGCTTTCCAGATCCCAGACCCGAAGGGTACGATCACTTGATCCGGATACGGCACGCTTGCCATTGGCCGAGATCGCTACTGACCTGACGATATTCAAATGGCCTTCCAGGACACGGGTTGGCTGGTTGCCTTCCAGATCCCAAACCCGCACAGTCATATCTTCCGAACCGGATACGGCGCTTTTGCCATCGGCCGAGATCGCTACAGACCAGACCTTATCCGTGTGTCCTTCTAGGAGTCGCCATCCTGGATCAAACTTGGCCCATGCGCTGCTAATCCTGATTTCGATGGATGGAAGGAGCAACGACAAAGGCCAGAACATCCGCACGGAGAAACGGATAGGTCGTCTCTCCTCTAGATCCCAGACTCGCAGGGAATGGTCGAACGAGCCGGAGATGGCGCGCTTGCCATCAGCCGACAACGCAACGGCCATGATCGTATTCGTGTGGCCATACAGGATCCGCGGCGGTTGATGGCCTTCCAAATCCCAAAGCCGCACGGTCTCGTCGGCCGAGCCGGAGAGGACACGCTTGCCATCGGCCGAAATCGCCACGGCCCAGACTGAATTTGTGTGACCATTCAGGATGCGAGGCGGTTGGTTCCCTTCCAAGTCCCAAACTCGCACGGAGAAGTCCCCCTCTTCTTCTCCGTAGGAATTGGCCGATCCTGATACGGCGAACCTGCCATCGGCCGAAATCGCCACGGTCGTGACTTGCCCCGTGTGCCCCTCTAGTATTCGAGGCGGCTGGTTGCCCTCCAGATCCCAGACCCGTAATGTCTTGTCCGATCCGGAAACGGCGCGCTTGCCATCGGCCGAAATCGCCACGGCATCGACTTCATATTCTGTGTAATCTTCCAGAACTCGCAGAATCGGACTGTCCGCCGCATGGAGCGTAGGTTTCAGAAGCCGAAGCCACGGTCGTGGAGTCCTGGCTTCAAGTTCTCCAAGAAAGGCATCAATTTCCGATTTTGCTCGAAGAGTGTGTAAGCGACCAAATATCTGTGAGGCGAACTGTGCCGAATCCTTTGCCACTACCTGTAGCGAGAGCTGTAGCGCGCTCTGAATTAAACACAATGCATCATGGCGGGGCAGTTCGCGCGCCTCTGCATCACGAATGAGCGTCTGGTAGTCGTCATCCAGGTCCAGCACCATGCCGGCCGCAACCTTGGCAAAGAGAAATGGGCAGTCGAAGAGTGTTGATTCTGCCTTCGTCCATTGCCGCGCGCTGCGCTGCTGGTAGACCAGTTCGGCGGCTCTGCGCGCGTCGGGTGTCTTGTGTCCTTCATCCAGCCAAGCCGGCTTTTTGCAGAAATACCCCGCCAAGTCTGTGTGTCGAGCCTGCGCCTCATCGCCTGCAAGAAACTTGGCCTCAACCCGCTCCGCCAATTGGCGATGGTAGAAGGCAATCACTGTACCGCCGGGCGCGGCGCGCTCCGTGAGGTATGGCTCCAAATCCAGCGACAGCCGCGACCACACCACCACCGGCAAGCGGCGCTCGCTCACGTCGTGATGCTTCTTTTTGTCGAAGTCGCCCCAGACCACATCATCCGCGGTCAGCACATCCAGCATCTCGTCTTCCGTCAAGCCGTAGCGCGCCGCCGCCAGATAGCCCAGGCTCCGCTCCACCAGCACCGGCCCATGATTCGCGTTGCTGGCCAACCGGTCAAAGAGCGTGTCGAGAATGCCTGCGATGCCCTCGCCCAGCCTGCACGCATCCGGGGAAGAAAACGACTTCCACAGCCGGCTCTCCTCGGCTGCCAGCTTCAGATAAAGCGGCAGCCCGCAGCGTTCAAAGTGCTCGAGCACCGCATCCCGCTGCCACTGCTGAAGCGTGCGCCGCTGCTCTTTGGGATCTGTTCCCCGCAGCAGCTCATCCAGCGCCTGCCCGCCTTCCGCGGTCGTCATCCGTTCCAGCGCAACCGGCAGACCTTGCGGCAGCCGCTCCCCGTCATCCGTAGTCGAAACAATCACCTTCACGTGCGCCGGCAACTCCGCCTGTAGCCAGGCCGCCCCCCGTGCCGGGTCGCTGGCGGAGAGTTGATCGAGAGCGTCAATGAAGAGAACCATCGGCTGCTCTGCTGTCGCTAGCCGTTCCTGGAACGCCTTTTCAAGCTGCGCGTAATCCACCGGCGTCTCGCCCGGCGCAATCTGCTTGCAGAGGCTGGTCAGCAGCGCATGTCCGCTCGCCGATTCAGGAGACGCGCCGATGAACCGCCGGATCATCCGTCCTGGCCCCGTGTACTGCTCGGACGCCTTCGCCATCACCGCCGACTTGCCCGAGCCCGATGCGCTATGCAGCACCAGCGCCCGCCGCTCCGGCCCGCGAATGTAATTCTCGATTGCGTCCAGTGCGTTCGTGCGCCCGTAAAAGACCTTGCTGCGCTCTTGGGCGAAAAGGTTGTGCGCCTCAATCTCCATCTCAAGCGCATCGCGCGACGTGAACTTGCCCGCCTCGCCCAGAATCACCGCACTCAACTTTTCCTCAACATCCGCGCATAATGCAGCTAAATCCGAAGCGGAGAATGGGCAAACATTTCCCTCAGGCAGCTTTTGCCGCAGTTCATCCTTGAGCGCCCCAAGATCCTCGTCTTCCTCAACGCCCTTCGCAGCCTCACGGAAAAACGCAAACACATGCCTACGCTCTTCCTCGCTCTGGCCCAGGCCTTTGAGAATCTCCTGGTGCGTCGCCGATGCCTCGTAATTGATGAGCGATTCCTCTGGAATTCCGGCCTCCCGCGCGGCTTCTCGGAGAATGCGATGGAGCCTCTGCTCGACCTCTCCCCAACAGTCTTTATCAGCGAACTCCCCGGTGCGCGGCTTGAGCAGAAACTCCGGCGGCACCGCGTTCTCGTCGCACTCATACCAGTCGTCGATCAGCCGCTTGTCTGCCTCTGCAGCTCGTTCGCGAATCTTGTTGAACTCCCCGGCCTCGATGCGCGCCGGCAACGGACGCCAGCCGTAACGCTCGCCGAGCAGCACAATGAAGTTGGGCTTGATGCCGGTCTGCTGGCAACGCTCGATCTCACGCAGGCAGATCTCCATGGTCTGCTGGTCGAGCGCCGCCTCGTCGCGCACGCCCCAGCGCAGGTCGATGGCCTGGAAGCGCGCGTTGTTCGCCTCGCAGAGCTTGCGCAGCTTGGGGAAGACATCGCGCTGCAGAGCGTCGCGCTCGGCCTTGAGGTCTTCAAAGGTCGAACTGACAAATACCCGGAATGTGCGTGTCGCGGTCGGCATTGGAGGATTTCAAACGAGTTTACTTCCTACAGCTTGAGATGGCAACCAGTGGGACGGCTTATCTAATGTCGAGTCTGTCGCTTGCAGCCTGGAATCGGGATCAACCCCCGCAAGCCGGCCTGCGTTCACCGATTTGCCCACCCAAGAATCTCAGCTGGCGATAACAGCCCAAAGCACGTTTCCATATCCGGCACTCTCGAACCACGCATTGGCGATTTGTCATCATTTCAGAATTCATTTTTGCGACATCGTCTGGATACCTATCCGAATCGAGAGATTGCCAGGTGAATCCGTGTCTCGATTCTGAGAGATGAAAGATATCGATTCTCCGCCAGATGTGTAGCCGCGGGATCAAGGCTCTGAAAATCAGGATCAGGGACGCACATCTTCAGAGGTTGATTGAGATGTAAGCCAACCGCAGGGCCCATTTCCAGTTATCTACTCTTTATCAAGGTCTTCAACTCCGAGGAATGATTTATTCACACCATTCTCCGAACAGGATCGGTTTCGCTGCAAACTGCGACTTTAGATGCGCAGCCTTGGCTGCCGGGGCAAGCGCGATGAGTGCGCCATCTCGGGGAAACGATAGGCTCCAATCAGGACCGTGGGCTCGACGCCGTTGACGATGCTGCCCAGATACTCGCGTATGTCCAGACAATTGCTTACATTTCGCGTGGTGACCGCAATGCTAACGCCCGCGGAACTCGCAAAGCAGCCATAATAGTCGGCAGCCATCTCCAAGGTCTGCCTGTGCGCACCGTGATAAGAATAGGCGTCGTATCCCGCGTTCTTCATTATCTCCGCAGCCATGTAAAGGCTCTCCAGCGATCTTGCCGTGTAGCCGACTCACTGGGTCTGCGGCGGTTTCTTGGTATTGCCTTGACTGAAGCAACACCAGACCAATCCACCCTGTCGCGAACCCGCAGACTCATCTACTTAGAAACTCGCGAACAAGTCTTTGCCTGTGTTCTAACTCTTCGGGCCGATCGTGGATTGTTACAAGGCAAGCGGATCGGCATCGACGCCACTACGCTGGAGGCCAACGCCGCGATGAAATCCATTGTTCGGCGCGACGCCGGCGAGAGTTACAACGAGTTTTTAACTAGACTGGTTAAAGCGTCGGGCATTGAGACGGCGACGCGCGAAGATCTGGCGCGGCTGGACCGCAAACGCTAGAAACGCACTTCAAACAAAGAGTGGATGTGTCCCACCGATGGGGACGCGCGGATTGCGAAGATGAAAGACAACAGAACGCATCTGGCCCACAAGGCCGAATACGCGGTGGATATAGAGAGCGATGCGGTGGTTGTAGTTACTTGCAGGCAGCCGACCTGGGCGACACTACGACCATGCATCAAACCGTGGCTGCGGCGGACTTGGAGGTGGCCGAGTTAGTTGAGCGCGAGGTCGAGTTACATCCAGGAGAAGAACCGAAAGTCAACGTAGATGAAATAGAAGAGTTAGTGGCGGACAAGGGCTATCACAGCGGGACGGTTCTCGAACAAGTGAACGAACTCGATATTACCACTTACATCCCCGAAAGAAAGCAGACGAGCAAGCGCAACTGGGATGGCAAGCAGAACGAGCAGTCGGCGGTCGAGGAAAATCAGAGCAGAGTAACTGGAGAGTATAGCAAAGAGTTACTCAGGAAGCGGGGCGAGTTAGTCGAACGCAGCTTTGCCCACTGTTACGAAACGGGCGAAATCCGGCGCTGTACGCTGCGCGGACATGAGAATATATTGAAGCGTCTGCTGATCCACATCGGCGCATTCAATATCTGTCTCATCCTGCGGACGATGCTGGGTGCGGGGAAGCCGCGGGAGCTGAAGACCCAGGCTGCAACGCGTGTTGTGCGCCTTCTTGAGTGGCTCGCTTGCCGCTATCGACCAGATGGCGCGGCAAAATCCCGCACTGCCTCGATTTTCTCTCTTTCCGGCACCTACCGCTTCGGTCGTGTCATAAAGTTAAAGTATGGTTTTATTACGCAAATGGATGCAGATGCGAGAGGGCAAATCGACTCCAGGGCTGATCCCTGGAAGCATGGCAGCTCCTGGGAACCAAGCTTGCGGTTCATCTACATCCCATCCCCAATCCGACCTTCCGATCGGGCCATGGTCTAAACGGCTGCCGGGCCGAATACGGCTCGTCCGCAATTCTTTCTTCCTTCATGAGCGGGAGAAGACTTCCACTTCACAGAAGATTCACTGGCCTGCTCATTATTTCTCATAGCTTCTTACCGTGCGCTTCCCGCGCGTGTAATAATTGGCGTTATCTTCAACTGAAGTGCTTCCTGCTTGCTGTTTTGAGCAGCCATGCGCGGGAAGCCCGCCAAGCCTATGGACCGCGACGCTACCCGGAACCAGATCGGCAAGATCCTGTGCAGTGAGAGTTTTGCCGGCAAGAACCAGCTCAAGAAGCTGTTGGAAGTGCTGTTTGAGAATATGGATTCTCAAACTACCCTGAAGCCGGACAGAGTGATAAAGGAGCTGTGGCCAGAGGATCGCGGCACCAAACATTCCGCGGATGTTGCGACCGAGATGAACAGATTGCGGAAAGCGCTTGGATTGTATTACAGCTTGGAAGGTCATTCGGATTCCATCCTGATTTTCCTTCCCAACCGCTCGGCTCCAACTCCGGCGGCGGGCAAAGAGAGACGTTGGATCGCCGCCAAGCCGCGTGATCCGATCGAAGGCGTGCCTGCCGCACCTGTCTCTCCGGTTTTGGCCGAGCGGCCAGTTTTATCCCTTCCGTTAGCTCCGCCTTTGCATGCCCGCAAAGGCCTGAAGCTGCTTTCCGTGGTCCTTGCCTTGGTTTTCGCCATTGCTCTTGGAGCGTACTTTGCCAAACGAGGCCAGGCCACAGATGGCCGCCCGCAGGCCGGGCGTTTGGATGGCGCGATACTGATCGTCACGAATGCGGCAGGAGAGGAGCTTTGGCGCAAGAGCTTTCCCGGCGGATTCTGGCGAGAATACTACGAGCAGGGGCTGGCCCCGCGTATCTGGTTCGGCGACCTGGAGGGTGATGGCACCACCGAGACTCTTCTGCTTTATCATCCTTCCGTCGCCCCAGAGTCGAACTCGACAACGCTGATCTGCTATTCGGACCACGGCAAGGAGAGATGGCGATGGACGCCAGGAAGGGCGCTGCTCGATACCGCGGAGCATTCCGCGCTCTATACCACCTTTGGTTTTGGCGTTCTGCGAGCGGCGCCCAGGCAGCCGCGGCGCATTGTCGTCTCCAGCAACGAACTCTACTATCCCCATCAGATCGCTATCGTCGACGCCAACGGCAAGACGCTCTCAGAGTATTGGCACTCGGGACATTTGCCGCACCTTGCCTTGGTGGAGTTTGAACCCGGCGCGGGCGAGCAAATCATAGCCACTGGAATCAGCAATGGGTATCGCCAAGCGACCATGATCGTACTCGACCCCAACCGAGTCTTCGGCGCTTCAACAGAGGCTGCGCGGCCGGAGATTCAAATACGCGGCATGGGTACTGCCCAAGAGAGGCTTCGGCTTTTGTTTCCGCGCAGCGATTTGAATAAATCCTTGGCTGTTTATGGCCAGGCCATGGCGGTTACTGTTGACAAAGGCGTGATTCATCTGCCAGTCCTGGAATGCGAACTGCTTCCGAGATGCTACATGTGGTATGCATTCGACAAGGATTTCCAGCTGCTTTCTGCTGGCCCGGATGACCAGTTTCGCAGCGCGCATAAAGAGTTCTATCTAAAAAGCAAAAACGACCACACTTTCAGCGCGGAAGAGGAAGCTCAGTTTCAAAAAGTCAGATGTCTCGCCGGCTGCAAAACGGAGTTCGTTCCAGTCCTGATTCCCGGCGAAAAGCGATAGAACCGAGCGCCGAGGCGGACCTTTCACCCCTCCCGCGTCTCGGCGTGGCGGATTCAATGTCAACTTGATATGAACTTTGCCGGACGTATAATAACTCCACTTATTTTTATGCTAATTTTATCCTTCGCGCGCAATATGAGCTGATTCCGGGCTGAAGGAAAGCCTGGATTGCGCGCGGGAGGTCCTTCCCCCTCAGGACTTTCCAGCCACTCAAGAAAGGATAATGATCATGCTCAAAGCTGTGCAAGCTCTGCGTCTCCGGGTTCTGCTCGTTGCGGGACTCCTCGCGGTAACGTCCAATGCGGCTATGGCTACAGGCCTCATATCCCAACCCTCGAAGACCTCCGGCCCGCAAATGGCGCAAATCGCCGAAGACTTCGGAAAGTTTCCGTTGAGCTTTGAGGCCAATACCGGTCAGACGGACAAGAAAGTGAAGTTCCTTTCGCGTGGCAGCGGTTATGGGTTGTTTCTGACGGGCCGGGAGGTGGTGCTGGCGCTCGACAAAAGCGAATGCGCAGCGCCGGTGGCGCATCATGGGCAGTCGGTGCAGACTAGTCTCCGGCAAAGCTATGCAGCCTGCGCGCATCACACGGATGTGATGCGGATGAGGTTAGCTGGGGTTGACGTTGGTGCTGCGATTCCGGTGGGCGAGGAGCAGTTACCGGGAACGGCTAACTACTTCATTGGTAATGATCCAGACAAGTGGCACACCAGTGTGCCCACATACGGTAAGGTGCGGTACAGTAGCGTTTATCCCGGTATAGACTTGGTCTATTATGGAAACCAGCGTCAGCTCGAATACGATTTCGTTGTTGCTGCAGGTGCGGACCCAAAGCATATCAGGTTAGAGTTTTCTGGGACGAAGAGGCTGCGCCTTGGCGCGGCTGGGGACTTGGTGGTAACGGCAGCTGACGGTGCGCTGTCCTTCCATAAGCCTGTGGTGTATCAGTTGATCGATGGGCAACGGAAGACTGTTGAAGGAGACTTTGCGCTTCTGGATAAGCATACGGTGTGCTTCCGGCTGGGAAGCTACGATCACGCAAAGCCGCTGGTGATAGATCCGGTTCTGATTTATTCAACATTTCTTGGCGGCAGCGTTAGCTATGGTGGCTCGCAGGGGATGGATATTGCCAGTGGTATCGCAGTGGATACTTTGGGCTATGTGTATGTAACTGGCTCGACAAGCTCTTCCGACTTTCCTATAACCACGGGAGCCTATCAAACAACAAATAAAGCAGTAAGTTCTGATGGCGGCACAAATGTATTCGTCACCAAGTTGAATCCGTCGGGCACTGCACTGGTCTACTCCTCTTACTTGGGTGGCAGTGGTAATAAATACCTGGATCTTGGCGATACCGCGAGTGATCTTGCTGTGGATAGCTCCGGCAATGTGTATGTGAGTGGCACGACCTATTCTACCGACTTTCCGGTAACTACAGGGACATTCCAAACGACTAAACCTGAGAATACTGCAACAGCATTCATCACCAAGCTGAACACAACCGGTACTGCGCTAGTCTACTCCACCTATCTGGGCGGAAGCGGCGGAGACTCTGCCTCCGGATTGGCTTTGGACGGATCCGGAAATGCATACGTTGCCGGATTGACTTCAGATGCCGATTTTCCTGTAACTGCAGGGGCATTCCAGGCACAGAATAACTCTGTGACCAATGCATTCGTCACCAAGCTGAACTCGACAGGCAGCGCACTGGTCTTCTCTACTTACCTGGGAGGAAGCAAAGGCGACGGGGCGAGTAGACTGGTCCTAGACAGTTCCGGTGATGTGTACGTTTCAGGGTACACCGTGTCCTTCGATTTTCCAGTGACCTCTGATGCCTATCAGACCACGAAGCATGCCGCAGAGCCTTACACTACCAACGCTTTCGTCACTAAGCTTAATTCTACAGGCACAGCGCTGATCTATTCCACCTACTTGGGCGGCAGCGGACTATCAAGCGGCGCAGGCGAATGTGGGGAGGTAGGGGACGAGGCGACCGGCTTGGCAGTAGACAGCTCCGGCAATGCTTACATTGCCGGAGTCACCTGCTCGGCTAATTTTCCGGTAACTACAGGAGCCTTCCAGACAACAGATAATGCTTTGAAAAATGATCAGCAATTCGATGGATTTGTCACTAAACTGAACCCGACCGGTACTGCCCTGGTCTACTCAACCTATTTAGGAGGAAGCGCTGAAAATGGAAATTTAGGTGTGGCCGATGGCAATCCATCTGCAAGTTGGGGAACTTACCGTCTCACCGTAGATGGTTCCGGTAATGCATACATTACGGGAGCAACAAGATCTACCGATTTTCCTGTGACGACCGGAGCCTTCCAGACAACGAATAACGCATACTCTGGTGATGATAACGCATTCGTCACCATACTGAACCCAACTGGCAGTGCGCTGGTTTACTCTACATACCTTGGCGGGAGCACGTATGACTTCGGGAACGCGTTGGCATTAGACGGTTCTAACAATGTGTACATTGCTGGGTTGACATGGTCCTCTAATTTTCCGGTAACGGAAGGCGCATTTCAGACAACAAATAAGGCGGCGGTTAATGGTGGTTTCAATGCGTTTATTACCAAGATGGATTTAAGCACTACAACGGCGACGACAACGACGCTGACGCCTGTGCCCACGCCAAATCCGTCAATTTATGGGGAGCCGGTGACTTTGACCGCTGCGGTCACTTCCACCGCTGCCGCACCGCCCAATGGAGAGAATGTTGCGTTCCTGAGCGGCACAACATCGCTGGGAACGGCGCAGTTGAGCAGCGGCGTAGCCAGCTTGACCAGCACAGTGCTGCCTGTGGGCACAGACTCGATCACGGCGGTCTACGGGGGAGACTTGAACTTCTCCGGAAGCACCTCGACGGCGGTCAGTCAGGTAGTGAATAAGGCAACCGCTTCGACAACATTGACTTCGTCGCTGAATCCCTCGACTTTGGGAGCATCCGTGACCCTCACGGCCACCGTATCGGGGCAGTTTGGCGGCGTGGCCACCGGCTCTGTGACCTTCAGCAACGGGAGTACGAGTCTGGGGACTGTGTCTCTGAGCGGAAACTCGGCTGGTTTAACAACTACTGCGCTGCCACTGGGCACGAACGCGATTACTGCGGTCTACGGCGGCGACTTGAACTTTGCCGGCAGCACGTCGAATACGGTAAGCCAGGAGGTCGACGAGTCCGATTCTCTGGGGTTCACATACAGCGTCTATGACTTCGGCAACTCGCCGGATGGCTATATGCCCATGGGAGCGGTGGCCGACACTCAGGGCAATGTGTATGGCATTACGGGATACGGCGGAGCCAATTCCTGCTATCCAGGGTACGCCGCCCCGTATGGCTGCGGAACAATCGTCAAGTGGGACACGACCGTCAAGGAGACCGTGCTGCACAGCTTCAATGGCAACGACGGCGCAATGCCGTTCGGCGGTATCGTGCTGGACGGGCAGGGCAATTTCTACGGAACCACGTCTGCTGGCGGAGATCTTTCCCTCAACTCGGGACAGGGCTTCGGAACGATCTTCAAGTTGAATCTCTCCACCGGCACTTTCACCACGATTCATAGCTTCACCGGGACGCCAGATGGCTCCGACATGGAGAATTCATTGGTGCTGGACGCGCAGGGCAACCTCTATGGCAGCACCAACAAAGGCGGGGCCAACGGCCATGGCGAGCTTTTCAAGGTGGATGCTTCCGGAACCTACAGCGTGATCTATAACTTCACTGCCGCGCAAACCAGCACCTCGGATCATGTGAATGTGGCGGCGGTGGACGCGCAGGGCAACTTCTATGGCACGCTCAAATACGGAGGAAACGGCAATGGATCGGTCTTCGAGATCGATTCGCCGCACAACTTCACCACACTGCGCAGCTTTACCAATGGGATGGACGGCTCAGCACCTCGTTTTTTGACGCGGACTTGGAACGGGAATTTGTACGGCAAATCCGACGGCTCAACGTCTCCAATCTATTTTGCGCTGACTCCGCAATCCGACGGAACCTACCAGTTCGGCACCGTGGCGAATTTTGCCGGTTTGGGAGCCGGGGTCTGGCCGGACAATTCGGTGATCGACGCACAGGGCAACCAGTACAACTATTCATCGACGGGCGGAGACACTACCTGCAATGCGCCGAGCGGCTGCGGAACCGTCTACAAGATCGATACGAGCAACGTTCAGACCGTGCTGCACACCTTCACGGGAACGAACGGGGACGGTACCGGTCCTGGCGGCCTAATGCAAGACACGCAGGGCAATCTGCTCGGCGCTACCGGTGGCGGAAACAGTTCGTGCAGTGCTCCGGGTGGGAACGGATCGCTGGTCACCGGCTGCGGGACGGTCTTCAAGCTGGCGCTTCCGGCGTCCATTGCCACCACGACGACGACACTTACCTCTTCGCAGAATCCCTCTCTCACCGGGCAGAGTGTGACTTTTACCGCAACAGTCGCTGCTAGCGCGGGAACGGCGCCGAATGGAGAGACCATCGCGTTTATGTACGGCCCGATCCCTCTGGGAACGGGGACTCTGAGCAGCGGAACGGCCAGCTTCACCACCACGGCGCTGCCGTTGGGAACCGATGCGATCACGGCGGTGTATGCCGGAGACCCGAACTTCGCCGGCAGTCAGTCGAATGCGGTCAGCCAGGCCGTGAACACAACAGCAACCACGCCCGCCATCACCTGGGCGACGCCTTCAGCGATTACCTACGGCACGGCGCTCAGCGCGACTCAGTTGAATGCCAGCTCGACGGTGGCGGGAACCTTTGCCTACATCCCGGCGGCAGGAACCGTGCTGGGAGCCGGATCGCAGACTCTCTCGGTCACCTTTACCCCAACCAACACGACCGACTATACGACGGCCACGGCGACCGTCCAACTGACGGTCAACCAGGCGACGCCGACGATCACATGGGCGACGCCAGCGGCCATTACTTACGGGACGGCGCTGAGCGCAACGCAGTTGAACGCCAGTTCGACGGTGGCCGGAACCTTTGCCTACACACCGGCAGCAGGGACCGTGCTGGGAGCTGGATCGCAGACTCTCTCGGTCACCTTCACGCCTACCGACACGACGGACTACACGACGGCCACGGCTACATTCCAACTGACGGTGAACCAGGCGACGCCGATGATTACCTGGGCGACGCCAGCGGCCATCACTTACGGGACAGCGCTGAGCGCAACGCAACTGGATGCCACCGCCTCGGTGCCGGGATCCTTCGTCTATAGCCCACTGGCAGGAACGACACCGCCCGTGGGAAGCGACACTCTTTCTGTCACCTTTACCCCCACCGACACAACCGACTACACGACTGCAACAGCTACAGTGACGCTGACGGTAAACGGTGCGGCCAATCCCGTACCGGTCATTGACAGCTTGTCGCCGGCGTTTACTGACGCGGGTGGCGCGGCATTCATACTCACGGTCAACGGGTCGGGATTCATCTCCGGCTCTGCGGTTTACTGGGGCACGACTGCTCTGACCACCACGTACGTGAGCGCAGCCCAACTTACAGCATCAGTCACGGCGGCCAAGATTGCCAACGCGGGAACCACTGTAGTCACGGTACAGACTCCGACACCGGGCGGAGGTACTTCCAATTCCTGGCAGTTCGAAGTGGATTCCGCATCTGGAACATCGACGGCACCAGCATTTACCTCAACGACGGCGACCGTGACTGCCGGCTCGACGGCCAGTTATCCGGTAACCCTGCCTTCCGATGTGACCAGCGCCACGGTATCCTGCCTGAATCTTCCCACGGGGGCGAGTTGCAGCTATTCCTCCGGCACGGTGACGATCATCACCACTTCGGCAACACCGGCGGGAACCTATCAGGTCACAGTGGTCTTTGCTGAAACTGTCTCCGGCGCGGCCACGGCAGGCATTCTGCTGCCAATTCTTCTGCTGCCGCTGCTGTTTCTAAGGAGAAGACTTGCAGTGCGGAGCATCTGGCTGACGGCTTGCCTTGGAGTGATTCTGCTGGCCGCGGCGGCCCTCTGCAACGGCTGCGGCGGGTCCAGCTCCTCAACAACCCCTCAGACTCACCAGGTGACGAGTTCGGCCGCACTCACGCTCAAGGTCCAGTAAGGAATACACAGCAAGAAAGGGAAATGCGGTTACGGAAACTGGAATTGTAGTGCAACGGAATGTGATTGAGAGATCGCCCTCACGTTCCGTTGCTCAAGCTTCAACGGGAGATCTGAGCGCTGTACAGTGAAATGTGACTTTCCGCAGCTGTAAGTTTCGAAATCGCGCTGATTATTTCCGCCCAGAGCTTACCGGAATGCCGACGACCGAATCCTATCTGGACAAATCAGACTTTGCTGTTATCCGATTTCACTTTTCTATAGAGACCCGAATAGGTCATTTACCGGTTTCTCCAGGTTTTGCTTGCAACCGAGATAGCGCTCCGTCGTCAGAACAGAAGCATGGCCAAGCAGGAACTGAATTTGCTCCAGTTCCCCTCCGCTGGAGTGACAAAGCTTGGCGCAGGTGCGCCGAAGATCATGCGGCGCAAAATGTTCAATCCCAAGGCGCTTTGCACAATCACGAACGACATACCAGACGACGTTCTCGGATATCCCTTGAACCCAGGTTGAGCCGTGTCGGCTAACCGCTCGGAATACACGGCCATTTGTCAGGCTAGCGGCGGCAATCCATTGATCTACTGAATTCTTTACCCATGACCGCCTTTTCCCACCAGATCGACAATTACCCAATGTCCCTGACGAATCTGAATGTCGTCGATTTTTAAGCCAGCGAGTTCCGCTCGTCTCAAACCACAGCCGAGAAGAATGGAGATCATTGCAAAGTCACGCTTGTTTCTAAGCCCATTGCCGTCAGATTTGTCGACGAGTAATTGGGCCTGATCGATACTCAACCAGTTGCCAGATCGCTGGCCCAGATGCTTGACTCCCTTCACACGCCGAATGCCTGCCGCCAATTCCGGACTCAGCAGACCGGAATCTGCCGCTTCATATGCAAGTCGCCGCACTGCAGCGAGCCTCTGGTTGATCGTTGCGGATGCCAATCCGAGGCTCTCCAAATAGAGTCGAAATCTGAGCACAACGGCGCGATTGAGCGCGAGGCGTGGCTCCGAGCAGTACCAGGCGATGAATTGGTCCATCGCAAAGCGATAGTTGTGTCGTGACTGTGGAGAACTCAGGCTGTTGAGTACAGATGCTTTTGCGTGGTCGAGATCCGGCAGGCGGAGGACGATCTTCCGATAGTTGGGCTTTGACTTTCTTCTGCGCATACAAGCGGCCTCCTTTCCGCAAGTATGGCAGCCCTTTCAATGTCAATTCTGCGCAGTAATTGGCTCATGCAGATGTTTGATTCCAAACAGCTTAGATGAAGTTAATTTAGGAGTTCGGACTGTCATCTGTAGGTAACAGCCCGTAGCGCTCAGCGAGCCATTCGAAAATCTTATTCCTATTGATCCAGCACTATTGGATTGCGATAAAGAACAACCGCAGGTCCTTAGATTCCGTTTGCCGCAAAAATACGCGACGAGCTGCGCTTAGGATGACAGTTCATTTTTTATGTGGACTTCTGAGGCAAGACCCTGGGTCTCTGACAAAATAAAGAAGTTCCATCGAGTTCATGGATCCCCGGTCTCAAAATCGAGACCGGGGGCACCCAATGGTGGCACAACTTCAAGCTGTCAGGGACCTGGCCGCAAAAACAGAAACGCGGCGAGGGTGGGGCACCCGCGGTCTTTTCCAGCAAAAAAATAGAGTTTTCACCCTTGACGTACTATGAATTGCGATATATCGTATATAAATATATGGCAAGAAAACCCAAGGCGGGACCCGCATCGGACCCAGAGATGCTGATCCTGGCCAGCCTGGCTGCAGGACCCAAGCATGGCTACGCAATCATGAGCGACATTGAGGCGTTTTCAGGTGTTGCGGTAGGGCCGGGAACGCTCTACACGGCAATCACACGCTTGGTGGAGAAGAAGCTGATTGTTCCCAAGGAAACTCCAGGGCGCCAGCGTCCTTACGAGATAACGCGGAGCGGCGCGAGCCTGTTGACTACGCAGTTGCAAGAGATGCAACACGTAGCTACGGCAGGACTGGAAAGGTTGCGATTGATATGAAGTTGCGAGAATCCGTCATTGGTTTGCTCTTGCGGGCGTATCCCGCGGCATGGCGGCGCGAGTTTGGCGCTGAACTCGAAGAGGTTCTGCTGCATTCACAGCTCGGAGCGCCCGCGATTGTCAATGTGATAGCCGGGGCTTTTGGCGAGCGCGTGTTGAATTTGATTCGGCGAATCACAATAGGAGGCGAAATGGCAGATCAAACATTCGGCGCGCATCATGACCGGATGACGCAAATCATTTCCGGGAGCGCAGTGGTGTTGCTGGTTGCGATACCGCTGATGGCGATTAGGTCAGGCACGGTTGCGATCGTCCTGGCACTGTTCTCAGCAGCAGCGATCGCGCTGGCATACGGATATTCGCCACGTGGTTTTGAAATCTCCGACGGGGCATTTCGAGTGAAGCGGCTCATGGGGGATGTTGTGTTTCCATTGACCAGTCTTCGATTCGTGCGAGATGCGAATCCGGCCGATTTCCGGGGATCTGTGCGGCTGTGGGCGAGCGGCGGTCTCTTCGGTTACTACGGATTGTTTTGGTCCAAGGCGCTGGGAAAGTCCAAATGGTATGTAACGGATCGCAGCAAGGCTATCGTCCTGACCAACGGAAGCCAGACTGTGCTGGTAAGCCCGGAAGATCACGATGGATTCGTAGCGGCGATTGAGCGCGCGGACGCAGGGATATCGGCCCCAAGCGCAGAATCGGCGGACACAGGGCGCAGATTTATAAATATTGCTGGATTTGCAATCAGAATTGTTGGATTTGCAATCGGAGGACTCGGCTTGGCTATCGGCGCAGCAGCACTCCTCTATGCGCCAGGTCGACCGCCGGTGGACTTGACTGGCGATGCGCTGGTGATTCATTCGCGGTTTTGCGGCATGACGGTTCCGGCTTCAAGCGTCGATGCGGCCCATGTGCGCGTGGTCGATCTCCAGACCGAGTCTGGCTGGAGGCCAACGATGAAGACCTATGGTTTTGATAACCCACACTATCGGGCAGGGAACTTCAGGACCGCAAATGGGCAGGCTATAAAACTGTTCACAACAGGGTCTGAGCGATTGGTGTTACTGCCGCCGTCCAGTCAAGATGGATTGCCGGTATTGCTGGACGTGGACGATCCCGACCAGTTTGCCGCACGCATACGCCAGGAGTGGAGCATCCAGTAGATTGGCGGGGGTTCGTTTTTCCAAAGTTCAATCTGGGTGTGGGCGACCCAGGTCCGGATTTTCGGACCTGGGGCGCAATTCAAGTCGTCTGTTGCTAACAGCCCAAAGCGCTCATTGACAGATGGTTACGCGGAAATCAAGCGATTGCTCCTGGGAAGCGCCGCAGCATCCTGAAATAATCCGTCCTCCTGCCGGCCGGAGCTTCAAAAACCGTGCGCCCCGCGCTCGGCTAGAGCGGCTTCAACTATCATGAAGTCGTTCGTGTTTTCCATTGGCCCCGATGACTACTCTGCAGATACTCAGCGTTCTGTTCGCCACCGCAGCCCTCTTCGGCTGGATCAGCGTTCGCTGGCTCAAACTGCCCATCACGATCGGGACCATGCTGCTGACCGTGCTGGTTTCGCTGGCTCTGGCAGGGGCGGGCAGCCTGGCCCCCGGAATGCACGCCTGGGCCGTTGATCTGGCGCGGCAGATCGACTTCGGAAGCATCATTCTGCACGGAATGCTGCCCCTGCTGCTCTTCGCAGGAGCGTTTCTGCTCGATCTGGAAGAGCTGGCGCGGGAAAAACTCACTGTTTCGCTGCTCTCCGTTGTGGGCACGCTGCTTTCCATGTTTCTGGTGGCGGGGCTGATGATCCTGCTCTCCGGCTTCCGCCTTCCCTGGGTCGAGTGCCTCATCTTCGGCGCTCTGATCTCGCCCACCGACCCCATCGCCGTTCTGGAAATGCTGCGGCGAACGGGCGTCCCCAGCCGAATTCAGGCGCAACTGGCGGGCGAGTCGCTCTTCAATGACGGCGTCGGCGCGGTGCTCTTCCTGGCCATGCTGGACGCGGCCGCCGGCCACGCGCTTTCCCCCTGGAGCATTGCGGGAACGCTCCTGCTCAGGGCCGGTGGCGGCATCCTGATCGGCATTCTGGCTGCCTGGGCCGCGGGGCAATTGATGCGCCGCGCCGACGCCTATCAGATCGACATTCTCTTTACCGTGGCGCTGGCTCTGGGCGGCTATGCGCTGGCCGACGCACTGGGCCTTTCCGCGCCTCTGGAGGCCGTGGTGGCCGGCATCGCGTTGCGCCACTTCACACAGAGTCAGTCGCCGGAGCGCATCGACCTTGACCACTTGAACCGCTTCTGGACGGTGATCGACGAAATCCAGAACTCCGTGCTCTTTGTCCTGCTGGGTTTTGAAACCATGGCGGTCAGCGTGAGCGCGCCCGCGCTGCTGGCCGGGCTTGCCGCCATTTTCTCGGTCAACGCGGTGCGCCTGGCAGCCGTCGCACTGCTGCTCGCGCTGGTGCGCCTGGTCGAGCGCCGCCACCAGAGTTCCACCTTTGTAATGACCTGGGGCGGCCTGCGCGGCGGCCTCTCCATCGCCCTGGCGCTCTCTGTGCCGGCGGCACTGGGCGGCGCGTGGATGCTGAACGCCACCTTCCTGGTGGTCGTCTTCTCCATCGT
>Ga0302282_1000824_pt1 | contig 22959 bp, 16 predicted proteins | sample III_Fen_E1_3_FD_198763 | JGI IMG/M metagenome (GOLD analysis project Ga0302282, IMG submission 198763) | Peat permafrost microbial communities from Stordalen Mire near Abisko, Sweden - III_Fen_E1_3 | ecosystem: Environmental > Terrestrial > Soil > Wetlands > Permafrost | place: Sweden: Abisko... | reverse complement strand
GAGAGAACGATGGCGCTGAAGGGGGGAGGGGAGGCGTGTTGCTCCAGATAGAGGGCTGCGATGGCACCACCCATGGAGTTGGCGATCAGGAACAGTCCCTTGGAAGAGGGATGGATCGGGTGAACGACGTTCTCCATGAAGGCGTTCAGATCGTCGGCATACTTTCTAAAGTGGTCGATGCTTCCGATCTGCGAGTTAAACGGCACGAGGTGAGGGGAGAGTCCCTGTCCCCGGTGGTCATAGGAGAGGAGACTGTAACCCTGATGGTAGAGATCGTAGAAGAGTTCGCCGTACTGGAGCCACGTTTGGGAGAAACCGTTGATGATCACGATCATTCCCTTTGCCTGCGGGTGGATGAAGCGAATGCCACTGAGAGTGTGCTTCCCATCGGCGCTTCGGAAGCTGAACCGCTCCCCGGACTTCATGAACGGAATCACGGCGGATTTGTAGGTGCTCGCATAGTTTCCTTCTGAAATCGCACGGCAGGGCGGGATGCAGAAAAACACCGCCATCAGAACACAAACTGCACGAAGGGAAAATATCATGGGGGATTTTATCATGAACGGAGAATTACCTGATGAGAGGAAAATTTCATTTCCTTTGAAAATCATAGTAACACGCCATGAAAAAACTTGTCTCCACCCTTTCACTCCTCACCTTTCTGTCAATCGGCACGGTTGTCCATGCAGCCGATGCCTATCCGCTCACAACCTGCGTGGTCTCCGGTGAGAAACTCAATGAGATGGGGCCGCCTGTTGTCATCAACTACAAGGGGACCGAAGTTCATTTCTGCTGCAACAGTTGCATTAAAAAATTCAATGCAAACCCCGACCAGTACCTTGCGAAGCTAAAAGCTGCCCAAACTCCCGCCAAACAGTGAATGGCAGGATTCTGCTCTGTACGGCGCTTTTGGCGGTACCCTTGCTGACAAATGCCTGTTCTCCTCCCTCCCCAAAGGACGGGAAGGAGGAAAAAGTGTCGAAGGCCAAGGTGGTCTGGACATGCTCCATGCATCCTCAGATCAGGCAGGATCATCCCGGGAGTTGCCCCATTTGCGGAATGGCTTTGGTGCAACTGCATTCCCATGATGATGGGGTGACCAATGCTGCGGAGTCCTCGCCGTCCCCGATAGCCGCTGCGATGGAGGCACCAACTCCCGCTGCCTCCTCACCTGTGGGGATGAACCCTCTCTCAGAATCGGTGATTCATCTGGACGAGGCACGCAGTTCCGTGGCGAGCATTCAGACCTCCTCCGTGGAGAGTCGCGCCGTGCAACGGAAGATCGACCTCTTTGGGGAGATTGCCTACATTCCTGATCGGAATGTTGATTTCACCTGGTATTACGGTGGGCGGGTTGAAAAGGTGCTGGTAAATTTCAACACCACCGAGGTGCAGTCAGGAGAGCCGATTCTTCAGGTCTACAGCGATGAGGCGGTGGCCGATCAACGCGCCTACCTCGGCGTACTGCGTGATCGCTGGCAGTCTACCTTTTACCAACGGAAACTCTATGACACCCAGCTGGCCTCCATTGCCGAGCGACTGATGCGGGTCGGTATGTCCGGAGATGAGTTTCGGGAGTTGGAGAGAAAGGGACGTGTGCAGTATGAGTTCACAATCCGCGCCCCACGATCAGGAAGTATTCTCGGTTCGCTGCCCAGTGTCGGAGAACGCTTCACCCCCGACAAGGTGCTCTTCCAGATCGCGCCGTTGGATGAAGTATGGTTTGTGGCCGATGTCTATGAACAGGATCTCGGGCTGCTGAGACTCGGACAGCAGATCACCCTCAAATGTCCTGCTCATCCCGATGCGATCTTCAAAGGCACGTTGGTCTACATCGATCGTCAGGTGGATCCACAGAAGCGCACGATCAAGGCCCGCTTTTTGGTTTCGAATTCCAAACGATTGCTGCTTCCCCAGTTATCGGCAACGGGACTGCTGCAACTGGGAACGCAGACTTCCCTTCTTGCGATCCCCTCCTCTTCGGTCATCGACACTGGAAAACGCCAAATCGTGTATGTGGAAAGCGCTCCCCACACTTACGAACTCCGTCCCGTGACCATCGGGCCGGAAGGAGAGATACCGAGTGAGGGAAGCACCCGGTGGGTGCCGGTGCTCAAAGGGCTTGAATCGGGGGAAAAGGTGGTGAGTTCGGGAGCCTTCCTGATTGATGCCGAGGCCCAGATGCAGGGGATTTCTGCTTCCAATGCCACGAACAATGGCACGAACACACCAAGCCACTAGCACCGCATGATCGAACGTCTTGTCCGCTGGTGTCTTGCCAACAAGGCGCTTGTTCTGCTGGCAACGCTCCTCATTGTCGTTGCTGGAGTTCAGGCGATTATCTACACACCAGTCGACGCGATTCCCGATCTGAGTGAAAATCAGGTGATCGTTTTGGCAGACTGGGCGGGCCGATCAGCTCAGGAGGTGGAGGATCAGATCACCTATCCGCTTTCCACGTCGCTTGAGGGACTTCCGGGGGTCAAGGAGGTGCGCGCACAATCAGCATTTGGGTTCTCCATGCTCACGGTGATTTTCCGAGATGATATCGATGTCTATTTTGCACGGACACGGGTACTGGAGAGGCTGAATTCACTTCCGTTCAAATTACCTGATGGAGTCATTGCCAAGCTCGGGCCGGACGCCACCAGCATCGGGTGGATCTACGAGTATTATCTCGATGATTCCCCCGCGCGAGCCAAGGGGAAGGGGTATGATTTGGGACAACTGCGGGCTCTTCAGGATTGGTTTGTCAGATTTCAGTTCAACGCCGTTCCCGGTGTGGCCGAGGTGGCAAGTGTGGGAGGGTTCATCAGGCAGTACCAGATCGATGTGAATCCCAACGGTCTTCGCTCCTACAATCTTTCGCTCTCCAGCGTGGTAGAGAAGGTGAAGGGAGCGAGTCAGAATGTCGGCGGTGGAAACATCGAGGTGGCGGGGCGTGACATCACTATAAGAGGTCTGGCGCTCGTTCACTCCCCGGAAGATTTGAAAGCGATTCCTGTCGGTTATTTTCAAGGAAGGCCCGTTCTGCTGCAGCAAGTTGCCACTGTCAGTCTCGGACCGGAGCCCCGGCGTGGAGTGCTCGATTCGGGAGGTCGCGAGGTGGTCGGTGGAATCGTCGTGATGCGCTACGGTGAGAGTACCAGGGAGGTGATTCGACATCTCAAGGAGAAGATCGGCGAAATCAGCAAAGGATTGCCCCCTGGTGTGGTCATCAAACCGTTTTATGATCGCAGCGAGCTGATTGACCGCGCGGTCGGGACACTCCGAATCACCCTGATTGAAGAGATCATTCTGGTGACCTTGGCCCATATCATTTTCCTGGGGCATCTGAGGAGTGTCGTCATTGTCACCCTGCCCTTGCCGCTCTCCATCCTGATTGCCTTTATTCTGATGAAACTGACGGGCGTTACTTCCAACATCATGTCGTTGAGCGGTATTGCCATCGCCATCGGCGTGCTTGTTGACGCCGGAGTGGTGGTGGCCGAGGCGGTGATTCGGGAAGCTCATTCCGTCCAGGAAGGGAAAGTGCCCGGTCTCTCCTATCCACAGGATATGGCCCAGATCGTTCTGCGAGCCACGCATCTGGTCATTAGGCCGATCTTTTTCGCCATGGCGATCATCCTGTTGGCCTTCATCCCAGTCTTTGCCCTGGGTGGGGAAGCGGGAAAACTCTTTCACCCGCTCGCCTTCACCAAGACTTTTGCCATGGCCGGAGCCACGGTGCTTGCACTGACATTGGTCCCGGTACTCGCGGCACTCTTTGTCCGGGGAAAACTCCATGACGAGAACGAGAATCCCATCATGCGGGTGCTTCTCAGAATCTATCGTCCGATTCTCAGCTGGGCGCTTGGACATCGCAAAAGTGTGATTCTCGTTGCGGTGGCGATTTTGGTAGGGGCGCTCCTGCTTGGACGTGGGATCGGCTGGGACTTCATGCCGCCGCTAAATGAGAGGGCGCTCCTGTTCATGCCGACGACGTTGCCGAGTGCATCCCTGCCGGAGATCAACCGCGTGATGTCGGCCCAGAACAAGATCCTCGCCTCCTTCCCCGAGGTGGAGAGTGTGGTGGGTAAACTAGGCCGCGCCGATACTGCCACAGATCCCGCTCCGGTCTCGATGATCGAAACGACCATCATGCTCAAACCGATCTCGCACTGGAGGAGTGGCATGACCCAAGAAAAGCTGCGCGCCGAGATGTTGGAGCAAATGCAGAGGTTTCCAGGTTTTGTCCCCGCCTTCCTTCAACCGATTGAGAACCGTATCCTCATGCTCAACACGGGGATTCGCGGCCAGGTTGCCGTCAAACTCTTCGGCCCCGAACTCCCACAACTCGAAAAACTGGCTGTCGATGTGGAGCGGATTCTCAAGAGTGTTCCCGGTGCCGTCGATGTCTACGCTGAGCGCGTAGTTGACACCCCCTATCTCGAAATTTCTGTTCGTCGTGACGATGCCGCACGCTACGGGGTTCCGATTGAAGAAATCACCAGTACGATTGAGACCGCCATCGGCGGAGCCACTCTGGATACGACGATCGAGGGGAGGCAGCGCATCCCGATCCGTGTGCGCTATCCACGGGAAATGCGGGGCGATTTACCTTCTCTGGAACAGGTGCTGGTCATCTCGATGACAGGGGACAGCATCCCCCTCTCCAAGGTGGCGGATTTTCACCTCAATACCGGCCCCGCCATGATCTCCAGCGAGAACGGAATGATGAGGGTCTTTGTCCAGGCGAATGTCCTGAACCGGCCGCTGGCGTCGTTTGTCCAGGATGCCCAGAAAAAGATCTCCGAGGAAATGCCGCTTCCTCCCGGAGTCTTTATCTCCTGGGGAGGACAGTATGAGAAGTTGCTGGCTGCCTCCAGAACGCTGCTATTGATCTGCCCTCTGGTGATCCTGATCATCTTTGTCCTCCTCTTTCTGACGTACAACTCCTGGAAGGAGGCGGCTCATGTGCTGCTCGCCGTGCCATTTGCACTTTCCGGAGGCCTCTACCTGCAATGGCTTCTGGGCTATCACTTCAGCGTGGCTGTAGCCGTGGGGTATATCGCCCTCTTTGGCACGGCGGTTCAGACAGGTGTGATCATGGTGATCTATCTCAATGAGGCATTGAATGCCAAAATCGCGGAGAAGGGGGATGCCCTGACTCTTCAGGACCTGAGGGGTGCCGTCATGCAGGGAGCCTTGCTCCGTCTCAGGCCGAAAGTGATGACCGTCTCCACGATCGTCGCGAGTTTGCTGGTGATTCTTCTGCCTGCCTTTTCGGGAGAGCGCACTGGGATTGAAATCATGCGTCCGATCGCCGTACCTGTCATCGGGGGGATGATCAGCAGTCTGATCCATATTCTGGTTGTGACTCCGGTGCTCTTTCTGGCCATGAGGGAAAGAGAGTTCTTAAAGAAAGCCGGCAAGTGCCTTCCTGAGTGAGACGGCGTCTCTTCTCGCCGTTGACAATTGCCGTTCCCTCCGTAGGCTCTTGTTCTACAAAAATGGATCGTCAGACTCTTGAACCGCATCCCCCGGAATCACGGGTTGAGGCAGATTTTGTGCCTTCGGCTCCCGGATATTGGCCTGATGTAGCGCCCGAGTTGTGGAATGACTGGAAATGGCAGTTCAAAAACCGAGTCACGACGCTGGAAGGGCTGGAACAGCACCTGAACCTGACACCCCAAGAGCGGGCCGGAGTAATTCTTTCAGGCCACAAACTGGCACTTGCCGTCACCCCTCATTATTTCAATCTGATCGAAAGGGATAATCCCGATTGTCCGATCCGTCGTCAGGTGATTCCGCATGTCGGCGAGGGAACAGTTTCCGCCTCTGAAATGGCCGATCCTTGCGGTGAGGACAGCCACATGCCGGTACCGGGGCTGGTGCATCGGTACCCGGATCGTGTTCTTTTTCTGGTGACGGATCGATGCGCCGCTTATTGCCGTTACTGCACCCGCTCCCGCGTGGTCAGCGGAGCCGGGGAACAGGAACTTCACACTGACTTTGACCAGGCGATTGCCTATCTTGAAAAGCACACGGAAATTCGTGATGTCCTCCTCTCCGGCGGAGATCCCTTGATTTTCTCCGACGACAAACTGGATGCCCTGCTGACGAAGCTCCGGGCGATCCCCCATCTGGAGTTTCTGCGGATCGGCTCTCGGGTTCCGATTTTCATGCCGCAGCGCATCACTCCGGAACTCTGCCGGATTCTCCAAAAACATCAGCCGCTCTGGATCAGTATCCACACCAATCATCCTCGCGAGCTCACTACCGAGGTGAGGGATGCACTTGCGATGCTGGCAAATCACGGGGTGCCGCTGGGCAATCAGAGCGTGCTGCTCGCCGGTGTGAATGATTCATTGCCTGTGATGTCGTCGCTGGTGCACAAGCTTCTCCGCTGCCGCGTGCGTCCCTATTATCTCTACCAATGCGATCTCATCCAAGGGTCAGCCCATCTGCGCGCCCCGGTGCGCAAAGGCATTGAGATCATCGAGGGGCTGCGCGGCCATACGACGGGTTATGCCGTACCACAGTATGTCATCGATGCTCCCGGTGGTGGAGGCAAGGTGCCGATCAATCCCGGCTACGTTTTCTTCCACGATGCGGAGAAAGTGGTCTTCCGAAATTTTGAAGGAAAAGTCTTCGAGTATCCCGAGGTGCCGGATGCGGGGCTACAGCCAAAGCCATCTCCGCTTCGCGAAGAAGCCTTCAGTTGTTAAGGGAGCAAGTTAAGGATCGAATTTTATGGGAGGTATCATCATTCGCCCCAGGGCGCACATTTTGCACGGACACGAATGGGTCTATGGAACGGAGGTGCTAAAAACTTTTGGAAGTCCCGAGGATGGGGATGTCATTTCGATCAAGGATGGACGCGACAAAATGCTTGGCAGTGCCATCTACAACTCGAAGTCCCAGATCGTCGCCCGACGATTTTCGAGACGCCGTCAGGATCTGGATGCTGAGTTTTTCCAACGCCGTATCGAGAGGGCGAACGGTTTTCGTGATTCGCTGGGAATCGATCCGCTGGTGCGCCGTGTGCTCTGGAGCGAGAGTGATGGGCTTCCGGGAGTCATCATCGACCGGTTCGGCCCCGTTGCCACCCTGCAGACTCTTACGATGGCGATGGACCAGAGGCGTGACCTCATCGCTGCTGCCGTGCAGCAAGTGCTCGGTGTCGAGAGTGTCGTGGAAAGGAATGACTCCTCCTCTCGGAAACTGGAGGGGCTTGAGGTTCGCACAGGCACGCTGCTTGGGCCAGAGTCTGGGGCTTTTGAAATCAGCGTGGCCGGAATGAGATTCCATCTCGATCCCATCCACGGGCAGAAAACCGGATTTTATCTCGATCAGACTGCCAGCTACAGACAGGTGGCTGCATGGGCCAAGGGAAAGCGGGTGCTTGATTGCTTCTCGAATCAAGGAGCCTTCGCCATGGCCTGTGCCCAAGCCGGAGCTGCCGAGGTCACGGCAATCGAATCTGGAAAAGAGAATCTCCCTCGTATCGAGGCCAATGCCGCACTCAACGGAGTCTCCCTGAAAGTCGTCGGAGCGGATGTTTTTGAATTTCTCTCTTCGGCAGCGCGCCGCGAGGAGGAGTATGATTTCATCATCCTCGATCCGCCCCCCTTCACCCGCACGCGCAAGGGAATCGCCGATGCTCTGCGCGGCTACCGCGAGTTGCACCTCAAGGCTGCACAGCTTCTCTCCAAGGAGGGATTGCTGGCAACTTTCTCCTGCTCCCACCATGTCTCCGCGGAGGAATTCGGTGGTAGTGTGGCCGAAGGATTCGCAGATGCACGCCGCACGGCACGGCAACTGCAAACCTACAGCCAGAGTCCCGATCATCCTATCCTACTCGGCTTCCCCGAGAGCGAATACCTAAAAGGATTCCTTTACGGAATGACCGCTTCGTTTTAGAAAATCCTGAGGATGAAGTTTACCACCGATCATCTCCCTCCTCAGTTCGGTGCCGTCCTAGATCAGGACGAAAAGGTGCTTTGGGTTGGCAATCCAACACTGGTCCCTTTTTTACTTTCTGGTGTGCCGTTCCTACTCCTTGGGCTTGTCTGGGGTGCGATTGACTTGGGTTTTATTAAGGGAATGTTTTCAGGGGTACACCACAGAGGGAGTCAGTTGGATTATTTTATTATTCCATTTTTTGCCCTTCACCTGGCACCGCTCTGGCTTGGAGTCGGTAACATGTTCCGGCTCTGCCTTGTCTTTGGAAATACCTGTTATGCGTTTACGAACAAAAGGGTGATGCTGCGGACTGGATTTTGGGGGATTGATTTCAAAAGCATCGATTTTGACCGCTTGCAGGAAATTGATGTGACCGTCAACCCAGTGGAAAATTTTCTCGGGGTAGGAACAGTGAAGATGTTCAGTGGAGGCATGACGGCCAAGGGAGCGCAGACCTTCAACTTCTTCATCGGCATCGAAAATCCCTACGAGGTGTACAAGCAACTCAAGACAGTTTCTGTCGATGTGAAAACCGACTGGAATTATCCTAACGCCCTGCGTCCCGCTGAAAATAAAGGATACGATACCAGGTATAATCCGGCGAGCGATCAAACTCCTGGAACTCAGTAAGTCTCCAATAGCCGCATTTTTGGGAAAGTGGTCCTGCTTATTGCCGATCGTTTCCGCCCAATAGACTGCCGAGCAGGCCTCCTACAGCACCTACTGCGGCGCCGGTGGCCAGCATTCCGGAACCGGAATTCGCGCCGGTGTCATTTCCTCCCATCGGCAGATAACGGGCAAGTTCCTCAGCCAGATTCATGATCGGCATACTCTGCAGCCAGATGCGTCCGGGGCCGGTCAGCGTGGCCAGAAATATTCCTTCACCTCCAAAGATGAGATTTTTGAATCCCCTGACCATTTGAATGTCAAAGCCGACGCTCGGCTCGAAGATGCCAACATGTCCCGCATGCACCAGTAGGCGTTCTCCCGGTAGCAGCTCCCGTTCAACGAGTTCCCCGGAAAGATCGAGCCAGACAATTCCTGGCCCCGTAAGTTTCTGCAACAAGAAGCCGTTTCCCCCGAAGAATCCGGAGCCGATGCGCTTCTGCCAAGCCAGTTCCAGGGTCACTGTTTTCTGGGCCACGAGAAAAGTTTCCTTACGGCAGATCAGGGATTGGCCCGCTTGCAACTCTTTCGCGATAATGGTGCCGGGAAATCGTGGTGCAAAAGCCACATGTCCCTGTCCGGTGGCCGTGAAGTCAGTCACAAAGAAGGAGCCCCCTCCAAAGGTGCGTTTCAACCCGGCCAGCAAACCGCCCCCTGTGTGAGTATCCATGGAGATGGCATCATTCATCCAGGCCATGGTGTTGGTTTGGCTATAAACGGTTTCGCCCGGATTGAGGTTGATCGAGACCGTCTGCATGACTGTGCCGGATATTTCGTAGTTCATGGGGATGAAGTTTTTTAATGCAATCAGCAGTTTTCCAAAATAATTAATTTCTCAAAAATAATGTTTAGATTGTTCTCTTCTGGTCAGTTAATCTAGGGATATGCCCCCGGATCAAGAAGGTTTCACCAAGGAATACCTCCTTGTGTCCATTTTGGAGAATCTTCCCGGATTTGCTTGGATCAAAGATAAGCAGGGGCGCATCTTGCTCGCTAAACAGTCAGTCACAAAAGTTCATGGATTAGGAGATGTGTTCCAGATTCAAGGCCTTACTGATTTTGAGCTCTTTCCCAAAGAGCTTGCTGAAAAATATTGGGCTGATGATCAGCGCGTGATGAATGAAGACACCAGTATCACTTGCGAGGAGGAAACATTAGTTAATGGTAAGTTGATCTGGCAGGAGACTTTTAAAGCTCCGCTTCACGATCCGAGTGGAACGGTGATTGGAACTGTTGGTTTTTCCCGTGACATCACCGAACGTAAACTGAGCCAGTTGCGCGTCGATAGACTGACCCAGCTCTACGAGGCTTTATGGTGGTGCAACTTTGCCACGATTCACTCGAAATCAACGGAGGAGTTGCTTGTCCAACTTTGCAGAAATCTCGTTTTTCACGGAGGGATGAAATTTGCAGGAATCGGAGGAATTAACGAACAGGATAAGAGAATCCGTTTTGAGATATCGGATGGCTACAAAGATTTTTTGGCTGATGAATTCGTCATTTCTCCTGATGATCATGAGGTCGTAGCAACATTATGTTTCGATCAAGTGATCCGGGATAATCAACCACTCTGGATTCAGGATGTCCAAAATGATCCCCTTGTTTCTCACTGGAGAAAGTGGGCCAATGATCATTCAATAGGCTCCATCGCCTTGATTCCACTCACCCAGCGAGGAAAAACAACACGAGTGCTCTGCCTGCAGAGCGAGCATGCAGAATCATTCGACGCGGACCAACGAAGACTTCTGATGAAAATGGTTCATCTGGCTGACTTTGCCATCGAAGCCTTTCTCACCGAGGAGGAGAGGCTAGCAATGATCAAAAATCTCGCCGAGAGCCAAGGCAAACTTCAAGGAGCTTTATCAAGTGCTACGGATGCCGTATTTATTTGTGATGAAAGCGGGAATCTTATCGAGTTCAACGAGGAGTTTGCCATTTTTCATCGATTCAAGAATAAGGAAGAATGCAGAGGGAAGCTTTCCGATTACCCCGAATTGTTTGAGGCGTTCATGGAGGATGGGCAATTAGCCCCAGTGGAGATGTGGGCGGTTCCAAGAGCCCTGCGCGGCGAAACCTCTCATCATGAAGAATATACCCTCCGTCGTACTGATACGGGTGAAACCTGGGTGGGGAGTTATAGCTTCGGGCCTATTCGAGATGAAAATGGTAAAATTGTTGGAGCAATCGTTGGCGCACGTGATATCACCAAACGCAAGGAAGAAGAGAAATTGATGAAAGAGCAATCGGAGAAACTTAGGGTAACAAATCTAGAACTCCTGGAGACACTCCAGCGAACGGAAGATCTGGCTGTTAAGGCAGAGGCGGCCGCCCTCTCAAAAACCGAATTTCTCGCCACCATGAGCCATGAGCTCCGCACGCCGTTGCATGGTGTGCTAGGCATTGCAGAACTCCTCTCCCTGACCGAGCTGACTGAGGAGCAAAAGGAGTATTCCAAGATCATTGAAAAGAGCGGGCAGCACCTGCTGGAGGTGGTAAATGATATTCTCGATTTCTCGAGCATTGATAAGGGCACCATGTTGCTGGAATCGGAGACCATTCAGGTTGCGGACCTCATCGAATCGACACTTCTTACGATTAGGAAGGCGGCGGAGGAGAAAGGGTTGAAAGTCCTTTCAGAGATTTCACCAAGAGCACCCTCAGTCATCACAGGAGATGAACGCCGGATCCGGCAGATCCTTATTAATCTCATCGGCAATGCGGTCAAATTTACCGAGGTGGGATTTGTGCGGGTGAAAGTAGATAACCGCCTCGTCGAAGGAAAGCTTTCGCTGACTTTTTCCGTCGGGGATTCAGGGCCTGGAATCGAGCCTGAGATTCTGTCCAAGCTTTTTAAACCCTTCACCCAAGGTGACTCAACATTGCATCGCAGGTTTGAAGGGACAGGGCTCGGTCTTGCAATCGTCAAGCGTCTCTCCTCAATCATGGGGGGCACCATCACGGTGAATTCCACGCCGGGTAAGGGGAGTGTTTTTACTTTCAGTTTGCCGCTTGCCGTCGCTCCTTCGCAAACAGAGGTGGAGGTAACCGAGGTAACCGGAAGCGCTCCAGAGAAAATAGTGACTGATTCCAATCACCTGGTCCTCGTTGTCGACGACGACAAGATCTCCAGAACTATTGCGGGACTACTCTTGAATCAACTCGGCTTCTCTGTTGATTTTGCTTCGAACGGTGCAGAGGCGGTAGCTGCTTATGAACCGGACAAATATGCGGCCATCCTCATGGATATGCAAATGCCGGTCATGGATGGAATCGAAGCTGCCAGGAAGATACGCCAGATCGAGCCTTCTATGGGAGGGTGTGTGCCAATCATGGCCCTCACCGCGAATGTCTTGCCCGAGGATCGTCAACGATGCCTCGATGCAGGGATGACCGATGTTCTGACGAAGCCGTATAAAAAAGAGAAGCTTGAGGAAAAATTGTCCTATCTACTGCAAAAATCGTAATTTCCTTCTTGGTTTGTCGATCCTGATGTCAGCGGTTTCCTTAGGGCGCGATCGCATCCAGGACTGCTTCGGCATCCGAGAGGTCGTCGAAGAGAAAGTCAGGATGGTGCGAAGCAAGTTGCTCCCGAGAGTAGTGACCGGTCGCCACTGCCACGGTGACGGCACCGAAGATTTTCCCGCACTCGATGTCGCGCGGAGTATCGCCGATCACATAAATTCGCTCTGGAGGGAAAGATTCTCCATGCAAGGTGACGGCACGGGCTTGAGCAATGGGGCCGAGTTCATTGCGGACATGATGGTCATCGGCAAAGGCACCGAAGGCGAAGTAGTGCCAGACTCCATAGTGTCCGAGCTTCACCTCGGCACCGCGGAGAAGGTTGCCTGTGAGCAGGGCTAGCAGGCAGTCGGGACGTTGTTCCATCCGCTCAAGCAGCGGGATGATGCCCGGTAACAATCGTCCATCATGCTGATGGATGCGTTCTGCGAGCCGGGAGAGGTAACAATCAAGGAGGCCCATGATGTTGTGATCCGTGGATTCCATTCCCGCGAGGGAGAGAAGGTGTCTGGCAATTCCCGTGTCGGTGTTTCCGGCAATGGTCACGGGTGAAAAATCGATTTCCTTCCCGCAAAAATCCTTGGTTGCCTGCTTCAAGGAAGCCTCTCCGGCACCACCCGAAGTGATCAGGGTGCCGTCGATATCGAAGAGATAGAGCCGCTTCAAGCTGTTGGAAGCGGTGTCCATTCAATGCGTCGGACTCTCTTCTGCGCCTGCTGGTGTTTCGGGGGTCTCGATCTCTGCGCTCTCCGCTTCATCGCCATCCTCCTCCTCATCGTCGGAATCCTCGACATACTCGGTGTCGATCTTGGCAAAACGGCGCTTGCGTTTGTTGGGGGGAAGCGGACTCATGGTCATGCCGACGGCACGTCCCACAAGCTTCGGTGGCATATCAACGATGGCCATCGTTTCGAGATCTTTCTTGATCTTCTCCATCATCACCAGGCCGAGATCCTTGTGGGCATTCTCACGGCCGCGGAACTGGAGCTGGATTTTTAGCTTGTTCCCTTTATCAAGGAATTCCTCGGCGTGACGCAGCTTCGTTTCATAATCGTGGGCTCCGATCTTCACCCGGAACTTGATCTCCTTGACCTTGGTCGCGCTGTGCTTGCTCTCCTTTTCCTTCTTGGTGAGCTCGTACTTGAACTTGCCAAAATCCGCGATGCGGCAAACAGGAGGGTTTGCCGTCGGCGCGACCTCGATAAGGTCGAGGCCGTAGGATCTGGCGCGGCGGATCGCCTCTTCGGTTTTTAGAATGCCGAGTTGCTGGCCGGTGGAGCCGATAATGACGCGCACTTCGCGGGAGCGAATGCGGTCGTTGATACGAATGAATGCTGGATTAATGGTGCCTCCGTGCGCCTGTCAGCGCGCAATGGTGATGGCAGTCACGCAGAGCGCAACCACCGGTGAATAGGAAACTGCCTGCGAAATCATCAAGGGAATCAAGCAACGGAAAAAGAGGCCCGCTCATACGGTGAGCGTGCGGTCGCGGATTTCGGATTCGAGGCGGTGGATGAATGCATCTGATGCAAGGGACCCTTCGTCGCCGAGTTTTCTGCTTCGAATGGAGAGTTGGCCGGAGGCCTCTTCCTTGGGTCCGACTACGATCATGTAGGGAACCTTCTCGAGCTGGGCAAGACGAATCTTGGCACCGAGCTTTTCCGGGGAGAGATCCGCAGTTGCACGGATGCCCTTTGATTTCATTTCGGAGACAATCTTTTGGGCATAATCGGTGGCTTTTTCAGAGACAGGAAGGATGCGCGCCTGTTCAGGGGCAAGCCAGACGGGGAAGTCTCCGGCAAAGTGCTCGATCAGCACGCCGGTGAAACGTTCAAGCGATCCGAAAGGGGCACGGTGAATCATCACCGGGACATGAGACTTGCCATCAGCTCCAATGTAGGAGAGATCGAACCGTACGGGCAGGACGTAATCAACTTGGACGGTGCCGAGTTGCCACTCGCGACCAAGGACATCCTTGACGACGAAATCGATCTTGGGGCCGTAGAAAGCAGCCTCTCCAGGCTCTTCCGTGAAAGGAACTCCGAGCGATGCAGCCGCATCGCGGCAGGCCTGTTCGGCTACATCCCACTGTGCGGGATTACCAGTGAATTTGTTGCTGTCAGGATCGCGAAGTCCGACACGCACGCGATAGTCCGACATGCCGAGGGTTGTGAGGACGGTTTTGACGAGATCGAGGCAGCCAAGGACTTCGGCGGCCACCTGTTCCTCAGTGACAAAGAGGTGGGCGTCATCCTGGGTGAACCCCCTGACCCGGGTCATACCATTCAGTTCTCCGGACTGCTCCCATCGGTAGACGGTGCCGAATTCAGCAAGCCGCACCGGAAGATCACGGTAGCTGTGTGGTTGGGATGCGAAGATTTTGATGTGATGAGGGCAGTTCATCGGCTTGAGCATGAAGCCGTCGAGGAGTTGCGTCGGATCCATCACACGCTCCAGAGAAACAATTTCCTTTCCTGCCCGAGCATTGAGTGAAGCGGCAAATGACTCGGAGACTGCTTCCATGCGCGCGGTCATTTCGGCGCAACCACATCCCTCGGTTGTGATGCGTGCAAGTTGATCCGGCTCTGGAATAGCGGGGAACTGCGACTCCTTGTAATAGGGGAAGTGACCGGAGGTCTTGTAGAGGCCGATTTTTCCGATATGCGGGGTGAAGACTTGGGAATAACCCTGCTTCGCCAATTCTCCGCTGATGAAGTTTTGTAGCTCCTGGCGGATAATTGCACCCTTTGGTGTCCAGAGGATGAGTCCCTGACCGACTGCATCGTCGATATGAAAGAGACCGAGTTCCTTGCCGAGCTTCCGGTGATCACGCTTCTTTGCCTCTTCAAGAAGTTTGAACCATTGGTCGAGGTCTTCCTGTGTGGCGAAGGCCGTGCCGTAGATGCGCTGGAGTTGGGGGTTGCGCTCGTCGCCTTGGTAGAAGGCGCTGGCCACATGAGTGAGCCGGAACGCCCCGATCTTGGAGGTATCGGGGAGATGTGGGCCCGCACAGAGGTCGGTGAAGGCCCCGTTACGGTAGAGGGTGATTTCCTCGCCTTCGGGAATGCGGGTGATGATATCGAGTTTAAATTTGCTCGGTGCCGGACGGGGAGTGAGACCGGCGAGTTCGCCGCGCTCCCCCATGGCCAGTGCCTCTTCCCGGGTAATGACTTCGCGGTGAAAGGGCTGCGCCTCGGCAACGATGGCAGCCATTTCTTTTTCAATTTTTTCGAAGTCTTCCGGACTGATGCGATGAGGAACATCTACATCGTAGTAGAAGCCCTGCTCCACAGGAGGACCGGCGGCAAATTGCGCCTCGGGCCAGATGCGAAGAATGGCATTGGCCAGCACGTGTGCCGCAGAGTGCCGGATGGTTTCGAGTTCGGTCATGGAAGGGGAAAAGTTAAAAGTTAAAGGTGGAAAAGTTAAAGGTGAAAAGGCGCGTGGGAACGCGGCTTAGTCATGCGAGGCACTTCCTCATCGCGCAGCGGTGAGCTGAGCAGTCCGAGTGCAACGAGGATGCCTGATGCGGGAGCATCGGCAGACAAAGGGTTTTAGGCTGAAGTACGAAGGCTGTCAGTTCAGAGGCTGAAGGCTATCAGGGATTCGGGAAGAAGTGAGGGAATGCCGTTCACCACAGGAAAGGCTGCGGTCTTGTCTTCGCGGACGAGGAAGCCGTCCCCGGCATTTCCGGAAAGGGCGCGAAGCTCCTCCGGGGTTGCAATATGCAGTTGCTGCCCCGTGACAGGACAACGCAGCAGGAGGGAGAGGGCCTCCAATTTCTGGATGATATCCGGCATCGAATGAAATCGGTGGTTCCTTAGTATTTTGCCATCGAGGAATCGATACGGTCAGCCCAGGCAAGGATGCCTCCCTTCACATTGAAGAGCTTGGAGAATCCAGCCTTCTGAAGTTCGCGCAGGGCATTGGCCGAACGGACGCCGGATTTGCACTGGAGATAAATCGTGTCGGCGCTGTCGAGTTCGCTCATCCGGCCATGGAGGTCGCCGAGCGGGATGAGCTTCGCTCCGGGAATACGGGCGATATCCCATTCAAACTGTTCACGAACATCGATCAGGGTGATTTTTTCCCCGCTCTGGAGTTTGGTATGAAGTTCCTCAACGGTGACTTCGGGAACGGGTACCTCCGCCTCCTCGGCGGCAGCAGCCTGCGGAATGCCGCAGAAGACTTCGTAGTCAATGAGTTCGGTGACGGTCGGGTTCTCGCCACAGACGGGGCATTTTGGATCCTTCCGGATTTTAAACTCGCGAAACTTCATCTTGAGCGCGTCAAAGTGAACCAAGCGGCCGATGAGAGGATCTCCGATGCCGACGATCAGCTTGATCGCCTCAATGGCCTGCATGACGCCGATGATACCGGGGAGGACGCCCAGGACGCCGCCCTCGGCGCAGCTCGGAACCATGCCTGGAGGCGGTGGTTCGGGATAGAGACATCGGTAGCACGGACCACCGAGGTGAGGGGCAAAGACGGTACACTGTCCGTCAAAACGGAAGATGGAGCCGTAGATGTTGGGCTTCTTCTGGAAGACGCAGACATCATTGGAAAGGTAGCGGGTCGGGAAGTTGTCCGTGCCATCAATGACGATGTCATAGGGAGCCACGATTTCTGCCGCATTCTCCGAGGTGAAGAAGCAGTCGTGGAGATCAACCTGCACATTCGGATTGATTTCCTTGATGGTGTCTCTCGCGCTATTGATTTTTTTGCGTCCGACGTCACGGGTGCCATGCAGGATCTGACGCTGGAGATTTGAGAAGTCAACGGTGTCGAAATCAACAAGGCCGATGCGCCCGATGCCCGCGGCAGCCAGATAGAGGGCGATGGGCGAGCCGAGTCCGCCTGTACCGATACATAGGATGCTTGCAGCTTTCAGGCGCTTCTGTCCCTCAAGGGTCACCTCGGGCATGATAAGATGCCGAGAGTAACGGGCGATCTCATCGTTGCTCAGTTCAATGCCTGCCAAGCGGGCTGGATCCAAAATGCTTTTGCTCATAAAAGTAGTCGGACAGGGTAACCTGCAGTGAGTCTTCACTTCAAGGGAAAGAGGGTTTTTTCCAGTGGAACTTTCTGTCATACTCTCTTGTTTTGAGGCATGGATTGCCGTTTTTTGATTCGGTAACTCATTGATTCATCGTGAAGATGCTGCCATACAAGGTGGCCTTCGAAAAAAAAGCTCATTTTACCGTCCCTCTTTGTGCGATTGCGCGATTTTAATTTACGCTCACTTTTTCTTCTCCTGATTCTGGTATTGACGACCGGAGGGATTGTTGTTGCCCAGGATGGTGGAGGAGGTGACTCCTCTTCGTCGCAAGGCGCTTCACAGGGGTCCGGTCAGGGATCATCCTCTTCATCACCGAGCGACTCCGGGCAATCCCAATCGCCGGGTCATTTGCCACTTCCCGCCGCCACGCCGGATGCAAGTTCTTCCATGCAGGTGACGCCACCCTCCGTTGTCCTGCCAACGCCAGATCTTCCGCCTCCAACCAATTCGCTTCCGGAGGCCTCTCCGACGCCTTCGACGGATCAACCCCCAATCCCACAACCTACACCGGTTTTTAATCCACCCTCAGCCCTGAGTCTCAATCTCCCGAGTGCTCAACCGGCTGGAAATCCCGATTTTGCACCCGCCTCGATGGGAATGCCGAACATGAAGCTGGACAATGATGCCCCGGCAGGACCGGGGGCGTTGGCCGGAATGTTCGATTGGGCAAAAAAACTGCGCTTTCAGGCCGCAGTGCGGGGCGGCTACGATGATAATGTGAACAGTGCAGGAGGCACCAATGCGATTGCCAGCACCTATGCGAATTTAAACGGAGGCGTAAGTTACCGTTTTGGTGCCCCGAGGTTGAATATCAATCTCGATCTCACTGGCGGAGTGACCCGTTACCTTAATCCCGACATCACAAAACCGCTTCAGGGAACAATGGGGTTGGGGTTGGACGTCGAGTATCGCTTCAATCCCCGTCTTGTTTTCACATTCAACAGTTCCAGCTCCTACCAGCAGCAACCCAACATTACACTGATCGGAACGGCCAACAACTCGGGCTACAATCCCTACTATTATTCGGCCAACAGTTTCGCTGCTGCCTATCAGTGGTCTGATCTCTTGACAACAGTGACTCGCTTGAGTCTCACGGGGAGTTATTATCCGGATCAGAATAGTACCAGCAACAGTGCCGGACAGGGATTCAGTAACCCTGGATTTTCCCAATCGTTCCGCTATCTGGTGAAGCCGACCACGACCGCTGTTCTTGATTACAACGCCAATTTCTACGAGTATCAGAACAGTGCCAATAACAGTACCGGACAGTCGCTGCTTGTTGGCTTTGATCACATTTTCAATCCCAAATGGTTTTGGAATTTCCGGCTTGGCGGAGAAACGAGACAGTCCCAAAATACCACGCCTTACTTTGGCCCCTCTCTGGATAGTAACTTCAGCTGGGCCTTTGCAAAACGCTCCAGCCTCAGCTGGATGGCCCATTACGGCACTCAGCCGTCGGGTCAGAATAACGCAAGCTATTCTACAACCCTTAATTCCGGGTTGAACTACTCGCAGGGGATTTTCACGAAGTTAACCGTTAATGTCGGAATTTTCTATCTGCTGAGCCAGTATCCGAGTGTTTCTGGTTCTACGACAATTCCCTCCTACAACCAGACAAATATTCAGGCCAACGCCAGTCTCTCCTATATCCTAAACCGGATCATCAATCTCTCACTGGGCTACCAATACCTGACATCCTCCTCTGCCTCCTCCCTTGGTCAGGAGTATAACAGGGGCATCACCTACCTTCAGATCAGCGCTGGATTATAACCCCGCAACCCTTATTTTTCATCATCCGAACTTATAGGGGGAAAACTGATAACGGGTTTGCGTTTTTACCCGTCTCGGCTACAGTCTCACCCTTCAAGCTATTTTCATGCAGACCTCACAAAATTTTTCAGAAGCTGGTTCCGGAGAAATCAAGCTTCACCTTCTCGACTACTGGCGCGTCATCCGGGTCCGACTCCCGCTTATTATCCTCGTTTTTCTCTTGGTAGTCATCACCGTAGGCATCGGTACTTATCTGACGCCTCGACAGTATCTTTCCTCGGTAACCATGCAGGTCAAAGAGGACAACAAGATGCATATTTTCAACGGTGAATCATCAGATGGGGAGCGCTATGATCCCCGTTTCTCGACCACCCAATTCCAAATCATCCAGCGCAAGGAGATTCTCTATCCTGTGATAGATGCGCTGAAACTCATGCAGAAATGGGATATGCGTTCAAGGGAACTCACCTATCAAAGACTGCTCTCCATGATGACGGTTTCCGAAGTGCGCAACACGGACCTAATTCAGATTTCTGTTCTCGATAAAGACAGGCAGGAGGCGGCCGATCTGGCCAATACCATCGCGGTAGAATATCAGAAAAAGCGAATTGACGAACAGCAGAGTTGGGTGGCGCGCTCCCTTGTGCAACTCGACGACGAGGTGACTAAGCAACGTGAAAAAACGGAAGAATTGCGTGATGCCATGACGAAAATCCGTATTGACGCGAATATAAATGATACCGATCCGGAGACGATCGAGGAGACCAAGCCTGTCGAGGATCAGGTGCTTATTAATACGGAGAGCCAGGTGAATGACATGAGGATCAAGGTCGCCACCCTTCGTTCCAAACAAGATCAGATCAAGGCCATGACCGACGATCAGATCATGAGAAGTCTCAAAACATTCGAGATGGATGATTCGACGATCTCGCAGATCCTTCCCGAATACGAGACGGCTGTTTCCGATGAGGCTCATCTGCTGGCTTCCGGGCTGGGAACAAACCATCCCACTGTTCAGTCACTCCGTGCCAGAAAAGATGTCTATGCAAAGCAATTGCAGGACGGGATCACCAACCTCAGAAAGTCCCTTGATTCCAATCTGGAAATTTCCCAGAAGTCCCTTGAAGCGATGGAAACCAAGCTGGTTGAAGCGCGTAAGGATCAGCAAGGTGCCAAGACAAATGAAATGGGGTATCAGCAGGCCAAGAACGAATATCTGAAAGCCAAGCGCATTCTGGAATCGGCGGAAACCCGCTATTCCACCGAGGTTATGCAGCGTCAGATGCCACAGAGTCCCGCAACCATTTGGGAAAAAGCTGAAATAGCCGACTATCCAGCCAAACCCAAGGTGGGACAGAACATGCTCATCGCCGTGGCGGTGGGGCTTGCGCTTGGTATCGGACTTGCCTTCCTGATCGAGTATCTGGATACGAGTGTCAAGACCATGCAGGATGTCGAGGCCGCACTCGGTGTTCCTGTACTCGCCGTGATTCCTAAGGATGTGCCTGTTCTCAAAGACGCTCCTTCCGATTGTCTTGATGCGGAGGGCTATCGCATCATGCGCACGAATATCGAATTCAACCGCAAGTCCCCCGATGTAAAAACGCTGACAATGGTCAGCGGTGGAGCGGGCGAGGGAAAATCAACGACTCTCAACAACCTGGCATTTACCTTCGCCGCAGGCGGATACCGCACCCTGATTGTGGATGCCGATTTGCGCCGTCCCTCGCAGCACCGGTTCTTTGACATTAGCAACGAGCGAGGTCTCAGTGATTATCTCACGACGGATATTCCACTTGATGATCTTGTCTTCAAGACGGATGTGGAAAACCTCTATTTCATGCCCAGCGGTCGTTTGCCGGTTGATGCCGTAGGTATCCTAAACTCCCAACGCATGATTGATCTGATGGAGCAGGTCAAAAGCAGCTATGATATTGTCTTCTTCGATTCACCGCCGATTCTGGGCGTGAGTGATGCCTCCGTGATAGCCAGTGCCGTTGACATGACCATCGTGGTTGTGCAACACCGTCGATTCCCCCGTTCCATGCTTCAGCGCGTCAAATATGCGCTCGTGAATGTCGGCGCCAATATCATCGGGTGCGTGCTCAACAACACCGATACCCGTCATGACGAGTATTATGAATATTATACGAGCTATTATCAGTACTACAGCACGGAGAAATCGACAAACCTCTCTTCCAAGGCTTCGGGATCACCATCCAAAAAAGCAGGGGCTGTTGCCTCCAACACTCCATCCGGAGAATACTAAGCCGTTTTTTCATGAAAAAAATTCTATGCATCATCGGGATCGTGACCTCCTTGGCTGCCGGGAGCCTCAATTGCCGTGCAGATGATGTAGCCCTCCGCACAGGGGATTCGTTGACGATTCGTATCGGGGGCGTGCCTGTGGATGAGATCAATCAAATCTCGGGAATCTACACCGTAGATGGAAAGGGAGATATCAACATGCCCTACATTGGCAAGATTCATGCGGGGGGCCTGAAACAGGCTGATGTGCAGCAAAGCATTGAAACGGCTTATAAGTCGGGAGGAATTTACACTACCCCGGTGATTACGATTTCAGTGCAGTTTGACCGACTGGTGGATGTGGAAGGTGATGTTCGTGTACCCCAACGCGTGCATTATACACCTGACCTGACCCTTTTGGGGGCAATCGCGGCGACGGGTGGTCTAACCGATTATGCTGATCAGACAAAGGTTGAAATCCTGAGAAACGGTACTCGTACCTTGGTGAACATCAAAAAAGTCAGGCAGAATCAGGTGCCTGATCCCACTCTTCAGCCTGGAGACAAAGTCTCCGTGCCCAGAAGTTTCTGGTAAGAATTGCTTAAATTGAGAGGGAGTTGTGGGAATGGCTGCCTCAACTTTTCAGCGACTCCAACTCCATCACCTGATGGACATCCTTGTCTCCGCGGCCTGACAGATTGGCAATGATGATCTGATCCAGTTCCATCGTGGGGGCTACCTTGATCACCTCGGCGATCGCGTGGGCAGATTCCAGTGCGGGAATGATCCCTTCTGTGCATGAGAGTACATGGAAGGCTGACAGGGCCTCCTCATCTGTGGCATAGGAATAATCGACGCGGCCAGCATCGCGGAGAAAGCTGTGTTCCGGTCCGATCGCTGCATAATCAAGTCCGGCGGAGACGGAATGTGTCAGCTCGATCTGGCCATCGTTGTCGGCCAGTAGCCATGTTTTTGTGCCTTGAAGGACACCGAGCTTTCCCCCCTGAAAACGTGCGGCATGTTGTCCACGGATAATACCGCCTCCACCTGCCTCCACGCCGGTCATGCGGACCCCCTCGTCCTTGAGAAAGGCATAGAAAAGTCCAATGGCATTGCTGCCCCCACCAACGCAGGCGATCAAATGATCGGGGAGTCGTTCCTCGCGCTGGAGAATCTGCTGACGTGCTTCGTCCCCGATCACGCGATGAAAATCACGCACAATCATCGGATAGGGATGAGCGCCAAGGGCCGAGCCAAGAATGTAGTGGGTATCGCGCACATTGGTAACCCAGTCTCGCATCGCCTCATTGATCGCCTCCTTGAGAGTCGCCTGGCCTGCGGTTACGCCGACAACCTTGGCTCCCAGAAAGCGCATCCTGGCCACATTGAGAGCCTGGCGTTCCATATCGACCGCACCCATGTAGATACAGCATTCGAATCCGAAGCGGGCAGCAACCGTGGCTGTGGCCACCCCATGCTGGCCGGCACCGGTCTCCGCGATGATCCGGCGTTTGCCCATACGCCGTGCAAGGAGGATCTGACCGATGGCGTTATTAATCTTATGTGCGCCGGTATGGAGCAAATCCTCGCGCTTGAGGTAGATTTTTGCCCCGCCAAGTTTACTGGTAAGGCGCTCCGCAAAATAGAGGGGAGTGGGTCTGCCGACAAAATCATGGAGCAGGTAGGCCAGTTCACTCCGAAAGGAAGGATCCTGGCGGGCGGATGCATATTCGCGCTCCAGTTCCAGAAGA
>Ga0302282_1000823_pt1 | contig 23009 bp, 39 predicted proteins | sample III_Fen_E1_3_FD_198763 | JGI IMG/M metagenome (GOLD analysis project Ga0302282, IMG submission 198763) | Peat permafrost microbial communities from Stordalen Mire near Abisko, Sweden - III_Fen_E1_3 | ecosystem: Environmental > Terrestrial > Soil > Wetlands > Permafrost | place: Sweden: Abisko... | reverse complement strand
CAAGGCATCCCCATGAACACCGAGAACGCCGCCGATACCACCGCCCCGGAAGCTCCCGTGCAGCCACAGGAAGCCTCTCAGACGGCACCGGAAGCGGCGGCCCCTCCCGAAGGCACCGGGCTGTCTTTGGAGGCTCTGGCGGGGCTCGCGCAGGCCTTCACGTACGAGGAGCACGTCTACGGCTATGGCCCCGTGGCGCGCATCATCCATCGCCGTGTGATCACCGGCATCTTCCCGCTGGAGTTCCACCCCTTCATCGGGCGCCAGCAGATGGAATTGACGGCCAAGGATCCGCTCGGCCGCGTGCGCAAGACCAACGCCATGCTGGACTTCCCGCTGATCGGCGCGAACAACCTCGACGAGGCCATCGCCTACTACGGACCCTGCTGCCAGACCGCCCAGAACGACGGCAATCGCCAGTTTGCCGATGTGCTGTCGGAACAGTTCAAGCAGCACATGGCCCAGAGCGCCAGGATCCAAGGACCGGGCGTCCCCCGTCGCTGATGCGGTGCTTTCCGCATGACGCGGAAAACAGCGATTGACATCGTGTCAATCCCGCCATGATGCAGCCATACCCCAACGGTCCCCCGGACCTGGAGCCTGCCATGTCGACCCCCACCCTTCGCTCGCGCATCATCGGTTCGATCATCGGCACCTGCATTTCCGACGCTCTTGGGGTTTATGCAGAGTTCAGCACCCGTGAAGCACGCGATGCGGATCCGATTAAAGAGATGCGTGGACACGGCACCTGGAATCAACCGGTTGGGACGTGGTCTGACGACTCCTCCATGACCCTGGCCGCCGCTGACGTTCTGGTCCGCAAGGGCTGGGACCTCGAAGCCGTCATGGATTCGTTTGTTTCCTGGTATGACCATGCGACTTGGACCGCCCACGGTGTGAACTTCGACTGTGGAAATGCGACGCGCGCAGCGATTGCCAAGCGCAAAGCCGGTTTTCCTGCCAGTCAGTGCGGCGGCACCAGTCTGAGCAGCAACGGCAATGGCAGCTTGATGCGTTGCATGCCCTTGAACGTGTATGCCCTTTTCAGCAATCCGCACCATATCGAACGTTTTGCCCGCGAGGGGTCCGCCCTGACGCACGCCCACGACCGTTCGACCTATACGTGTGTTACGCATGCGCGCATGCTCTCGCCGCTGGCTAACGGGCGCAGCATTCGCGAAGCGTTGGCCATGGCTGTCGGCGGCATGTTGCTCGGGACCGAGGATAAGCGCGAGTTTGCTCGCCTTGAGGATGGTTCGATTTTCGCTGCCGCGCGCAGGGACATTCAGAGCGGAGGGTACTGCATCCATTCGCTGGAATCCGCAGTGTGGTGCTTGCACCAGACAGAGACCTTGGGTCTGGTTGGTACCGAAGCATTTGCGCATAGCGTCCTGGCCGCAGTGAACTTAGGGTCTGACACTGATACGACGGCGGCGATTACCGGCGCGCTGTCCGGATGGATCCATGGTGCAGAGGCGCTGCCGCTGGAATGGCAGCGTGTGATTGCACGTGAAGCCGATGTTGTCAAACTCGCTGTGGACTTCGCTGACACCTGTCTCATGGAGGGTTAGGGTTGAATATGGTGCGGAAGCGTTTGACGGTACAGCAACGTACAGATGCAGGTTATTTGACCGCGCGGAAGCGATTTTACGCGAAGGTGCAAAAAACCGATACCTGCTGGCTCTGGACGGGCGCTAAGAATCCGAATGGGTATGGCGAGTTTCGTCCTGTTTCGTCTCGAATTATTTCATCGTGGCCGGTCAAAGCGCATCGGTGGGCTTGGCAAATGGCCTATGGGGATATTCCGGATGGCGCAGTTGTTAGGCATCGTTGCAACCACCCCGCTTGTGTGAATCCGCAGCATCTCGTGCTTGGGACACAAATTGATAATATTGCAGATACTGTGGCACAGCGTCGTCACGCACATGGGGAAAAACATGGCGCAGCCCGGCTTAGTGAAGCAGATGTTCTGGCAATTCGTGATATATTGAAACACCGCACATGGCGAGACGGCGCCGTAATTGCAGTAGCGTCGAAATACGGAGTTTCACCGCGGGCGATTCGTGCTATTGCTCCTTTTCGCGGTGGCGCTCCCAGGCGCTGGGCACATATCTGATCCTGAGGTTCCCGAGGTTCGTTGTTTCTGCCTTCCCCGCTCGTACGCCTCCACTACGTTTCGGGGCATGAAGAAGCTCACGATCCAACCGAAGACCGAAGACATCGCCGCGCTCCGCGCTGAACTCGACCTGATCGAGACCGGCGACACCATCGCCCATCCGCGCGCCGTCATCAACAAGGTCCTGGAGTGGGCCGGCGTGCAGGACGATCCGAAGACCTTCGCCGCGCAGTTCCTCGCCCGCGATCCGATCTTCACCGCGACCGACGTCGGCTTGTGCGCGTTGCAGTTCGAGTCCTGGCTGATGCAGGAATCCGCCTCGCTCTACGCGAAGCTCGTCGAGACCGTAGTCGGCCCCAAGAGCTTCACCGCCATCTTCGAGGGCGCCCTGACCCGCGACGACACCGGCAAGCTGGGGGAAGCACAGTTCCTCAAATACAAGCTGTCCCTGACCGCCGGCACCACCGACATCGCCAACGACCGCGTCTCCGATGTGTCGATCATCGAATGTACCCCGCTCGGCAAGCAGCCCGTCCCGCCGAAGAAGATCAAGGACCCCAACGCCGACGAACAGCCCGCTGACGCCGCGACCAAGGTCCGCGAATCGCTGGAGCAGCCGGCCTGGGAAGTAGTCGAGATCGAACCCGGCGTCGTCTCCGTGACCATCCGCGATGACGAGAATGTGTTCCGCTACGTCGACGAAGGCGACATGGTTCTCTACCGTAGTGGGATCGACAAGATCCTGACCAAGCACAATGGCGATTCGACCGCCGCCCACGTCGACATCATGAACTTTCTGATGGGCGACTTTTCCGTCAAGGAATCCGTCGAATCAGACCAGACCTGGAAGCTTGTCATCGGCACCGAAGGTGTGACCGTCATCTCCCCGGCCGGCGACACCTGTTCCATGTCGGAAGACGTCAACGGTGACCTGATCTTCCTCAATGCTGAGGGCGCAGAGGTGGAGCTTCCCGGATCATTCCTCGACTACATCGACGAGATGACCCGCTCCGGCACCGTAGGCGGATTCGCCTCTGCCTCCTTCGCTCCCGTCCGTGCCAGCTTCCCGTCCAAGTACGGCATGCTCGGCAAGCGCAAGCGCGGCACCGCCCGCAACATGCTCAAGCGCCGCAACGAAGGCATCGACGAAGCTCACTACGTGCTGGTGGCCCACAGTGCCAAGCATTCGTCGGGCAAGCCGTTCACGGTCGATCATTTGAAGAAGGCCGCCGGTGCCATGGGTCATCGGTCCGGTGAGCATGTTGGAACCAGCACGCGCGGCGACACGAAGGAACAGCATCACGCCTTCAAGTTCGGTGCGAAGAAACACGCCGAGATGTTTGCGACGTCGGTGCAGTCGCATGATCCGGTCCACAACGATTCCCGCGTCCATGTGAAGAGCATCACTGAGGCCACTGACATCGCGTCAATCGACGAAACCATGCACTACCCTGTGATCGGTCGGGGCGCCAAGGGCACCACGATGCATGAGCCCATTCTGGGCCAGGGCAAGAAGACCAAGGGCGAATTGGAGCGCACGATCGACAACGCGCTGACGCCGCACACCGGTCCAAACAACGAGAAGACCTACCCTCACGGTAAGCCGCACTTCGCCGCATACATCAAGGCCAAGGATCACAGCGAAGCCATGGGGAAGCTCCGGGCCAAGACGTTCGACAAGGTCCACCACGATGAGCATGGCTTCGCGAAGAAGGCCACTACCGAAGCCGCTGGCAAAGCCTCCTGCGACTACTGGATCTGCCAGAAGACCAAGGACGGCTGGGAATTGGTGAACAACAACGCTCTGACCATGGATCAAGCCGAATCGCTGATGCAGCAGACCATGGACGCCGACGGGCAATTGGTTGTCTCCTGCGTGCGCGCCACGACCAAGGGCAACGCGATGCAGGCGATGAAGGGCAAGAACTTCGTCCAACTGGGCGAATCTTGGACCCCGCCGGAGAACTTCTTTGAGGGCTCTGCCGCGTCGATCGCCAAGGGGCTCCTGGAATCGTCACCCAACGCCAAGACCGCCGCCGCGCGGCTGAAGCTGTATGTTGGGCTGTCCAAGAACCTGACCACGGAAGCCAAGACGCGGCTCGACGACGCGAAGGCCAAGATCCTGGCGGAGGGTGTCGATCCCAAGAACTTCACCGTGGCCGACGTTCAGACCTACTACGATATGCTCCTGTGCGCCGACTGCGACATCGACGCGATGGAAGTCCGCATCGAAGAGCGCTTTGGGCTCAAGCCCAACGAATGGAAGGCCAGCCCCACCGGCTACATCTCCGTCCCGAAGATGGGCGAACAGATGATGACCCGTGCTGGTGCGCAGGGCGCCAACGAACTGCCCAACCCGACCGTTGTCCCGCCGCCGGCTCCCGGCGCTACCGGTACCGACGACGTTCCCGACGAAGAGGACGAAGAAGAAGAGGAAGGCGGTGCCAACAGCAAGGGTGATGAAGACGACGACGACGAAGACGAAGGCCCCGAGGACAAGGCCAAGCACGTCCACATCCACCTGCACAACGAATCGCTGACCGAAGGCAAACTCAACGACAAGGACCTGCGGAAGTACTTCGTTCCGAACAAGTCCGTAGTCATCAAGAACGTCTGGTGGACGATCAAGTCCCGCGACCTGGATAAGGACCGCGCGACGCTCGTCGTCTCTACCTACGCGATCAAGGATGGCCACAAGCCGGGGAAGATGGAGATCAAGTACTCCGACATCCTCAAGAACATCAACAGCGGCAAGTGGGGCGGCAGCACGCCCGACAAGGGGCACATGGGCCACAAGCAGGACCCGGAAGCCCGAGCCAAGGTTCGCGAGAAGCACGGCGTCCGCGCCGCCCCCGGTTTCGGCAAGAAGGAAGAATCCCTTACCGAAGCCATCAACGAGAAGGCCGCCAAGGAAGGCCTGGAGAAGGCGCACGCGATCCACAAGCAGATCGGTGCCAAGGCGCACTTCATGCTCGGCGCCAAGAACATGATGGTCGACCACGGGCAGGGCTACACTACCAAAGGTGAGGACGGCAAGGAGACCCACGTTCCCGGCACCGGCATGCCATCCTACCAGTTCAAGATCGGCAAGAACGCCAAGAACGTCAACCACATCAAGGTGCACCTCAAGCCCGACGACACCTACAAGGTGGACTTTGGCAAGATCAGCGGCGGCAAGTACACCGTGAAGCATTCCGCGGACGGCGTCTACGCCGACGACCTGCACCGCACCATCGAACACCATACCGGCATGAAGACGTCGCTTGGGACCATGGGCAAGAAGTGAGCGTCACGACCATCGCAGTCATCGGTTACGGCCCGGGGATCGGCAACGCGATCTTCCGGGAGTGCCACCTGGAATGGCCTTATGGCGGCGTTTTCGCGTCACCGCAGGCAGGGCCAGGGACCGGACCTCTGACAGTGTCCATGTGGGTGCGTTGGGAGAAGCCCACCAACGCGCGCGCCGCCGCCATCGCCATTTGCACGGAAGGCGGCCCCGAGTCACTGTACCTGGGATCCGATGAATCCGGCCTGACTCCTGAACTCTTTGTCGGTGACCGCATCCAGACTACGGGGCAGTGGCCAAGCCTCGACACACGCTGGCATCACTGGGGGTTCATCTCCGATGGTTCCCTCAGCAGTTACTACTTCGACGGGCAATTGAGCTTGCAGCTTCTGGATGTCCGCAACCGCTTCCCGTTCGATCGCATCGTGTTGTTCTCGTCGACCGCACATGCGCAGTTCGTCGGTAGTCTCGAATCGGTCAAGATTTGGCAGGTCGCCATGACCCCGACCCAATTGGTTGCGGAAGCCAACTCGAACCCGCCCATCATTGGCAGTCCATACGCCTATTGGCCACTACCCACCGCCCGCGACCTCACCGACCACAGCGGCAACGGTCGGCACATGGCCGCATCGACGATCCTTTTGCAGACTGGTAACGGTCCAGGACCGAACTACGGGAGTATAATCCTGCGCCCTCCGAAGCTCCCCATACCACTTGATCCGATCAATCCGCCCGGCCACACCTGACCGTTGACAGACTCTGCGTAGTGCGCAAGATGCGCGCTTACCGTTCTGCCACTGCCCGCACGTCCCCCCGTGCACTCCTTCCTTTGGGCAGCGCGTTGATCTTTTCGGCTGGAGTTCCCCCCTCCCCTGTGAAAGTGCACCGCGGGCGAACACGCCAGACCCGATCCCTTGTTGGGGTCGGGTTTGCCGTTTACTGGCACCTGTAAGGCGTTTCCAGGCTCGATTGTATCCGACCTCTGTCCTGCGTACGCCAAGGTGCTCAAGGCACGGAAAACGCGCGTTACGCGGAAAGTCTCGATTGACATCGTGTCAATCCATGTCAGGATGCAGCCATAACGCCAACGGTCCAATGGACCAGGAGCATCCAATGGCCATGCACAAGACTCCGATCACCGTCCAGGACAAGTTCCGCAACGCCCTGCACGCGATCAAGCCCACCGGCGGTGATTATATACCAGCGCCAAAGCCGCCACCGAACCCGCCCTGCGTGCCGGGCATCGTGGCTTGCTTCTGCGCGAAACCGTCGTGTCCAAGCTGATCAAGGCGCTCGACCGTCGCACGGTCAAGGTCAACACCCTCCAGGACCTCGCCAAGCTGATCACCGACACCATCGAACAGGAAGCGGAAGCCATTGTGCTGCGCAAGGCCGAAATCCTGGCGAACGTTCCGGTCATCCCAGCGGAAGTTCCGCATAACGCGGAAAACAGCAATTGACACGATGTCAGTCCGCACCATGATGCGGGTACAACAACCAACCAGCGGTCCAAAGGACCAAGGAGTCTCCCATGACCATCGCCATGAACGCTCAGATCACCGACGCCATCTGCCTGCGCAGCCTCGCCATCGCCCGCCGCGCCATGCACCAGCCCTAGAAAAGCACATGAACGAACTCACCCTCCTCGGCATCTTCACCCTCGCCGGTATCCCCGTGACCAAGCATTGGCGGTTGCCCAACGGCTACATCACGACCCGCGACGGTGAATCCGACGCCGACATCCTCAAGGAAGCCGTCTACCGGCACCGCAGCCCCTGGTGGCTCGTGAAGACCCCGTGGGGCTTGATCGAACTCGGCTGGCGCAAGCGCGTGATCGATATCGACTGGAGCGACACGCCGGTGCGTGCGATCCTCACCGAAGACGACGTGACCAAGGACAAGACCTACATTCACGCCTACGGCGAGGAAAAGGCGGTGACCTACCTCCGGGCATTGGGCCTGAAGCTCGCGAGCATCGGCGCCAAGGACAACCCGCTGCAATACGAGGACGCGCCGGCTGAAGCGAAAGCCCGTATCGCCGCCATGCTCTCCTCCTACGGCTACGGTCTCGGCAAGCTCTCCCAAGGCGAGATCGACTACCTGTCGTCTGTGATGGCGAAGGCCGCGCTCGGCGTTGCCAACTCCCACCACTAACCGACCGACAAACCGGAGAATGCCATGAGCGACGGAATGAGCGACAGCGACAATAGCGACGGCGTCACGTTTATCGGGAAGCTGTCATTCCCGGGCGACGACGAAGACCTTCACCAGGATCGGATGAACCGGATCAGAAACCTGACGTCGTTCGAGGACGTCACGAAGGAAGCCAGCGACGCTGTCGAAGCGGTATTGGATAACTTCACTGGCCTGTCGGCAACGACCGCAACCTATGTTCGTGCTCGCTCGGACATCCACGCGGCGCTGATGACAAGGGGGTTCGACTGCCCTTTCCGCATCGAAAGCAACTACGTTGGCGGTGGGGTCAACAACCCGCGGGTGATCTTCCTCAACCGCGCCACGGTCCGTGTGCTGAAGAACCTCGCGACCAACTGCCCGAACGACTTCGATTCCTGGAAGCCCCTGCTCACCCACTACGCCTGCGAACTCTGAGAACCCATGCAACTGTTCATCACCAAAGCCATCGCGGAATCCTACATCGCGCAGTATTCCCGCCCCAAGTTCATGGATCCCCCTGACCAGTGGGGCTGGAACTACAACGACGGCGAGCCCAAATCGTTCGACTCCCGGCTGTTCACCAAGAAGGACCTGCTCTGCCTCAAGCAGGTGGCGCACGACCACTACGAAAAGAGTCCGCGGGGACGATGTCGACGACGCCATCCGAAGCCGCTGCATCGCGGAAGTCAGCTATGGCGTCCCGGATAGCGCCAAGGACAAGGAAGACCTCTGGTCGATCCTGAGCACCCACTACGGAATGAAGCTCACCAAGGCGACGGTGCTGTCCCTGGTCGAAGCCTTCCCCCGCGCCACCGGCCGCGACGTGAAGCAACTCTGCCGGCTGGTCCGCGTTAACCACGGCACGAGCCCGAAGCTCGAACACTTCAAGAACCTCGCCGCGTACAAGCCCGGCGGATTCGGGAAGGACTGACATCGTGTCAATCAAGCTCGTCGCTCTGCTCGTCCTGTGCGCCACCGCCCCAGCCGTCGAACTCCAGGCGATCGTCACCGGCTACTGTGGTTCAGACTTCTCCGGCATCACCTCAACCGATGTCGATACCGACGATCATCCCACCGGCATCGCCGCAGCCCCGACCATCCTGCCCTACGGAACCCTGATCAAAGTCACCGGTTACAACAACGGCAATTGGGCAAAGGTCGATGATACCGGCGGCGCCATGCGCAAGGATGCCAAGCGCGGAATCGTTCACATCGACCTCAGATTCAAAACCCACGCCGAAGCTGTGCAGTGGGGCCGACGGCACATGACCATCACGGTTAAGGATTGAACATGCGCCTGACCCCCGCCCAGTCCGTAGGAATGCTCCATTCCCTCACCGCGCCTGACAACTTCGCCAAGCTCACCCCATTCGAGTCGGACCTTATCGCCAATCTCTGTTCACTCGGAACTGGGAACGTCGAAGAGTGGAGCGAGAAGCAGTCCAAGGCGCTCGTGAGTATCTACTACAAACGCATCCTGCTCGAACGCCTGCCGGCCGCGGTCCTGGCGCAAGTCAGCGCCAAGCGCGACGAGATCAGAAAACAGAATAGACCCGCCAACGCCTACGAAGCCATGCAAGCGGTCCGTGCACCTGAACCTGTGGAGGTGGAGGGGTCAGACGACGACGCTGTTCCTCAAACCGACCTGTTCTGATAATCAGGCATCCGCCTCTCTGGACTCATTGACCAATGACTTACCCCGCGCCATACCGCTGGATCGTTCACAACACCGACCCGAAGGAAGACAAGAAGGAATCGACCAGCCTGCACGTCCGCAGGGTGACTGCCGACCTCGACCAGAAGCCGCAAGTGTCAGGCGACGGCTACTACACCGTCCACCAGGACGTCAAAGACCCCAAGGCCAAGCCGCTCCGAATCCAGGCAGCCCACTGCGTCGGTGGCAGTTTCTTTACCCGCGTCGCCGCGCGCCGCTTCAAGTCCGCCTATGCACGTGAACGCGGATGGAAGATCATCCGGGGCCAGGACCACTACGGATGGGACGCCGAAGCTCCCCATACCACTTGATCCGATCAATCCGCCAGGAAATACCTGATACTGGCCACGCCTGTGTTTTTTGTTATTGTGTGTGCAGTGATCCGCGCCCACATCATCAAGCTTGCCCCCACGCGAAAGCAGGAAGCATTCTTCCGGCAGTGCGTCGGAGCGGCGCGCTTTGCCTTTAACTGGGCATTATGTCACTGGCGTGCTCAGTTTGCCGCTGGGTACAAGCCGAACGACGGATCGTTGCGGAAGAGTTTGAATACGATCAAGCGTGAAGAGTTCCCTTGGATGTTGGATGTGCCAAAGCGCGTTGTTCAGCAGGCGATCATCAACCTCGGCACCGCCTACCAAAACTTTTTCGACTCCTGCTCAGGCAAGCGCAAGGGACCAAAGATGTCCCCGCCCGACTTCAAGAGCAAACATAAATCCAAGCAATCAGCACGTCTCGACAACGGACCTGGAACATTTTCGTTCGCCGGTAAAGCTGTTAAACTACCGAATATTGGTTGGGTTGATACCCACGAAGAACTCCGCTTCGACGGCAAACCACTCTCCGCTGTTTTGTCTTTTGTCGGTCAACGCTGGTGGCTTTCCGTTCAAGTCGAACTTCCCGATCCGCCAACTGACATCGTGTCAAAGCCCGCTGTCGGCATCGACCTCGGATTGAAGACTGCTCTGGTTCTCTCCGACGGCACTACCTTTCAGTCTCCCAAACCGCTCAAGTCTGCTCTCGAACGTTTGAAGCGTCTCTCTCGTTTCGTCTCTCGCAAAGTCAAAGGATCCAGCAACCGGAAGAAAGCCGTTGCTCGTCTCAGTCGTCAGCATTGGCGGATAGCTCAAATCAGAAAAGACTGGCAGCACAAGACCACTACGGCGATAGCCAAGCAGTATGGTTCTGTCGGTCTCGAAGACCTCAACGTGAAAGGCATGATGGCAAACCGCCATCTTTCACGCGCCTTGAATGACGTGGGATTCAGTGAGATTCGACGTCAACTGGAATACAAAGCGCAATCGGTGTTTGTCGTCGACCGCTGGTTTCCTTCGTCAAAGACCTGTTCAAGCTGTGGTCACAAGAAAGATTCCCTTCCGCTCGCAGAGCGGGTCTTTTCCTGTACTGCATGTGGCTTCACGCTCGACCGTGATCTGAATGCCGCAAAAAATATCCATACCGCGAGTTGCGCGGGAATAAACGCCTGTGGAGATGGAAGCTCTGGCCCTGGTCGTAAGACCGGGACGAAACTACCGTCTGTGAAGCAGGAACCTATTTGCACGGTGAATACGTGAACTTAGGACAACAGCGCCGTGCCTGATTCCGACTTTGGATTCTGAACATACTTCCGGCATGATGCGGAAAATACTGGTTGACGCGCCATTCGATCTGGTACGCTCTTCCTCACAGCCATGAGCACCACCGAACTCTGGATCCCGATTGCGGAACGGCTGCCTGACGATGGGCAGGAGTGCTGGATCACGCGTAACGGGTGTGTGGAGTGGGCGACGTTCCATGCTTTACACCCGCTCTTCCTCACCGTGGGCGGTCCTCGTATCGTTTGCAAGCTTGCGCGGTCAATAACTGCCTGGATGCCCATCAACAAGCCCGCCCCTTATGCCGTTTCGGCTGATTCCAAAGAACCTGCTGCAAGCCCCGCAAAGGCTATGAAACAGTCAGACCCTCCCCGCGTGGCCAAGAAGACAGGAAAGTCCGTACAACAGCCTTCCAGCGCCTCTGTGGAGCCTCACAACGAGGACCGGCAACCCGGAACCGCCCATCATGCCTGCTACACGGACTGACACCGTGTCAATTGGATGACCTGACGTGACGCTCCCTCCCTTTGAAGAACTCGAAGCCGCCTCTGCTTCGCTCAGCGACCTGCCCGACCTTCAGGAGATCCTGTTCAAGTCGATCAGAGCCCACGCCCATTCCATTCTCCTGATCACCGGCGGCAAAGAACCGATCATCCTGATCGAAACATTCGGAGGGGATCTTATCTGGGGCACGCAGGAAGAGATGAAAGGCGCCGCCATCGTTACCCCAGGCGCCAAACCACTCTACGGCTACATCACGGAAGCCAACTTCCTGGCCGACATGGACAACCTCCTCAAGGCCAACGCATGAACAATCCCATGACGCCCCGCACTTTGACCGCCTGACTGATCAGCAATTGTTGGCGCTCATGCTCATCGCCGGGGATATGCTGGCCGGCAACACCATCGACTACAAAGCGAAGTGCACCGCCTGCCAAGGCAAAGCGTACATCGACACCGGGCATGGAAGTATGACCCGCTGTGACGCTTGCCTCGGCCGAGGCCGCCGCCTGACCGCTGACAACACCCCAGTGCTCAAGTCTCATCAAGAGGCTGTTGAGGCCGAGACTGGAAAGCCAGCCCTGGCCGGCGTGTGCAAGGACTGTATCGGAACGGGCATTGACCCATTTCAATACCGCCTGGAGCCACACCAACGCCCGTGCAAGACCTGCAACGGCAAGGCGTGACCCCGTGAACCTCACCCCGTCCGTCTTGAAGCAGCAGATCGACTCAGCCAATGCAGACCTGAAGGGCATTCATGCCCGCATGCACACCATTCGTGGGACCATCGCCCGGCAACTCTCTGCCATGACCCGGGTGCGCCCCTGCGACTACGAAGCATGGCAGGCGCAAGCCAAGAAGGCCCATCAACTGACCAAGCTCATCCGCAGACTGACCAAGCGCCGGGACACCGTCCTGGTCAAGGTCTGGAATGCGAAGATGCCCAAGCAACTGACAGGAAGCACCATCCACAAGGCCAAGCCCCGCCCCGATCGGGCGAAGGCGCAAAAGGAAGCGGAGAAGTACGCCACCGCCTGCCGCAAGATCCTTCCGCCTGACGACTGTCGGCGCTGCAAGTCGGTTGGATGGTGGAACTGCGTCAAGCACAAGAACGCCAAAGGTAGGACACCATGACCATCACCCGCGACGACTATCTCAAGGCCGTCGAACAAACCCACCAGCCCTACAACGTCCACAGCCGCAAAGAGGCCCAAGCGCTCCTCGACGCCTGGAACACGGTCGAAGGCTACCGCGTCGAACAGGTGATGAACTGGCTTCCGGCTTCGACCCCATCCGATGAACTCAAAGACTTCGCGGACTACATCTTCCAGCATCAGGACGCACACTACGTTGCCCACGTCGCTCAATCTATTGCCGAATCAATCCTGAAGGACATCCCATGCACGAAGACAAAGACCTCACCGATCGCACCGCCAAGGGCATCTCGCAGCCGGTGATCGACCTCTTCAATCGCCTCCTCCCCCTCGATCCTGACGGCTTTGGTGCCGTGGTCCGCAACCGCGTTACCATCGGCACCGTGCTGGGCTCCGATCCCGAACTGATCAGCGGAACCGGCAACGACTCCCTGTCTGCTCTCGGACTACTGAACAGTGCCATCAAAGCGATGGGGGGTTGGCCAGTCGCCGCGAAGCTGGATGACGGAAACAAGATTTGTGGGTTCTGTCACTGGGCTCCGCCTGCGGCTGACGGCACTCTCGGGCATGCAGGCAACTGACACGATGTCAATCAGGTGACGACTACGGACGCACCTGGATATCGGTTAAGCCTTCCCTCTTCGTGCTCGCCATTACCGCATAGCGCGGTAAATAGGAATTATATCCAGGTGCAGAATGTCGCGTCATGCGCTATGAAAACACGCGCGCAGGAATCCTGTCCATGTCGTCGCATGACGCGGGAAACAGGAATATTGTCCAGGGGAGAAATAACGCATAGTGCGCTATGTACATCCACGCGCAGGAATCCTGTCCATGTCGTCGCATGACGCGGGAAACAACATGCAGCGGGCGAAGTTCTTTCACTGGTCGTTGACAGTTCGTTCCGGTCCATATCGTGCACTACGCGAGAAATGATATGATTGAACAGCACATTGATACCAGCGTGTCTGCGTTGTTAGAACAATGGCGCCGACAGCTTGCTGCCGTACTGGCAGCTGCTCCTGACGCTGACAAGTTCGACTACGAAGCGATTGTGGATGGAAAGCCCATGCGCTTCTGTGGCTGCCGCATCATCAGCGTTGAACCGGATCCATACACTGACCGCGACGAAGCGTGGCGCGGGGAGTTTGCGTCATGACCGACGCCGACATCATCCGCAAGGTCCTGCACACGCTCGGCCGCCCGACCCAGCCAGAACTGGACGCAGGGCTGGCTGCGGTGGCACGTATGGAAGCCACTACGGAGCCCAAGCGCGAAGAGATGTACCGCGTTGAGGGGCTTGTTCGCAACACCACCGAAGTGGCTTGGATTAAAGGCCAAGGGTTGTGGGACATGGCGGTAAGCCATAAGGAGGCTCATGCCCTCATCGACAACCCTCCTCTTGGGTTCACCGGCGCCATCCGCATCACCCCGGTGGTTCGTTGCCCAACCTGCCCGGCATACATCCCCTCGTACGAGACGCACGTCTGCGCGCATGTCGTCGACGGGAAGCTCCAATGACCGACGCTCGCAGTCTCGCAGACCTCGACCGAGGCGAAGTGTTCGAGTTCAGTTGCGACCGTTACCGGCACAGCGCGCAGGACATGGGCGCCATGCTCATCGACGCGGTTGCCACGGATGACCGCGAAGCCTGGGACTGGCTGTGGAACAGCCCGGAAGGACTACGCTGGGAGGGCCAAGCGCCGAAGCACCTGACCGAACTGGGCTGGCGCTGGATCGCTGAAGGTCTGCTGATCAAAGACCGCCGTCCCGATCCGCCAGCATCCATCTTCCTCTCGCCCAACTACGTTCCGCTCCCGCGCCACCGCGGCTTCATCATCACCTATGTTGACCTCGTCGGTGACAGCATGCGCTGGGCACACGAACGCTGGGCCGTCGTCGGTTCGCTGACGTGGTGGTCAGTGGATGAGTTTCGGCTGCGGCCGGATGGCACCATCGCGCCGCGCTGGAACTATCGCGACATCGAAACGAAGCAGCGCTTTGAAAAAGAAGCGCGCATCAAAGCGCTCAACACCCAAGGGCTGCACCCGTGAAAACGATCAAAGGTTTCACCATCATCGAACTGCTGATCGTCATCAGCATCCTCGCAATCATCGCCGGAATGATTATTCCGGCCATCGTGCTGATACGGAACCGCCACGTATTTACCGTCGGGCAGGTCGTAGTCATCAAGTCCAGCCACGCGCAAGCGACGATCATGAAGTCGGAACTGGCCGATTCCGGTTACGTGTTTATCTGTCGCATCGACAACGGACCGCAAGCCACGCCGCGGTTCCAGGAGATCCGCTTCTTTCCCGCCGAGATCGAAGCGCTGCCTGAGCAAGTCGAGAATCGCTAACTGACATCGTGTCAATCCGAGGAAGTGTCATGCAAGAGACCGTCGATCCCGTTCCGTCCTACTACGGTTACCCCGTGCCGATGGCATTCGCGGATGAGGCGGAGGCTTTGCATGCCAAGGGCGGCCACTTTCGCCAAACCACCAACGCCCACTTCATCACCTGGATGAACGGTGTGGACATGAACGTGCAGGCGGCGAAGGAAGATGACCTGCGCCGATCCGGCTTTTACCGAAAGGGCACCGGCAAGCAGCCGATCGACAAGAAGGCGTACCGCAAGACCCGCAACAAACTCAAGAAGGCACTACGATGATCAGTCTCGAAACTCTCCCCGCCGGCCTTGTCATCACCGACATTGGCGGCGCCTGTCCCGCGCAAGCCAGTGGCACCATGCACGGCTTCCCGTTCTATTTCCGTGCGCGGCATGGGGACTGGTCGTTGCAGGTCGTGCGTCCGGGAGACGACCCTGTCTGGCCGAAGAAGCAGATGGTCCATCACGCTGATGGGCACGACCCGTCGCATGGGTGGATGAGCGTCGACGAAGTGATGGCCATCCTGCTGGCGGAGTTCGCCAAGGTGCCGGAGATCCTTGCGCGCGACGAAGACGAGGAAGAGGCCACTACGGGGCTGGATGAAATGGAAGCCCCGGCACCTGCCCTGAGCGCCGAAGAGCGTCAGGGCATTCTTGCAGCGATGGAGAAGCGCGCCGTCGACTACGTAGCCGAAGAGGCGACGCGGCGCGGTGCTCATCACCAGTACGCGCGCTACCGACACGCACAAATCGCAGTGATCGCCTATGGCCTGTACGAGAAGCGTGGACGCGTCGACGGGTTTGCTGAGGCGGACTGGTTCGAGGCAGAGCGCATGTATGACGCGTGGGAGCTTTAGCCATGACGCTTTCATCCGAAGATCAGCGGATCGTCGACGGCTACAACTTCGATCTTCCCTTCGTCAACCTGCCCGCAGATAAAATCGCGGTGGCGATTCCGCTCTTGATGAAGTCCATCAAGCACACCGCCGCCACCATGATATCCGGACAGCATGCATGCGTGGTCGTCCCTGCCCGATATGTGGAGGCGATGATCACAGCGCTGACCGCCTACGGAATCCATGCGCATCGCGGCGTAACGCATCGGTTTGAAGCGTCCTGCTATGGTCTGGAAGTCACCTTTCTGACTGACATCGACGAACGCGTGTTGCTCGGCCGGAATGTGATTGCGCTGTGGTTAGACAGCGAAAGCCCACAGCGCAGGACCTTTTTGCATGACCTGTGCAGCGCAGAAGACCGCATGCGGAGTCGCTGCGGTCGCAATGGCGGCCTGCTCCTGTACACCGACAATTGGAACAATTCCACTTTTACGAAGCGCAGAAAGTAACCCATGGGCGTCTTCTACTACATCATCGACGCGAAGCGGAAACAATACTTCGACTGCGGCAAACATCGCGGTGAGCACTTCCGTGATTCATTCATGGACGCCTGCACCGCTGCGATTCTGAATGATCGCCCGGACTTCGACGAGTGCATTGCCGCACTACCGCACCACGCCAGCACCTTTCCGGATCAATTGTTCACCTGGGCACGCAGCGCAAACGATGATGACTTGTCATTCCAAGACGAGAACGAAGTTCCGTGGGATGCGTACAACTCATCCATGCTGCCATCGACATCTCCTGTGCGCTGGTGGCCGTGTGGCGGTTCGTTCTATACCACTACCGAGATCGGACACTTCGAGCGTTCCAGTCGCTATCGGGACATCATCCGTCCAGGTTGCTGCGACCGTGCTGCCTTTGAATTGATCTGCGCACTGATGAAAGAACACAACATTCCCTGTGAAGGACTTCCATGCTGACCTCTGCCTTCACGAAGCGCAGAAAGTAATTCATGGCTACTCTTCTGAGCCGTGACGTTTTATTTCACCGATCTGGTGATCCGCTGCCGCCCATCCCGCGGGTGATCCCATCGTTCAACCTGCCTCAGCCTCAACGAAGGACTCCCATGCTGACTCTCATCGACGACAACCTCGCCATCCGCCGCGCCAAGCCCCGCGACGTCATCACCATCGGCCGCATCCTGGCGCCGGATAACCTCCATGCGCTCACCCTCGAAGGCACCGTGATCGCCGTCGGTCCCGGCCTGCGCAACAAGCGCGGCGTCCGCATCCCCGTCGAAGTGCAGGTGGGCGACTACGTCTACTTCAAGCAATACGAGGGCAACGACGTCAAAGCGGAAGGTCAGGACCTGCTGATCATTCGCGAGGTGTATGTCCTGGGGGTGGCCATCCCTGAAGGAGGCGATGGTTTGTTTGAACGCCTGTTTCAACGCACCTCCAAATCCACCGTCAATCGTCCGTATAAGGTCACGCGGTCATGAGCCTGCCCGACTACAAACTCCGTGCGCAACTGCGTTCCTGCGCCGAAGAAACACCACGGGCAGAAGACATGGCCATGGTGTGGGATCCGGCTGTCGGCTGGTGGCAGTTCCGGTATTATTTCCACGGGACGTTAGGGCTTTCCCCTGGGTGGGGCATTCCTAACGGTCCACCTATATGGGAGACCAAGCAGCCCGGTCCTGGTTCTGTTTGGATCCCTCACCCTGCACCTCCTGCCGTCGCATGATCCGCTTTCCTCTGCCTCCGGCGTGGTTGCTTCACCCGGGTGAACACCAAACATCCGCAACCGTACTACGGAAGCATTGGATCGCCTGTACCATCGTCACCCAGCACCAACGCCAATGGCGCGTGCGCATCCTGAGCGGACTCCGGTAATGCACTTCCTCGCTGTTGAATGGCCGGCGCTATTGATTGTCCTGGGAAATCGGCGCTCTGCGCATGTGCGCTCCTTGGATTGCCAAGAAGCTGTGCGCTGAAAAGAAATAACATGCCACACCTCGACCCAAACCTCGTTCTCTGGGCGACGCTCATCGCTGACATCATCACTACGCTTTCATCGCTCACTGCCGCCAGCCTCATGCTGCGAATGGTGTGGAAAGCTGCCCGCGCTGAAGCGGAGAAACTGAAGAAGGACCTATGAGCGCCAAGATTTACAACGGTTACCGGATCGACACCGGCAACATCCGCGCCATCGTCGACCTGCTCGACAACGTCCAGAAAGCCTATGCGATTGCTGCCAAGAAACGGCGCATCGACACCCTGGCCGCGTGCATCGTTCCGCTTCTGCATGAGAAGAAGCCCAACGTTCTGCAAAGCGCGCGCAACCTCCTTGAGGATCAGGCGCGCGACATCAAGCGGACCGGGCTCAGGAATCCCGCGTTCGACTTTGAACTGGCCATCACCATCTTTCCCGGGCCGTACGACTACACACCGGCGCTCGTCTTCTGCGAGCACAAGGACCTGTCCGCGAGCTTCACCAGTTCACCGCTGGTCAGGGAGTGGTCGTACTGGGACAACACCGACCTGCCGCAAGGCATGACGCTGCGAGAATGGAACAACCGCGGCAAGGTCTGGGACAAGGTGCTGGGCCACGACACGCCGGCCATCCGCGGACTGACACGCGACTACACCGACATGTTCATCGAAGTGTCTGCTGCCGAAGTGGCGGAGCGATTGGCGATGCCGGACATGCGTGAACACCGCGCCCACTTCGCCGCACAGGACGCCGCCGCCACTGCCTATCTGACCAAGCACGATCCGTGCGACGCCGGTGGATGTAGTGCACACCTCAAGAAGACCAAAGCGACGATCGACAAGAAAGCTGCGCGCATTCTGGCAAAGCTGAAAGACCCCACCGTCAAAGACCTGCTGAAAGGCTGACCCATGAGCTATGTTCGTTTGATCCATCGCGTTTCCTACCGCAGCCATGACACCGACGGCAACAGCGTTTGCGGCAAGTTGATCGGCTACTACTCGACGATTCACCGCGCGCAGATTGAAGCGTCCGGACAAGCCGAATCTGGTTTTGCAGGGCAGCAGGACCAGAACGGCATCATCGAAAATGTGTATGCTGTGCCGGTCGAATATCCGCTTTCGCGTGAGGGCGGAGATTCCCGCACCGAATGGTACATCGTGGCGCAGCAGGAGCCGGTTTCGGTCGATGTCGACAACAAGCAGCGCACCGCTGAACTCAAGAAGTCCGGGCTGGCCAAACTCAACCGGGCTGAGCGGCATGCGTTGGGTTTGCCGTTGGACGATGCGCCATGACTACAAACCTGCTGCGGCGCATCGACACCATCAACGTCAACGTCGGTTATGGCGATTACGTCGAGCACACCTTTCCGAGTGACATAACGTTTCTCGGCGTTGTGCACTGCGACCGCCGCAGTGTTGTGCTGATGACTGCGCATTCGCGGAATGCCAGCGTTTCCAGTTTGACGTTTGGGATCTATCGCTGCATCGACGGTGGCGTTGTTCCGGAAGATGAGCCTGGGCGACCACTACAATTCGTCGGTGTGGTTGCTGACGGGTTGACCGAACCGTCCGCCGTTTACGTCCGTCGCGACGTCTGACCGATGAGCTTCTACGACGCACAAATATTTCGGTTGAGGGCGCTGGTGCCGGGGCTGAATGCGGCAACGCACCGGCTGTCGACGGCACTCTTGCGGGCGCTGGGCAAATGCAGCAGGCTCTGTGAGTTAGTACTGCGCCATCAACCGCTTCTTTGGGTCTGCCTGTCGTTGCGAATCGCCGTACAATCATGACTACGCGTCGCCTTCAGGCCGTCATCGAACTTCAGAAAGACGCTGCGGTCCTTTCTTCAATAGTTCGCGAGTCGCAGCACTACTGGTTCGACATCGAATATGATCCGCTGTTTCGTTCTGCGGTGATCAAGGGTCAGCAACAGCATGCGGAAGGGTACGCCCAAGTTCGTTCTCTCCTGGGCACCGACGCCGATTGACATCGTGTCAATTGTTGGGGGATTGACTTTATGGCATAGCGCGAGAATAAGCGCATAACGCCATGAACAGACTTGAAGACTTTCACGTGACGGTAAATGAATCTGCTGGAAACAAAGCAGACGCGAAGTCCATGACCGCGAAGTCCATGACCGCGAAGTCCATGACCGCGACGATTACGCTGCACACACTCCCAAGCACAATGGGAGGCATGACGGCAGGACAACTGCGCACGGAATGTGGCGCCGTACTACCGGCCGACATTCCCGATTGTGCTGTGCTCAAGTTCGATGCTGACGGCAGGCATTTCTTCGAGTTCATCAAATGTTCCTTCACTCTGCCGTATCCCTATATTTGTTCAGGGTGCGGTTGGGGTTGCGCCACCGTGGAAGAACTCAAAAAGCACACGCAAACTGATCACGGTATGCCATGACCCTCATGCTCCGCATTCTGCGCAAACAGACCTGGGAACGCGTCAGCGCGCGGTTCAACGACCACACCGTCATCGGTCCTGGCGGCGATCACGGTTTTTATTCCGTCAAGAGCACGGACGAACTACAAATGGCCGAGGCGACCTCCGACGGATCAGAGCCGCTTTGGGTTCCGGTTCCAGTCGCGACGATTCCCGCTGGTGAGCACCCAAACGTGAAAGCGCGACGCGAAGAGCGCGAAGCGATGATGGCGAAGTTCAGCAGGACATCAAAGACGAAAAAATAAAATGACCTATCAGACCACCGCCCGCTGTCCCGTTTGTTGCACCGTGTTCGACACCATCACCCATCCGCATCCGGAGATGGATGGACAGACCGGCGCCATGCTTCTGGGTGAATGCCGTTCCGAGCATGCGCAAAAGAGTCCGTCCTGTCGCGGTCACCGCGATTGGAGCGAAGGATGGACCCTCGACGATCCTGTGTACGTCAGCGGCCCGAAGCTGGGCGACAGCCGGCGCGAAGGCGGAGACATCTACGTTTACGGCATGAAAGGATGGAACCTGTTTTCGGCGGGCAATCTTCCCGGCACGCTGATCGAACGGGTAAACTTGGAATCTGTCGACGTCGTCAGTCAGAGCGCAGATCAACCCGGTTTGGCCATCCGCGGAACGACTACGGAAGCGATCGACGATTATCGCGGTCTTCTGCGCCGGTACATACGCCACGTCTTTGAGAGTGAAGGATCGAACTTCACCGATCACGACTTGGACAATACCGCGGTGTCGTTCACGCCGGCCGAGATTGCTGAACTCCGATGCCTCGCGGCTGAAGGCGATAAGGAAGCGGAACGGATCCGCGATGAGCGCGTGGAGAAAGAACGCGATGACGAAGCCAAGTCGGCGCGTGAATGTTGCGAAGACCTTGGCCACCCCTACGAAGGACCCTGACCATGAAGAATGCTCTTGAAGCGCTCATTGCTTTGCAGCAGCGCCATGCTGACGAATTGCGCGCACACCTGGAAGCGTGCCGTGTCGCAGCAGCAAACAGTCTGAACATCGACGCCGCCGTAATGGAATATCGTCGCGCCTGCGATGCACCTGACCGGAACTACGGTAAGATGGTCCACAGCGTCGTGGGTGTATTGCTTGGTGTCGACCCGGTGATTTTTGTGACCGCGAAGCTTGCACTCCTGGACTTCTTTCCGATCTATCCGCGAAGCTGGAATCCTCCGTTGACGGATCGGCAGGTTGTTGAAATCGTTGCATTTCACCTGCGCAATCATCACCTGCACCTGCTGAAGTTTCGTCGTGTCTGTGATGGCGTGGACGAAGAAGCGGACTACGTGCAGACGTGGGCAGCGCAGCAGTACGAAGCGCAGGTTTCCGTTGGTGTCAGCCCGTGAAGAAAACGAAGAAGCTCGCCCGCTGCCCGTTTTGCAGCAGCAAAAAGACTGAGATACAGTCCAGTCGGGACAACGTGTGGTGGGTGGATTGCACCTCCCGGCGCTGTGGTGCATCAGGCCCAATTGCCACTACGGAAGCGGGTGCCATCAAGCGTTGGGGCAACCAGCGTGTGCACATCGACAAGTACGGTGGCCAGCCTCCGCCGTTTGAAGTGACCTACTACCGACGCCTCGGTGAAGGCGTGAACGTGAACGCGACCGCCTGTAAGGTGAAAGATCCCGTGACCGGGCGCACTGGCGCCTGTGAGAAGCACCGCAGCCGTGACCGCAACCGCGATGAAGCGACGCGCATCCTCCTCTCTGCCCTCAGACCAACCCGCTCCCGTTAGGAATCACATGGACTGGAAGTCATACGTCCCGCTCGCCATCCGCACCGAAGCGCCCCACAGCGGCAGGATCGTCGATCCCCTGCTCGCGCGCCTCAACCACGCCTTCACCGGGCTGGTGACCGAGTTCGCGGAACTGACCACCGCGACGCGTACGCCCAAGCTCTCCATCACCGAACACCGGGCGGAGGAGATCGGGGACTTGGCGTGGTATACCGCCATCGCCTGCGACGCACTGCACCTGGAGGTGACGGAAGACGACTACATCAGTCCATCGGCCGTCCTTGCCGAATCGCAATTTCTTGCCAATCGCGATACGCTGGAAGTGCGTCTGCGCGGCATGATCGCTTCTGTCCATGACCTCGAAGGTGCTCTGTTGAAGCAGACCGGTGACCTGGGCGACCTGCTCAAGCGCGCGATCTACTACGGAAAGCCGCTGAACGAAGTGAACGCCGGGCAACTTGTGATCGGCATCTATCACACCCTGGTCGCCTTCGATCCCACCGCCTTTCCTGGCATCCTCGATCGCAACATCGCCAAGCTGCGCCTGCGCTATCCTGACCGCTTCGATGCGGTCAAAGCGATCGACCGCGACGTCAACAATGAAGCCAAAGCCCTCACGACATGAGCGCGATTCTTTTCCATCAACGCGATGCCCCGGACGTGCGCCTGCGCGGGGCGGAACGCTTTTGGTACGGGCATGTTCTGGAAAGCATCGCGTACAGCTTCATTCCGAATCATGCTCGCGGCATCGACTACGATCCGAAGCAGTTCGCCATGAAGCTCAACACCGCGCTGCGCCTGGGCAATGAGTTCGTCCGGTGGATGGCGCGTGTGCATGGTCAGTGTGAGATTTTCGCGTGGATCCACGGAGACGACCGTGAGTTCTTTGCGGACCTGCTCGAACGCGGATGCCGTGAAGGTCTTTTCCGCCACAAGTTGGAAAAGGCCGACATGGGCTATACGACGCTGATCACGTCATTGCGCTGTTATTCCGGTCCTGTGGTCATGTCCTACAGCGTCACGGAACGCTTTCCGTCAAATAC
>Ga0302282_1000815_pt1 | contig 23129 bp, 24 predicted proteins | sample III_Fen_E1_3_FD_198763 | JGI IMG/M metagenome (GOLD analysis project Ga0302282, IMG submission 198763) | Peat permafrost microbial communities from Stordalen Mire near Abisko, Sweden - III_Fen_E1_3 | ecosystem: Environmental > Terrestrial > Soil > Wetlands > Permafrost | place: Sweden: Abisko... | reverse complement strand
ACCCGTAAAGGTTCTGGTTGTCGCCGACGCGAGAGTGAAGGTTTGTGACCCTTTCAAGCACAATTTCAAAACGTGCGTGTGATCTAAGGCCACTCAAAGTACGTGAATCGCGCTTGTTATGATTGCCAACAATTCCTCTGGGCATTCGTTCAAGGTGACTTGGGAATCATTATGATTCGGCGACTATTTCGTTGACATGCGCTAAACGAGGGATTCGAGGTTCCAATGCAGATCGTTCGGAGTGAGCAACAACCGTCGAAAACGATACGAATTAGGTCGTAGTAGTTATGGGCGAAGATGCTGAGAACTCAGAAGAAGCAACGACGCATCTCTTGTCGGGCACCGTTGCCGTAATCGTGACGCACGTTAGGGGAACTGGCCCGGCCATTCACCTTGAAACGTATCTGACACAACAATGTCCGAAAGTTCTTTCGATTTTTCACCCGCTTGTCTACGAATCGCCGGCGATGTCGAGCTACCGACTATTCGAGGATGGAAAGCTGGTCGAAACAGGCCAGCATTTGCTGAGGGGGGCCGAACCTGTCATCCGCCTTCAAGAAGTCATACTCACAATTCGCTGGGTTCGTCAATTCTCTCCTAAAAGTGACCTCTTCATCGGAGTCGACGCGTTGAACTGCATCGCCGGAATCATGTTGCGGGCAATGAAACACACAAAGCGCGTTATCTTCTACGTGATCGACTGGTCACCCAAGCGCTTCGACAACAACATCCTTAATGGCATCTATCATCTTTCCGATCGTGTGGCAGCGCTGTTCGCAACTGAGACATGGAACGTATCGCCCGCGATTGACCAAGGTCGCTGGCACGGTACCTTCTGGTCACTGATTGGTAGGTTCTCTCAGAAGCGCACAAGAATTGTAGAAATCGGTGTTGTCCGAGTTAATTCTGAGATCGCAAATGGGCCTCGACTTCCGAACCGGCTCGTGTTTCTCGGTCACTTACTCGAGAAGCAAGGATTGCAACACGTGATCGCAGCGCTACCACTAATCGCGGAGTCTTTCAGCGACGTAGACCTCGTCGTAATTGGAAGCGGACCGTACCAAGCGGCATTAGCGGAGATGGCTCATAACGTTGGAGTTGAGAATCGCGTGAGATTCACGGGATACATCGAAGACGAGGACGAAGTCTTGCAACTTCTCAGTTCCGCTTCCATTGGCCTTGCAACGTATCTTGAGTCCGAGGAGTCGTTCACACAGTTTGCTGATCCGGGCAAATTGAAAAACTACTTGGCTGCCGGTCTTCCCATTGTTATGACCCGCGTACCGTACAATGCCGATTCGCTTGAGGAGTCGGGTTGTGCAGTCCTAGTGAAAGGCACTGTCGAGGAGGTCGCTCGCGGAATCTGCTTGTTACTTTCAGAGAACGACCGTGAGCGTGACTATCGGCGGACTAGCGCGTTCAACATGATGAAGGGCTTGGATTGGGAGTCCATTTTTGCTGATGCACTAACTCCAATCGATTCTCGTTGGAAACCGAAGTGACGTTTCCCGAACCCACCGATGGACCAACTTGACCTTTAGACTCATGTCTGAAATGGTTAGCATTCCGTAACACGCGGTATACATTGGCTTGTTGATCTAGAAACTGAGGTTTTAGAATGCAATTGGATAAAGAGTCGACGATCTTGGTGACGGGAGCCGGTGGATTCATCGGAGGTCATCTGATGGCTGAACTGATTCGGTCTGGTCACCAGTCGGTGCGCGGGGTTGACATTAAGCCACTTGAGGAGTGGTACCAATTGCCGTCTCAAGTGGAAGCAATTCAATCTGATTTGTCGCTTATTGACGCTGCAAATCAGGCCGTTAGTGGAGTTCGCTACGTGGTGAACTTAGCGGCAGATATGGGTGGAATGGGTTTCATCGAGAACAACAAGGCTCTTTGCATGCTGACCGTCCTCATCAATACGAATCTTCTTCAAGCTGCTCGACACGGAGAGGTGGAGCGCTATTTCTACTCATCGTCGGCGTGTGTTTACGCCTCAGAACATCAGACCAAGACCGACGTGACCGCATTGAAGGAGTCGGACGCGTATCCGGCAATGCCGGAGGATGGATACGGATGGGAGAAACTCTTCTCAGAACGGATGTGCCGTCACTTTCGTGAAGATTTTGGTGTCGCTACCCGAATAGCGCGTTATCACAACATCTATGGGCCGGAAGGTACTTGGCAGGGCGGCAGAGAAAAAGCGCCTGCGGCTATTTGTCGCAAGGTGGCTGAGGCCAAACTAACTGATCGCAAGGACATAGAGATTTGGGGTGATGGTCTTCAAACCCGTAGTTTCACTTACATCGATGACTGCCTTAAGGGCACGCTGCTACTACTTACTGGCGACTATGTTGAGCCGCTGAATGTCGGCTCCGCCGAGTTGGTCAGCATTAATCAATTGGTCGACATTGTCGAGGAGATAGGGGCCGTTTCTCTTGAACGGCACTACGATCTTGACGCTCCTAAAGGAGTGCGTGGCCGAAATAGTGATAACACGCTGATACAAGAAGTTTTTGGATGGCAACCTTCAACGCATCTGCGCGACGGACTCGAAGTGACGTATCGATGGGTTTACGACCAACTGGCGGCACAACTTTCAGCCTGAGCGATCATGGCGCTAGTCCAGCGACTTCACGCTTCGTTGAGTGCAAGCTTTCGCTGGAGTATCTGAAGTATCGACGAATTGCCACATCGCACGTCGGTATGTGTTCGACGTGGTACCGCAAGTTCATTCGGCGTAACGGTCATATATTGACGTACGACGAGTGTCGTCACGTCGTCGGCGATCACGGAAGGTGCGGTCCCCACGGCCCGGTACTCTCGGGTGAAGATGTCTAGGACGTTGAGCGGTTTCAGTTGCTTGACGTCACGGGCGAGATTTCATGATGGCACACAAAAGGTCGTTTCCTAGACGACGAGTAGCCAGGATCGATTTACGCCACGATGGATCGCTGTGACTCATGCGCTTCTCACTAACGGGCACGCACCTACATGAACAAACGTCAAAGTCATCTTTCGACAATTTCAGTTGTCCATGGGTGATTGCTCGCGACAGGCCATGGGTCCGGACTTTTGTTTGACAGCTTATGGAACAATTTTGTGACACTAGTTCAGAGTGATCAGAGAATCTACAGCTTGGTTCGGATGGAACCTCTCACAACTCCCATTCATGGGTGCAACAAGGTCCCTGACGTCACTGAAGGGAACTCGTTGAAGAGGCATTTCCGATCAACCTCGGTCCTCGTGGGACTGATTGTCCCATTAAGTGGACGTCATTTAATCAAACAACTAAATCTACTTAGTGAATTCGTAAAGACCGCAACCGAATGCAGCGTGCTCAACAACATCGACTCCGCAGTCTTCCAGGAACTCACCCTGGTCAGTGATGGCCGAGAAGGAGACCAGCGTCAATTCGGAGAAGGCCTTCAGAACTGTGCCAGGTGATAGGACTCGACAAGCATTGAATTGGACACACTCCACTCCCGTTGGAACCGAGAATAGGAGTCTGCCACCAGGCTGTAGAACCCGAACAAGTGCAGCCATGAACTTGAGGTGAGCTGACGGGTCAATCGGATCCCCGTACCTACCAAGACCGAAGTGTTCGGCAGCGTGCAGGGACGACAGCGATGGGATCGAATCACTCTCTATACCACTCAGCCCGGTCATCGATACGGGCCCTGGCCTAATATCGATTACGGTAACTGACTTGAAACTCAGCACGTGAGCAACGAATCCATCCAAACGTGATCCGATGTCCATATGGTGGCTCGGATTGAAGGCGAAGACTCGCTTCGCGGCCCAAATGTCCTGGTAAAAATAGTGGGCGTCAATCTCACCTGCCGATTCGAATCGATCAGCAAGCACGGGATACAGTGCCGATAGTCTGGCTCTTCCGTTGACGTCGCCTACCAATCGGTTGAATTTTCTCCAATCAGAGAAGAATCGGGGCAATCCCTTGATTGCGTTTCGTGTCCGATGAGGGTAAACATCAATTCCAAATAGATCCAACAGCGCCCAACTAATTTGATATGCCCGAGATCGATCTCGAATTCGTGGAATTCGCTGACTCAGCGGCGCAGGATCCTTCGTTGCATCATCCATTTGTTCCATCTTTCATCCTCCGAAATCGTCGGACCAATTCCTCCATCACCTTTCACCTTGTCCATAAACAATCGACACGATACGTTCCCATCTCATTCTGAACCGTCGGTGACTATGGGATTCAAACTGCCCTCCAAAGTTTGCTCCTCAGAACTACTAGCCCATCGCTTCAGCCAGCCCCTCGACACAAGGATCTCCAGAACACCGATCGAGGACAATCCCAATGCCAACATCGGATGTCTCACGAGCCGATCGGGTCGGCGCGCGATTAACCACGCGCGGCGGCGCGACGAGAAACACAGTGCTGCACGCTCGGGATGCCTTTCCCAGAACACTTGAAAACTCTTCGAATAATGAGTCTTCTTCTTCATGAGTTCGTTAAGGTTCGCCCGACCTTCGTCGTGTTCAATGGATGCCGCGATCTCGCGCACGCCGCCAAACTGTCGAATTCGTTCGTCCAAATCCCAATCCTCAGCACCAATTAGCCCAACGTCAAATCCTCCAATTGTTAGAAACTGTGCTTTCCTGAAACATCGGGCGCCCTGAAGCCACCAGACGCCCTTGTAAAAGGAGCGTTCGAATCCCCTGACCCGTGCCCAGTAGCTCTCTCCGATGTCAACTTCTGGGATGACGAGGGCCGCGTCGCGTTCAGTGAAGGTCTTGACACAATCCTCCAAGACGGTGCGCGTTAGCTTCATATCGGAATCGATGAAGACGACGTATTCCCCTAAGGCTCTCAGGGCCCCTGCGTTTCGCTGTGCCGATCGACTCGCCAAAGAACGAACCACGGTTGCACCGCAGGAAGTAGCGATGTCAATCGTGGCGTCTGAACTTCCTCCGTCACACACCACAACATTTTGTGCGACGTACGTCTGATCGTTAATACTCGCGAGGCATTGTTCAATCACCGAAGCGGAGTTATAGGTTGGGATGACAACGCTAATAGTGGTCGGCATTTAGTCTCCCTTCACCTCCCCAACATCCGAGGTATGCGATAACCAACGGCGTTGCATTCTGCTTCGAATCGCTACGGGGTAGAGCCGCGAACTCTTCAACTTTATCGTCCATGGCCCCGCTGAACATTCTCAACCCGCAGGAGGACCGACAATTACCTATTCGACTTCGACCACTTAGTCGGACGCGGCGGACATATAGCCATTACTTCTCCCAAAGACCTTCTCCGTCCGGTTCCGTGATTCGACGAACCCTCTGAGATTGAAGGGGCGACAAATCAAAGGTGGAAATGGCAGGTTGCTTTGATGCAAGAAACGGTCCAATCTCATTCAATCAAATTGTCAAACCGACGTCATATTCAGAGAATGGGCCAAATGAATGTGTCCGTTGCGGGAATCTTGAAGGGCTCGCCCGAGTCGACTTGGCGCAGCCCAACCGTTGACAACGAACGGGTGAAATAGGTCAGCGCGTCTCAACGCTTGACAATTCTGCGTCGATACCACACACCAAAAGCACTAGGCCCCCTCATAAGAGGGGGCCTAGTGCAATGTGGATGAGTGTTATTAATACTTCGCGAAGTAATTCACCCTGCAAGTCTTGCCGTTGGCATCGCGGATCGTGAAGGTGTAGTGGCCCGGACGCGAATTAGCGGGGGTCGTTACTTTTACGATTATCAAGTTGCCGTAGTCGTGTTGGACACCAACCCTGGTGCCACGATCATTGCTGGTGACCCTCGGTTGAGCGTAGAACCCGTGACCCGTTATGGCGAGCCTTACGGTCCTGCCAATAATCGCGTCACTGTGCACCTTGTTGGCGAACAACCTTCCCGGACCAGACGGCGTCGTCGTGGTCGTTACCGCGATTGTCGTGGTCGTCGCTCCAGTGGCCGTGGTCGTGGTCGTGCCCCCACTAACAGTTGTCGTTGTTCCGCCACCGCCGCCAGCAGGCTGCGTCGTGGTCGGCGTCGGAGGACAAACTTGGTCACCGAATCCGTATCCAAAGACACCATTCAGCCCGTAGCCGTAGCCGAACGCGAAACCAGTTCCGTAGCCGAAGCCACCACCGCTGGCGTTATATCCGTATCCGCAGCCCTTGTAGTAGTCGGCCTGTGCGCTTGGCGTTGAAAGAAGACTCACCATCACTCCAGAGAGCAGCGAAAGCGCAACCAGCGCCGGCACGATCCTCCTACGGTGGCTGGAGACTTTTTGCTGGATTTGCTTGACCACTTAATCCTCCAATAGGGCGACTTCACATTCTCCCATTAGTTCATGTCTACCAGGAATCTAACAATTTCACCACATTTATTTTTTCAGCGAAATACAAGAAGGAAGTACGATTAAAAGATACGTTTTGTGAACTTTTCTTCACATATGTAACAATTTCCGGAGCTCGGAGCTGAAATGAACCCCCTTGGACGGCCTGGCCTTGACCCCGATTAGTGGACCTCGTTTATGCGAGTGTGGCTGTGATCTACCCAGAGGTAGTCAAGCTCTATCGATATTCGACCGAACTTCGGGTGCGAATCTGTCAACGAATGTTCGCAGGCGAGAAACTGGCGACTTTGGCGAGCGAGTTACGTCTCTCTCCGGAAACGCTTCATCCTTGGAACAACGACGCTCTCATTGATAACGATCCTTCGCTGGTCCAAGTTCCTGCTCCTCGAACTGCGGTTTCTATACGTCGGCCCAAACTGAGGTCGGGGGGGGGTGTGTCCGCTGAACAGCGGCGGAAAGCGGACGTTTCGATCGTCCCTATCACTTTTTCCGATAAATTCCTGTCACGTCACTTTTCGCATCGAAATTCAGAAAAATAGGTAGAATGACAATTGTTAAGACGATAAAAGGTTGTTACAACATGGAAAACCAAGTATTTAGATCGACCGAAGAGTGGGAAGAGTACGTTGGCGCGCAAATCCGGAGTCTCCGCCAAGACGAGCACCTCACGCAAAAGGCGCTGGCAAATCGTGCCAACGTCTCGCTCTCGTCGCTCCAGTCGCTGGAACTCGGTCGCGGTTCTTCATTGACCACCGTGGTGAAAGTCATGCGTTCACTCGGTCGCTCAGACTGGTTCGAGACGTTGGCTCCTCCGCAGCCATTGGTCAGTCCCCGAGAGCAGTGGCGTATCGCAGAACAGCAAATCCGTCGCCGAGTGAAACGGGTTCGCTCGGCGAGACCGGTGGGGAAGAAGTGAGCTTCGCGTCCGTCGACGTCATCAAGGTGTCGGCCTGGGGCCGAGCTGTTGGCTTCGTCGCTCGTGACCCGAGTACGAACTACTACGCCTTCGAATACGACGACGAGTGGATTCGAAGTGGCGCCGACCTTTCGCCGTTGCATCTCCCTCGTCGAACCGGGGTGTTTGAATTCCCGCAGCTCTCGCGCGACACCTATTACGGGCTTCCGGCAATGGTCGCCGACGCTCTCCCGGACAAGTTCGGCAACGCGCTGGTCACGGCGTGGCTCGCCGATCGAGGCGTGAGCGCAGCCGATATCACGGCGCTCGATCGCCTGGCCTACGCGAGTGAGCGAACGATGGGGGCGCTCACCTTCGCCCCGCCGACGGGACCGCTTCCGGGAGACGTGAACATGGTCGACGTCGCACAGTTGGTCGTGGCTGCTCGCGCTGCTCTCCACGGCGACATGAGTTCTCGAGGAGTCCACGACGCGTTGCATCAACTCACCAACGTCGGCTCGACCGCGGGCGGCGCCCGAGCGAAAGCCGTCGTGGCCTACAACCCGCAAACTCAGGAGATGAGGTCAGGACAGCTCGACGCCCCGGAGGGTTTTGAGCAGTGGCTGATAAAACTCGACGGCGTGGGTGACCCGACGAGCGTTCGAGCTGATCCTTCGGTGACGTCCCAGCAGTACTGTCGTGTCGAATTCGCCTATTACCTCATGGCGCTTCGGGCCGGCCTCGTCATGAGTCCGTCGTTTCTTCTGCCGGAGGGACCTCGGGTCCACTTCATGACCAAGCGCTTTGATCGAGGTCCGGAGAATCTGCGACTGCACCTGCAGTCACTGTGCGCGCTCGACCACCTCGACTTCAATCTCGCTCGCACCCATTCGTATTCGAGCTATTTCCTCGTCGCGGAAAGATTGGGTTTGAACGCCTCGGATCGAGATCAGATCTTCCGGCGAATCGCGTTCAACGTCATGGGCGTCAATCACGACGACCACACGAAGAATGTCTCCTTTCTACTTCCTGAGGATGGTCAGTGGGAGTTGACACCGGCCTATGACGTGACCCACGCGAACTGGGGGAGTGATTGGACCGCGCAGCACCAAATGAGTGTCAACGGTCGATTCAGTGAGATCACGCTCGACGACTTGCGAACAATGGGAGATCGACACAATGTTCCGGGCATTGAGAATGCTCTCCGAGAAGTTGCGGCGGCGATCGCGACGTGGCCCGAAGTTGCGACCGCTTCAGACGTGGACGACGCCACGATCAAGAAGGTCGGAAGCGACCTGGAGATGTTCCGATCCCGGTAGTCGCGCAAAGACGAGAACCGCCGAAGGACCCGTCGGTGTGGTCCGACTCGGTTACCGTGACCCTCATGGAAGCGCTCTACGACGGTGTCGTCCCCGTGATCGCGAGGAAGGACACGAGCCCAATCATGGCTCGATGGCGTGAAGCTCGAGCGACGGTCCTTATTCTCGTCGTCGTGGCGACGATCGTCCTCGTTGCCTGGTTTCTCTATGACCGACCGGCCCACTCGTTCCAGGTGAACGGAAATGCTGCGACGTGGACAGCGGACGTCAAGACTGCCATTGCCAGGAGTGGATCAGGGAGTCCGATTGCGCCCGAGGGCGCGCTCCGTGATATTCCGGGCGTCGGAAGGATCGCGAGCGTGATCGTCGACAAATCGGCGTCGGGCAAGCGAGTGGCGGTTCTCTTCATGACGAGTCCGGGCGGCAACTCCGGCGGTCTTGTCTTTCTCCACGGGTACCCGCCACCATCGGATACTTGCAATACCCATCTGAGCGGACCGTGGTGGCAACTCTCGCCACTGAACTACACAACCAATGGATGTGCCCGAGGTTTCCACTTCACCGGCGGCGGGTGAATCGCTCGTCAATCCATTTGACTTCAACCGGGCACACCGCGAAGGTCTCTGAAGATCTCGATGTGTTTCGACCCATCGACGCTGTCGTTGAAGCGCCCAATTGCAAAAAACCGTGGTGGTCTTTGCCGACGGATTTGCTCTCACGATGGACGAATTGACGTCACCTACGATGCGGTAGTGGCGACTGACATCGAGGGCAGTGGATCGCCCGGTCGGTCTGTGTGGCGTGTGCTCATCGGTAGGCCACTTCGTTCGAGCGAGATGGACAAGGAGCAGATAACACCCGTCGAGGGACTCTCCGCGCTCTCGCTCGACGCGCTGACTTCGGTCGCCTACGGTCCGGAGGCAATCATCGTCGTGCTGGCATTGGCCGGTGCCGGTTCTCTGCACCTCGTACTGCCAATCACCGGGGCCATCGTCGCGCTGCTGGCGATCCTGGTCTTCTCGTATCGCCAGGTCATCGATGCCTATCCGGGGGGTGGCGGCGCGTACGCCGTGTCGCGCGCCAACCTCGGCGCGGGGTTCAGTCTCGTCGCTGGCGCCGCGCTCATCGTGGACTACACGCTCACCGTCTCGGTCTCCATCGCCGCGGGCGTCGGTGCGCTGACGTCGGCCTTTCCCAGTCTGACGTCCGCGACGGTCCCGATCTGTCTGGCGATTCTGGCGGTCATCACGGTGTTGAATTTGCGCGGCCTGGGCGCGAGCGCCCGCGCGTTTCTCCTCCCCACAATGTTGTTCATCGTCGGCCTGTTGGCGGTCATTGCCGTTGGTCTCATCCACCCGCTGGGGCTCAAAGAGTCGTTGCCCGGCAGATCGTTGCTGCAAACCCATGGTTTGCAGGTCGTCTCGGTGCTACTGATCTTGAAGGCTTTTTCCGCTGGCTGCAGCGCGCTGACGGGTGTGGAGGCGATCGCCAACGGCGTACCGCTCTTTCGCGAGCCCCGCGTCAAGCGCGCCAAGCGCACCGAGATGATGCTGGGCTTGATCCTCGGCGCGATGCTGTTGGGTCTGGCCGTCCTCGCCCGGCGCTGGCACATCGGACCGCGTTCGAATCAGACGGTCCTGAGCCAGATCATGGGGATGGCGGTGGGACGTCACTGGGCGTACTACGTCGTGTCCTTGACGATCACGGTCGTCCTCGCGCTCGCCGCTAACACGTCCTTCGGCGGGCTGCCGATCCTGGCCAGCCTCCTCGCTCGCGACAACTATCTGCCTCACGTGTTCGGTCTGCGTGGAGACCGGCAGGTTTTCAATAGTGGTATCTGGGTTCTCGCGGTCCTGTCGGGTGGGTTGTTAGTCGCGGTCGGTGGCAATACCAACGAGATGATCCCGCTCTTCGCCATCGGGGTCTTCACTGGATTCACACTCTCCCAAACTGGTTTGGTCGTGCACTGGTGGCGAACGAGACCGGCTCGTTGGCGCCGCCGCGCCGTAATCAACGGTGGCGGCGCCGTGGTGACAGGGATCGCCACGATCATCTTCTTGATCTCGAAGTTCGAACAGGGCGCGTGGATCGTGGTCATCGCCGTACCGGCCTTCGTGCTCCTCTTCGTACGAATCCATACGTATTACGTCAAGGTCGCACTGGAACTGGGTGTCGGCACGGTCCCCGCCAAGCCCGCCGGCAAGAGAACGCTCGTGATTGTCCCCGTGAGCAACATGTCCCAACTCACTCGATTCGCCATTTCCGAAGCGCTGTCACTCAGCCCCGACGTGATCGCCATCTCAGTTCGAACCGATCGAACCGAGGGGGAGCACGAACTGAGCGACGATCTCGTTCAAGAGTGGACGCAGTGGAATCCTGGCCCGCCACTGCGGATCCTGCGCACGGAGTACTCCTCGATCGTCGAGCCGATTTGCGCGTTCATCGATAAGGAGCGACACGAAGGGGATCGACAGATCGTCGTGTTGATACCGATGGTCGTTGCTAGCCGCTGGCGTTACCGCCTACTTCATAATCAAATCGACCTGGTGTTGAGCTCGGCGCTGCGCAAGCACGCGGACGTGATCGTGGCCCGAGTTCAGATGCCGCTCGATACTCCGGTGTGATGAGACCATAGAAAAACGCTTCGAGCTTTGGCGGCTACGAAGCCGTGACGGTTCGGCTTCGGTCTCTACGAGTCGCCAAGGGTTGGATCTGTCTTCTCACTGAAGCGGCGTGACAAAAAAATCAGCTCGGTGGGTTCGGCGCGGTTGGCGGTGGTGTCGGCGTAGCGCCGGGCAACGTCTGACGCTTGGGCTGGTACTGAGCCTCGAGACCGGGAATTTCGTTCGCGATGGAAGGGTGTTCGAGGATGATGTGGTCGAGTTTGGCGTGCAAGGCGTGCAGACCGAGCACTTTCCATAACAGACGACGAAGTGGCGGCCAGGCGAGGACCGTGATGATGGCCGCGAGAATGACCCAAATGAGCGTGGCGACGATGTCGCCGGGAATGCCACCTGACCCGCCGGCCGGCCATACCCATCGATCCCACCATGTCATTGCGCACTCTCTTCCACGTGATCGCGGTGCATTTGATGTAGTTCTTCTCGCGAGAAACGCTTGCCCTGGATCTCCGGGTGACAGTGGCGACAAACTTTATACGTCGTGCCGGGATCGGTGGGCGAGTGCTTTACGACGAGATCGTGATGACCAATTCGCCAACATTTTTGCGTATGACAGTTGATCTTTCTATACCCGATAATGACAATCGTCAGAATGCCGAATCCGCCCGCGAAGCCGGACCAGAAGCCGTACCAACCACCGGATTCGTTGAACGTGCCGGTCCACGCAAAGGCGTGATGGAGGAAGGAGTCGAAACCGTGCATTAGCCACCGCATTTCGTCATGCGGCTAAGGCTAATCTCGGTCGGGCCCACGAAAACTGATACCGAATCAGGTCGCGGCCACGCTCGACGGCGATGACAATCGACATGGTCTGTGTCGTACCATTGAAAGACGCAGGCTCCGTGAATCCGGCGGGTCACACCGATGAAGATTTCGGTGGCTCCTCACACCCCGAAAGAGATCCCCATGAAGTTTCGAATCCGCGCGACGATCGCCCTGACACTGGCCCTGAGCGGCCTCCTTGGCGCCGTGAGTGCCAGTGCGGCCACGAGTTCGTTGGTGAAGGTCGTCCAGGGCAAGTCCTACGGCTTCAACGCTGTGACCGCCATTGGTTCCAACGGCGCCAACGTCTGGGTCGCCAACAGCGCCGGCAATTCCGTGACCGAGCTCGACGCCAGTACCGGCGCCAAATTGAATGTGTTTAAGAAGGCGCAATTCGGCTTCGACGGCCCGGCGCGACTGAGTGACGACTGGACGCACGTCTGGGTGGCCAACGACGCCGGCAACTCGGTCACCGAACTCAACGCCACGACGGGTGCTCTGGTGCGGGTGATCAAGGGTTCGACCTACAAGCTGCGCGGCACGGGTCAAATCACGTCGAACGGCATCGACGTGTGGATCTCGAATCTACGCGGGACGACCTTGGCTGAGGTGAGTGCGACGACAGGGAACTTCATCAAAGACGTAAAAGTCTCCTCTCTCGGAATCGCTCAAGTCAACGCGTTGACGTCGGACTCCACACACGTGTGGGCCGTGGACAGTACGGCGAACGCCGTGGCCGAACTGAACGCCGAACCGGGTTCGCTGGTGAAGGTCTTGAAAGGATCCGACTACCGATTTGATGGACCGCTGGCGATCTGGTCAGACGGAAGTCACGTCTGGGTGGCGAACGAGCGATCCAGTTCACTTACCGAAGTCGACGCCAAAACAGGCGCCTTCGTTCGACTCATCAAGGGCAAGAAGGACGGACTCAACGTCGTGACGTCGATCACCTCGAGCGCCAAAGACGTGTGGGTCACGAATCTCGGCGCAACGGTGGGCGCGGGGGACTCGGTCTCTGAGTTCAATGTCTCGTCCGGTTCTCTCGTTTCGGTACTGTCGAGCGCCCAGTATGGCTTCAGTGCCCCAAACGCCATCACGTATATCGGGGGACGTATCTGGGTTGCCAACAATGGAACGAACTCCATGACCGAGATTGCAGCCGGCTAGCGCGGCGCTCGCGGTTTGTCGTGACAGAAGTTCAATCATGCATTGGCACCGGGATTAGACGGTAAAGGAACTGTTCTACGGTATGGCGCGGTTCTGCTAACTCGAATCGGGCTCCATTCCAATATCGAGGTCGACTGAAACGCCATAGTGATCACTGACCCAGACGCCATCAATGGGTTGGTCAAAGGCCAGCGCCGCGGACTTGATGTAACAGTGAGCTTTCGGGTGGGCGTACCACGACCCAATAAAGACGTAGTCGATTCGGCGTCGATGGTTGGGCTGGCGGATAATCGCGTCCATTTCGGATCGCCCGTTGGGGTTGTCGATGTTCCAGGTGAAACCGGGACCCTCTCCGGCGACCTCCCACGCGTCGTGGTAGTGGACGCTACGGCCACCGAGTGACTGACGACCGGTGAGGTAGCGGATACTGGCGGCGTCGGGTGTTGCGTTGAAGTCGCCGGCGATGATCGTCGGGAGAGGACCCCGATGGCGGGCATCAAGTTCCGCCAACGCGACGGCCTGTCGTTCGCGCGCAGATTCGGCTTCGAGACGCCACGACGTCGAAGCTGAAATAAAGAGCAACTCACCTTCGTCGGGGATGGGGACTGTCACCGCCATCGTCGCCCAAGGGACGTCCATCGCGTCGGGTAGTCGAGGATCGATCACTTCGGCGACTCGGTGCGGCCAACGAGTCGCCACCGCACTCCCTCCATAACGCTCTATCCAGGGAGGAGCTGACGCCACGACGTCAAGTTGGTGAGTGCCGTGGAGTCCAGTCCCGTGAAGGAGCTCTTCCAGCTGATTGCGTTCGGGCGTCTGGACTACCTCTTCAAACGCCACAAGATCCGGAGCGATTCGTCGTATTGCGCTGTTGAGCAAACCGGTTCGCCGAGGATCGCCCGCAAGGTTCCACACGTTGATGGCAAGGACGCGCAACTGCATAAGCATCCTTCGGTCGCTGGACAGTTCCAACCTACCGTCGACCTACTATCTTCCGAACGAACCGCGGGCCGACGTGGTCAAGTCGTGGCCTTGGCTGGCCCGTCGACGTTGTTCAGGTCAAGGCGGCGATGCCGCAGCGTCGTGAGCCTGCCAACTACTGAGGAGTCGCGACGTGCAGGCGCCGCGCGGCGATCGCGCTTACTCGGAAGAGCTCTTCGCGCACGCTGCGCGCCCCCGACCACGACCGGCCGTCCCATTCCTCGCCGGCCAGCGAGTCGCCCGCGTAGAGGAGTTGTGCGAATCGCAGTCCTCGGTACTTGGCCACCGCGATGAACGCCGATGACTCCATGTCAACGACCGAACAGTGCTCGGCGATCCGACGGTTGACGCGCGACCTCGTCTCGCGAAAAAATGCATCGGTCGTCCACGTGCGTCCGACGAAGTGCTCGATGTGGTGCTCATCCAGTACCTCGCCCAGGATTCGAACGCCGAGGGGATCGGCGTCGATGATGCGACTCGGCGCGGCGTAATGAAAGCTGGTTCCCTCGTCACGCAGGGCCGAAGCCACGACCATGACGTGACCGAGGTTGAGGTGGTCGACCAGCGCGCCTGCGCCGCCGCAGGCGACGAGCGTGCTCACCCCGAGTGACGCGATCTCTTCGACGAAGCCGGCGGCCAATGGCGCCCCGACGCCGGGATGGATTACCGAGACGGGCCCCTCGTCGGTGAGGTACTGATAGATCGGATTGCGACCGATCTCGCTTCGCAACACGTACCTGGTCTCGAGGACACCTTCGGCCGCCAATTCGTCGAGCAACTCGTTGAAGAAGCACAGCACGGCCACTGCCGGTATCTCGGCGCCGTCTTGATGGAGCATGTGCGCTTCGAGGACCCCGGGTTCAGCGAGGTCGTTCTCGTGAAGCGGCAGTTCCATCGCGAGAACTTAGCTGGTACTCGGGTGAGCTCGTTGGAGCCAACTGAGCAGTGGGACGATTGAGTTGATGTCGCCGCGCACCTTGATCCGACCGTCGCGCAGTGCCGACGCGCTGTCGATATCGCCACTGGTCAGTGCCGAGGCGTCCGCGAAGGTGAGCTGCACGATCGCGTCGGCCGCCAGATGGTCGCCCGCTTCGACGCGAGCGCCCTCGGCGCCGATCGAGAACGTGATCGCGTGGGGTCCGTTGCTCGGTGCGTCGGGAAACTCGATCACGACGCGCACCGCTGGGGCGTCACGTTCCAAGGGAACCGGTTCGGCGTTCTCCAGCGATTCGTTGAGTTCCTGGAACCACTCGGTCGAGAGAAAATCCGCCACGTACTAGGGAGCGGGCTGCACGTTGGCTTCGGCGGCCGTCTTCTTGGTGCGTCGGCGAATCGTTCGCCCTAACCACGCGATCGGGTCGTAGTCGGCGTCGACAAGACGCTCCTTCAGCGGGATGATCGCGTTGTCGGTGATGTGAATGTGTTCGGGGCAGACCTCGGTACAGCACTTGGTGATGTTGCAGTAGCCGAGTCCCATCTCCTCTTTCAGCAGTTCGCGACGGTCGTTGGTGTCGAGGGGATGCATCTCGAGCTCGGCGTAGCGGATGAAGAATCGCGGTCCGGCGTAGTTCACCTTGTTCTCTTCATGATCGCGGATGACGTGACAGACGTCTTGGCACATGAAGCACTCGATGCACTTGCGGAACTCCTGGCCGCGATCGACGTCTTGCTGGAACATGCGGTAACCGCCTTCGGGCATCGGCGGCGGCAGGAGCGCGGGAACGCGCTTGGCCATCTCGAAGTTGAAAGAGACGTCGGTCACGAGGTCGCGGATAATAGGGAACGTCTTCATCGGCGTCACGGTCACCGGACCCTCGGGCAGTTGGTCCATGCGCGTCATGCACATGAGACGCGGCTTACCGTTGATCTCCACCGAGCACGAACCGCACTTGCCCGCCTTGCAGTTCCATCGACAGGCCAAGTCCGGCGCTTCGGTCGCCTGAATGCGGTGAACGACGTCGAGGACGACTTCGCCCTCGTTCTGAGAGATCGTGTAGTTCTCGAAGTCGCCGCCCGTCGCGTCGCCGCGCCAGATTCGCATCGTCACGTCAGCCATCAGTGGGCCTCCTCGAGTAGGGCCTTCAGTTCCTCGGGCATCGGCAGCAGCGGTGATTCGGCGGCCGAGATCGGGCTGTCCCAGTTGCCCCCGTCGCTCGAGATCGCGAAGTTGAATTTCGCGAACTCGGGGTCGGGATTCGGGTAGTCCTCGCGGGTGTGACCGCCGCGCGACTCCTTGCGCAAGCTCGCCGCGAGTGCCGTCGAACGAGAGACGGTGAGCATCGACGGCAGATCGGTCGCCAAGTTCCAGCCGGGGTTGTAGGCCCGCCCGCCCTTGACCGCGATGTTCTTGACCCGCTCGGTGAACTCGTCGAGTTTCAGCTTCGCTTCCTCCAACTCCGGTCCGGTGCGGATGATGCCGACGAGCGTCTGCATCATCTCTTGGAGGTCGTGCTGGATCGTGTACGGGTTCTCGCCGTCCTCGCGGTCGAAGGGCTCCAGGGCCTCTTTCACCGCAGCCTCGGCCTGTTCTAAGTTGAAGGACGTCGCGACGTTGCCGGCCTCGATGTACTCCGCCGCGCCCATGCCGGCGCGACGTCCAAAGACCACGAGGTCGCTCAAGGAGTTGCCCCCGAGTCGGTTCGCGCCGTGCATCCCGCCGGCCGCTTCGCCGGCGGCGAAGAGACCCGGCACCACCGTGGCGGCAGTGTCGGCGATGACCTGGACGCCGCCCATGATGTAGTGGCAAGTCGGACCGATCTCCATGGACTCGCGCGTGATGTCGACGCCGGCCAGTTCCATGAACTGGTGGTACATCGAGGGCAGGCGGCGACGGATGAACTCCGGTGTGCGGCGCGAGGCGATGTCGAGGTAGACCCCGCCGTGGGGGGTACCTCGACCGGCCTTCACCTCAGTATTGATCGCGCGCGCCACTTCGTCGCGCGGCAACAACTCCGGCGGGCGACGACCGGCGGCGTGGTCGTCGTACCACTTGTCGCCCTCTTCTTCGGTCTCGGCGGTCTCGGCGCGGAACATCTCGGGGACGTAGTTGAACATGAAGCGTTTGCCTTCGGAGTTGCGCAGCACTCCGCCGTCACCTCGAACGCCCTCGGTGACGAGGAGACCGCGAACGCTGAGTGGCCAGACCATGCCCGTGGGGTGGAACTGGATGCACTCCATGTCGATCAACTTCGCGCCGGCCCACAACGCCATGGCGTGACCGTCGCCGGTGCCCTCCCAGGAGTTCGACGTGAACTTCCAGGACCTGCCGACGCCGCCGGTGGCGATGATGACGGCCTTGGCTTCGAAGGTGACGAACTCACCCGTCGCCCTCCAGTAGGCGACACACCCGGCGATTCGACCACCGTCGTCGTGGACGAGCTTCAAGACCTTGCACTCCATGAAGACGTCGGTGCCCATGGAGACGACTTTTTGCTGCAGCGTACGGATCAGCTCTAAGCCGGTGCGGTCCCCGACGTGGGCGAGACGGGCGTAACGGTGACCGCCGAAGTCGCGCTGGAGGATCTTGCCGTCCTTGGTCCGGTCGAAGAGCGCGCCCCATTGCTCGAGCTCCCAGACGCGGTCCGGTGACTCCTTCGCGTGCAGTTCGGCCATGCGGTTGTTGTTGAGGTACTTGCCGCCGCGCATGGTGTCACGAAAATGCACCATCCAGTTGTCCTCTTCAGAGACGTTGCCCATGGCCGCGGCCATGCCGCCTTCGGCCATGACGGTGTGCGCTTTGCCGAGCAATGACTTGGTGATGATGCCGACCTTGAGGCCCCGTTGCTGAGCTTCGATGGCGGCGCGTAGTCCGGCGCCACCGGCACCGATGATGAGCACGTCGTAGACGTGGTGTTCGTAGGGGGAGTCGGTCACTTGTTGTCCTTCTAGAAGATCTTGTAGTCGGTGAGTGCGCCGGAAGCCACGAGACGCACGTAGACATCAGTGAAGCCGACGAAGAGGAGTGAGGCCCACGCGAGGTTCATGTGCTTCGCGTTGAGTGGCGACACGATCTTCCAGAATCGGTACCGGATGGGATGGGCTTTGAAGCTCTTGACGTGGCCGCCGACAAGGTGGCGACAGGCGTGGCAACTGAGTGAGTACATCCAGAGCAGGACGGCGTTCACGCACAGCACGACCGTGCCGACGCTGACGCCCCACCCGATTCCCGGTTCGCGGAAGGCCTCGACGGCGTCGATGGTCAAGAGCACGTTGAAGACGAGACCGGCGTAGAAGAAGTAACGGTGGAGGTTCTGCATGACCAGGGGGAACCTAGTTTCGCCGCTGTACTTGCCGTGGGCGTCACTCACCGCGCAGGCCGGGGGCGACCACCAGAACGCGCGGTAGTAACTACGTCGATAGTAATAACACGTGAAGCGAAAGCCCAGCGGGAAGATCAGGATCAGCAACGCCGGCGAGAGCCGGAACCAGTTGAGGGTGAACCCCGCCTTCGCTCCGGGCACGCAGAGACCGCCGATGCAGGGCGAATAGAACGGGCTGATGAGGTCGCGACCCATGCTGGCACCGACAAAGTAGTAACGGTTCTGGAAAGCGGCCCACGTCGAATAGACGATGAAGATGGTGAGAATGAATACGATGATGAACGGCTGGAGCCACCAGCGGTCCTGTCGGAGAGTCGGTTCTTCCGGTCCTCCACGGGTGCCGCCCAGCACAACCTTTGTTGAACTCTCCACAGCCGTCACGCACTCTCCTTGTTACCGGCCCACTTTCGAGTGCCTCGCCAATCTTAGGCATCACTGCGACTCCCTCCTAGTAAGGGCACTCCCGGCCGTACGCCCTCGACAACGTGCAAATCCCGCACATCTCGCCAATCGATACCGAGGATTCCTCCGGCGTATGGGCCAGTCGTCGACGTGTCGCTCTCGAGCACCCAATCCCGGCGCTCGGGCGTGGTCTGGTAGCACGTTGTAGTGATCTCGCTGCGCCGACTCGGACCTACCCAGCTGGACGCGCTGCTGGCGAAGGCTCGTCTGGCGTCACCCTCGTACGCCGACGTCGGTGCCTCTCGCAATGACGTGGCTCAGTCCGGTTATCACCACGTGCGGATGAGAGAACGAATCGGCGACGCGAACGCCTTCGACCAAGCAGTCACCGGTCTTCGTACCTGGGTCGCCCACGAGGGCGCCGGGCTCCACGTGTACCCGCGCGACGCCGTGGCGCCCGACGCGACGGTGATCGTGGTGACGTCGATCGGACCGATGCAGATGGTGGCGCCGTGTCGGATCGTGGCCGTGTTCAAAGAGCCGAACTCCTTCGGGTTCTCATACGGCACACTGCCGGGTCACCCCGAATGTGGCGAGGAGAGCTTCGTCGTCGAACGACGCGACGACGCGACGTACTTCGCGGTGAGCGCATTCTCGAAGCCGGTCGACGTGCTGACCCGATTGGCCGGGCCATTCGGGCGGGCGGTCCAACGTTCAATTACGCGTCGTTACATCACAGCCCTTCGACGATTCGTCGACGCGGGGACGTCGAACGACGAGAGTTTCACGCCCTGACCGTCTCCATCGGATTCGACGCGACGTACTCTCGACGGCGCCCCACGGTCCTCGGAGAGTGGAATCTCCGTGAATGAGTGCGGCGATCTGGGGGAAAACCCTGAGACTTAGGGTCCGTGTGCACGAGTCCTAAGGGTTCCGACTGATCTGTAATTTCCACGACTGTCGTAAGTTAAGGGGTGGACGCAACTGTCGCGGCCCCGACGGGAGAGAACCGATGATCGAAGCCAAGGGGCTGACGAAGCACTACGGCGACAAGCGCGCCGTCGAGCAGTTGAGCTTCACCGTTCGCCCGGGCGTCGTCACGGGCTTTCTCGGACCGAACGGTTCGGGAAAATCGACGACGATGCGTATGATCATGGGCCTGGATACGCCGACCGCGGGCGACGTCACGGTGAAGGGCAAACACTTCAAGAATCTGCAGTGGCCCCTTCGCGAAGTCGGTGCGCTGCTCGAAGCCAAAGCCATTCACCCGGGGCGTAGCGCGCGCGCACACCTGACGATGCTCGCGCAGACGAATCACATTTCGAATGACCGCGTGGATCAGCTGCTCGAACTCGTTGGGTTGACCGCGGTGGCGGGCAAGCGGGCCGGGAAGTTTTCGCTGGGGATGGGTCAGCGTCTCGGTATCGCGGCGGCGCTGCTCGGTGATCCGGAAATATTGCTCTTCGACGAACCGGTGAACGGCCTCGACCCCGACGGTATTCGGTGGGTGCGCAATCTGCTGAAGGGTCTGGCGCGCGAAGGGCGCACGGTGTTCGTCTCGAGTCACCTCATGAGCGAGATGGCCCTCACCGCCGATGAGGTCGTGATCATCGGAAGAGGGAGATTGATCTCCCAGACCTCGATCGAGGATCTGCTCGCTCAGAGCACCGAGAACTTCGTGCGCGTTCGCTCGCCCGAGGCCGCGAAGTTGAAGGTTGCCCTCGAGCAACAAGGTGCGGTCGTTGCCCTTGAAGACGACGGCTCACTTTCGATTCGGGGAGCCAACGAAGTGGCCATCGGAGAGTTGGCGGCCAAGATTCCGGTGGTCTTGCACGAACTCGCACCACAATCGGCTTCCCTCGAAGAGGCCTTCATGGAACTAACCGAAGACAGCATTGAATACCACGGGACGACGACAGCCGGTCCGACCAACTCGACGGGAGCCAAGTCGTGAGCACCTTGACCAATCCTCCCGCGGCGATGGAGAGGGTGTTGCCTCCGGGCCGTTACGGCTTCTTCGATCTCGTCCGCTCCGAGTGGACGAAGATAAAGACCGTTCGCTCGACGATGTGGACGATTGGTGTGACGATCGTGCTGGGCATCGGCATTGGCGCCCTCGTCACGACGTTGACGAGCTCGCACTGGTCCAGTATGAACCTCGGATCGCGTGTGAGCTTTGACCCGACGCAAAGTAGTCTCGTTGGCCTCTTATTCGCTCAGTTCGCAATCGGCATACTCGGCGTACTCGTGATCAGCGCCGAATACACCACCGGCACGATTCGTGCCACGTTCTCGGCCGCTCCGAATCGGTCAAGGGTCTTCGGGGCCAAGATCGTCGTCTTTGGAGTGTTGTCGTTCGTCGTCGCCGAAGTGACGTCGTTCGTGGCCTTCTTCCTCGGGCAGTTCCTCCTGTCCTCGCCGGCCACGCACGCGACGCTCTCGAGTCCCGGCGCTTTTCGCGCGGTTTTCGGGGGTGGCCTTTTCGTCTGCGCCCTGGGACTTCTCGCCATGGGGATGGGGACGATCATCCGTCACACGGCGGGTGCGATCAGTGCGTTCGTGGCCGTGCTCTTGGTCCTTCCTATCATCACCGCGGCTCTGCCGAGCCAGTTGGCGCAGGACATTCGCAAGTTCATGCCGGATCGAATCGGGGTCGACATGCTCACGACGAAGGGTCAAGACTTTGGGGCGTTCTCACCGTGGGTCGGCCTGTTTATTATCTGCGTCTACGCCGTGGTACTGCTCGCAATTGGCGCGTCAATGTTGGAAAAACGGGACGCTTGATTTTTTGCTCGGATGAAGACCTCACGTCAGTTGAGGCGCGAGGTCCTGCGGGTGCCATTTCTCGGTCCTGGGTGCATCGCTAGCCTTGAATGATGTCGCTTCGGCTCCGTACCCTTTTTTTGACGTCATCGGTGACGTCCACGTCAAAAGTGCACTGATCGGTGAATAAACGGCGACGAAGGGTCATCTTCGAGTGGGGCGTGATCATACTCATCGCCGTCTTCGCGTCGTTCCTGGTCCGCCTGTACGCGGTCCAGACGTTCTTCATTCCCTCCGGATCAATGGAGCCGACGCTTCACGTGGGCGATCGAATACTGGTCAACAAGCTCAGCGTTCGATTTGGGACCATCAATCCGGGCGACATCATCGTGTTCAAGGCCCCGCCAGCGGAGCACTGCGACGACGGGAGCTACACCGACCTGGTGAAGCGGGTGATCGGGACACCGGGTCAGACCCTCACCTCGAAGGGCAACGTCGTGTACGTAGACGGCAAACCGTTGAAGGAGCCCTGGACGTACTGGCCGACCCTCAATCCGCCGATCACGAAGATAACCCTCAAGGCCAATCAGTACTTCGTGATGGGTGACAATCGCGCCAACTCCTGTGACAGTCGGTTCTGGGGCCCCGTGCCGCGTTCGGACATCATCGGCAAAGCCTTCTTCCGGATATGGCCACTTTCGAGAATCGGATTTCTTTAGACCCCTCCCGAGGGCTTCGACGCTTGATTGCCGGGTCAGAATCTGCTCGATCCAACCAGAGTCGCGCTCGAAATCGACGTAGGATCGCTGATATTCATGGCGGTTGACGGCATCACTGTCGGGCATCGTTACCGGCACGGCTACATGGTGAGTTAACGCTCGCCGTGACTGCGAGGGCGATATGTCGTTGAGAGTCCGTATCCGTCGTACTGATGCGGTGCTCGGCGTTCGTCATGGTCGAACGGCCAGATTCGTGACGGGTAAGACGGTTACCGCGGCAGCGTTGGTGATTCTTATGTTTGCGCCGGTGGCGGCCTGGGCAAACGCCGGCGCCGCGTCGCCCACCGACTCCGGTACGTCACCGTCGAGTGCTCTCGGTTCGAGCCGACCAACTCGCGGGACTGTGCCAGGCTCGCCCACGCACGTGAACGCGACGGCGGGCAACGCCGCAGTCGCACTGACATGGAACGCGCCAAGTTCGAATGGCGGAAGCGCGATCACCGGCTACGTCATCACGTTCTCTCGAGGTTCGCGGATCAATCTGGCCAACGTCACCAGTGACACGGTGAAAGGCCTTACCAACGGCGTCACGTATACCTTCAGCGTCGCGGCGGTCAATGCGGTCGGGACTGGATCTTCTACTAGTTCGAACTCGGTAACCCCTGTGACAACGACAACAACAACGACGACCACGGTGCCGACGACGACGACCACAGTGCCGACGACGACGACCACGGAGCCGACAACGACGACCACGGTGCCGACGACGACGACCACAGTGCCCAC